>Ga0265327_10000389_pt1 | contig 82772 bp, 63 predicted proteins | sample 41621metaG_FD_202089 | JGI IMG/M metagenome (GOLD analysis project Ga0265327, IMG submission 202089) | Rhizosphere microbial communities from Carex aquatilis grown in University of Washington, Seatle, WA, United States - 4-16-21 metaG | ecosystem: Host-associated > Plants > Roots > Rhizosphere...
GCCGGTTGATTGAAAAAAGCATTGAGGCATACAATACCGTAAGGCCCCACAGCAGTTGCGATTACCTTACCCCTTCGCAGGCGCATTATAAAAATGATGTATTAAAAAAGCGATGGAAAAAATATGCCCGTCGAAAAACAATGCCTGAAGAAACTGAAACGGCAGGGCCAGGGGGTGGCTACTACTAAAAGCAAGCCCCCTGGCCCGGTAAATAAAAACGAACGCAAAAATCATCAAAAATTAACCATCTTGCACCTTATCACACACCGGGTCTACTCTCAATGGGCAATGTATAGGTGTTGCAGGATTTATTTAAAAACATGTATAGCTATTTTAGGACGATACATCAACAATTAAAAACGTGCAGCCTTTGTATCAAATTCGCACAGCCATCATCTATTCAAAAAAATTAAGTATTGAAAAACAACTGATTATAACACGGTATTTTTCTTGCATTAATAGTATTATGATCCGACAAATAACTAACTGCATTTGCTGTCTACTTTTCATTTTTTTAAACAACCAGGTAAATGCCCAGCCTAAAACGATTGATACCATGGTAAATGTGGGCAATTATGCCCTGCATTTTGTAATGGTGCCGGGCAAAGGAACACCCATACTTTTTGAAGCAGGCGGTGGCGATGATGCCTCAGCATGGGTAAGTGTTTTGCAGCCATTGAAAGAAATTACGGGTGCACCGCTAATAACTTACGACAGGCCGGGCTTTGGTAAAAGCGGGCTTGACACTGTAACCCACGGCATAATACCCAACATAGAAGGCCTGGAAAAAGCGCTTAAAAAATTGGGCTTTCGCGGTGCAATTATGTGTGTAGCCCACTCACAGGGCGGCCTTTATGCACAGTTAATGGCCTACAGGCACCCCGGCCTTGTTAAAGCTGCTGTAATGATTGATGCTACAACCGCCTGTTTTTACCAGCCGGCGCGGCTTGCTGTAACGCAACAATCAATTAACAAAGGCAACAGCGGAATACGGTATACGCGCCCCGGTGTTTATTTTCAGGGCGCAGATTTTAGCAGCAATATTGAAGTAGCCCGGCGTTCGCCTTTTCCGGCGAGCATACCGGTAATTGATCTTGTGTCGGATAAAACACCATTTAACGACTCTACTGAAATAGCAGACTGGAAACGCTGCCACGCTGAGTTTGCTGCAATGGCAGCAAACCGCACTGGTATTGTTGCCTGGGGCTGCGGCCATTATATTTTTTTAGATAATCCGCCATTGGTAATTAGTGCCATAGCCAAGGCATACGCTGGTATTGTGAGTAGAGAAGAATCTAAAGCTATAAATGAGCGTGCTGTTAATTATGCCATGCATGCTGCCAATGAAGCTAAAAAAAAGGAAACAGCTTACAGGCACACGGAAGATGATATTAATGGCTGGGGTTACGAGTTGCTGCGGGCCGGCGATATTAAAAAAGCACTTGAGGTGTTTAAGCTAAATGTTGCCCTTCACCCTGGTAGCTGGAACGCTTATGACAGCTATGGCGAAGTGCTGCTGAAAGATGGGCAAAAGGAAGAAGCTGTGAAAATGTACCGCAGATCAATTGAATTGAACCCTGGTAATGAGCATGGTAAAAAAGTGCTTGGGGGTTTGGGTGCAAATTGAACTGCATGGGCCATGTCAGAATGACGAGTTAGAAAAAATTTTGGTTGTAAAAAAGGGTATCTATCCCTTCCATTTTTTATCTGCTTCCAAACTTTCTTTCACCCTAAATTTGGTCATTTTGGTTATTAAGGCCAACGGCAATGGCTTATCAAGCGGGAACTGAATTGAGCCTTTGGCGTATTTGTACTTGGATATGCTCTTTTCAAAAGCAGTAATGGCAGATGGGGTAGGGTAAAAGCCAATATGGTGTTCAAATATGGCAAACGTTACCAGTATACGTTTATAACTAAAGGCTGGCATATTCCATTTTAAGCCTTCTGTTGCGCCGGGTGCAGCTTCGCGTATGCAGGCAAGTAGTTGCAGCATTTTATTACGGGCGTTTTCATCGCGCTCGGCATCTATATATTGTTCAATGGTTGTAGGTTTAGTTCTTTCTGTTGCCATGTTGCAGCAATTAATTTTAATACTAAACCTACAAAAATTATACGTTACAACGTTTAAATGTTTTTTAGGTATAGCAGCGATTGTAACAACTATACAAGCTACAGCACAAGTGTTATGCCTGCATGTACATTTAGCGCTGCTACAGGTTGTTTTTGATCTGCAGTAGTTTTACCAACGCTTATTGCATTTGCATTAGATGGTATTGGCAAATTGGGTATATTAAAGCCATACAACTGTACAACTGTTTCAGTTGTGTTTTTAAAAGTAACCTGCGTGCCAAAATAGTCTATACCAAATGCAAGCCCCAATTTTTTGGTTAGCTTATATTCAGCGCCGGCGCCTGCCATGTAAGCAAACCCAAATGCTGATGCGCTGCCTTGTGTAATAAATGCAGCCGCGGTATCTGTAATGCTTGACGCATTTAATTTTGGAGCGGAAACATACGCAGCGCCTATTGCCGCTTTCGCTGTAAAAAACAATTTGTTTGTTGTAGCCAGGGGTATGTGTATTTCCGCTCCAACAAGTACGGCCCCGGTGTACCAACTATGTTTATCTACTTTAAAATTAGGATAAGTAACATACTGTGGTGCTGGTGGTGGTTCAGAGGGGTTGTAGAATACCGGTTGGTAAAATTTTACCTGGCTAAACTGTTGTGCAAGCAAAGTGTTGTTTATACCATTACGCTGGCCATATAATTCGGCAATAATGCCAAACTTGCTGTTAAGCTTATGTTCAAACTGAAGGCTTAAATGTTCGCCTGCCTTTGCGTAACCAGATTGATTGTTAGTTGGGCTTGTGGCTGCGTAATCGCCCAACGGTATTGAAAGCCCTGTTGAGAAGGACAGTACGTTTTTGTCGTTTGGTTTTTGGGCAAAGCAGCTAAAAGCCATTAAGGTTATGAAGGTAATAAGCAGCAATCTTTTATTCATAAACGTGTTTTAGGGGTTGTTGTTTATTAGTTCAGTTAAGGTTTAAAAGTAATAGCAATTTAGAATAAAATTAAAGGCAATACTGTGTTTTAACATTAGCTTGTGTTATGCCATCTACACCATTTATATTAACTTGGCACTAATATTTTGTTTATGCAACCGGTTATAAAAGCGATAAGGGTTATTTTTATTTTGTTGACATTTTGCGGTACTGCTTTTGCCGGTAAACCTGTACCGGCTTTGCCTGAAGCGGGTAAAATTACCAATCCTGTTGCCTGCCAAACAGATGCAAGTCAAACCTACGCTGTGTACGTACCCTTAAAAGGCAATAAAGATGCACTGCCTGTAATTTATATGTTCGACCCTCACGGCGATGGCGCTTTGCCTTTAACTAAATACAGATCGCTGGCGGATGAATATGGTTTTATACTGGTGGGAAGCAATAACTCAAAAAATGGCAACAACTGGCAGACTACTGAATATATTTGGCAGCACCTTTTTGAAGACACGCAGAAAAGGTTAAAAATAAATGGCCAGCGCATGTATACCTGCGGTTTTTCCGGCGGGGCTAAAGTCGCAGGTTATATTGCGCTTAAATATACAGGCATAAAAAGTGTAATAGCCGGTGGAGCAGGTTTGCCCGATGGCACGCCTGCAGGTAACTTTGCCTTTAGTTTTACAGGTATAGCTGGCGAAGGTGATATGAACATGGCCGACCTGCAGGAGTTTTGCAACCAGCTTGACAACACTACCACAAAGCATCGCATGATCATGTTTAGCGGTAAGCATGAATGGGCGCCGGCATCAACTATGGCTGTCGCTTTTGCAGGCCTGCAGTTTGACGCGATGAGACAGGGCGCGATGGCCAAAAGTGATAGCTTAGTTAGCCACTATGTTGCACAAAGTAAGCAACGGTTTACTTTGCTTAACCAGGCAAAGCAGTTATTGAAAGCTGCGCAGGAGTGCAATATATCATTAAGCTATTTAGATGGCATTAGCAATGATGCCGCATGGTTTAAAAAACAACTTACAGCGCTTAAAGGTACAAGCCTTTACCAAAGCCAGTTGCAGCAACAACAGGTGTTGTTAAATAAGGAGCAAACTATAAAGGCAGGTTATATGCAGCAGTTGCAACAGGGCAATATGCAATACTGGACACAAACTATCAGCGGCCTGGAAAGCGCGGCTTCCGAAAAAACAAGCGAAGGCGCTATGAACCAGCGTTTGCTTGCCTGGCTTTCATTAGCTTTTTATTCCATCAGTAACCAGCTTATCACCAATAATCAAAATGCCAACGCTCAACATTTTGTTGACCTGTATAAACTGGCTGACCCTACTAATAGTGAAGCGTGGTATTTCTCCGCCATGCTAAACGCTCGTGGTCAACATGCACAGGCAACTGAGGCAGACCTGCAAAAGGCAGTAAGTTGCGGGTTTATGGATAAGCCGCGTATGGAGCAGCAGCCAGAATTTAAGAGCCTGCGCATAAACTTTTCGGCTATTGAGCAGAAGATGAAATAAGCTGTTTAAAATATGGTGTCGTCAATTCTTTTTTTCTGCCGCAGGTGGTGCCGCATGTGCATATCGGCAAACTGCAACCAGTTTAAAGCGTTGAAAAAACCAAAACCGGGATGTTGTGTTTTGCCACCCTTATTCTCACTGTGCGGGCTATTGAATAAGTCATTTATTATATGCTTTATAGCCAATAGTTGTTGCAGCAGCACCTCCGGGTTTTGTGGTTGCGGTATAAGCTTACCGGTTGCAGGGCCGTCAATTAATATGTCAGGCAAACCCTTCGCAGCAAACATGGCCTTTCCGCGGTCAATCATTTCAATATCACTGTTGGCCGTGGTATGTAAACCAATTTCCATTTGCTTGATATAATAATTCGTCTCATTTATAATATGCGCATACATCTGCCCTATAGACCACGAGCCTGGTTTCGGCTGCTGACAAAGCATTTCAGGCGTATAATCTTTAAGATAGCCTATCCAGCTATCAACGGTAAGGTTAAATTGCTGAAGCAGGTAAGTTGTATTATCGGTATGCATAGTGCGGGCAAATTTACATGACAGGCATTAATTTGCGTTAGATGTTTAGCATGCGCCAAAAACAAAAAGGGGCCGCTTTAAGCGCCCCTTTTTGTTATAACTTAATAAACTCTTTACTACAATGTAGCCATGTCAATTACAAAACGGTAACGTACATCGCCTTTAACCATGCGGTCGTAAGCAGTTTGTATATCCTTCATATTTATCAGTTCAATATCTGATGTTATATTGTTCTCTGCGCAAAAGTCAAGCATTTCCTGTGTTTCTTTTATACCCCCTATGCCTGAGCCTGCAAGGCTTTTACGGCCTCCCAGCAACGAGAACGGGTGAACTGCATAAGCCTCTGAAGGAACGCCAACACAAATATGCGTACCATCTGTTTTTAGCAGTGATAGGTACAGGTTCATGTCATGTTCAGCAGAAACTGTGTCAAGAATAAAATCAAAGCTTCCTTTAACGGCCGCTAATTGTGCGGGGTCTTTTGTTACTACAAAATGTTGCGCACCTAGTGCCAATGCATCCTTTTCTTTACTGGCAGATGTGCTTAGCACGGTAACGTCTGCGCCAAAGGCAACACCAAACTTAACGCCCATGTGCCCTAAGCCACCAAGGCCTAATATTGCCAGCTTATGGCCCTTGCCCACCTTCCAGTGGCGCAACGGTGAATAAGTGGTAATGCCTGCACAAAGCAGCGGCGCTGTAGCGGCAAGCGATAATTTGTCTGAAATATGCAGAACAAACTCTTCACGTACAACAATAGTGTTACTGTAGCCGCCATAAGTAGGTTGGCCGTCCCTGCCTTTACTATTATACGTTTGGTTGCTTCCTTCAAGGCAATATTGCTCAAGGTCTGCTTTGCAATTCTCGCAAACCTGGCATGAGTCAACCATACAGCCAACACCAGCCAGTTCGCCTGTTTTAAAGTTCTTTACATGATCCCCAACCTTAATAACCTTGCCTACTATTTCGTGCCCCGGTACCATTGGAAATATTCCCGGAAACCAGTCGTTGTTTACCTGGTGCAGGTCGCTATGGCAAACCCCGCAATAGTGTATCTCTATCTGTACATCGTGTGGCCCAACTTCCCTGCGTTCAAACTGCCAGGGCGCAAGAGTTGCCCCCGGTGCTTGTGCCGCGTACGATTTTGCTTGTATCATGGTGTTTTGATTTTGAAGGCAAAGATGGTTTTAATAAATCATTATAAGGTTAAAACTTTCAAAGTAATAATTATACTTTTCAAAGTGCTTTTCTAAAAGCCAGCGGTGTTATGCCTGCCTGCTTTTTAAAAAAATTATTAAAGTAGCTGGCGTATTCAAAACCCAGGCTGGCAGCAATTTCGGCAATGGTCCAGTCGGTGCTGGTTAATAAGCATTTTGCCTCGGCCAGCACCTGGTGGTTTATATGGGTGGTAGTGCTTTTACCTGTAACTTCCTGCACAGCGGCATTTAAGTGGTTTACATGTACCGATAGCTGTTCTGCATAATCGCTCGCCTTTTTCAGTTGCAAAGGGCGTTGTGGCGCATCAACCGGAAATTGCTTTTGCAGCAGCGTAACAAACAGGTTGGTTATGCGTGCCGATGCGTTGGGCGGTGCAAAATAGGCAATGGCCGGCTGCATTTTAACAGCCTCGTGTATAAGCAGGTGTACCAGGTTGCGCAGCAGCTCGTACTTGTATACATAGTCAGTGGCAAACTCTGCGTGCATGCGGGCAAATACACTTTCAATATAAACTACCTGGTGGTGGGCCAAAAAATATATAGGGTCACCGCCGGGTTTGAATAATGGCATTTCTGGCAGGTTTTCAGCACGGCCATGTGGTCTTATAAAATCCTCGGTAAACACACAAAAAAAGCCATCCGGCAGGCATTCTCCTTCTTCCAGTTCCCATGAGTATGGCACCAGCGGATTGGTAAACACCAGTGCCGGCCGGCTTATTGTTATAGCGCGGTTGGCATAAACAATGTGTGTTTTGCCTGTAAGCATTAATGTTATTTTGTAAAAGTCACGGCGGTTATAGCTGGTAAGCTGGCACATGCCTTCTTTAATGGTGGCTGTTTTAAATGGTGGCGCAGCGGTGTTTACAACAACTGGGGTCATGGGTGCAAAATTAAACTTTTCAAAGAAAATATATAAATGCGGGCTTACGAAGTAATGGCTAATTTATTAATGAGTAATGTTTAACCGCGCATAAAAACAAAATAGCGCAGGTATTGTACATATATTTTTGGCAACCCATTAATAACAATATATTGCTGCATAAATATAAAGGTATCTATGACAGAAGAAGATTTTATGCGCGAGGCCATTAATGAGGCAGTAATTGCTAAACAAGCCGGAGAATGGCCTTTTGGGGCAGTTATTGTAAAAGACGGAGAAATTATTGCACGGGGTGAATGTGTTGAGTACCGCACTAAAAGTGTATTAGGCCATGCCGAGTTACAGGCTATTAATGCGGCATGTATAGCATTACAAAGTAATAACCTGGATGGCTGCACTATATATTGCACTAATGAACCCTGTTTAATGTGCGCCTCGGCTATTATACAGGCGAAAATTGGTACGGTAGTTTTTTCACTTAAACGGGATGACCTTAAGATATTACGAAAAAGGAAATTAAGTATAGTTGACCTTGTTGCCGATGCCGGATACAAAATTGAACTGAAGAATGGGTTTTTAAAAGAGGTTACGCTTGAATTGTTTGAGGATGTGAAAAAATAAGCTGAATTAAATGTGCATGCCTGCAAATTTGCGCGCACTCATCCCATTAATAATCCCCTCATACGCACTGGCTGCCATTTAATCGATATTATTAATCCCTTAACCAAAATTGCCGAAAGCTTGCCTGAAATATAAATATATTTGAAAGGCATCCTAAAACATGTAAGTATGAAATTAGCCAGTTCGTTTATTCTTGCTGCCTTGTTGCTTGCGCTGGGCAGTATTACTGCTTACGCAGGCAAAACAAAAAGCACCCCCCATTTATATGTCTCTAACTTTGAGAATGTACTGGGTACCTCAATGGAACTTAAAATAAAGGCAGTTACTGATGCGCAGGCGTCAATGGCGGAGACAGCGGCAAATAATGAAATTGCACGGCTGGGAAAAATACTTAGCGCCTACGATGCTAACAGTGAGTTTAGCAGCTGGCTTAAAACATCTGGTAAGCCGGTGCATGTATCACCTGAACTGTTTGAGGTTTTAGGGCTTTTTGACCAATGGCGCATTAAAACTAATGGGGCTTTGGATGCATCTGCTGAAGTAGTTACCAAGCTATGGAAGGCTTCTGCCAAAAAAAATACAGTGCCAACACAGGCTGAACTGGATGCAGCCGTTGCAGAAGTTAAACAGCAACACTGGATATTAGACCCCACAGCGCAAACAGCTACGCATATAAGCAATGCCCCGTTAATGTTAAACTCATTTGCCAAAAGCTATATTATTAAGCACGCCGCCGCCGCGGCCATGGCTGCCGGCGGTGTTAAAGCTATTGTTGTAAATATTGGTGGCGACCTTGTTGTATCAGGCAACCTTGTTGAGCCTGTGCAAATAAGCAACCCTAAGGACAATGCAGAAAACAGTGACCCAATTGACCAGTTATTAATTGGTAATAAAGCGGTTGCTACCAGCGGCAACTACCGCCGTGGTGAGCTTATTGGCGGGCATTGGTACTCACATATTGTAGACCCGCGTACAGGCCAGCCGTGCGACAAAATTATAAGCGCCACAGTAGTTGCGCCCAATGCCACCGATGCAGGCGCCCTGGCAACAGCTTTTAACGTAATGACACCTGCTGAAAGTGTTAAACTCGCTGCCGCTTTTACGGGTGTTGATTATCTTATCATAACCAAAAACGGCCAGCGGATTGAAAGCAAGGGATGGGCTGCTTTGGAAGCGCCACACAAAAAACAGGAACCTAATAAAGAACCGGTGTTTAACGGCGCTAAAAATTGGGCGGCTGATTTTGAATTGACGGTTAATCTTGAAATAAACCTACAGCAACAATCTTTTGCAAAAAGGCCATATGTGGCTGTGTGGATAGAAGATGAAAACCATGCGCCTGTAAGAACTATTGCATTGTGGCACGAGAGGGATAAGTATCTCGATGAATTAAAATCGTGGTTTCTTAAATACAGGGGCCGTTACAGCACTGATCAATCGTTCCTTGGCGCGTCAGTTTCCAGCGCAACGCGCTCGGCAGGCAAATACATTGTTAAGTGGGACGGTAAGGATGATAACGGCAATGTGGTGAAACCGGGTACCTATACTATAAAAATTGAAGCAGCAAGAGAACATGGTACTTACCAGTTGATGCGCCAGGTTGTGCAAATTAATGATACACCTCAACAATATAATTTAACAGGTAATGTGGAAATTGCGTCAGCATCAGTTGAATATAGAAAAAAGTCAGAGTAAGTCTTTTTGGAAGCGAAGGTTTGCCATGCTGTCCCGCTGGTTGCATATTTACCTTTCAATGGTAAGTTTTGCCATCATTTTTTTCTTTGCGGTTACAGGGCTAACATTAAACCATGCGGATAAATTCGGCGGCCAGGTACATACCAGAGAAGCTAAAGGAAAGTTGAATGTAAGCTGGGTAAAAGTAGCCGATACAACAAAAATTAACAAGTTGGCTATTGTTGAATATTTAAGAAACACACACAGCATACACGCTGCACTGGCTGATTTTAGGATAGATGATGAGCAGTGTACTGCATCTTTCAAAGGCCCGGGCTATGCAGCCGATGTGTTTGTTAACCGCGATTCAGGAACTTACGATATACAGGAAACCAGCGCGGGTTTTGTGGGTGTAATTAACGATCTGCATAAAGGCCGCGACGCCGGGCCGGTATGGAGCGTGTTTATCGATATTGCCGCATCATTAATGACGCTTGTGTCCCTGACAGGGATGATATTGATATTCTACATGAAAAAGAAACGAACGGCGGGGTTAATGGTGGCAATAATTGGATTGCTGGTAGCGTACGTTGTGTACGTATTGGGAGTTAAATAAAAAAACTAACGTTATGCAATTGAAACAATTTTGCAGGTTCATCGCAATAGCCTGCATAGCAATACTGCTAAATATACAGGTTAGCGCACAGGATAATGGTAATGCCGCCGAAACGCCCAAAGCCATAACGCTTTCCCAAAAGCAGTTAAAACCTTTTGAAGGCGTATTTCAAAGCCAGCAGAACAAGGAGATGAATGTTCAGTTTACGGCAGATACTAATTCGCTAAACGCAAAGCTGCTTTGGAACGGTGGTCAAATACGGCTTTTCCCACAATCTGGGCTGGAGTTTTTTTCCAAAGAAGGAGAAAGGGTTAATGTAACTTTTGTTAAAGGCGCTGATGGTACTATAACACAGGTTAATGTTGGTGGTAATGGGTTATGGAACAGGGTAAATAATTATAAGCCGCTTGTTAAAGCTGAAGCGCCGCATACGCCTGAACAATTGAAGTTATATGAAGGGTTGTATGAAAATGCCGGTAACAACGGCGCATACCTGCAGTTTACAGAAAAGGACAACCAGCTTGTACTTAAACAGCAATGGGATGGGCAGGAAGTGCAGTTTGTTCCCGATTCATCCTGGAGTTTTTTTAATAAGCAACAATTAAGGTTTACGCTTGACTTTACAAAAGGCGAAGATGGACAGGTAACCAAAGTATTGGCGTTTAAAAGAGATGTATGGAACAAAGTTAAACCGGTACACTACAAGCCGGATGAGTTGAAAGTATTTGAGGGAAAATACCAGCTAAAGGTTGACAATGATGATATTATTCAAATTATTGCTTCGGGCACTAACCTGGTAATAAAGCAACTATGGGATGGAAAAGAAACAGTTGTTTTGCCCATGGCCGACATGTACTTTTATAATGCTGCCGAAACATACCCGCTAAAGTTTACAAAAAATAGCGATGGTTCCATTACACAGGTAAAAGGGTTAAATGGAGATGAGTTTGAAAAAGTGAAGTAATACAAGTTGCATTCATTTTTTTAATAGTCAGGCAGCAGTTACCTCACTCTGTTTAGTAAATCTTTTGTTTTATAGCTACCGCGCAAAATCTGTAGCGCATAATAATTCAGCGCCCTTATCTTTATGCACCAAAACAGCAAACATTATGAGGACGCTAAAAGCGCTGATTGCATTATTATTAATATTCACCAGCCTTCACGCCCAGGAAAACCTGCCCACAGATTACTTGTCCCCGCAATTTCACCGCGAACGCCGGGAGGCATTTAGAAATATGATGCCCGCCAACTCGGTGGCTGTAATTTTTGCTTATCCGGAAAGAACATTCAGCAACGATGTTAATTATGTATATCATCAAAACCCTGATATGTACTACCTGTCAGGCTATAATGAACCTAACAGCGTACTGCTGATATTTAAAAACATGCAGGGCGGGGGTGATACTGCTTATAACGAAGTATTATTTGTGCGGGAACGTAATCCATCGCAGGAAACATGGACGGGCAGAAGGCTTGGCGTTGAAGGCGCTAAAAGCAAGCTGGGGTTTGCCCATGCATACACCGGTGAAAACTTTAAAAAATTCGCCATAGACTTTAAAAATTTCAGTACTGTTTTGTTTGATAAGATACCTGTAGACGTACCAAATGATGGCACCGGTTACGATCTTGCAGGGTTGTTTAAAACATTTACTGATAAAGCTGGCGTAAAGCCGAGAAACGAAACGCTAAGCAGCTTGAAGAAAACAATAAAAATGGGCGTTACGCCGCAAAATATTTCCCGTTTTATAACCTATTTCAATATTGACGTGTTGTCAAAAAGTGATCCCGAAATTGGCAACGATCCTGTTATAAAGCAAATACTCGCAAACCCTGATTCGGTACAAATAGCCGCTATTAAAAAACAACTTTCAGCAACAAAAGATGGTATTGATAGCTACGAAGATATTATAGCGTTGCTTCGCGGAACAAAAACGCCTGAAGAACTTGCATTAATACGCAAAGCAGCTTCCATATCAGCAACGGGCCATGCAGAAGTAATGAGATCAGTTACACCTGCTATGAGTGAAAGAGAAGTAGAAGGCATACACCGTTACGTACACAACAGGTTTGGCGCAGAAGATGAAGGCTACCCGCCAATTGTAGGGGCAGGCGCTAATGGCTGCATACTGCATTACGAAGAGAACAGCGACACAAAAATTGATAACCAGCTATTACTGATGGATGTTGCCTGTGAATACCACGGCTACTCTGCTGATGTTACCCGCACCATACCAGCCAACGGCAAATTCACGCCCGAACAAAAGGCTATTTACCAACTGGTGTATTACGCACAGGATTCTGCTATGCAGCTTTGCAGGGAAGGCGCTACGTTTGGGCAGATCAGTCAAAAGGCGTCAGCTATTCTGGCGAATGGCTTATTGCAATTAGGTATTATAAAAGACAGAAAGGAGTTATCAAAGTATTACCCACACGGCCTCTCGCACCACATAGGGCTTGATGTGCATGATAAAGGTGGCCGCGACACACTTAAGGCCAATATGGTAATTACAGTTGAACCAGGCATTTATATACCTGCCAACAGTGACTGCGACCACAAATGGTGGAACATAGGCGTTCGTATTGAAGATGATGTATTGATCACTAAAAATGGGTTTGAAAACCTTTCAGCGGCTGCACCACGCAAATGGGAAGATGTTGAAAAGAAAGAAGCAGAAAAAAGTGCTTTTAAAAATCTGCAATTGCCGGCAATAAATTAATATTTTAACGCAACAAAGCGCCTAAAGTGTACTGGAAAAATGTTCCATAACATAGGCATGTTCCTGGTTTTCCGTCATTTTATCTGTTTGCTTAACCCCTATTTTTATCTTTTCAAAACTGTGGTCTTTCTTCAATATGTTGTATAGTTCAACTTTTGCAGTGGTAGCGCCAAAAAGTATTACGTCATCATACCCTCTTATAAGCTCGCCCAGTTCTTTATAATAGGCTGCCGTTTCATGTTGTTCTTTATTATGCGAATGGTGTTCACCTTTTTCAAGGCTTTCTGTTTTCTCCTCGTGGCTAAATTTTGAGGAAATGACGCTTGTCTTTATAAGGCCGGGTACAAATTCCATTATATGTGCGCTGGCATGGTCCATACATATGCCCAGCCTTTTGGTTACTATCATTATTGGTATTTAAAGTGTAAGACAATAAAAAAGGCACCAGCGCTTTTGCATGGTGCCTCTGTTATGTACTGAAAGGTTAATAAACGGCGTGCTAAATGTGTTGTCGGTGTTTGCTGTTCATAACAAGAGCAAAGGTGCGCCTGTTAAATGACATACGTATTACACAATTACTTAAATAGGTTATATCATTCACATATATTATCACAAACGTTTAATTATGGTTAGCCCACGGTTATAGCTGCTTAAATAACCATATAATCTATTTCTAAAAAATCTTCTACAGCATTTAGCCAATATTGCTGAACAAAGCTTACATGGTAAGGATTATTGTTATATTGCTGGTATAGCTCATTGTCAGCAAATTCCATACTAAGGCCGTACTCAAATATATTTTTAGTACTTACCTGTTTTAAGCATTCAAAATTTTGTACGCCATTTATAGTTGCAAGCTTTTTTGCTGCTATAAAAAAGTCTTTAACGGCGGCAGGGTTTACCGTTGTTTTAAACTTAAACGTAACAGTATGCCGTATCATAGTAAGTGCTGTTGGTTTGTGTTTTGTTGTACTTTTTCGCAAGCTGTTTTATGGCATACCGAAGTGTAAGATGGCACAGATTGTTGCGTGCGCCTAAATTGCGGCCCTACGGGCCAAACTTTCATCTATACCCACTATAAGCCCTTACCATTAAGCCATGTAAGCGCGTATTCTGCAACTTCCTGCCAGCCATGGTCAACAATAAGTGAATGGCCCCGGCCCCCGAATAATTTAAAATCGGTTATAACAGATGTGTTATATTTTTTAGCAGATGCCTTGCCCAATATTGGCGGCGCTATATGGTCTTTTTCTCCAGCTGTTATCAGCAACGGCCCGCGTGTGGTATTGGCTGTATCAACCTTTGTTTCGTGGCCGGCAAAACTGGCTGTTGCTGCCTGGAAAAGCGGGCGGCATGGTGCAGGTATCGTCCAGCGGTCATATAATTCTTTCGCTTCATCTAACGGAATGGCGTTTGCAAAACCGTACCTGAATTGATTAAATGTAAGCGACTTCGCCTTTTTCAAATTAAATGGGTTGCCTAATACCGGCAGCGATGCTTTTAGCGCCGAAAACGGTAGCTGCCATACACCTTTAATAGGGGCGGGGTCAATAGCAATACCTGCAGCGGTAATACCCCGGCCCAATATAACCTGCGCAAGCAGTCCGCCAAACGAATGCCCGATTACCACAGGCGGCTCACTAAGCCCTGCAATAACTTTTGCGTAGCTGTCGGCAATTTCGGTTACACCCCTGTTAGCAATGGGTTGTGGGTTGGCGCGGCATGCGGCCACAGTATCTGAATCACCCGGCCACGCAGGGCTAATTGTTTGATAGCCTTGTTTATTAAAAAAGTCCATCCAGGACTGCCACGAGGTTGAATGCATCCATAGCCCATGTATAAATACAATTGTTTTTTTTGCCATAGCATGTTTTTTGGAAGGAAATGTGTTGTTGCTACAAGTTAACGATTGTTTAGGGTATCACCATAAAGGATCGCATTTTAGTTTAAATACTTTTCTTAAAGTCCGGCGTATTAACAAGACTTTTCAGACTGTTATATTCTCAAATACTATCCAGGAAATTCGATTAATGCCGCTCAATAAAAAAGGCCGCTTCTTTCGAAACGGCCTCTTGTAAAATGGAACTTTACCCATTTACTGTGCATTCTTATAATAACTACTCTTCGCCTCCAGCACAGCGTCATCACGCTCTCTTCTAAATTCCCTTATCTTAACTCTTCTTTCCTTACCGGTAAGGCTTCTGTCTAACCTTACTGATTCTATCCTGTCGGCATAGTCATTCTTAATATCTGCTACCTGCATGTCAAGCTTGCTGGGCCTTGCAGCTACAGCACCATATGGATAATAAGGGTAGCCTAAGCCATAATATAAACCAAAAGGTGAATAATATGGGTTGTAGTAACCACCGCCACTTATTATCACCCTCGTACCTCCATGGTAACCACCACGTCCGCCGGGACCGCCGGGGGCTGCGTTAGCAGCACTAACCGTAACCGCTAACATCAATGCAATTATTATTGTTTTCATATATAATGTGTTTACTATTTAGACGGTAATAGAGGTCAAAAATTTCGTTGCTTTGCCACTTTAGCAAACCCATAACATCATTGTTAACTGTTGATTAACGCTTGTAAATATTAATGAATTACGGCCTGTGCAGTAAAAGGCTAAACCATTATATTTGCCATTAAACCTGCCCGCTACTCCCGGCTATTTTGTTGTAATTTGCCTCTTCAATTCCTCTGCTGATGACAAAGCCTTTTGCTGCATTTACATGCCTTATACTTTTATTTAATTGCTTTGCTACATATAGCCAGGCATCTTTAAAGGTTACCCATACCGCGCCCGGTGTGGAAAAGATAAGTACCGGTACTATTGACAAGTATACACTTTACACCTTTTGCAGCGAAGCGCCGGTGACCGCCGCTATGGCTGAATTGCCCGCAGGCAAGTTGCCTTTTAATATGAGTGATGTTAACATTCGCATTACAGAAAGAGGGGTATTGATTGAACTGCCTTTGGGCGACAATGAGCAATTATACGGCTTTGGGCTGCAGATTGGCTCGTTTAACCAACGCGGCTTACGCAAAAAACCAATTGTAAACGATAACCCAAGTAACGACCTTGGGTACACGCACGCCCCAATGCCCTTCTATGTATCAAACAAGGGGTATGGTATATTGATCAATACCGCCAGGTACACTACTTTTTATTGCGGCACAACTGATAAGTTATCTGCCCACGTAACAAAACGTAACAGTAGCAGCGGCGGCAATTCAGTAGCGGAGTTATATAAGAAAACGGATGAAGGCAGCACCGTTACGGTTGACGTGCCGGGCGCCAAAGGCATTGAAATTTACATATTTGAAGGCCCGTCATTAATGAACGTGCTTCAACGCTACAACCTGTTTTCTGGCGGTGGTGCATTGCCTGCTTTATGGGGCCTTGGCGTTAAATATAGGGTTAAAGCAGATTTCAGCTCCCGGCAGGTGGCACAGATGGGCGACTATTTTAGAAATAACCATATACCCTGCGATGTGCTGGGCCTTGAGCCGCGCTGGCAAACTGCAGCATATTCATGCTCATACGTATGGAACAACCAACTGTTCCCGTCACCCAATACTTTTATTGATAGTATGAAGAAAAATGGCTTTCATCTTAACCTGTGGGAGCATGCTTTTGTGTCGCCAAAATCGCCTTTGTACGAGCCGTTAAAAGCCAAGGCCGGCGACTACCTTGTGTGGAATGGCCTGGTACCCGATTTTGCTGACAGTGCAGCAGGTAAAATATTTGCAGCATACCATCGGCAAACTTTTGTTGAGCACGGCATATCGGGCTTCAAGATGGATGAATGTGATAACTCAAATATCACCACCGGCAGCAGTACATGGAGTTTTCCTGAGCATAGTGTATTTCCTTCAGGCATTAACGGTGAGCAGATGCACCAGGTATTTGGTGAGCTTTATCAAAAAACAATATACCAAATTTATAAAAACCTTAATACACGCACATACCTTGATGTTCGGTCGTCTAACGCTTTTGCGTCTTCTTACCCGGCCTCGTTATACAGCGATACATACGACCATGATGAATATATACACATGATTGTAAATGCAGGTTTCTCGGGTTTATTATGGTCGCCGGAAGTAAGGGAGTCTAATACAGTTAAAGACTTGGTACGCCGCAGCCAAACTGCTGTATTATCAGCCCAAACCCTTTACAACTCATGGTACCTGCAAAACCCGCCATGGCTGCAAATAAATATCGATAAAAACAATAAAAACGACCTGATGCCTGATGCAAAGGGGGTGGAAGCTGATATACGTACGCTTTTAAACTTCAGGATGAGCCTTGTGCCGTATTTATATAATGCTTTTGCTGATTATCACTTTAAAGGCATACCGCCTTTCAGAGCGTTGGTGGTTGATTACCCGGATGATAAAAATGTATTCAAGATCTCTGATGAATATATGATAGGGCAGGGAATACTTGCTGCGCCATTAACTGAAAAAATGAATGACAGAAGGGTGTACCTGCCCGAAGGCGCCTGGTACGATTTTAACACAAACAAAGAATACCAGGGCGGGCAAACATATACTATTAACCCAACCAACACACAGTTGCCCATATTTATAAAAGAAGGCACCATACTTGCCTTGGCAGACCCGGTTGAGTTTATTGCGCCCACCACAACGTTTAATATCACTTGTTATGTTTATGGCGACAATGCCATGCCAACAACACTTTTTGAGGATGATGGTATAACATTTAACTATCAAAAAAAGGTCTATAACACTGTGCACCTGGCGTATTCTAATGACCACGGTACTGTGACCCGCGAAGGGACTTTTAAAAATCAGCGATATGTAATAAAAGAATGGAAGGTGGTGAAGTAAGGAATTGCTAAAATTAGAAGGTAAATACATCATTACTGCCGCGGGTTTCTCTTAACTTGTTCATTCTCTGCATCCCTTAAATCTCCAGTGGAGTCCTTCGAACCTGCCAAATCAACGCCAAAAAAAAGGCCGTCTCTTTCGAAACGGCCTTGTATTATTTATCGCGTAGCGACAGTTTACTCAAACTTCAGGTCTAAACCCAAACCACGTAACTCATGAACCAATACGTTGAATGATTCAGGTATTCCCGGCCTTGGTATGTTATCACCTTTCACTATTGCTTCGTATGTTTTAGCGCGACCGATGATGTCATCAGATTTAAGCGTTAGTAATTCCTGCAATATGTTAGATGCACCATAAGCTTCCAATGCCCAAACTTCCATCTCACCAAAACGCTGGCCACCAAACTGTGCTTTACCACCCAGCGGTTGCTGTGTAATAAGGCTGTAAGGCCCGATAGAACGTGCGTGCATTTTGTCGTCAACCATGTGGTGCAACTTGATCATGTAGATTACACCAACCGTAGCTTTCTGGTGGAAGCGTTCGCCGGTTTCGCCATCATACAGGTAAGTATGGCCCATGTTAGGTATACCGCTTTCTTTACAATAGTCTTCAATTTCTTCAACTGTAGCACCGTCAAAAATTGGCGTTGCAAACTTAACACCCAGTTTTTTACCGGTCCATCCGAGGATGGTTTCGTATATCTGGCCCAGGTTCATACGGCTAGGTACGCCCAACGGGTTCAGTACTATATCAACTGGTGTACCATCTTCCATAAACGGAAGGTCCTCCGCACGGGTAATACGGGCAACAATACCCTTGTTACCATGGCGGCCCGCCATTTTATCACCCACTTTAAGCTTACGCTTAACAGCCAGGTAAACTTTAGCAAGCTTCAATACACCTGCAGGTAATTCATCCCCTATTGATATATTGAACTTCTCGCGTTTGTAACGGCCCAGTTCTTCGTTGAATTTAATATTGAAGTTGTGAAGCAGCGTGTTAAGCAGGTCATCAACATCTTTATCACCTGTCCAGCCCAATGGGTTAACGTTCTGGTAGTCAATGCTGCCTAAGTTCTTTGCGTGGAATTTAGCGCCTTTGCCTATAAGCATTTCGCCAAAGTTATTGCTAACACCTGCAGAAGACTTCTCTTTCAATACAGTCAACAGTTTGTTCAGCAATACTTCTTTAAGGTCTTCAACGTTTTTGTCGTGTATTTTCTCAACTTTTTCAAGCTGTGCTTTTTCACGAACCTTTGCGTTTTTGTCCTTTTTGGCGCGTTGGAACAGTTTCTTATCAATTACCACACCTTCAGTACCGTTTGGCGCTTTTAAAGAAGCATCTTTAGCATCGCCGGCTTTATCGCCGAAGATTGCACGTAACAGTTTTTCTTCCGGTGTTGGGTCGCTTTCACCTTTAGGAGTTATCTTGCCAATCAGTATATCGCCTTCTCTTACCTGTGCGCCGATACGGATTATACCGTTTTCGTCTAGGTCTTTGGTAGCTTCTTCGCTAACGTTAGGTATATCTGGTGTAAGTTCTTCCTCACCTAATTTGGTGTCGCGTACTTCCAGTTCATATTCTTCAATATGTATAGAAGTAAATAAGTCCTCACGTACAACTTTTTCGCTAATTACAATGGCATCCTCAAAGTTGTAACCTTTCCATGGCATGAATGCTACCTGCAGGTTGCGGCCTAATGCAAGCTCGCCGCCTTTGGTTGCATAACCTTCAGTAAGAAAATCACCTTTCTTAATAACCTGGCCTTTTTTAACAGCCGGGCGCAGGTTAATTGAAGTGCTCTGGTTGGTTTTAATAAACTTGGTAAGGCGGTAAACCCTAAGGTCGTCTTCAAAGCTTATCAGCCTGTCGGTGTCATTCCTTTTATAGCGGATGTGTATTTCTTTTGCATCAACAAACTCAACAATGCCATCGCCTTCTGCGTGAATTTGGATACGTGCATCGCGTGCAGCCTTACCTTCCAAACCTGTACCAACTATTGGCGATTCAGGTAAGATAAGCGGTACAGCCTGGCGTTGCATGTTTGATCCCATCAGCGCACGGTTGGCATCATCATGCTCAAGGAAGGGGATAAGCGATGCACTCAAACCCACAATCTGGTTTGGCGCAACGTCCATGTATTCAACTTCATCTTTAGGCAGTATTGGAAAGTCACCTGTCTGGCGGCTTACTATCCTGTCTTCAGTAAAGTTTCCTTTGTCATCCAATATTGAGTTACTCTGGGCAATTTTTGCGGTATCTTCTTCTTCCGCGCTTAAAAATTTAAGCTTGGTAAGGTCAACCTTACCATGGTCTACCCTGCGGTAAGGTGTTTCGATAAAGCCCATTTCGTTTATTTTGGCATGTACGCAAAGCGTAGATATCAAACCGATGTTCGGGCCTTCCGGTGTTTCAATAGTACACAAGCGGCCATAGTGGCTGTAGTGTACGTCACGCACCTCAAAACCTGCACGCTCACGGCTAAGGCCACCAGGCCCGAGCGCTGAGATACGGCGTTTGTGGGTGATTTCTGACAGAGGATTGGTCTGGTCAAGGAACTGTGATAACTGAGAAGTACCAAAGAACGAGTTGATAACTGAAGATAAGGTACGTGCGTTGATAAGGTCAACAGGCGTAAATACTTCATTATCACGAACATTCATCCTTTCACGGATGGTACGTGCCATACGGGCAAGGCCTACACCAAACTGAGCGTATAATTGCTCACCCACAGTACGCACGCGGCGGTTGCTAAGGTGATCAATATCATCAATTTCCGCTTTGGCGTTGGTAAGGCGGACAAGATATTTAATGATCTCGATAATATCTTCCCTTGTAAGTACCTTATTTTCAAGCTTTTGCGTCACGCTAAGCTTACGGTTAATTTTGTAGCGGCCTACTTCGCCAAGGTCGTAACGTTTGTCACTAAAGAATAATTTGTCAATAATACCACGGGCAGTCTCGTTATCAGGTGCATCAGCGCCGCGCAACTGGCGGTAAATGTGCTGAACAGCTTCCAACTCACTGTTTGAAGTATCTTTATTTAAGGTATTATATATAATGGCGTAATCACCACCTACATCTTCACGCTGAATAAACACGCTTTTTGTATCAAGGTCGCCAATTGTGTCAATTGCTTCCTCATCAAGAATAGTGTCGCGTTCCATTACAATTTCGTTACGCTCAATACTCACAACCTCACCGGTGTCCTCGTCAACAAAGTCTTCCACCCATGTTCTTAAAACGCGGGCAGCAAGCTTTTTGCCAAGGTGCGCCTGTAAAGCTTTTTTGTTGGCAGCTACTTCAGTAGCCATGCCAAACAGTTCAAGAATGTCTTTATCGGTTTCGTAACCGATAGAGCGTAGAAGCGTTGTAACCGGGAATTTCTTCTTACGGTCAATGTAAGCGTACATAACATTGTTAATGTCTGTAGCAAACTCCATCCAGGCGCCTTTAAACGGAATTACCCTTGCAGAGTAAATTTTAGTACCGTTGGGGTGAATAGACTGGCCGAAGAATACACCTGGTGAACGGTGCAACTGCGATACCACCACGCGTTCAGCACCGTTTATAACGAATGTGCCACGGGGTGTCATATAAGGAATGTTGCCCAGGAATACGTCCTGAACTATGGTTTGGAAGTCAACGTGCTCTTCATCATTACAGCTTAAGCGCAGCTTTGCTTTTAAAGGCACAGCGTAGGTTAAGCCGCGTTCCATACACTCTTCAATGGTATAGCGTGGCGGGTCAATAAAATAATCCAGGAACTCCAGCACGAAAATGTTCCTCGTATCAGTGATAGGGAAATTTTCTTTAAACACACGGAACAAACCTTCGTTATTACGTTTATCCGGTGTGGTTTCAAGCTGGAAAAATTCGCGGAAAGATTCTAACTGAATGTCTAATAGGTCGGGCGTTTCAGCAAGGTGTTTTGTTTTACCGAAACTAACCCTGTTTTGCACTTTTGTTGATGACATATCTATGTTTACCGGTTTTGCTAAAAAAGTTCCTTTTTATCGGGCTGCACCAGGCATTGCTGAAAGCAAGGCTTAAGTATTGAAAATGAAGAATTTACAGGTAAATTTTATTATCAGTAAATTCAAATAGCTAATGAGCCCAAAATAAAGGACTGCAAAATTAAGAAGAAATGATAATATAATAAAACAAATTTTATGCCGAAGATAGAATAGGCAAATGTGGATAAGTAGTCACCCTTTTATAATAAAGAAACTTCTTGCCTAGCGCAAAGGTAACTTTTTTACCGTATCAGCACCACAGTTCCTTTTTTAAACTGTTCCGGGTCAGTGCCCAGTTTATACCTGCACGTCCATGCAAACACATTTTCACCTGGTTGCGCCTTGCCGGTAAATGTGCCATCCCAGCCTGTTCCGGGCGTTTTGCTGGCAAATACAACTTGCCCCCAGCGATTATATACTGTAAAGGCGTAGTGCGATACATCGCCAAACACAAGCGGCATAAATACATCATTTTTGCCATCGCCGTTTGGCGTAAAGGCGGTGGGTATGTAAAAGCCGATAGTGCACTGCTTGTTTGCCACATTTACGGTGTCTGTGCCCACGCAGTTATTGTTGTCCGTAATCTGCAGCCAGTAAGTGCCGGCTTTGGTTATGTTTATGAAAGGCCCAGTTTCACCATTGTTCCACAAATAGTTTTTATAACTACCGGTTGGCACAAGGTTAATGGGCTGGTAAGAGCAAATGGCAGTATCGTTAAACAGGAATGATTGCGGCAGCGGGTGGATAGTAGATACAAAAAGGCTGTCTTGTGCTAAACAGCTATTACCATCTGTTACAGTTACTTTATAATGCCCGGTATCGGCAATGGATATTGTTTGTGCTGTGCTGCCGGTATTCCATGCATAGCTTGCAAAACCAGTTCCCGCATCAAGCGTTTGGGTTGTGTTTAAACAAATGCCGGTGTTGCCTTTAATGTTTTCAACGGGTAATGGGTAAACAGCCAGTATTGCCGCAGTATCGTAGCTGTTGCAACCATTTGCGGTTGTAGCTTTAATAGTGTATGCGCCTGCCTGGCTGGCTGTAATGGAACTGCCAGTTTCACCAGTGCTCCACAAATAACTTGCAAAATCGCCGGGTGCGGCGAATATGGCGCTGCCTCCTGTGCAAAAAGCTGTATCGTTACCTATATTAATGACGGGAGAGGTATACACAATAATTTTTATAGTGTCAAATCCAAAACAACCCGGTGTTTTTTCAGCCTTAACAAAATAAGATGTGTCTTTACCGGGGTACACAGTAACTGCATTGCCGGCGTTGCCACTAATATTATAACCCGGTCCCCATGAATAGTTTAAAAAACCTGCCGGTGCCTGCAGCGTAAGCGAATCACCGTTGCATTTTTGCAGGTCTGGCCCAAGGCTTATTGGTACTGGCGGCGCAGGGGTAACATGCACGGTATCTGTAAACGCTTTGTTACAAAAATCCGTTACGGTAACATAATACACGCCCGGCTTTGTAACAGAATATACAGAATCCGCTGTTCCATCCTGCCATTTATAGCTATTAAACCCCGTGCCTGCGCTTATGCTTTTGGTATTGCCTGGGCATAGGGTGGTATCGCTGCCGATGTTAAGCACGCCGGAAGGTTTTGCAATAGTTATGTGCATTGTGTCATTAACAATGCTGCAGCCATTTTGCAGTTTTGCCGTAAGCACTGTTGTACCCGGTTTTTTAAATAATATTTTGGCGGTTGTGTCTGTTGTGCTTTTTATGATAGCATAAGCCGTATCTGTAAGCCAGGCTATGGTTGATGTGCAGCCTGCGCTTCGTAAGCCTTTATATACAATGGTATCTGCCATGTTACAAATTAGTGGGTTACCCGTAATGGAAAGACTATTACAATTTGATTGTACCGGCACAATACACCCCGCCTCAGAAAATGTATTTATATCATAAGTATGCGGGTAAAAATTTGTTGAGTAAATATCGTGTGATTCAGAAAAGGCATTGGTTGAGTTTGCAAAGTCGCCTAACGTAACTGTTAATGGCTGGCTGGTACCTGCAATAGCAACATTTGCACAATTACCGGTTGCGTTTACGGTTATAACGCCTGTTGAATCGGTGCGCATTAAATAGGGCTTCCATAAAGGGTTGCCCGCATACGACGTGCTGATCTTACCCGAAATAAGAATGTCTGAAGCATCCTCTTTCACAGACGATACAAAATAATTATGAAGGTTGCTGTATCTTTTGCTCCACACAACACGGCCCTGCAAATTTGTACGTGTTATAGTTACGGCACTATCACCTGTATTAGATATACTGTTTTCTGCCAGCACAAAAGTATTATCGTGCATAGGAGCGGAATGTGTAGCAATATGCTCGTTAAAATAAGTAGAAGGAAATACAATGTTTTGGCTGTTAATCTGCCAACCAGACGGGTTACCATTTTCAGGTACTGAAACCACGCCAAAATGTGTGGAGGCTGAAAAAGGCGAGGTGCTGGTTGAAATATTTAACCTCATCCTCAGCGTATCGTTCACAACGTCTAACCCTTCCATATATGCGTCACCTTCGCCAATATGCAGCGTTTTGCTCCATACATTTGTACCCGTGGCTTCATCAAACTTAAGTACATGTATATAACCCAGGGTGTACAGGTAATATTGTGCGCCCAGGTAAACGTTGCCGTTATGTACCGTTATAGCTTTGTAGTAAGCATCATGCGGATCATTGCCCCCATGGTTTAATTCTGTTTGCCATAGTATGTTACCGCTGGCATCAAGCTTATACACCCACGAATAAATTGGCGGAAAGCCCCACAGCGTATTCATAACACCGCAAAAGCCTCCGTCGGGCGTTTCTGTAATATCGTAAGTAGCCCCATGCAGGTACTTGCTCCATATAACATTGCCGTTTAAGTCAATTTTTACAAGCTGGGTGCTATCGTATGCATAGTGGTCAACATCTATATAGGTAACACCCAGCAATAAAATGTTTTGGTCTTTTGTTAATATCGCCTTTTTAAAAAAGCCGCTATAATAGTAGTCTTTTACAGCCCTGGTCCATACAATTTCACCTGCTGCGTTTAATCGTGTAATAACCGGCTGTACCGTACTAAGTCCTCCTGCCAAAATATAGCCGCCGTCAGGCAGTTTCACATGGTCAAACTGGTAAACAGGCGTCATGCTGTTGTAATCAATTAAAAAAGCCTTGTTGCATTGGTCGCCAAGGTTCGCATTGTTCCTGCATTCCTGGTCGGCGCACGCATCTGTTATTGTAAAGCCGCTTGTTGTAACCGCAGGTGTTATTTGGGTTGCCGTGCCCGGCAACGTTGCTGTAATTTTTTGCCAGGCAAACGGTGTGATGGAAAACTGTGCAGTGTCGTCAATATAACTGCCGTATGAATTGTTGCTGCACGAGCTGCTGTGCAGGTATTCGTCCATTTTTATGATCTTTATTTTATCATGCCCGCTGGTAACCAAAAAATTGTTTTCGGTTCCGGCAATAATATACCCGTAATTGCCGGTTAGATCAAACCCGCGAACTTTTAAAGCGCCGCCGGCATTGTTATTTGTTAAAGGCATAACAGTGCCGCCAATTGCACCTTCAACTTTTGTTATTTGCCCATAACCCCAGTTGGTAGTATCGGTAACAATGTAAGTAAAGCCACTGTCTGCAGACATCTTTGTTTTAACAGGCTCAAGAGTAACGCCTGTTGCAGTGGAAGGCTGTGCACGGTGTTCGTATAAAATGGTACCGTTGTTCAACATTTTAAAAAATGTTAGCATGCCCGTGTTGTCGTAAGTTCTCGCTGCATCAATGCTATAATCCGCAAAAGCAATCCCACCAGTTATCTTCTCAATTTTCATTACGTCTTCGTTTTGCCCGGGCAGGTCGGTAACTGCTTTAACCCAGTTAAAAAGGCCGCTGGGTTTGCTTAGCTGCATTAAAATGCCCTGTCTTGTGCCTACAGTAGCGTGCCCGCCTGCATATAGGTTGTTGCCGTCTTCCAGCAGGCAGTTAACGCCATCATCATCGCCCTTGTTAAAAGTATAACTCCAAACAAGGCTTCCATCTGAGGTAAGGCGCATAACAAGGGCGTCACCGGCCGGTGTACTGTCGTTTACGTTGGCGGCAATGGCAAAACCACCATCTTTAAGGGTAATAATATCTTTGGCTTTAAAAGAGATGGTGCTGCTGCCGCCCCAGTTACGGCTCCAGGCAAGGGTTCCGTTCGCATTTAACTTAATGGCCCATATTGATTGCAGTGTGCCGCCAAACGAAAAACTGTTACCCAGTGCCACAAAACCGCCATCTGCTGTTTGTCTCGCTTTTACAAGGTCGTCATAGTTGCCACCGCCTATTGTATAGCTCCATACAATGTCCCCCTGCTCATTAAGGCGCATAGCGAAACCATCATAACCGCCGGCTGAGCCACTGGTTGTTCTGCCCACTACAAACGAGCCCTTGTCGGTAGTTGATACAATATCCAGCCCATCCTCGTTCCCTGTACTGCCATACACTTTTTGGAATACTGGAAAACAACTGTTTTGCGCGTGCAGGGCTACTGAACAAAACAAACATATTATAGCGGTAAAGAAGTAAGCAACACGCATGGCGCTTTTTGGGGTTATCCTTCTATTAAAAAGATTAAAACTTAATTTGAACCTAAATATAATTTGCCTGTAAACGGCGCAATATTGTTTAGGGCGTGGCAAAAATATCTTTTTTATAAATAAGGCCACCGGTTTTGCGGGAGGAAAGTTTATAAGCTGTGCTTACTGGCAAACTATCAATCCAGCCTTTATGTTTCAAAATCTTCAAGGGGTAGTTTTATTCATTTATAAAGCGTGCTGATGTTTGCAAAGCAAATTGAATTTTTAAATTAAAATACAATCATAATTTTAATGTTTAATACCTTAGTTTTAGCAAGCTATTTTTACTAACATATTAATACAAAACCAGCCAAATGAAAAAGATTATTCTCGCGGCCTTTTCAACAGCACTTGCCGTTTCTGCCTTCGCACAGCAGCCACAAATGAAACCAGAGCAAACTGAATTTTACAGCCCTGTACCACCAGTGGTTACGCCGGGTAAAACCGTGGGTGACGCCCCCAGTGATGCTATTGTTTTATTTGATGGCAAAAGCCTTGATGAATGGATAAATGTTAAAGACAGCAGCGCCTGCAGTTGGGTTTTGCATGATGGCGCTATGACGGTAAATAAAGCTACCGGAGATATAATGACCAAAAAAAGCTTTAGCAGCTACCAAATGCATATTGAATACCAAATACCCGTGGGTATTACCGGCAGCGGCCAGGCACGTGGAAACAGCGGTATTTTTTTGGCAGCCCTTAATATAGGCGCTGGTGGTTATGAACTGCAGGTACTTGATAATTACAACAATAAAACTTACACCAATGGCCAGGTAGGCAGCATTTATAAACAGGTAGCGCCTTTGGCAAATGCCTGCCGCCCGCCCGGCGAGTGGAATGTTTATGACATTATATGGACAGCGCCTGCATTTAATGCAAATGGACAACTAACAGCGCCAGCCCGCGTTACGGTGTTGCATAACGGCGTACTGGTTGAAAACAATTTTACCCTGCTGGGCGATACGCCATATATAGGCTATCCATCGTACCACCCACACGGGCCTGCACCTATAAAACTACAGGCACACGGCGATGCCAGCCAGCCAATAAGCTACCGTAATATATGGGTTAGGCCGCTTTAAGTACGAAGCTGGAATTACGGCAAATATGATCATGCTAAGTATGTAAATAAGCAGCACAGCAACTTAAATTTAATACGACTCAAATTATACTAATCATGTAGATTTGCAGGCATTATCAACCTAAACCAATGGTATGAAAAGATTATTAACTCTGTCAGGTTGCTTTTTGGTTCTTCTTAGCGCTTGCAACAAAGGAGTATCAGACCTAAGTATGGGAAGTTCAATAGTAGCCGATTTTGATGGTAAGACGGAAACCTTTAACTACAATGTAGTGGGCGTTAAAATAAATTCTACCGGCCTATATAGTATTTCTTTAGTGGGTTATAACCAAAAAGACACCGGTTCTGAGCATATAGCCATTGTTATTGGCGGACCTAATCCTGTTGCAAAAGGTTCGTTTACGTTTGACCCCCCTGACGGGCAAAATAGCGCTGTGGTTGTTTATGTATTGGCTAACAGCACGGATGGCTACGGCCCTGCTGATCTTGGTGGTACTAACCCTGTCACTGTGAACATAACGTCGTTAACTGGCACAAACATTCAGGGTACGTTTAGCGGTACGCTGGCATTAGACGATGGCAGCAGCCCTGTACACAAGGTTGTAACCAATGGAAAATTTAACGTGAATTATAAATAACGGCTATACCTTATAAATAAAAAAGGTGCGGGTAAATAATACCTGCACCTTTTTTAATTGTTCACAACGTTATCTCAACAGGGTAATATCACCTGTTTTCCTGTATTTGGTGCCGTCAGTAAACTGTACATCTAATGTGTACATGTAAACTTCCTGGGGTTGTAAAACGCCTTTGTAATGTCCATCCCATGCGGCATTTTTATCTGTTGTGCTAAACACTACATTACCCCACCGGTTGTAAATTTGCCAGTTTACTTTGTCAATACCGAAACCTTTTATTGAAACGTAATCATTCCTTCCATCCCCATTGGGCGTAAATGCATTAGGTACGTCAACTAACGGAATTACAATTGCAGGCACCTGTTTACAGGCTGTATCAATACAGCCAAATGAGTTAACTGCAGCAAGGCACGCTGTATATGTACCTGTTTTATTATAAACATGCGTTACCGTAGTATCAATGCTAATGGTATTTAAACCCGTTCCGTCCCCAAAATCCCAGTGATAAGAAATTGCGTTTTGAGAACTGTTGGTAAAGTCAGACGGTGTATTTGCCTGTGCCGGCAAAGGCGTAAAATTAAAAGCTGCCGTTGGCTTGCCGCTTACTGTAACAGGAAAAGAAATGCTGTCAATTTTATTACAGCTTGATGCATTGGTGGCCACAAGTTTTATAGTATATACACCGGGCGTTGGATAAATATGTGATGGATTTGTTTGGTTAGAAGTTGCCCCGTCGCCAAAGTCCCATGCAAATGTTTCTCCGCCTGACGATGTATTGTTCAACTGCAAATTATATGGCGCGCAACCCGCCGCGGGCTGGGTAAAAAGCGCCAGAACATTTACTGCAATGTTTAACTGAATACTGTCTGCATCGGGCGCGTTACAATAATTGGTATCGGTTAAATTTAGAACAATCGTATAGGTGCCTGGCGCGGTATAATGGTGCTTAACAGTATCTGCACCCGCAACCAGCGTAGAGCCATCGCCAAAACTCCATAAAAACGAATTACCCTGGAAAGGCTTGCCGGGATAAGGCACAGACTCGTTTATAAACATATAATTAAGCGAATCGCAGGGCGCCAACTTTATATCCTTAAAACCGGTAGAAGACTGGTCGTTCCTAACCCTTATGTTCAGGTAAGAGGTATCTGAAATATTACAGGTAGAAGAATCAATTGCTATAAGCCTTATAGTGTAGGTGCCAACCTTTGTATATACATGCGATACTGTGGCTGTTTTAGTTGTTGTGTCGTTAGTGCCGTCGCCAAAATGCCATTTATATAGTTGCGCATTTCCAATTGTATCAATAAAAGCAACCCGCAAGGGTACGCAACCTGATGTATCGTTTGATATATTCCTTATACTCGATTTAATGCTTGACCTTACCCCGGCAAGGTTAAATGCAATTTTTAACGACGTAAGATTACAGTAATAAGCCTTGCCCGCCGCAAAAGCGCCATTTTTACCATAAGCTGCCTGTGGAGTTGACAAATACTTGTCTGGCCCGCAGGCACATACGGCCTGGTAAACAACACCTGCTTTATCAAAACGACTGGTACCGCCATCCACATGTATGCCGTCATAATCGCTTGTGTCGGCTAAAAACGCACCAAAAAGTTGGGAGTTGGCATTTCTTTCCAATACAAAAAAATAAAACCCCCTGGAAGAAGGATTTTTTTGCAAAGGATAAGGTAAGTCATCAGTTGCTTTGTAAACAAGCCCCTGGGGGCCGGTATTATTGTATTGTTCATCAAGGCCACCGCCCCAGCCTGATACATATACATTCTCACAAATGTCAACTAAAAAAGCAGTGGGCGATATGTTAGGGTACCTTGATGCGATACCAAAATTAGCCGAATACACCACAGCCGAAAGATCTGGCTTTAATTTAGTAATAAATTGCTTGCCCGATGCCTGGTTGCCGCCGGCGTTAAACGGTGAATTTACAGGAGTAATAACACCTTCTGTAGTCCCGGTTATAATGGGGTTGCCGCTATTGCCAAAGTCAATACCGTATATTTCGTCTGCGCCGGAAGTGCCAAAATAAACAGATTTGATAAGCTTTGAGCCGTCATTGCTGATTATAGAAATAAACCCATCGCAATCGCCATTTAGAAACTTGCCTGATATAGGTGAGGATGCAATGCCCGATGTGCCGGGAAAATCGTTGCTGGCTGTTGCGCCACAGGTGTAAATATTACCTGTTACAGGGTCAAGCCTAAGCACAAAGGCTGCATCGTTGTCCGCGCCGCCCAGGTAGGTTGAAAAAAGTGGTGGTTTATTAAGATTGGGCGAAAACTTCATGAGTACCGCATCCTGGCCGCCGCCCGATTTAAGCTGCAGGGCATTAATAGCAGGAAAGTCAGTTGATTTTGTGCAGGATGCTACATAAATATTATTGTTAGCATCAAGTATAACTTCACTTCGGGCATCATCACCGTAATTGCGCCTTGTTGAAATGCTGCCGATCTGCAGGTCTTTTTCCTTTATATTTACCCCATCGTCGTGTGTACCGCCAACACGCAGCGAGCCTATTAATGCGTCACCACCTGCGCTTAACTTGGTAATAATAATATCCTGCCCGCCGCCAAGGCCTATTGTTTTTGGCCCCATGGTAGGATAATCTGACGAGTTGGAGCGGCCGGCAATAATAAGGTTTCCATCTCCATCGGTAACAAGGCTGTGTGGCTGTTCGTTGCCATTAGTGCCGCCAATGTAGGTGGCGTAAACAACACCTGTACCGGTTGTATTAAATTTCATAATGCCAATATCAAAGCCTTCTTCATCAATACCCCGCTGCCCCTCACCCGTGCTGTTGTTGCCACCGGCAAATATTTTTTGATAAGCGCCATTGGTATACTGAAAATCCGGCCCGAAAACGATGCCGCCCGCGTAAAAATTACCTGCATTGTCGTAGGTAGCCGTATAGCCCCAGTTGTCGCTGCGGCTGCCGCTGAAAGTACAAAATATAACTGAGGGGTCAATTATTAGTGGGGTACCCGGCGCTATATAGCCGTCAAGCTTAAAATGCAAAATATTGCCGTTCAGGCTGTATTTGCATTTTATATCCTGGTTACCCTGTTTTGTTACCGTATAGCTATAAGGCTCCAGCTCTTTTACTGTGTCAACGGTGGTTTGTATAATAAGGTTGCCATTTTTTACAGCAAGGTTGCTGGCGCCGTCAAACTGTAATGCCACTTTGCTTACATCGCCGCCCGCATTCACAATTATATCATATTTAAAATTGCTGTTATCGGTGTAGTAGTGCACATCAATACCGGGGTATACATCCTTAAAAGTTACTGATGTGTAAATGTTACAGTCCGTGCCCCATTTGGCAGGGTTATCTCCAATAAAATAATTATAATGCTTGGTTAACTGTTTTTCTACCACGGGTACCGGGTGCGGGTTGGCATTTAAAAATTTAACCTCGTATGCGTGGGTGTGTAATACTATTTGTCCGTCCTGTTTTATGTTATCACCTCCAGTGGTTTCGCCACCGCGGTTTATTATATTGCTGCCGCTTGTTTTCGGCCTGCCGTGTATATATTCAGATATTTTAGTAAGATCAGCAGTATTGTACAACATTACCCTGTAGCCGCCATCAGGCTTAAGGGCAACAGCGCCCGACGGAAAATCACCTTTAAACAATATATTATTATCCCACTGCCCCTTATTTTGCACAAATTCAAGGTACTGGGCATTACTATCGTTAGTAAATAACAAACACACAAAAAAGGCTGCAATTGCAATAATTACCTTCAAGTAAGCTTTTTTAATAGTTAGGTATTCATGGCTGTTTCTCCAAAAAATGCATTCTAATTGCACAGCAGGCACGTATCCATATACTAAGGTAATCCCATTCCGGCTATTTTGCCAACTTCTCTATTTATTGAGACGGAATTATGCACAACTGTACTATTACAACGCACTAAACCTGTACAAAGGTTGCCTTTGCGGTAATATAACGCTTGTGCAAGCCTGCTTATTTGATTTTTAACCACCAATTTCGGCGTACGCTAACTTTTAACCGATAGATACCATTTTTTGAACTTTGCTATTTTGCACTACCTGGTACTTCACTTCGTACTTCTAATTTTTAAGCCTGTATTTGCGCTACCTGCTTCCCCATTCCCACAAACCGTATTGCACTTTTTGATCAACTTTATGGCCCGATTGCTTCAGGCATAGCATTATTTGCCCGCGGTGATGGCTTTCGTGTGCAATAAAGTAGCCCAAAAAAGCTGCCGCGTTAGGCTTAAAGCCTTTTATTTTTCCAGTTTCCAAACCTTTTTGCAGCAATTTTTCCATGGCTGCTGAACTTTTAGTCAATTCATCTGCCAGCAATTGTTTGGTAATGTTTTCTTTTTCCAGTTTAATTAATCCTTCCAGCAACCCGGGTTCGGCTGCCTTAAACCACATAAGACGTACGTTATGTATATGGACGAATTGCTCACCCACTGTGCGGCCTTTTGAGGCAGATACATCGGCAAGCCACGCATCGTTAATAGCGTTGAGTAAATAAAGGTTTACCCGGTTATGTATTTGCCAGGTTTCAATAAACTGCTGCATAATATATTGGCTGGTACAGCAAGAAAGATAAAATAAAAAAGCTATAAACCCATAAGCCGGATTTTGTTTTTTTCTGCATGGCAGAAAAAGGCTATCATTTATCTGCGGTGCACATTACTGTACACCTGTTGCTGCCTACCCTTTTCGCAGGTATTTTGCAATGCCGGTAAACGGGCCGCCTACCTGCCGCTTGCGCGGAATGCGAAATATACGTGGCATTACAGCGCCCAAGGTTTACCCGTATTATGTATTACTACACAATACCGTAAGCTCTTACCTCACGTTTTCACCCTCATCCCAACAACCGTTGGGACAGTAATTTTCTGTGGCACTATCTCTTATAACGCTTGTGGCGTAACAGCCGGCTGTTCACCGGTGGGCTGCCCTACGCTGTCCAGACTTTCCTCATCCCAACAATTGTTAGGACGCGATAGCCGGGTTTATAGCAACGGCAAAAATAGATCTTTTTTTTAGAGGGATGGCTTTAAACTGCATTGGCTAACAGAAAAGCGTATTCCGCCCGGTGCAAAAAAATTCCTTAACTCCGCTGTTCGTTGTCAAGCCAAAAATATCTCGGTAGCGCCGTACCCAAACCGTGGGTCGTACTGGTTAATAAAATAACGCACTTCTTTTTTTGTTTTTAAAATATCATGTATCTCGTCCCTAAGCTTGCCGCTGCCCACGCCGTGTATAACAACCAGCGATGGCAGGTGGTGGGCCACCGCAAGTTCATACCACTTTTCAAATTCTTTCAACTGCATGGTTAATATTTCAAAATTGCTCATGCTTTTCCAGTTGTCGCTAAGCTTTTCCATGTGCAGGTCAATCACGCTGCGGGCCGGTTCAAGGTTTTGCCTTATTTTATTGGCCTCATATATTTTAAATCCTTTTTTAGCCAGGCCGGTAAGTTCGGGCCGTTCGTCAACCGCTTTATCAGGGTAGTCATCAAACAGCTTGTAAGAAACAGTTGGTTCATTTTTCGCCTTCATTTCTTCAATTCGCTGAAAAATTTGTTTAGGTTTAAGCTTAAGCGTTGTTTCAAAATGTTCGGCCTTATTTTTTATGGGAGTTATCAGCGAAAAATCCATAAAAAAAGATGGGCTGTCGTTTAAGCTGGCAAAACTTATATCGTGCAGATAAAAGTCATGAAAAGCCAACACATCGTTGCTTAACCCAAAATTTGCATTGCCCAAAAAAGATTGTTCATAAGTAAAATGCAGGCCTTTATCGCTTTTGTTAACTATGTACACTTTTAGTAAGTCAACCACTTCGTCATTAAACTCATCCAGCGTAAATTTTGGTATAAAAGCAAGCCAAACACCTTCAGATGTTTTTATTTTATTAGGCTGCGGCCTTTCTTTTGGCAATTGATCAACATAAGTTTTCACCGGCTTTTTTTCTTCAATTACTTTTTTCTTGCTGAAGCGCATAAAATAAGGAAAATCGACCTGGTCCATATATGCGGGAAACTTTACACCGCGCACTTCTATCATCACCATTTTGTCATTTATTATCTCCGTAACTTTTCCTTCTTCGTTGCTATGCACTACAATTATCTCGTCGCCTACCTGGTATTTCATATATAAAAAATATAAACAAAGGTACAAAGAGAATTGATGAATGCTGATGTGTACAGCCCTGTAATAAAAATGCGGCTGCATAACGCCCTTTATTTACTGGTTTCCTGCAAGTGTTTTATAGCGGGGAAGTAAATGAGTTGAACTTATTTTTTAAGAAAATGCATTATATTTTTTTTATACCTATTGCGTAAAATTTACGTAATTAGAAATAATGCTTTTTTGTAACATTTTTTTTACTAACATTGCATTTTTAAGGGTTTAGGGTTGAAAACACCCCTTGTTTCTACAAGGGGTTTCTTTTTTGTAGGGAGCGCATACAACCGCTACCGCAACGGCGCAAGCGACAATTTAACCGGCGAAATGTTCAATATTTTGTCTTTGTTGCGGCGTATTAATTCAACAATCTATTGTATTTTAATTTTGTATGAAGGAGCCGATTGAATACAACCAAATTGCAGGACAAAAAACGCAGCGTATTGAAGCAATAAGCGATGGTGTGTTTGCAGTGGCCCTTACATTGCTGGTGCTTGATATTAAAGTACCTGTTAGTGAGTTAATAAAAACAGAGGGTGACTTATTTAATTCATTCTGTGCATTAACACCAAAATTCCTTTCTTATTTTCTTAGTTTTTTAACACTTGGTATTTTTTGGACCGGCCATTCAGCACAATTTATTTATATTGAAAAAAGCGACAGGCATTTAAACTGGCTTTCACTGTTCTTTTTATTGTTTGTATCTGTACTGCCTTTTACCACCGCTTTTTTAGGTGAACATATACAATTCAGGCTGTCAATTGGCATATACTGGTTTAATATTTTTGTTTTGGGTTTTATGTTGTACATACACTGGCAATATGCAGCCAAACATGGCTTTATAACATTGCCTGCCGATAAAAAAATGGCGGTGGGCAAGGCCATAAAAAAGCGTATAGTTGTAGCACAATCACTATACGCAGCGGGTGCGCTGCTTTGTTTTATAAGCACGTACCTCAGTATTGCATTAATTATACTCATCCAGTTAAACTATGCTTTCGCACCGCGGTTTTCTAAAAAAAGGTTTACTGCTTACTAAGTAGCAACCGCAAAGCTTGCGGGCATGCATTATAAAGTAATGCCAAATCTTCCCGGCTGTATTATTCAGGGTAATATTGGTATATTGCCAAACCAAGCAACATTTCCCTTTTTATTTAAAACCAACGCCGATGGATTCTTTTATTAAAAGGCTGATAATAAAAGCCATTCGTAGTAACAGGAGAAGAAGATTTCCGGAGCAGGAAGAGTATTCAAGCTTTGAGCTCGCGAAGGGTTTTATTGAATTGAAGGTTACCATAACAAGCCTGTTGAAAGATATTATGTTTATGGCAATGGGCATTTTATCTGCGGCATTTGGGCTGGAAGGATTTTTATTGCCCAACAATTTTATTGATGGTGGCGCAACAGGTATATCGCTGCTGGCCAGCGAAAAAATTGCCTTACCATTATCAGTTTTCCTGGTTGTTATTAATATACCTTTTGTATTGCTTGGCTTTAAGGTGGTAGGCAGGCAGTTTGCTATAAAAACAGCTATTGCAATAGGTTGCCTTGCCCTGGTTGTTGCCACAGTGCATTTTCCCGAAGTAACCCACGACAAATTACTGGTGGCTGTGTTTGGCGGGTTTTTTCTTGGTGCCGGTATAGGCTTGTCAGTAAGGGGTGGCGCTGTTATTGACGGTACAGAGGTATTAGCCATTTACCTAAGCCGCAAGCTGGGCACAACCATTGGCGATATTATTATATTGATAAACATATTGGTGTTTTCGCTGGCTGCTTATTTATTGTCCATGGAAACAGCCTTGTATTCTATGATAACGTATCTTGCTGCCAGTAAAACGCTTGATTTTGTGGTGGAAGGGATTGAAGAATATACAGGTGTTACTATTATATCAAGCCACGACGAAGAAATAGGCGAAATGGTTATAAACGAAATGGGCCGGGGTGTAACCGTGTACCAGGGCAAGCGTGGCTTCGGAAAACATGGACAAACAAAAAATACTGATATTGTTTATACCGTTGTTACCCGCCTTGAGCTTAACAAACTAAATACAGAGATAGAAAAAATTGACCCTCATGCTTTTGTTATTATGAGCAGCGTTAAAGATACACGCGGCGGCATGATAAAGAAAAGGCCGCTAAAGCATTAGATGAGTTTGTAATTGATGGAAGCGAATGAAAAACGTTTCAAGTTTAAAGGTTGTTCCAAGGCATCCCTATGGAATAGTTTCAAGTTGATCACAGCGGATAAAATACAAAACATGTTTTACCGGCCGTACAATTCTACTCGTCATTTGTTGTGTCACTCACTTGTACTGCATATCATTATTCATCCAGATGCTTCATTGCCGTTCACTTAACATAACTTTAAACTATTTTCAACCTTATCGCCTGTTGCACCGCTTTGGCACGGGTTGTAGCATCCAGTTTAAAAAGGATATTTGATATATGATGGTCAACTGTTTTGGGCGAAATAAAAAGTGTAGCAGCAATTTCTTTATTCTGCATGCCCTTGTGCAATAGTTGCAAAACACCAAGTTCTCTTTCTGTAAGTTGTGCAGCATTAGCCTGTGTAGTCTGTCTTGCACCACGTGGAATACTTTTTATGCCTGCCGCGCGCATGTCGCCTTTCATGCTTACAACGGTGGCTGTAGCACCCGTAGCCTGTATAATTGCTATAGCTTTCTTCTTGTCATCAACGCTACCTTCAAATAACGCCAGCCCCTGCATATAAGCGCAACCTTTCTCTTCCCATAAATTTGCGGCCTTTATTGCCTTCGCTGCAGTGCTAACATCGTATGCTTCATATATATTGACAAGGGTTGGTTGTTGGTGCCGTGCCTTATACAACCAAAATGTAAACTGGCTGTTTACATATAGGTTTCCCGTTTTTGGCATTAATGCTGTGGCTGTAGCAATATCAGCCTCAGGTACAAATTTTTTACCTGTTATCCATTCGTATTCTAAAAACGCAGCTAACACAATAATTATTCTTTGCAGTTCTTTCGATGCAAATGCAAGCTCATTCGCCTGCTGTAGCGCCGCAAGTACATTGCCTGTACCCTTACGTATATCAACAGTTGCAATTATAGCTAAAGCGCCTATTTTTATAATGTTAGCCTGCCGCTCGTTGCTAATAAGCCTCTGTGCAATTTTTACTGCATCATCCCATTGGCCGGTTTCAAGCAGTAACCTGGCTTTACATCCCAACATATAGCTGCTCCATGAGTCGAGGTCAAGCTCTTCGCAATATTTAATTCCTTCATCAAGGTACTTCCTGGCTTGTGCATAATGCTTGGTAACAAGATTGTTGTCGCCAATATTAGTGTAAGCCCTTGCGGCGTGTTCCTGGTAACTGTTTTTTAAAGCAATGGAAAGACTTTGGCCCAGTAAAATCATGCCTTTTGCCTCATCGCCGTTTATCACCTCAGTTGTGCCAACATTATTGTATGCGTGCGATAATACTTCTTCATCATTTAATTCCTTGCCAATAGTGATGGCCTTTTCGCCCCAATGCCTGCACTCAGCCGCCTCGTTTGAGAGCATTTTTAATTGCGACATATTGCTGTATGCCATAGCCTTTGCTTTGGATGAGGGTTGCGCATCCAGTGTTTCTATTGCCTGGTAGCCATAATAGTCAGCATTTTTTCTGTCACCTTCAAACCACGACAGGCGTGACAAAAATCGCAGGCTGCTGCCAACTTTTTCAATGTCATTTTTGTCTTCCCACAACTTAAGCGCATATTTTGTATAAACAATGGCCTCCTTTATTTGGTTGGTCAGGTAACACTCATATGCGTATCTTTCATACAATTGAATAAGCAGGTTTGCGTCATTGCCCTTATAATATTCTATTGCTGTTAAGTATAATTTGGCTGCTTCAATATGCGCGCCTGCTGTAGCAGCCTGTTTTGCGCCAAGTGGTGCATATCGCACAATTATGTCATTTTCATTGGCATTTTTTGCATGGTGAATAATGCGCTGCGTTTGCCGTGTTTGCTCAAAATCTTCAAGCAACAGGTCAAGTATTTTTTTATTAAGCGCTATCATGTTTAAGGGCGATATAGATGCTTCAATAGTACGCCTGTAAAGCTCATGCTTAAATAGCAGGGTATTGTTATTAAGTATAATTATGGCCGCTTCCAGCGATTGTTCTAAATCTTCCGTGTAGCCGGGTATAAGCTTTTTTAAGTAGCCTATCTCAAGCCCCGCCGGCACTATTGAAATTATTTGCCATATATGCTTTGTATTGTTTTGCTGACTGTTATAAACAGAAAGGATGGAATCTTTAATATTATCCGGTATGCCGGGGCTGTAACTCGCCAATATCTCATTTACATAAAAAGGGTTGCCGCCCGAAATGCTATAAACATCCTCTCCCTTATAGCCTTTTTCTGCTGCCATTTTTTCGACCGCCTCGCGGGAAAAAGGTGTAAGCTGCAACCGGGTAAATGTATCTGGTGAAAGTTGCCCGGGCAGGTGCTTTAAAGGGTGGTTATTATGTATTTCGTCATTACGGCTGGTAAGCAAAAAAAGGCAGCTGGTTTGTGATATACGCCGCGCAAAAAACTTTATAAAATCAATGGTTGCTTCATCTGCCCAGTGTATGTCTTCAAAAACAATAATTACCGGCCCCTGCCGCGTATTCAATTCCCTGAAAAAATTAGCAAACAGCAATGGCCTGTCTGTAATACTTTCATTTTTTAACCATCCTGCATTGTTGCTTACCTGCAATGCAATGTCGTAAAACGGGGCCAATGGCCTGGGGGTAAACAGGGCATCGCACATACCCTTGTATATTGTACTATCGTTTTTGTGGTGCTTGCAGAAGGCTTTTACAAGAGATGTTTTGCCAATGCCGGCTTCCCCATTTATAAAAATGCAATGGCCTTCACCTGCCGCAGCGTTATTAAACCGGGCCTTTAATGTTGCCAAAAAACCAGACCTTTCGGTTAGCTCCATACTTAATGTTATAAAATGAGGTGGTATTTAGTCTAAAATAGGGAAAACCCCCTATATGCCATGGTGTGTTTAAAACTTTCTTTGTAAAAAATATTCATTTCCACACAGTTAAACCTATTTTATGATGAAAAGATTATTTGCAGCATTTGTATTGGCAACGCTAAGTTTTACAACGCTGCAACTGCATGCACAAACCGGCAATACCGATACATCTGGCGGAAAACACCTTTTTATTGATGTGCACCACCTGCAACCCGGCAAGGTAAAATACGAAGATGTTGCGCAGGCACATGCCAAAGACCTTGCTACCGAAGATAAATATGGCGTACACTTTATAAAATATTGGGTTGATGAAGACAAGGGCCTGGTGTATTGCCTGTCATCAGCAAAAGACAGCGCTTCTATTACCAAAACGCATGCTGAAGCACACGGCCTGTTACCGGGGGAAGTTTACATGGTTACCGATGGCGCAGCCTCGGCAATAAAAGGGAACAACAATTTTTATCTTGATGTGCACCAACTTGGCAGTGTTAGTGCAAAGGATGTTGCAGCAGCCCACCAAAAAGACCTGACTGTAGAAAAAAAGTATGGTGTAAACTTTATTAACTATTGGGTGAATGAAAAGGAAGGCGTTGTTGTTTGCCTTAGCCAGGCGCCCGACTCATCTGCCGTTATAAACACCCATAAAGAAGCGCATGGCCTTGTGCCCGTTTATATAGCACAGGTTAAACAGGGGCAATAGTTTTTGGGGAATTTATGCTAAAACAGGCGGGCTTATTTTTAGGCCGGCCTGTTTATTTTCCCAATATACTAATGAGAAGAAATTTACCACAGAGTATCGCAGAGCAAATATGGCAGAGTTTCACAGAGAAAACTCCGTTAAACTCTGTAATAATTAATACTCTCCTGTTTGATGATTTTGCACTTTGGAACACACTAAAAATTACAAACTAGTCCTCCATCTTCAACCAACTTTAAACCTTAAACTGAAAACTTTAAACTGGCTGTTTAAATCTTCTTCCCCTTCCACCTGCCACTTTGTATATACAGGAATGAAGGGATGAACATGCTTATCCAATACACCCATTCGGCCGCCCAGCCCCATGTTATAGGCAGGTTTAATTTTTCCAAAACAGTGTAGGCATAAATAGCATAAAGGGTAATAGCCAAAATTTCTATCTGGAGGTTTATGCGTGTGTTACCTGTGCCGGTAACGGCATTTAACCACACCGTACTAACTGACATTATTACCAGCGCTGCGGATACCACCCTTACTACGGGTATTGAGGCCGCAATAAAATCATCACCCTGGCCGTAAATTTTTAATAGCCAGCTGTCGGTTAAGTTTAGTACAATAAATATTACCAATGCAAAGCTTACACTAAGCTTCATTATTTTAATAATAAGCTCTTTAACCCGGTGCTGCAGGCCCTGGCCAATAATATTACTTACCATGGTATTGCTTGTTGCCGCAAACGACCACGAGACACACCCAAACAACCCAAATATATTGCGCATGGTGTTGCTTATAGCAAGGTCGCGCTCACCATGGTGCTCTATCAATATGTAAAAGAACTCCCAGCTTGTAACACTTATCATAAACTGCACTATAAGCGGCGCAGATTGTACAAGTATCAACTTTGTATTCTCCCGCTGGTACGAGAAATCATTATGCAGGTTTAATTTTTTACTAATGCCTGTTTTACGCATTACCAAAAACACAGTTAAAAAGCCAATACCTTCTGCAATGATGGATGAATAGGCAGCGCCATTAAACCCAAGTTGTGGAAGGCCAAGCCGCCCTTTAATAAAAGCGTAGTCAAGCACAATATTGGTAATGGTTTCAGCCAGTGTGCCTGCTATAAGGTATTTGCTGTGGTTGCTGCCTACCAGCACTGCATTACGCAACTGGTACATGTATAGCAGCGGCAGCCCCCACATACGAATATGTAAAAAGCTTATAGCTATTTGTATATGATCTGCCTTATGCAGCGTGTGGCTAAATACAAACGGCGCTATAAAGTAAGTAACAAAAATTGCCGCTGCCGAAAAACACAACGCTACACGTACACCCTGGTTAAACATGCCGCTTATTTCATTTATGCGGCCTTCGCCGGCACGGCGTGCAATAAGCGATTGCATTGCATTATTTAAACCAAAACCAATTACAGCAAATATTAAATAAAACACACCCGTAATACCTGCCACGGCCAATTGCTCTTCACCCAGCGAGCTAAGGAAAATATTATTGGTAATAAAATTAACCTGCGGCACCAAAATGCTGGCAGCGATAGGCGTAGCAATTTGCAGTATTTGCCTGTTGGTTATTTTAACCTTAAGATCCATATTTGCCGCAGCTACTTCCATATTTGGGACGGCAAAGATAGTGAGCAGCCAAGTTTAAAGTTTAAGGTTTTTAGTTTAAAGTTGATCGAAGCGAATGAAACAAGTTTAAAGTTTTAGTTGATGATAGTGTAATTTAATGATGCCATAATAACAAGCAGCTAAAGTGAGTGACACAACAGCCGATGCCATGAGAATATACCGCTTGTTAAAAAAATATGCTTATTACCCGCCTTAAACAATTTTAAGCTCTTACAATATCTATTGCAATCTAATCCGGGCTTCTTCGCAACACCCTTCTCCACTTGTGGAGAAGGGCAGGGGATGAGGTTCTACTCCGTTCTCAAACTCTTCACCGGGTTTGCGAGCGCCGCCTTTATTGATTGAAAGCTGATGGTTAAAAATGCAATACCTATAGCTATAACACCTGCCAGTACAAATACACCCCAGCCAATATTTGTTTTATATGCAAAGCCCTGCAACCATGCATTCATCGCATACCATGCAACAGGCACTGCAATAATTATCGCAATTAATACCAGCCTTACAAAATCTGTAGCCAGTAATTTAACTATGCCTGTTACACTGGCGCCTAATACTTTACGTACACCAATTTCGCGTGTGCGTACCTGGGCGGTATAAGCAGCCAGGCCAAATAACCCCAGGCATGATATTATGATAGCAATAGCAGCAAAAGCATTAAACAAACTGCCTGTACGTGTTTCGCCGCGGTATAGCTTATCAAATGTATCATCTAAAAACACATAGCTGAACGGAAAGCCTTCATCGTAATTTCTCCATTGCCCTTCAACCGCCGCAATTGCTTTTTGTGCATCAGCGCCTGTTGTTTTTACAAAAAGCTGGTAGTTATTACGGGGGTTATAGTAAAATATAGCAGGTGCAATTTTTTCTTTCATGCTGGCGAAGTGAAAATCTTTAACCACGCCAATAATGGTTCCTTTGGTGTCCCACAGTTTAAATGGTTTACCTATAGGGTCTTTAATGCCTGTTTCACGTATGGCTGTTTCGTTTAATATAAAATGGGTTGAATCTGCTTCTGAATTAGTAAAGTTGCTGCCTGAGGCAAGCTGCATTTTAAAGAATGGCATAAAATCTTTGTCTATGCTCATGGGGTGCAGCATAAGGGTTTGCCCCTGCTGTTTGCCCGCCCAGTCGTTACTGCCTGTTTCGCCTTCCATTGCAACAGGGCTGTTTGATGCCCTTGCCACGGCAAGCACCCCCGGCCGTTTTAGCAATTCTGCTTTTACAGCATCGTAATGGGTGCCCATCGCGCGCATGCCCACATGCAACGTATAGGCTTTATCATACCCAAGTTCTTTATTGCGAATAAATGTCAACTGGTTTTTAATAACCAGTGTGCCCGTAATAAGCATTACTGAAAAAGCAAACTGTGTTACAACCAGCACTTTACGAAAAGTTGCATCGCCCGCATTGGTTGACGCCTTACCTTTTAATGCTTTTAACGGCTTGAAAGACGACAGCATTAGTGCAGGGTAAATACTTGAAGCAATTAGCGAGCCTGCAACAGTTAATAGTATCACCATCCATAAGTGATAATCGCCCAGGTTTATTTCAAGTTCCTTGCCAGATACTTCATTAAAAACCGGCAACACCGCATACATAAGCACAAAAGCAAATATGGAAGCCAGTGCAAACAGTAATGCCGTTTCAATTATAAACTGTAAAAACAACTGCAGCCTTGCCGCGCCTACAATTTTACGCATGCTAACTTCTTTACTGCGTAGTAATGAGCGCGCCGTTGAAAGGTTAACGTAATTAATACAGGCTATAACTAAAACCAGCAATGCCACAATAGTAAACATGCGTATGGTTTGTATACCCGCATCGGTACCATCAGCATTGTACAGGTGCATATTTTTAAGCGCCTGTACCAGGTATAAAATGTCAGTATCATCAGCCTTATTGGCCAGGTGTATATTACGTATTTTAGTGGCAAGCGCTGTTGTATTTACACCCGGTTGCAATAAAAGGTAGGTGTTATAATTAAACTGGTTAAAATCATGATCCATCGTTTGATTACCCGCTTTGCCTGCGTAGTTTCTCTGGTTAAAATACTCCATAGCAAAAACCATATCAGGCCTTATGCTGCTGTTTTTAGGAAAATCTTTTACCACGCCGCTTACCATAAAACTTTCCTTACCATCGCCCAATATTGTTTTACCTATAACATCGTCAGTGCCAAAATAACGGTTAGCTGAAGATTGGGTTAACACAACGCTGTTGATGGCAGGTAAGGGGTTTGCCTTGTTACCTTTTATTAAAGGGAAGTCAAAAAATGTAAAAAAGGAAGGATCAGCCAATATGGTGTTATTCTCCTTAAATACCTTATCTCCATTGCGAAAGGCAGAAAAGAAGTAGTTGTTGGCCATCCGCACATAATCCTTTACTTCAGGCAATTGGCCTTTTACAAGTTTGCCAATCGGCGCAACCGTTGAGCTCCATATTTGTGTGCTGTTACCGGTGCCAACCCGGTTTTCCAACCTGTATATATCTTTTGCTTTGCTGTGAAAATTGTCGTAGCTATATTCATCCTGTACCCACAATAAAATAAGCATGCCTACACAAAGGCCAACGCTAAGGCCGGCAATATTAATGAATGAATAAAACTTATTCTTCATCAGGTTACGCCAGGCAGTTTTAAAGTAATTTCTGAACATAGCAAGAGATTTTACGGGATAAATGCCAAAACAATACCGAAATCATAAGTTATTTATTTTCAAATTCTTATAAACCTAAGATGGGTGAAGGTGTACGCTTATGATACAGGCAGTGTATCATAATAAACTTCACAACATTCGCTTTACCCCTTCTCTATGCCGCCTTGCCGCAGAAAAGGGACGCATTAGATTGTGCTGTGGGCGATTAAAGAAAATAGGTAAATCAAAAATGATCTACTGACCAATCTACCTGGCCTTCTTCGCAACACCCCTCGCCGCCCGTGGAGAGGGGCCGGGGGTAAGGGCTTTCACCCTAAGCTTTACAATTTTACCTATCAGGGCGGCCGGCAACGGTTTGTCTAACGGAAATTGTATTGCACCTTTCGACTGCTCGTAAACTTCCAGTTCCTTGGCAAATAGCTTAATGGGCCCCGGCGTTGGATAAAACCCAACATGTTTTTTGTAGCCTGCATACCAAACCACTACGCCATCAAGCTTTACGGCGGGCATATTATAACTAATTGTTTCCTCTGCGCCGGGTGCATTTTTTAAAATAATGGTGCGAATTTCCTTCAGCCGGGTTAACGATTCTTCAGGCGCTGCTGAAAAATACTCATCAACCGTTTTAAATTTTGTACCGGGTAAAATTGCCATGGGGTAATGTTTTGAAATGAAAAAATTATTACTGCAACTTACAAAAGCTGCCTTATTGCACAACAGGGTGAATAAGACAAATGACCGGTAATTTGCGACATAAAAATTTTTTTTTGATCTTATTTATTTGTACACCCTATTATCACTCCAAAATCTCCGCCCGTTTGCACCCAGTTTTTGGCCGGCAGGTAAGTTTGCGAAACAAAACCATCAAGGTATAAGGCGTTAATACAACCTAACTGTTTAAAATAGCCGGCAAAGTCATAAAAATTTATTTTGTCTTTCGACATAACATATACAACATCACCATTGGGTAAAATGCCCACGCCATTTCGTATGTTAACATTGGCCGACCCTTGTTTAAACGCCGGGTGAATTTGCCCGTCAATAACCAGCATGGGCCCGGATTGCGTTGCGTATTTAACAGTTCCATTATCAACAAACTTTTCTGTGGCGCAAATGGCGGCAGTGCCGTTAGATGCTACATAAAAAACTCCGTTTGGTTTAAGGTAAAAATTGCCTGTTCGCGCGGCAGTGTCTAACGCTGTAAGAGTCCTGCTGTTTTCAATGTACAGCCCAACCGGTATATTACCGGTTTTAAACATACCTCCATTCATGGCAAACAGCAGTTGTTCATTTTTGGCTGCAAGTTGGTCCTTTAAATTCCCCAGGCTTTTAAAAGGATTACCCTTTTCGTCCTTCCAAAACATTTTTATGCTTTGATGCCGCAAGGCAACCTTGAAGGTAACAAACCTGCTGTCTGCCCGCCTGGCTTTGGCAAATGCAAACATACCCGCAAGCAAAAGCAGGCTAACCACAGAAAATAATATGATGTTTCTTATACTCATTCAACTGTAACAAATATAACATTGTGCCGGTTCTTTTGCACACTTTCACAACCATATCGGATGCAAAAGGAGGAAAAGGGGGGAAGATTTTACCATCGCATTTTAAGCCTATTTGTTTGATTATCACTGCATTTAATCTGTTGGTCGCCAGTTGCATTTCAATTTTCATTTCCAAATTCAGTCCACGTTCAAACCTGCAAAATCCCTTCAATCACCAGGTCCCGCTATCATTTGTTATTGTACCACATTGTAGTTGGCTGCATTGGGTAGCACACTAACCTTTGGGATGCGGTGGGAGGAAAAAGGAGGAAAGGTTATCACACCCACTGGAAACACAATCGGTTGATTTTAAAATATTTATAATCACAAACCATTTTTAAAGATCAATTTTCGTTTCCAAATTCAATCAACTGTCTGGACCGACATATGCCCGTGGCGCATCGTGGTTCAAACAACCACCAAACCGAGGAAAAAGTCCAAAGGACTCCTTCGGAGGATGAATTTGGATGCAACCTGGTATTGATATTATTTTATTGGTTATCAATACTTTAATAGTGATAAACGCAGCCAGAATTCTATAAAATACTCATTTTCGTTGAAAAAATAGCTACTCAATTGTTCAAAACGCTAACCTTCAAAGAATACTATACGACAAGCTCACTTTTTCAGCCGCCACTTACCTATAAATATAAAAAACCCGTTTTCGTCATCATGTTTTGGGAAATTTATTTTTTGCACAGGAAGGCAGGTCTGTATCCTATTTTTATAAGCGGTTGCCATAACCTGCCCGCAACCCCTACCTTCACTCCCTCAATCACCCCCCATGGCTAAACCATTTGACAAACTGCGCAGAACAGACAGGCAGGAGCCAGATACAGCATTCCTGCACTTAATGCTACACAATTCCGTGTCGTGTACCGTAGCAATACCCACTGATGATTTTCCTTTAATACATGCTACCTTTTTTATGTATGACGGGGAGAATAATGAGGTGATGTTTCATTTTTCAAAATATGGCTTCGGCGGACAGGAAATTAAAAACGATAAAAAAGTGGCCATTTCAATTTATAAATATGGCAAGCTTTATACCGCTGAAAAAGCGGTTGATTTTGGCGGCGAATACCAAAGCGTGGTTATTTACGGCAGAATAAGAGTTGTGGAAGAAACCGAAGAAAAGATGCATGCCATGAAAGTTTTCTTTCATAAATTCTTCAGCCATACACCCCAAACCGACTACCAGGATTTTACACAAACCGAAGCAAACCCTATATATGTTGTAAAAGTAAAAATTGAACATTGGTTTGGCAAACAGCATTTGGTTCCCGCTAAAGCAAAAAGTTCGTTTTATCCAGTGCCTGGCCCAACTATTTAATACAACAAATGCCTGTAATAACCATAAATTAATCATTTTTTCAGGTTCATATTTTTAATATATATATATCTTGCCGCCTTAATAATTTATCTAACAGTTCATTTTTCGTACCTGATGATTCCCTTAAAACGGCTAATTACAACCCTTGTATTGTTTTGCATAGTGCTAAATGCACGCTCCCAGTCAATTTACAGCTACGCACAATTATCTAAAACATTTTATGCACGGCAAAAAGACAGCCTTAAAAAGAATTGGGATTGCCCAACACTCTACAAAGAAAAAGCTACCCAAAAAGAATACCGGACTATATGGGACGACCGGACTAATTTTATTGTAAACGCAATAGACGACCAAAATTATGTTTACGAGCCCGGGGTATTTAATTATGTACAGGGAATTATTAATGACATTGTAAATGGCAACCCGCAATTGTTTACTGATAAACCATTTTTATTGGTAGATAGAAGTTCATCGGCCAACGCTTATGCGGTAGGCGGCAATATTATTGCTGTAAACCTGGGGCTGATTGATTTTGCCGAAAGTCGTGAGGAAATAGCTTTGGCCATAGCGCACGAAATGTCGCACAATATTTTGCACCATGTGGATAATATGATGAAAGAGCGTGCTGAATGGCTTTCATCTGACGAATACAAAAAATCAATAAATGCCGTATTGGATTCAAAATATGAACGCCTTACACGGTTAAAAAAATTGCTGGAAGGATATAGCTTTAACAGGAGCCGCCACCAGCGCTACCACGAAAGTGATGCAGACTCACTGGCTATTGTAATGCTAAAGAACAGCAAAATACCTTTTGAAGCAGGCTTTTTTTTAAGGCTCGATAGTACAGATCTCCAATACAAGCAGCCTTTGTTGCACCCGTTACGCGAGTATTTTGAACCTTATGGCCTGCCTTTTGAACAAGCCTGGATGCAGAAAAAATCAAAAGGGCTGTCAACACGTAACTATAATTTTAAAGACACCACTACGCTTGATGATTCGTTGAAAACCCATCCCGACTGCCCGCAGCGTTATAAAAACACACTCGCATTGTCTGATGATAACGCAACACTTACACCGATACCTGCCGGCATTAAGCAAAAGGTAGCCAAAATGGTTATTTGGAATATGTACGATAACATGGGCCTTACGCCCTGCCTGTACCGGATATTACAGCAAAAAGATAAGGGTGTTAACGACCAGTGGTACGATTTTATGTTGCACAACATTTTTGCCGGCCTTGAGTATAACGACAGGCAACTGCACCGGTTTATTGCTATTGGTATTACCCAAAAAGAGTACATATCAACAGACTATTATGCCATGCAAAATATGCTGGAGCAAATGCCCCGCGAAAGCTTGGCGCAATACTGTACTGTTTTACAAAACGCTAACTTTTGGGGCAACAGGCCTGCTGACGAAAAGGCAATGAAAATCTTTTTATATGCCCTTGCTATAAACCCTGATGATACCGATAAGGTTAAATGGAATGCCGCCAGCGATTTTGAAAGCAACAATGCTGCCAGCATGTACTGCGAATTTGCCGACCATTTTAAGAAGAAATAATTACCCGTTTATATTTAGCCCAAACACAAAAAAACAATGAAGAAAGTTATCGTACCCTTATTGCTGTTACTAACAGCAGGTTATTTTACCCAGGCCCAAACAAAAGTTTTTAAAGAGGTTAGTGATGATATATCATCACAAATTAAAGTAATTAAGCAGGACAATGCCCTGGTGGGTTATCTTGCTTTTACAAGGCTGGAGAAAGCAGGCCCTGACTCATTTAACTACCGCATAACCATTATGGACGAAAACCTGAATGATATAGGTAAGGTTGAGTTTAGAGAGGTTGCCTTAACTATGCAGGATGTCACATTCGACCAGGATGTTCTTTGCCTGGGTTATTATAAAACAGATTCACACACAGGTAAAAAATCTAACAAAAAAGAAAGCGACCAGGTGTTTTTTCAATTCGTAAACCTGCAGGGTACTATTTTAAAAACCTACGCAGTTAATGTTACCCCTGCCCCGGCCTCTATATATTATGGGTATGGAAGTAGTGTAACGGCCGATAAAGCCTTAAAAAGCCACATACAATTAAGAAACACTTCTAAAAAAGGGTTTGTATGTTTTTATGGGGATAATTCTGTAAAGAAGTTATTAGTATTTAATTTTAAGGGGGATCTTTTGTGGGACAAAAAAGTTACCCGCAATGCAGATGCGTATTACCTGCTTACCGCCGGTACTGATATTTACCTGCTGAATAAGAGCAACCATGTTGTAGGTACAGAGCCCATTATAGGTGGGTATGAACAGGTCAATAACGAAGGTGATTATGAATTAACAGGGTATAGCACCGCTGATTCAAGTACTGAGCTGCATTTTCAGCTAAAGGATGACCGTGGCAACGACATGAAGGTGCTTACTTTTGACAATGACCTTGCAACTGGCAGGCCCTATATTGCAGGTTGTATAATTAACCCTGACAAAGTGGCAAACTTTACCACAGGTAGAGAAATTTCACGCAAGCCTTACCTAGGCCTGTTTACTTTTAACATAAACGGCATTGACAAAAGCAGTATTAAAAAAACTTGCTCTTATTGGGCTGATGGTGCATCAGGATTATTTGATGAAAGAGGATATGTTCAGCCAGTTGATGCCTTTGCGCATTTTACAGAAGCGTTTAGAGATTTTGATGGTAATACATATTTCAGTGGGTCGCAAGTTATAAAAAGGCCAAGATGGGGTTGCATAGCATCATCAATAATCACTCTTCCGCTTATCATACCGCCGCCTTTTATTTTGGGCTTTGGTGGACTAAATAAGTATAAAGTAACTGATGCATTGGTTGTTAAACAAGGTGACCGTGGTACATTAACGCTTGAAAATACTATACCATCTAAACACAGTGGCTTTCAAAGGCCGATTGTACCGCTGTGGTATTTTGATAGGAAAAGCTTTGGCACTGTTTACAACCAGGATTCAAAAGCAAACTATCTTATAGTCGACGATCCTAAAAACATAAGCATATACAATGTAAACCAAAAAAAGGTAGTGCGTACCATTGCACATAAAGAGGGCAAAACAACCATAGAGGTTTTCCCCGCCAAAGAAGGTGCTATAATGGTATCTGAATATAACAAAAAAGAGAAATCTACAAGGTTTTCAATAGAGACACTGTAAAAGTCATTAACGCAGTTAAAGCCGGCGTCATGTTATTGGCGCCGGCTTTTTTATGTCACTCAAGCGGCAGAATACAAGAAGTACCCGCTAAGCAACTGCTGCATCTTGTGCAGGATAAATAAGATATACACTACCATTATTACATTAAGCAGGTACATAAATACTCAATAGTTTCACACTCGAAAATTGAGCATTGAGTGTTGAGCATTGAACATTTTCCCGCGTCCGCACAAATGCAAATAAGAAGTGCGAAGTTCAAAACCATGAACCATGAACCATGAACTAAGAGCAACTCAATGATCCATCGCCACCACCTTCACCACAGCACCTTTTTTTCTTTTACGTGCTATCAGCAGCAATGGCAGGGCGCAAACAAACACAGCGCCCACCAGCAGGTATGCATCCATAAAACTCAGCAGGCTGCTTTGTTTGGCAACAATATTATCTAGCAGCAACAAGGCTTTGTTATGCGCATCGTTTACTGCCGCCCCCCGGTGCATAAAACTGCCGGTGTACTGTGCCACCCTTTGAATAGTTAACGGGTTATCGGTTGTTATATGCGAAACCAGGTCGTTGCGATGGGTGGCATTGCGGTTGGCAACATACGTGTTAACCATGGCAATACCTGAGGAGCCGCCCAATTGCCGCATCATATTGTTTAAGGCCGCGCCCTGCGGCATGTCCTTCGGCTGCAGGGATGATACAGCCAGCGTTGTAAGCGGTACGGTTACTATGGCAAGCCCTACGCCGCGCCAAATAAGCGGTATAACAATATCCATTCTGCCTGCGGCAAGGTTAAGGCGCGACATCTGCACGCTAAACAGCACAAACAGGCATATACCGCTCACGATCATTACCAATGGAGATACGCCCCTTTGCAATAGCCTTGCCGAAATAATTAAGCCGCCTATGGCAAGGCAAGCGCCCGGCAGCAACAGCAACCCTGTTTGTGTTGGTGTAAAATTTAACAGGCGCTGGGCAAACACCGGCGTTAAAAATACAGAGCTGAATATACCCATACCCGATATAAAGGTTAACACCGCTGCTATTTGCAAGTTCCTGCTTTTTAGTACGCGCAGGTTTACAACGGGGTATGGTGTGGCAAGCTCCCGCCACACAAAAAGAAATAACCCCAGTATAGCTGCACCGGTTAAATAAATAATATAGTTGGTTTGAAACCAGTCTTCGCTTTCGCCGCGTTCTAAAACAATTTGCAGGGAACTAATACCAACTGCCAGCAGAAAAATGCCGGGCCAGTCAATTTTGTTTGCCTGCTGTTTTATCAGTGGCTCGCCCAATAAAAAATAGCAAAGTATGGCTACTGTAATGCCGATAGGTATGTTTATGTAAAATATCCATGGCCATGAGTAGTATTCGGTAATAAAGCCGCCTAACGTAGGGCCAATGGTAGGGCCTACAAACACGCCAATACCAAATAGGGCGCTGGCTACATTTTGCTTTTCTTTGGGGAATAACTCAAACACAATAGCCTGCGACACTGATAGCAGCGCCCCACCACCTATGCCCTGCAAAAAACGAAACGCAACCAACACCCATATACTTCCTGCCTGGCCGCACATAAATGAAAAGAAGGTAAACATAATGACTGAACCGATATAATAATTACGCCTGCCAAGCTTTATAGCAAGAAAGCTGGTAATGGGTATGATGATAACATTGGCTATTGCATACGAAGTAATAACCCATGAGGTATCCTCAAGGGTTGAGCCCAGGTTACCGCTCATGTTCGAGAGCGCAACGTTTACAATAGAGGTATCTATCAGCTCCATTACCGCCGCAGCAATAACGGTTAACATCAGTATATTTCTTTTCATCTTGTGGTGATTTCAAAAACTTGCAGAAACGGTTTGCAGCTCTTTACCTGTTACTGTGTAAACGGCCCCAGAAGAAAGGCGTTAAGAAAATTAATTTGCAGGGCGTGAAAATGAAATCCATATTCCAATGCCTGGATATATTCTTTGTCCGGGAGGCATACATAGCCCGTATATAGTGAAATGTTGTGACTATTTCATTTTAGCCCTGCAAGTTAAATACCTGTATATTTAAGTTTAGATATTATACCAATCGGTATATTAATTTTCAAAAAATTTTATGCCTCAACAAGCTGTTCAACAGGGTTCATTACATTAAGCGCTTCGGCAGGAGAGGAGAAGTACAGCTTATGAAAATCGGCTGTATTGCCAACATGTATTTCGTAGTTGTTGGTTTCCAGGCTGTTCAACAGGTCTTCAGCCACAACAGATGGTGCAATACCTTTTTCCCCGCCTATCTCTTTTGAAAACGCTGTGTTTACCAGCGGCGGCATCAGTTCAAATACTTTTATGTTGCTGTTACGCTGCAGGAATATTCTAAGCGAGTTGGTATATGAGTGTAATGCTGCTTTACTGGCTGCATAAGTTGCCAGGGTATGCCTGCCTGCAAACGCCACAATAGACGATACGTTTACTATAGCCGCTTCTGCCTGCTGTTTTAATACTGGCAACAGCTGCTCATTCAAGCGAACGATAGAAAGATAATTAGTCAATATTTCTTCCTGTGCCTTGGCAAATGCGCCTGCGTTTTCGTCCAGGGTATAATAAAAGGCGCTGCCCGCATTGTTAACTACTATGCTTAATAAGGAAAACTCTTTCTTTACCCTGCTTACAAGTTCTTTTACATCGTCTTCCTTGGTAACATCAGCAGCAATAGCCGTTACATTGTGCAGTTTTGCTGCCGCGTTTTGCAGGCGTGTTTTGTTACGGCCTGTAATAATAACGTGGTTGCCGTTATTTGCAAATAATTTGGCAATTTCAAAGCCAATGCCTGCGCTGCCACCGGTAACTAACACCGTGTTGTTTGTAGTGTTCATTTTATTTAATTTTTAGTTGTTATAGTTATGAAATATACCGTTCGGTATATTTTAGTGTAAAATTTTTTTAAACAAGCTTTTTAATAAATTCACCGGCAGAGAGCATAATAGCCTTGCGGTATGCTGGTTTGCCGGTAACCTTGCTTATCATAATCGCACCCTCTATCATGGCAATAAGGGTAAGCGCAGTTTGTTCTGCGTTCAGTGTTTTACTAAATTCTTTTTGCTCAATACCCTGCTCAAGCAACTTTGTAATATTGTTCTTCCATTTTAATATGGCTTCAACAACTTTCTTTTTTAACCCCGGGTGCGTATCGTCTGCCTCTACTGCTGTATTTAATACCGGGCAACCGCCTTCCGGAAAAGGGTAGTTCATAAAATTGTCATACACATCAACATATACCAGCAACTTCTCCTTTACCGTAGGCTGTTTATCTATTTCTGCCTTTATTATGCTGCTTACTTTTGCCAGGTTATAGTCAAAAGCCGCCAGCGCCACTTCATCTTTACTCTCAAAGTTGCCATAAATACTGCCCTTGGTAAGGCCTGTGGCATCTGTCATGTCACTCAGTGATGTACCGGCATACCCCTTCATATTAAAGATCGGAGCTGTTTTCTCCACTATAAATGCCCTTGTTTTTTCAGCTTTTGTCATAAATGATTTACTAAGACGGTGCAAAATTATACCGTTCGGTATTATTTGGCAAATTTATTTTTGTGAAAGTGATGTGAAATATCACGAAGCTATGGCGGCAACGAAGTTTTGACTCGGGTTAAAGGAGTTTTCTCTGTGCACTTTGTGCCGTACTCACCCCGTGTAATCTGTGGTAAAAATTATTCTTTAATTATATACCCTGCCAATCATCGGGTTAAAAAAGATGACCTTCTTTAACTCTTCCGCATTTATAGCGCCCTGTTTGGCGTAAACAATTTTACCGCCGGGCTCAACAAGCACAGTATAAGGCAGTGCACCCTTCCAGCCCTGGCCCACAGCGCCGGCAAGTGCTGTTTTATTGCTACCTGTAAACAAATAATTAGGGCCAGACGCTTCCTGTTTTTTTAGAAAGGCCAGTGTTTTATCCATGCCTGCTAATGCATCAGTATTTATGCTTACAAACTCAAAGCCCCTGTCGCGGTACATACGGTTCATCGTAACAAAATCACCAAACTCATTAACCGAAGCAGCAGATGCTGTACTCCAAATATTTATCAAACGTAATTTATCAGACGAATTTTTAAAAAGGCCATTAATACTGTCTGCATCAGCCATATCAAGGGTAACAGGCTCTTTTGCCCATTTAACAGCCGCTTTTTCAATCCAGTCTTTTTTCTCCGCCCATTTAATGGAACAGCCAAACACTTTTGTAGTTTCAACGGGCACCTGCTGGTTATTCAACAATGCCTCAATAGCGTTGCGTGTATCTATACTATTAGGTGTTTTATGCGGGTCCTCGGTATCATCAACGCGGCCCTGGTAACGTAGCTTGCGTTCACTGTCAAAAATAAAAACATGTGGAGTTGAAACCGGCCCGTATTTATTGGAAGTTACTTCGGTTTCCCCATCATATAAATAAGGGAAATTAAAACCGGCATCTTTAGCCCTAATCTTCATATCCTCGTATGAATCGCCTACGTCGCTGTACCCCAATTCATCTAACCGCAGCGATGCAGGGTTATTTGGGTTAATGCCAACAATGGCTACGCCTTTATCTTTATAATCATTGGTAAGTTGTACTATTCTTGTTTCGTATGCCTGGCTGGTGGGGCAGTGGTTGCACATAAAAATAATCACCAGTACCTTAGCCTGTTTAAACGATGCCAGCGAATAATTTTTGCCGTCAATTCCCCGCAGGTTAAAGTCAGGCGCAGGCGAACCTATGGCAAGTGTTGTGTGTTGCGGCTGTTGCGCAAAAGCAGTTATGCTGATAGATATAAATAGGGTATAACAAAAAACACACAGCAGCTTTTTCATATTGTAGTATTAGCAGGTTTGCAAACGTTATGGCTTATTTCAAAAATACGTTTTTAGCGGCTCTTGTCATAAAAAAATAGCCCCTGCATTTCTACAGGGGCTAACAGTCAAATCAGTTCGGTCGCTTCAATCACTGGTCATTAAGCGATGCCAGGTCAATCACAAACCGGTACTTTACATCATTATTAAGCATGCGGTCATAAGCCTCATTTATTTCCTGCATCTTTATCAGTTCAATATCGGCTACAATATTATGTTCAGCGCAGTAGTCAAGCATTTCCTGCGTTTCAGTAGTGCCGCCTATCATGCTGCCCACAATGCTTCTGCGGTTGTTAAGCATAGTGCCGGCCGGTACTTCTGAAGCTTTGGGTGGTATACCCACTATCAGCATCCTGCCATTAAGCGCCAGCAGGTCAAGATAGGTTTTATAACTGTGGTTGCCCGAAACGGTATTTAATATAACATCAAAATAGCCATTATATTTTTCAAGTTGAACTTTGTCGTTGATTAATACAAAATTGTGTGCGCCCAGGCTTCTCGCAGCCTCTTCTTTTGATGGTGAGGTGCTCAGCATGGTTACTTCAGCGCCAAACGATACTGCAAATTTAACACCCAGGTGGCCAAGGCCGCCAAGGCCTGCAACAGCAACTTTTGTGCCTTTGGTAACACCGGCAAATTTTAATGGCGAGTAGGTAGTTATACCTGCACATAACAATGGTGCGACAGCCGCCAGGTCAAGCTTGGGCGATATGCTGTACACATATCTTTCATCCGTAACTATTTGGGTTGAGTAGCCGCCCTGTGCAATGGTTTTGCCGTCACGCTCCAGCGCATTATAAGTGCCGGTCATGCCTTCAACACAATATTGCTCAAGGTTCTGCTGGCAATGTGCGCACACGCGGCACGAGTCAACCATAACACCAACGCCTGCAAGGTCGCCTGCTTTAAATTTTTTAACATGGTCGCCCACTTTCACCACCTTGCCAACAATTTCATGTCCCGGCACCATGGGGTATATACTGCCGCCCCATTCATCCCGCGCCTGGTGTAGGTCGCTGTGGCAAACACCGCAGTACAATATCTCAACCTGTACATCATGCGGGCCAACCCCGCGCCTGTCAAAATCATATGGGGCTAAAGGTGTTGTAGGGCTGTATGCTGCGTAAGCTTTTGCTGGTATCATAATAAGCGTTCAATTTTTTCGGAGGACAAAAGTACTTATTCAACAATTTTTGTATGACTAAATAATTTGTTAGTGGCACATTAAGGGAACGCAGATTGAGATGATATTCAAGATGTACACAAAAAAAATACAGGGTATTATCATAACCCTTACAATCCGCATTTAGTTCTTTACTATCCTGTAATCTGTCTTGTAATTGTATTTATTGCACTTTGGTACTTTTCTTCCTTTGGTGCTTTGTGCGTTAATTGAGCGGTGAATATTTTGCCCTCATATATTTCTCGGGTTCTTCCAACCTTTCTCCAGCCGTTCAATACTGCCTGTAACCCGTTCTGCGCGCGTTTCTTCACGCTTTGCTGTTACTATCCATTCAATATACTCTTTCTTGTTTGAGAATGAAAGGCTGTTAAAATACAACGTTGCATCCCTGCTTTTTTTCAACGCTTTGGCAAGGTCGTCGGGCAGGGTAACAGTCTTGGTAGCCGGATCAACCCAGTTAAATATCTCGCGTTCTTTAGGCGCTGCTTCTGCTTTCTTTTTATCAATATCATTTTGCAGGCGTATCGCAAAGGCGCTCCATGTGTCGTTAAACGATACCAGGTTTATCCATTGCAGGTGTTTATGCGCCAGCAGGCTTTCCCAGCCTTTATCCCGGGTAAGGTCCGTTTGTATTTTTGATGTGCCTTTTGGGTAATATATCCAGCATAAAACATCATTTTTTAAAAGACCAAGTGCCCTGGTCAAATCCTTTTCCATTTCTTCTTTATTCTTCACAAACCAGTGTATTTGGTTATAGTCTTTTGCTTTGGCTGCAACCTTAATGCCGGGCGCCACGCTGCTTATCTCATCAGTAAATCCGGCAGGCGCATTTATGGTTAAAATGGTCATGCCCTCTTTTATGCGCATTTTTTGCGTTATGCTTAGTGCCATAGTTTTTGTTTGGTATAAAAATACAATATCTGTAAAAAATGCATTTATTCAAAATTGCTGTATTGCCTGTGGTTACCAGCTTTGTTTTTATTAGGCAATTAAATACCATTGCAGTACCTTTAAAACAGGTGTTTATACGCATACCTTAATTATACAGCACGCATGTGCCCTTTTAAAACTAAAAAATGCTTGTCTTTACCCGGTACGCTTGCCAGGTATAGCTGCCTGTTTTTAATTTTTGTGCAGCAGGTATGCCTTGCGCAAACAAACAATATTCTTTTTCACCATCTTACTGTTGACAATGGCCTGCCTTCAGGCCTGGTACATAACATATACCAGGATGCACATAATTTTATGTGGTTTGGTACAGATGCCGGCTTGTGCAGGTTTGATGGCATTAAATGTAAAACATTTCAAAGCGATGCCAACGATACCAACTCATTGCGGGGTAACCATGTATACGCCATGAATGAGGATGGCCTGCAGCAGCTTTGCGTTTTAACAGAGCGTGGCCTTAATGTGTACAACAACGCAACCGGTAATTTTACATTTTACCCATTTGTAAAAGCGCCCTCGCCACTTTCATCGCACGTTATATGGAACATTACAAGAATTGCAGGCGGCAATATGTTGATTGAGGCCGGGGATGCACCGCCTTGCATTTTTAACATCAACACAAAACAGTTTGCTGAAATAACTGCTGACGAAGCCATAAATGATAAATATATTTCAGCGGTTAAGCCAGGTACACTATTTAAAACAGGCCCTGGCGCAAGAAGCCTTGATATTTGGCCGCAAAAAAACAACATAACGTCAAAAAAAAACATTGTCTTCAAAGATGCCTCGCATCCTCAGGATGTTGTTTATATAGCAAGTGTGGCGCCCATAGCAGGCAACGTAATATGGGCCGCCACATCAAAAGGGTTGGCGCAATACAACATCAGCAATGGGGCAACATATTTTTTTACGCCCACAGGCTATGGCAATATAACTTTTGGCAGTATAATGTGTGCGGGCAATATGCTGTGGTTGGGCAGTGCGAATAATGGCATCTGGCTGTTTAATACCAGTACCTTGCAATTTGCGGGCAATTATATACACAGCGATGTAAACAGCAAAAGCCCGCAGGACAGTGCAGCTATTGACCTGCTTTTTTGCGACCGGCAGGGTAATATATGGGCCGATTTTTTTGCACATGGGGTTGATTATTTTAACACTGCAGAACAAAAGTTTACAACTTATCTTGGTGATAAAGAAGCCGGCCAAAATAACCGCGATAATTTTATACGCGCGCTTTCACAGGACTCATCGGGCAATGTATGGGCGGGTACATATTCCGGGCAGGTATACCGTTTTGGTGCGGGCAAAAAAATTGTTGCCACTTACACCACAGATGAGCAGGGCAGGCACTTTAGATCAATTGAGAAAATATTGGTTGATGGTAAAAAGCGCGTTTGGTTATTGGATGACGGCCTTAGTTATTATGATGCCGCTGCTAATAAGTTTATTAGAATTTTTGCCGCCGCTGAACAGCCATTTGCACACGATATTTTCCTGGGCGGCAATAAAAATTTGTATTTCTTAAACCACAATTATAATATTTCCATCCTTCGCGATAGTGCAAATGGGTTCACTACAGCCCAAACCAATATTACAAGTGTATTAAATAACCTTTCTGTTATTTTAGGCGATAACGATAACATTTACACTAACGATGTTAACGGCAATATACTGGTGTATAGGCCGTCCGGCAACGTATTGTACACGCTGCAAAAGGTATTGCCGGTTCATGGCTATATAAAAGCATGGTACAGGGTTAAAAATATAGTATGGATAGCAACATCATCGGGCCTGGTAAGGCTTAACACGCAAACATTTCAATACAGCTTGTTCACTTTTTTAAACGGCCTGCCGGAAAATACAGTATATAGTGTATTGCCCGGCGGCAGTAACGATCTTTGGCTTAGCACCAATAAAGGCTTAAGCAGGTTTGATACTGTTAAGCAAAAGTTTACAAACTATACAACCGGCGACGGCCTGCAGGGCAACGAGTTTAATACAAATGCATATTTGCGCTGCAGTGATGGTGAAATGTGGTTTGGCGGTGTGCATGGGCTAAATATATTTTACCCATCTGCTATAAAAGCAAATATGGCAACGCCGCCGCTGCAAATAACCGCTGTTAATGTTAATGATGAACCATATACAGGTATTGATGTGCTGGCAGCAGGGCCTTTGCTAAGCCTGCCCTACAGCCAAAGAACGGTTTCATTCAGCTTTACCGGTATTGATTATTTGCGCCCGTCATCCGTTGTATTGCAATACAGGCTTACCGGCATAGACCGTGACTGGATAACTACTGCAAACCCTGGTTTTGCGCGGTATGCTAATTTGCCAGCTGGTAAATATACTTTGCAGGTAAGGGCTGCCGGCGGCGATATTACCCTGGCGGGCTCTGTAAAAACCATGCAGCTAATTATAGCAACGCCTTATTACCAGGCATGGTGGTTTATTGCATTGGTTTGTATTGCGGTTTTTGCCTTATTGTACGGCTGGTATTTTTACCGCATAAGCCAGGTTAAAAAAATGCACATGGTGCGTAACCGTATTGCGCGCGACCTGCATGACGATATTGGTTCATCCATCAGCAGTATACGTATAATGACAGATATTGTACAGGGTTCTCTTGAAAACAACCCGGCTCATAGCGGGGAACTGATTAAGAGAATAGGAAACGAATCAGCACAGGTAATGGATTCCATACGCGATATTGTATGGACCATCAACCCCGATAACGATCAGTTGGGTAATTTGTTTATACGCATGCGTGAGTATGCCGCGGAAATGCTGGAAGCGCAAAATATTGACTATACTTTTAACGCATCTGATTATTTGCAGGGCATAAGGCTAAGCATGCAAATGCGGCGTGACCTTTATTTAATATTTAAAGAAGCAATAAACAACCTGGCCAAATACAGTAAATGTACGCGTGCTGAAATTAGCATTGGCCGCACCTTAAACAAACTGGTACTATGTGTAAAAGACAATGGTGCAGGCTTTAATATGCAGCAGGTAAAACGCGGCAACGGCCTTACAAACATGCAGGTACGCGCAACACAGTTAAAAGCAGTTATAAATATACAAAGTGAGGTTTTAAAGGGTACTGTAATACGGCTTGAGGTGCCTGTTACATAAATATGGCATTGTATAAGTAAAGGCGATTGTGCATTTTTGCAATAAGAATGTTATTTTATTTCACAGGTTTTAAAATTGAAATTTTTCTACATAATCTCGTCGGGCCCCTCTCCTTTGCAGGGAGAAGGGGTAGAGGATGAGGTTTCAAATTAGCAAATGGGCTTAAGGGTATCAATATACGAGGATAATGCATCGCTGCGCGAAAGCCTTTGTGTGCTGATAAACGGTATCCAGGGCTATGTATTAAGCGGGGCGCATATTAATTGCAGCACTATTGAAGATGACACTATTGCGGAAACCCCTGACGTTGTGGTAATGGATATTGAAATGCCCGGTACCAACGGTATTGAGGGCGTTAAGCGGTTAAAACAATTTAAGCCATCTGCTGAAATATTAATGCTTACTGTTTTTGATGATGATAAAAATATTTTTGAATGCCTTGGCAATGGCGCGTCAGGATATATTTTAAAGGGAACTCCACCGGCAAAAATACTGGAGGCAATACAGGAAGTACATACCGGCGGAAGCCCAATGAGTGCGGCAATTGCCAGGCGGGTGGTACAGCAGTTTAGGCAACTGCCTGCAACAGTTGCTGCAAAAGGCAGCGAACTTACAATAAGGGAAAAAGAACTGCTGGCATTGCTAAGCAAAGGCAATAGCTATAAAATGATAGCAAGGGATATGGATATAAGCGTTCACACAGTACAGCAGCATATAAAACACATTTACAGCAAAATGCATGTGCACAACATGGGCGAAGCCGTTGCAAAAGCGATACAGGGTAAGATGATTTAAATTCTTTTGTTCACAGCTCACAATAAAAAGTCAATAGCCTATAGTCAATAATCCATAGATAAGGCGTTATTCACCTTAATGAACCGTTGCCCGAAACTTCGGGCCAATAACCCATTACTGTTTCCTCCTGGCCAACAAGCTATTGGCTTGATCGCCTATGCCATATTTATGGCATTGATTGGATGGTTAAGCCTGCTTAGCTTTGAAACATAATCCTCAATTTCACCCCTTATGCTTCAAAATATTAATATTGCCAATACGAAATATCTCTTGCTTACATTATTGCTTTTATGCTTTTTGGCTTATTTACCCCAAAAGCTGTTGGCGCAACGCCGCGTAACAGAAGGTGATATGTTAAATGGTGAGGTGGTGGTTGATGACGCTTATATACCCGGCGGGTATATAGTAGTTACCGGCAATAATCTTTATGCGGCCGAAATTGCTAATAACAGCACTTTAGGTGCATCTCATGGTTATCTGTATGACAAATTATGGAGCCCGCCGCCATCGAGGAAGATTGTGCGAATTGGAAACAAAAGCAAGCAATTAATAGATGTAAAAGGTAATACCATTGGAAGTGAAGACACCAAATACGAGGTAGTAATGCTTGATAATGGCGATGTTTATAAGTTATATATTGACCATGCCGATATTAGTGGCCAGCTTTTTTTTCCGCGCGTTGAAACTGAATCATATTATGGCCATGTTGGGGGCACTGGGTCAGAGGGATATTTTAAAGTATTGGGAGATGCGTTATTTGCTCTTTCATCTTCACACCTGTATGTTTCAACCGACAGTGCTGTTTGGAGAGTTGATTCGGCAGGGTTGGCCGGCGCGCATGTAAACGATGTTGTGCTTGACTCGATACAGGATGTCTATGTCGCAACAGACAAGGGCCTGTTTATGCAGGACACCGCACTGCACGTTTTTGAAAAAATTACTAGCTATACAGGTGGGCAAAATGTAACGCGCGTTTTTATCGACAGGAAGAAACGTGTGCTCATTGGTTTAAATGGCGGCGGCATATATGTTAGCAACAATAAAGGCTCATCATGGCAAATTGATACCGCCGGCATTGGTAATGTTGAACCATCTGTGTTTACAGATGACAAACACGGTAACATATTTTTTACAGGTAATGGTCATGTATACAGGTCGTTAAGTGGCACGCAGCCATGGCAAATAATTGATTCTTCTATTTATCGTATTGCCGGCACCGAGCCTTCTATAAATACATTGTCCACGGTTGACTCCGCAATAATTGCGGGTACATCATTCGGTACATTCTTAAGCATCGATTCAGGTAAAACATGGGTTCAGGATAATGCCGGCATTCAACCGGAATATATATCTGGTCTTGCAAGGTATAAGGGGCATTCACTGGTTTCAACAAGCCTGGGCATTTTTAAAACAGGCGTAAATGATAGTGCGTGGAGCAGAAAATACCCTGTAAGTGGCCTGCTGGGCAGGCTTCCTTTATACGACGACCATAGTGGTACAATATATACTATTGATAATTCAGTTACAGTGCCTGATAAATTAGGCTTGCTGTTAAAAAGTACAAACGGTGGCGATACCTGGCAGCCCGATACAACAGGCCTTTCAACAGTAGGGGGTTCAGTCTTTTTTGTTGATGAAAAAGGCGGCCAGCACATCGGTAACAGCTTTTATGGCAACTCATTTAACAATGCAGCATGGGCAAAGGCTAAAGGCGGTGCCTGGGTAATTGACACTACAGGTTTGCCAACTGGCAATTATTCATACACAAATGGATTTGCTTCAGATGGAAAGGGGTATTTATACATAACAGGGTACTTCTCCGGCAAAAAAATTATGCGCCGCCCTGTTGCAGGAGGAGCCTGGGTTATTGATACGGCGGGCATACCTTCAACTGTTTCTTATCTTGATAAATTTTCAGGCGGCGCAGGTGATGTAGTAGGCTTAAGCGGTGGCAAGCTATATCATCGCGGTGCAGGTAAGTGGTCAGCCATACCATTACCTTCGTCATTAACCTTCCCCGTTATAAATGCTGTGTCAATTGACAGCAGCAGTTATGTGTTTGCTGCATTAACGGTTTCTGGTAAGGGCTCAGGCGTTTATTTTACAAGCGACCTGGGCTTGCACTGGAAGTACACCGGGCTTGACAGCGCAGATGTTGCATCGCTTGTTGCCTATGGCGACACAACCTATGTGCTTACGCGTAACATGGGTGCATACCTGCTTACACATAATTCAGCATTGCCAGTTGCTTTATCTATTATAAAAGCTTACCAGTTTGGTAAAGGCATACAGGTTGAATGGAGCGGCTATAATGAAATAAATATGAGCAGTTATATGGTAGAGAGATCTGCTAACGGTAACCAATTTTTGCCGCTGGGAAGCATCACTGCAAAAAACAATAATGCTCCCGCAAATACATACACTTATTTTGACGCAGCGCCCTACAGCGGCGATAACTATTACCGTGTAAAAGCAATTAGCAAAAACGGTAACACACAGTACAGCGGCATAGTAAAAGTAACTGTGCAAAATGGTAAAGATGGCATGCTGGTATACCCCAACCCGGCCGTAAATAAAACCATCAACATACAAATGAACAATATACCGGCAGGGCGCTATTTCCTGGTTGTGTATAACGCAGCAGGCCAGCGTGTTTATACAGCAGGTTTTATGTATGCAGGCGCCAGTGCATCAGTTACAGTAAATGCGCAAAACATGTCACACGGTGTTTACTGGGTAGTGTTGCAGGGCAAGGGCCATGTGTACAACAGCAGCGTCCTGGTAAAATAGTTATACCCGGCATAACCCAGGGCATTAAATGTAATTGGTAACCCTTTATAAAAACTATGCAATACATACCCCATATTTTAAAATGTATGCTTACTGCATTGTTAATGCAGTTGTGCATAAGTTCGTTAGCCCAAAACTACAATGGGTTAAACGGAGAAACTGTAATTTCGGGCGACCATTTGCCGCATATTGAAATGGTAGCTACTGCCAATAGGTTATATGCAAAAATATATGGCGAAATTATATTTTCGGGCACTACTTACGACAATATTTGGACGCCGCCACCGCCTTATAAAATAGTTAGTATACGTGTAAAAGGCAGGAATGGCAACACTGGCGAAAGTGGCCGCAGGTCAGAAGATGAGTTAATGGTGTTGCTAAGCAATGGGGACGTATATAAACTAACCGTAACAAAGGGCTTTCTTGGCGCTTCCGTTTCAGCAGAAAATTACTGGGGTAAGGTTGGCAGCACAGGCTCTGAATCATGGCGAAAAATTATAGGAGATGATATTTACGTATTGTCCTCTTCCCATTTATACACGTCCGGCGACAGTTCTCACTGGAAGGTAGATTCAGCCGGCCTAAATGGGGCTTATGTAACCGATGTTGCTGTTGACCTTGCACAAAAAGTGTATATAACAACCGATAAGGGTTTATTTGTGCAGCCGGATGGCAGCCACCCATTTACAAAGGTGGTTAGTTACGCAGGCCCGCAAAGCCTGTACAGGGCGTTTGTTAACAGAACCGGTGACATATATATAGCTGTGAACGGAAGCGGTATATACAAAAGTACCGATGCCGGAGTTACCTGGTTTGCAGATACAACAGGTGCTGGTGGCCGGCAGCCGGATGTTTTTGCAGATGATGCGTTTGGTAATATTTATTTTACCTGTTTTGATGCAAATACCAAACTGTCGGGGATATATAAGTCTGCAGGCGGTGTAAATCCCTGGCAGGCTGTAGATTCATCCCTTTACAATAAAACAGGTAGTTCGCCTGTAATGTACTCATTAACCGGCGACAGTGTGCTTATACTGTGCACATCGTTTGGCGTTTTTAAAAGTGCCGATGCCGGTAAAACATGGGTGTTAGATAATAAAGGCATTATTGCTGAAAACATTGGCAGCGTAGCCAAAACACCCGGCGGCAGTTTGCTGGCATCTACAAAGCTGGGCATTTACAGAAAAAAACCAGGCAGCACAGACTGGAACAAAATATACCCGGCAGGTGGCTTTGTTAGTTTTTTACCAATATTTGATAACGGCTTTGGCGAAACACTTTTATTGGACAACAGGATTAAACCCACAAACAATTTTAGCGAAGGTTACCTGTTAAAAACACCTGATGGCGGCGACAATTGGTCGCCTGATACCATAGGGTTAAATGATATTACAGGCGGTGCATTGTTTATTGACGAAAAAGGTGCACAACATTTGGGCAGCGGTTTTTATGGCAGCGGCGTCCCGGGCTATTTATCGCAAATGTGGAGCAAGCAAAAAAACAGCGCATGGGTCATTGATACCATTGGTTTCCCGTTAGCATACTACAGTTTTACACGTGTCATTACATCTGACAAAAAGGGCTACCTGTATGCAACAGGCAACTTGTTAGGTAAAAAAGTTTTACGCCGTGCTATAACTGGCGGTGCCTGGGCTGTTGATACTGCAGGCATACCTTCAACTATCAATTACTTTGATAAGCTAAAAGGTAATAATGGTGATGTTGTGGGCGCTACAAATAACCGTGTGTTGCACCGGGGCAACGGTACCTGGGCAGATATACCACTGCCCGCACAGGCAACTTATCCATACATATATGCAATATCAATTGATGAAAGCGGGTACATTTTTGTTGCCATTGATGCAATAACCAACTCAGGAGTGTATTTTACAAACGACCTTGGCATAACCTGGAAATATGCAGGCCTTGACAGTACTGATATAGCAGACCTGGTGGCGTACGGCGATACTACGTATGTGTTAAGCCGCAACCGGGGGCTCCTCGTGCTTACCCATAATTCTGCATTGCCGGTAACCCTCTCAACCATAAAGGCATATAACCAGGGCAAAGGCATACAGGTTGAATGGAGCGGCTATAATGAAATAAATATGAGCAGTTATATTGTAGAGAGATCTGCTAACGGTAACCAATTTTTGCCGCTGGGAAGCATCACTGCAAAAAATAATAATGCCCCCGCAAATACATACACTTATTTTGACGCAGCGCCCTACAGCGGCGATAACTATTACCGTATAAAAGCAATTAGCAAAAACGGTAACACGCAATATAGCGGCATAGTAAAAGTAACCGTGCAAAGTGGCAGGAACGGCATATTGGTTTATCCCAACCCTACCATTAACAAAACAGTTAACATACAGCTAAATAATATGGCAGCAGGCAGGTACGCGATAATTATGTATAATGCTGCCGGGCAAAGGGTATATGCAACCAATATTACTTATAGTGGTGGTAATGCGGCTATCGCTGTTAATGCACATAGTATGGCCACAGGCCTATACACAATAGTATTGCAGGGTAACGGCTACATATGCTATAACCGGATAATTCTAAAATAGGGAAGCTTACGGAATACAGAGGTGACGGGCGGCGGCTTATTAGCCGTTGCCCGTTTTAATAGAAAGTATTCGTAATGTGAACAACGGTTGTTCACTTTGGGGTATATATCACATTTTGCTGCAAAAATCAGGCACATCTTTTGCCATACTATGTTTACAAGGCATTGGGTCAGGCTTTTTCGCAAATGGCAAAACACCGGTGCATTGCTAACCTATAAAAAACACCGGAATGGACACGTACACCCGCCACCAGGAAATTGTAAATGGCGTAACCCATGGCGCAGGAATATTTTTGGGCATAATTGGTCTGCCGTTTTTAATAGCCTCGGCTATAGCGCACAGTAGCACACCTGGCATTGCAAGCGCCTGCATTTACAGCTTTTCATTTCTGCTTGTATTTACATGCTCAACCATATTTCATCTATCGCGTAAACCCGGGCTGCGAAAGCTTTTTAAAATATGCGATCACATAAGTATTTTCTTTCTTATAGCAGGCACTTATACGCCTTTTTTAGTACTGTATATGAACAATACTTTCGGCAACACTTTGCTATGCATACTTTGGGGGTTAACTATTGTAGGCACCTTTTTTAAAATATGGTTTACCGGCAGGTTTGAAATAGTTTCTACCATTATTTATGTGCTGATGGGTTGGATAATGGTTGCAGGCGGCAGCAAGTTTTTTGATTCACTTCCCCACCAGGTGGTAGTTTATATATGCGCCGGGGGCATAATTTATACAATTGGGGCCTTTTTTTATGTGTGGGATAAATACAAGTACACTCATGCAGTATGGCATATTTTTGTAATAGCCGGCGCAGCGTGTCATTATACAGCCGTGTGGCTGGCAGTATAAAACTCATGCGGCAGCAGTGCTTTATTTAACGCCCTTCGGTACCTTATCTTCTTTTTTCTTCTTCCACTGAAACTTTAGTTCAATGTGCTTATATGTCCATTTAGACACTACGTAAATAAGTGCATAATTTACTATAAACAGGTAAGCATAAGATGTTGCCGGCAGCTTTAATAAACGTATAAAAACAATATTAAATATGCTTAACAAAAAAGCATGCGTCATGTATATAGAGTACGAATAGGTGCCAATATTTTTAAGAATATTTATCTTTTTAAACAATGTTGATATAAAACCCTTTTCAAAAGCAAAAACATAAATAGAGGCAAAAAACATCACCTCGTATATGTATCCATAGGGCTTTAGTATACCACCCTCGTACACCATAACCAGCATAGCGGCAATGCAAACCAGTTCCAGCGCATTAAAAAGCGCAGCGGGTAATGTTATTACCTTTTCTCTTGTATTTATAAACAGGTTAAAGCAAATAGAGCCGGTAAAAAAACCTATCCATGCGCGTAAAAAACCAAAGTCAAAGCTGCGTGTAAACTCAAACTGTCCTGGCCTTGCATTAAAAAAAATAACCAGTGCGCCAATAACTACAATAGTGTAAACAATGTTTCTAAGTTTATAAATATGTGCTTTATGTATAAGCCATATAACAAGGCCAAATAAAAGATAGCACGTCATTTCAGCACTTATTGACCAACTGGGTATGTTCCAGCTAACATCAGTTACCCCCGGTAGTTTTATTGAATGTACCAGGAACAGGTTGCTGAAAAAAGTAAGCACATTGTTATTGGCGTTGTTAAGCTGGTTTACCTGTATGTGCCCTACAAAAAAATGTTTTACCAGCTCAATAAATACAAACACCATTAGCATAATAAAATGGAGAGGATACAGGCGAAACAGCCTTTTTTTATAGAACAGCCCCATATCTTTTGCGTGCACCATGCTTTGGTGCGTATAGGTAATTACAAAGCCGCTAAGCACAAAAAAGAAATCAACAAAAAGGTCGCTGTTAAGTACCAGGTTATTGTTAAGTATAACGGTGTTTGAAAATGCACTCATGTGAAAGAAAACCACCATGCTGGCAAAAATGCCGCGAAAGATATCTAAAACTTCAAACCTGTGTTTCATATTGGATTTTTAGAACAAACGCAATTTGTACGGCGTATGCTTATTGTTATGCTAATATCAATTATTTTTTCCATACTGGCCCGGCATCACTGGTATTTGTAGTATTTTTAATTTCAACTTAATTCCAATATGCGCATTGCCCACCTGTTATTAGTACATGCATACAACGCACAGCTTGAAAGGCTTTTGCAAAAACTGGCGCATAAGGATGCAGATATTTACCTGCATGTTGATCTTAAAACACCTGTTGAACAATTTGAACAACTTAAAAAGCATCCACAGGTTTTTTTTATACAACAGCGTGAAAAGGTTTATTGGGGCGCATTTAGCATTGTGCAGGCAACTATTAACGGTTTTCAGGAAATACTAGGCACAGGCATAAAATACGATTATATCAACTTACTAAGCGGGCAGGACTATCCGTTAAAGCCACAGAAAGATATACATGCTTTTTTTGCACAAAACCCGGGCAACGCCTTTATGGAATATTATTTAGTACATGAGGTTTGGACTGAAGCAATAACGCGTGTTACACAGTACCACCTTACCAACTACAATTTTGCAGGCAAATACACAGTACAAAAATGGATGAACAAGCTTTTGCCAAAGCGAAAAATGCCCTACGGCCTTATACCTGTTGGCCGCTCGCAGTGGTTTAGCATAGCGCCGGAGCTTGTTAAATACCTACTTGATTATATTAAAACCAACCCGCGCATTGTGCGTTTTTTTAAGTTGTCTTGGGCACCAGATGAATTGTTTTTTCAAACCATATTATACAATTCGCCCTACCGGGATAAGATGATGAACAACAACCTGCGTTATATTGACTGGAGCGAAGTCAAACCCAGCCCGAAAACTTTTACCGTGGCTGATGTACCGCAATTAATTGCATCAGGCAAGCTGTATGCACGAAAGTTTAATATGCAGGCAGATGAACAGGTTTTTAATGAGCTTGATAAGATTGAATAGCCTTTATACAAGCTTCAAGGTTGCAGTAAACATATTACTGCCATTTGCAGGGTTATGTGTATAAACAAACTCATCACTTGAAGTGCAAATAATAATCAGGCCAAAATGCTCATTTATATACTGGCCGTTTATTGTTTCTCCCAAAGTTTGTTCTGTATAAAATCTTGCAGCGTGGGTATTTATTTTTTTCAGCCGAAGGCGGTTAATATCATCTTCCATCAGTGTTATTGTATTTACTTCATCAGGCAACGGAAAAGAAAGAACATTGCCGTTCCATAAAATAGAGAAGGGGTGGCCCCGGTCAATTCTTTCTATTATTAAACTGCTGTTGTTTTTGTAAACAGTAAAGTTGCTTTGCTGCTGCCCTGAGTGCTTAATTGCATTGGTGCAAAATTCAGTTATTATAAATTTGCATTTATTAAGCAGTTGTTCCCTGCTTTTTCTTTCACCGCCAATTTGCTCTTTTATATAACCGGTTATTTTTAGCACCAGCGGCAAAATAGAAGCGGTGTTATGGTCAAAAGTAAATTCCATCAGTCAACAGGGTTGTGTTAAGCGGGCTAAGCAATATCTTCTTCGCGGTTGTATATTTTAAACACCTTGTCCATCCTTATCAGGTGCAGCATGTTGTGAATGTCTTTTTTCAGTTCAATCAAAAATATGTCAGCGCCTTTGCTTAAGGCATATTTAAGCGATGCCACCAACGCCCCAAGAAATGAACTGTCAATATAAGTTACCTGCTTAAAATTTAAAACAATGCGCGGGTAGCCTTTGTCTATCAAAGCAAACATCTCTTCCTTAAATTTGTCCGCATTGTCAAGGTTGGCTTCCTGCGCAACTATTGTAGCCACAGGAAATTTTTCTGTTTCTCTTGTTTCAAGTATCATCAAAGTCATTTTTTAGCTATTGAAATAACGCTGCAATCGTCAGCCTGCCTGCCATCTTTTAATAAACTCTGCAAATAGCTGCGCACAACCGTAAAACTCCTGTCCATTTTTAAGTAAGGGTGCACATTCTGTTTAAACAGGTCGTAGTCGCTTTTGCGCTTGCCATTGGCTTCTGTAAAGTCAATAACACCATCACTAAAAACAAGCAACCTGTCGCCGCTTTTCATGGTAATAGTTTGTGCATCATACGCTGCATCGTTAAACAACCCCAGCAGCAAGCCTTCTGTTTTTACAGTGGTAAGCTCATCTTCCGCAGCCTTGTAATACAGTAATGGCACGTCGCCTGCACCGGCATAGCTTACCGTATTGGTCTGTTCATCTACCAGCAATAATGATAAGCCTGAAAGCACATCCTTCAGCACTTCATCTTTACAAATAACCTGGTTTATTTTTTGCAAAATATAAGCGGGCTCAAATTTACCGTCAAGCACCAAAAACCTAACTGTGGCACGTATATAGCTAAGATAGCTAAATGTAAAAAACCAGGCTATCCATTTTTTGCCCATTACATCGCCTAAAATAATATAGGTATAACGGTCGCTTATTTTTATAAAGTCAATAAAATCGCCGCCGGGGTAACCGTGGTAGGGCTCGTGCCAAAAATTAACTTCAAAATTTTTAAACGCCGGGCTTTTTACCGGTATAGATTTTACGTTAATGGCCTCTGCCGCTTTACGCAATTCTTCCACTGCATGTGCCTGCTTTTGCCTTACAGTGGTTAAAAGGTTATCAAGCTTTGATATTATTACGGGCAGCGGTGTATCCTTATTTATAAAATCTACTGCATGTAGTTCACCCAGCCCCTTCATCACCAGCTCGTTTTCCTTATGCGTGGTAAGAAAAACAAAGGGTATGTCTTTAGTGGCCTGGTTTTGCAACAGCTTTTGCCTGAAAACAAAGCCATTCATATTAGGCATTTCGTAGTCAGACAATATAATGTCTGGCTGGTGGCTTTCCAATATGGTTAACGCCTCTGTGGCCGCTGCGGCCTTTATAACAATAAAACTTTCTTTTTCAAATGCATTGGCAAGCAGCGCCAGCATAAAAGGGCTGTCGTCAACCAGTAATATTTTTTTTAAAGCAGTCGCCATTCTTTTAAATTCCTTTTTTATGCTTAATTACTGACATTATTAATAAATACACACCACACAAAACTATTATTAGCGAAATAAGGTCCATCAGTGTTACGCCGTCATCATTGCTAAAATAAAACACCGTGAACATTTCAAAATAGGGTGGGGCGGGCATAATTATCATTGCCATACCCAACGTTATCATAACAAGCCCTATTAACCCAAGCACTATTCTTTTTGTAGCGCTTTTTCTTACTATACTGCCTGTTGTTTTGCTGTTTACCGGGTGCTCTTCCAATAGTCTGCCCAGGTTATTCAGCAGTTCTTCACGCGTTAAAGCATCATTATCTAATTGTTTAAAAGCGTCCAGTGATTGCCGCTCTATAGCCGCGTTAAATTTATCCTGGTATGCCTTAATTTTTTCACTGTCAATATCGGCAGTTTGCAAAAGGTCTATCAGTTCGTCCAGCTTTTGTTCAACCTCATTACTGTTTGCTGCCTGCTGTAAGCCTGATATTTGTTTTACTATTTGCCTGTTTGTCCCCAATTTTAAATATTTTCACAGTGTAAATCTATTAATATCCCTGGCGAACCAATATCACATGCAGCTTGTTTCAATCATTACAGTAAATTTTAATCAGCCACAGGTTACCGAGGCATTATTTGCTTCCATTGCAGCTATCACTATAAACATTCCGGTTGAAGTGATTGTTGTTGATAATGGCAGCAAAGAAAATCATGTACCACGGTGGGTTATCGCTTACCCTGAATATACATTTATACGAAGCGAAAAAAACCTCGGCTTTGCGGGGGGCAATAATATTGGCATACATGCAGCAAAAGGCGACTGCCTTTTTTTGGTTAACAATGATACTGAATTTACACAAGGGCTTGTTGAGGCGCTGGCTGATACATTAGACAAACATCCTGCAACCGCAATTGTGTGCCCTAAAATACATTATTTTACTGATAAAGATGTTATTCAATATGCCGGATTTACAAAAATGAATTTTTTTACCTGCCGCAACAGTTGCATTGGTGAGCATGAGAAAGATAATGGTCAATATAATAATGCTTCTGGCCCTACAGCGTATGCACATGGCGCGGCCATGATGGTACGTACATCTGCCACAGCAAAGGCAGGCCTGATGGCGGAAAACTTTTTTTTATACTATGAAGAAGGTGATTGGTGCGAAAGCTTTAAACGGGCAGGCTATACTATAGAAGTAAATATGCAGGCGCTTATATACCATAAAGAATCTATATCCGTTGGCAAAAATAGTTTGATGAAGGAGTATTTTATGAACCGGGGGCGCATCCTGTTTATACGCCGTAATGCAACTGCTTTTCAAACATTTATTTTTTGGATATATTTTGCGCTGGTAGTAACGCCAAGAAACATTTTGGCATATAAAAAGAATAAGCAAAAAGGGTATGCGCGTGCGCTTAAAAATGCCATTTGGTGGAACATGACGCATCGTGTTGACAGCGCCGAACTTGGCTGGCCTTTTAAAAACCAATAACTATGAAAATTATTTTTTGGATCAGCATTTTTATTACCTTTTATACTTTTTTTGGGTACGGCATTGTAATGTATTTTTTAATAAAAATACGCAGGGTGGTTAAGGGTAAAAGATTTATTGCTGAAAAAGGTAGTTACACACCAAGTTTAACCCTTATGATAGCTGCTTATAACGAAGCAGATATTATGGATGAAAAAATAAAAAACACACTCGCCCTGCAATACCCTGCCGATAAACTTAGCGTAATTATAGTTACAGATGGCTCAAGCGATAACACTCCTGAAATTGTTGCCCGTTACCCGCAAATTAAATTAATGCACAAGCCTGAACGTGCCGGTAAAATTGCAGCCATGCACCGCGCAATGAAAGAAGTAACCAGCGAGGTTGCCGTGTTTACCGATGCCAATACCTTTTTGAATGACGATGCGCTGCTGTATATAGCGCGCCATTATGCCGATGAAAAAGTTGGTTGTGTAAGCGGTGAGAAAAAAGTGCATACCGGCGATGTAGCTGACGCAACGGCAGGCGAGGGAATATATTGGAAATACGAAAGCACCCTGAAAAAATGGGATGCCGAATTGTATTCAGTGGTAGGGGCTGCCGGCGAGTTGTTTAGTATACGCACAGCATTGTACCAGCCCGTGCCGTCTGAAACAATACTGGATGATTTTATGATATCGCTGGTGGTGGCATCAAAAGGGTACCGTATAGCTTACGAGCCGCTTGCATGCGCAACAGAACATGGTAGCGAGAGCATTGCTGAAGAGTTAAAGCGAAAAATACGAATATCGGCGGGCGGCATACAATCTATACTATGGCTAAAAAGCCTGATGAACCCTTTTAAACATTTTGTACTTACGTTTGAATATATAAGTCACCGTGTTTTACGCTGGACTGTAACACCATTTTTATTGATATTTGTATTTGCGCTGAACGGCATAATAGCCCTGCAAACAGGGGAGTGGTTTTATATTGCCTTATTTGCCTGCCAAAGTTTTTTTTATTTGCTCGCTTTATTAGGATGGATAATGGAGAAGCGTGAATTAAAAATAAAGGTGCTGTTTATACCTTTTTATTTCTGCATGATGAATTACGCCGTTATTGCCGGCATACGCCGTTACATAAAAAAAGGCCAAAGCGCAGCATGGGAAAAAGCGAAGAGGAAGAAGGTGGAGTTGTAAAGTTTCTTTCGGGGATGAAAGAAGTTAGCAAAAATGCTTTTCAATAATGATTTCTGCAACTAATGACTTTTATGTAATCTGTTTCTACTCTGTAAACTAATCAATGTTCATCTGTAATGCGCCTGCTCCAATATCCTTTAAAGTCGTGTTTTAACGGCTCCGGTTTTCCCGTTCCTTCAAATGGTGCACGTGCGGTTTCTAAAATGATTTTTTGCAAACGTTTATAAATGTCCTTGTTATCTGCAAGCCATTGGTTATATTGTTCAAATGCAATGGAGGTGAAAGTTATATCTCTCATTCTTCTGGTATTGACACAAGAATAGATTCTCCTTTTTTATCCTGTTCAATAGATGCCATGATAATAGCTTTATCTAAAGGGTTTGCCATTAAAAAGGCAGTTGCGTCAACTTCTTCTTCTATGGTAACTTTTATAGGTTTAGATTTAAAAGCGGTTTTAATTGCTTTCACCACATCTTCTGTTATATCATCGGCCGATTGTAAATGATAAGTTGTATACATAAATAAAATTTCAAATAAGCTTCTACAACTTGTATAAAGCCTTTATAAAAGTACAACCTTTTTGCAAAATCATGGATAAGTGATGAAAATCAATGCAAAACGATTAGGAATGCACATAAAGACTTTCTGACTAATTGACTTTCTGACTTCTTGTTTAACTTGCCACCCTCTTCACCCTTTTCTTAGTTGCCTTCCATAACCCGCCATCAATTTGCAGGCGGCGGTCGGTGGTCCAAACAAGGGCTTTGGAATTTTTTACCAGGTGTAGTTTGCCAAAACCTTTATTGCGCAGCTTCATAGCTAGAAAGCCATCTTCATTGGTGCCCGGCGGGTGGTTAAAGCTGTCAACCTCCAGCCCCTGCAACCTGCGAAAGCCAGAGTTAAAACCATATACATTTACGGCTTCTTCTCTAAAACTTTTATTTATCCAGCGGCTAAACTCCGCCACATATTCGTAAAAAAAGTAAGTACCGCGGCCTGTGCTGCCAACAGGTATAAAAGAAAAGCGGCCATACGTAAGTGCAACATCAGTATCATTTTTGGCCAGCGGGCGTACCATTTCTTCAATCCAGTCCGGCGGGTAAATACTGTCTGCATCGGCGTTTAAAATAAACTTGCCTTTTGCTTCTTTCAACCCTCGGTTGCGTGCGGGCGTTATACCTTGTGTTGTTTCTTTAATACATTTTACTCCGGCAGCGGTTGCTAGCTTATTTGTGGCATCTTTACTGTTATTATCAACCACAATTATCTCTACTGAGCGGGTTGTTTTATTATCGCTTAGCGATGATAGTGTTTGTATAATACTTTCTTCCTCATTATAAGCCGGTATAACTACGCTTACTTCAGGTTGGCCTTTCAGCAGGGCCTTAACGCGTTTGTTAACCGCTTCAATATTTGCTGCATCTGCAACATTTAACTGCCAGTGCTTTAAAATATTAGCAGGAATGGATACAGTTCTCATGCAAATTGGTTTGTAAGTTTATACATTCTCTTTTTGAAACAGTGCAGGTATCGTTTTTAATATCAGCCTTATATCATTCAAAAAGCTGTGGTTTTTTGCGTAGGTGTTATCCAGCATCAATCTTTCTTCTTCGCTCATTTCGCCTTTGCTGCCTCTTTTTTCCACCTGCCAAAGGCCAGTAATACCTGCGGGCGCCATAAAACGCAGGGCATATTTATCAGTAGTAAGTTTTTCTGCTTCATACAACGGCAATGGCCTGTTGCCAACTATGCTCATATCGCCTATCAGCACATTTACAAGTTGTGGCAGTTCATCAATACTGGTATTGCGTAACACCTTTCCTACCTTTGTAATGCGAGGGTCGTCTTTTATTTTGAAGAAGGCAGAGCCGCCCTTTTTCTGGCCTGAAAGATTGTATTGTTTTTCGCACCATTTGTTGTTATCTGCATATAAAGGAAACTGGCATTGTGTGCCCTGCCTTATGCAATCATCGCACAAAGCCACTGCCGATGCGCCATCAGTTGCAGCCATAGCGGGCGCACCTGCTACCGCATACTGGTTTAAGTGTTTCAGGTCTTTTAACCGCTGGTCGGCATTTACATACATAGACCTGAATTTGTAAAACTTAAACACTTTATAGCCTGTACCTACGCGCAATGCATAATAAAATACCGGCCCCTTAGATTCAAGCTTAAGCAGTATAATAACAACCAAAATAAGCGGGGACAATAATAACAGTGCAAGCCCGGCGAAAAAAACGTCAAAAACGCGTTTAATAAAAGGTGTTTTGTATTGCTTTTCTTCCTGCTTAACCAGTTTAACAGCCATCTCTTTTCCACGTGTCAGCAAAAAATTTATGCGGGATGCTACTTCTTCATTTTTTAGCGGCGTATTAAATATATCTGTAATGCCGCTGTGTATAGCCTTTTTAATTACGTGCTGTTGCACCTGGTTATCAATAATAACAAAAAAAGGCACGTTGCCGGTTCGTTTGCTGTATAACGTTTCAGAAAGGCTTATGCCCGTAGGGCCTAATATATCTCCCTGGGAAACAATTGCTGCCACCGGCAGCTTTTCTTTTTCCCATGCATTGCTTAATTCAATGCCATTACCAAATGAGCGGCACTGGTTATTGCCAAAATCAATTGATTGAAGTGCGGTTGTGCAGGCACTGTCAACACTTACCAGTGCAATAATGCCTTGTGCATTTTCAGTTGAGGATAATGGAGACATAAAAAAAGTTTAACGGCTAAACGGTTTTACCAAAACGCCTTAGTATAACATTTATACGGGCAAAAAGCTCGGCAGGGTTAAATGGTTTTACCACGTAATCGTCAGCGCCGGCATTTAGGCATTTTATCCTTTTCTCGGTGCTGTCCTCGCCTGACAATATCATTACGGGTATTGATTTAAAAAAACCGGATGCTTTAACCTGCTCAAGCAACTCCATGCCGCTTAATTTAGGCGTATTTAGGTCGGTAATAATTATATCGGGTATGTTGCCTTCCTGCAGGTATTTAAGCGCTTCCATGCCATTGTCAAAGGCATTTACTTTAAACTTGCTTTCCAGGTAATGATTTAGAATAGAACGCATGTACCTGTCATCCTCAACTATAATAAGGTTGTAAGCAGGTGCGGTTTTTTGCTCCATTGGATAAATTAGATTTAATGCAAATATTACACTTAGAAAAAACTAATCGTATATTTCGTAGCCAAATATAATGAATTACATTAACGCGCAATCAATTGTACCTGAAATCTAACCAGATATAAAATAAAATTTAAGCAGAATTATATATCGCCTTAAATTGGGCTATATTATTTAAGCTGCATTTAAATAATAGCCAATGGTTGGCTTCGCTCCGGTAAATTTGTAGATCCGCAGAGCTCGCTATCGCTAATTATTGGTCGTAAACCACCTTTTTTATGTAAAATGTGCGTGTATCAATTAACGGCAGAGTTGTGCTTTTAACTATAAGCCCTTTTTTATTGTCAACCATTTGCCGGCTGGTGCCGTCGCTGGTAGTAATGTCAAGTGGCAACGGCATATCCATGTTCTCAAACTTTATAGTATAAGTATTAATAGCCGTTTGCTGTACACGAATGCTTAATTTGTCTGTAGTATATAAAAATAGGTGAAAAAGCGGGTCCATATCTTTGCCATAGGCGCCGGTAAACAATTGCTGCACTGCTTCGGTATTTGTAAGATTATTGTAAGTGTACAGGCTGTCTGTAGCCAACTTTTTTAAGGTTGGAAAGAAGATTGAGTCCCCCATAACATACCGCAGCGTATGCATAAAAAATGAGCCCTTGCTGTAAATGTCGTTATGGTAGGCAGTTTCCTCGTCAATGTCCTTACCCATTACAATGGGCTTATCGTTTTTAATGCCCACTATACTTCTTTGAAAAATGCGTTCGTACGCTTCCTCACCCTCTTTGTCATAGGTATATAGTGCATCGCCAAAGCTGCCTATACCTTCGTGTATCCAGTAGTCGGCCCAGTCTTTCGCGGTTACTTTATTGCCCCACCACTCGTGGCCAAACTCGTGGTTTAGCAGCCAGTCAAAGTCCTGCCCGCCAATTTTTGTGTACCTGAATTTGTTGCCGTAGGCAATCATAGTTTGGTGCTCCATACCCAGGTGAGATGTTTCCACTACACCCATTTTTTCGTTCGCCCACGGAAATTCGCCAAAATATTTTTCTTTAACATGCGCTTCCATATCAAGCAGGTCAAGCAGGTGGCCTGCTTTGGCGCTGTCAATCTTCAGCACATAAAATTCCATAGGTATTTGTTTACCGTTAATGCTGTTATATGTGCGTTTAACAACAGTATAATCGCCGATATTAAATAGTATGCTGTAGTTGCTTATGGTATAATTGGTCTTCCAGTGAAAAGTGCTTTGTTTGTTTTTTGTTTTTACGTTTTGCAGTATACCGGGCCCTGCAACTACCAGCCCTTCAGGTACTGTTATTATCAGGTCAACACCCTTGTCAGGCTCATCGCTCGGGTGGTCTTTACACGGAAAATATATTTTGCCACCGGTGCCTTCGGCTGTTATAGCAACCCAGGGGTGGCCTGCAGAATCCTGCGTGAATGAAAAGCCATCTTCCCACGGTGGCCGTTTGGCTATTACCGGGTGGCCGCCGTATTGCACTTTAACCAGCGTTGCACCCGCCGCAAAAGGTTGTTGAGATGTAACATGCAGTAAATGTTCAGCATGCGTAAATGTGGCAGGCTTGCCATTAACCCACACTTTAGTTACAGTAAGGGTATCCATCAGGTCAAACAGTATATCTGTGGCAGGCTGTTTTAAAATCAGGTCAATATCGGTGTAGCCATCAATGCTTCGGCCAGGTATGTTAACGGTGAGCGCTATGGTATAGTGTTGAATATCCATATTGGCCTGTTCAGGCTTTAGTTTGCCGCCGTACGACAGTGACTGCGAAAACAATAAAACAGGGCATAACAGTAATAAAAGTAATAGTGGGCGCATGCTGTAACTATTTTAGCGATGAATATAAAAACTAACCAACAAAATGCGATATTTTTTATGTGTAAGGCAAATTATTGTAGATAAGCATTAATTTCAGTAGTCAGCACACTACATAACAGTTGGCAGGTGCCTGAACTTTATTTTTGAAAATTGCGACGCCTCATCCCAACCCTTCTCCTCGCGGAGAAGGGCAAGAACATAAATTAAAGATTGAATTTTGATTTGAAAGTAAATTTTTTTAAAACGATTGTATGCAGGTTGATAGATATAAAATTGATGAACTAAATGAAAATTTGCTGGCAAACCATAGCAGGCGGTTTGAGTTTTTAAAGCACGAAATAGACAGCGCTGAAGATATTATACAAAAAATCATCGCCTTCCAGGTAGCTATACCAAGCTGGGCTTTGGGTACGGGCGGTACACGGTTTGGCCGTTTTAGCGGGGGAGGGGAGCCACGCAACCTTGAGGAAAAGATTGAGGACATCGGCTTACTGCATGCGTTAAACCGCAGCAGCGGGGCCATAAGCCTGCATATACCCTGGGACATACCCAAAGATGCCTCGCACATAAAAGCGCTGGCGGTGCAACACGGCCTTGCGTTTGATGCCATGAATAGCAATACCTTTCAAGACCAACCCGGCCAGCAATACAGCTATAAATATGGCAGTCTGCAAAATGTAAACAAGGCCACCCGCCGGCAGGCCATTGATCATAATATTGAAGTTATTAAATATGGTGTTGAACTGGGCTCAAAATCGTTAACGGTATGGTTAAGCGATGGCTCCTGCTTTCCCGGCCAGCTAAACTTTAGACAGGCATTTCAAAATACACTGGAAGGGCTATCAGAAATATATGCTGCTTTACCTGCTGACTGGAAGATGTTTGTTGAATATAAAGCTTTTGAACCTAACTTTTACAGCACTACGGTAGGTGATTGGGGCCAATCCCTGCTGTACGCAAGTAAGCTGGGTCCTAAAGCATATACGCTGGTTGACCTTGGGCACCATTTACCCAACGCTAATATTGAACAGATAGTATCGCTGTTGCTGATGGAAGGAAAACTTGGTGGCTTTCACTTTAACGACAGTAAATATGGTGATGATGACCTAACCGTAGGCAGCATAAAACCATACCAGTTGTTTTTAATTTTTAATGAGCTGGTGGAAGGGATGGATGCAAGGGGCATGAACCATGCAACAGGCCTGGGCTGGATGATTGATGCCAGCCATAATGTTAAAGACCCGCTGGAAGACCTGCTGCAAAGTGTGGAAGCTATTATGATAACGTACGCACAGGCGTTGTTGGTTGAAAGGAAAAAATTAACCGAAGCCCAGCAAAACAATGATGTAGCGGCTGCCCAGGAAATTTTGCAACAGGCATTTAGAACAGATGTACGCGCCCTTGTTGCTGAAGCACGGCTGCGAAGTGGCGGCGCATTAAACCCACTGGCTGCTTACCGTGACCAGAATGTGCGTGGGCAGCTGATAAAAGAGCGTGGCGCTAAAACAGTGGCTACGGGATTGTAGGAATAATTGCCCCACTGTTTAGAGTGGGGGATATGGGAATACATAAGTAAAGGCTTTACCCAGATGTCTAATCAATATTTAAATTACAGATGCGGGGTATTATTAGTAAAGAATTTGATGGGGCGAATTTGTAGAAGTAACTCTGTGGCTTCTTAAACTCAGTGTACCCTGTGGTTAAAAGTTCGCGTTGTTATTCTTTGAAACACGAATTTGATTTATGGGGATAAGAAAAACTGCTGATTAACATTTAAACTGTACAAGTGTGCGACGCAACGATGCTGCCATAGAAAACAAAAGCCGGGAAAATAGTAATACTTCTTCTCACCTGCATTTGGTGGACGGGGGTATCGCGGCAGGCTTGCCTGTTATTGCAATATTTGATATTGGTAAAACAAACAAAAAAATATTATTGTTTAATGAACAGTATAGGGTAGTATTTGAGGAAAGCACGCAGTTGAAGGAAACGGTTGATGAAGACGGTTTTGCCTGCGAAAACGTAGCGCTGCTTACCCAATGGCTGCGCGATAGTTTTGAGAAAATCATAAAAGATAAACGGTTTAATATAAAGGCGATAAATTTTTCCGGCTATGGTGCAAGCTTTGTACATCTTGATGAAATGTTGCAGCCTTGCCTGCCGTTATATAATTATTTAAAACCTTTCGCAGAAGATTTAAAGCAACAATTTTACAACAACTACGGTGGCGAAAGCCTTGTGGCAAAACAAACGGCATCCCCCGTATTAGGCAATTTAAACAGCGGAATGCAGCTATACAGGCTTAAGTACGAGAAGCCTGGAGAATTTGCCAATATTAAATACAGCCTGCATTTGCCGCAATACGCAAGCTTTGTTTTGAGTGGTAATTTATGCAGCGATATTACCAGTATTGGCTGCCACACCAACCTGTGGCACTTTCAAAAAAAAGCATATCATAAATGGGTAAGTAAAGAAGGCGTTGGCATAAAGCTGCCCGCCATAAAGCACGGCACTGATATAGCAGCAAATATTAATAATACTATTGCGGTGGGCATAGGCCTGCACGACAGCTCTGCAGCCTTAATACCCTACCTGTGTTGCTTTGCCGAACCTTTTATATTGCTCTCAACAGGTACGTGGTGCATAAGCCTAAACCCATTTAACCATAAAGTACTGAGTGATTACGAACTGCATCACGATTGCTTGTGCTACCTTACCTACGAAGGCAGCCCTGTTAAGGCAAGCCGCCTGTTTGCCGGTTATGAACATGAGCAGCAGGTAAAAAAACTTGCTGAGCATTTTGATAAGCCCGTTGAGCATTATACAACCATACAATACAACGCAGCGCTTATTAAAAAAAAGCAACCGGCCCGTGAAACTGCCGGCGGCGGTACAGGCACACATGCTATGGTGAAGGCCTCAGCTTTTGGCAGCCGGCCGTTGGCCAGCTTTAAAACCTATGAAGAAGCCTATCACCAACTGGTTGCTGACCTTATTGAGCAACAGGTAAAAAGCACCAAACTGGTGTTGGCCGGCACGCCCGTTAAAAAAATATTTGTTGACGGTGGTTTTGGCAAAAACGATATTTATATGCACCTGCTGGCCAACGCCTTTAAAGGCATACAGGTATATGCAGCAAGCGTACCACAGGCATCAGCGCTTGGTGCAGCCATGGCCATACATAAACATTGGAATAAAAGGCCTGTGCCGGAAGGATTAGTAGAAGCGAAGCACTACATTGCCAAATAGTTTTTAGCCTTTATAACTCCGGTTTGGCATGGTGGTCTGTGTCTGTACACCGGTGTGGAGTTAACTTATGATAACTGTAGCACGGGTGTGGTGCGGGTGCAGTGTTTGGCCCGTCTTCGCTTGTACCTTCCAGGTTTACTGTCCTTTTATCGCCTTTATTACCATAGCTAAAAATAAATCTTTTATTATCTTATACCAAACCGCTATCAAGATATATAAAATAAAAATAGTAATTTTATTGTCCAAAAGCTATTATGCGATTATTGCACTTAAAACCGCACCTGGACAATAAGGGTCTTCTGTTGAAGATGCGCGAT
>Ga0265327_10000390_pt1 | contig 82772 bp, 75 predicted proteins | sample 41621metaG_FD_202089 | JGI IMG/M metagenome (GOLD analysis project Ga0265327, IMG submission 202089) | Rhizosphere microbial communities from Carex aquatilis grown in University of Washington, Seatle, WA, United States - 4-16-21 metaG | ecosystem: Host-associated > Plants > Roots > Rhizosphere...
TTGGTCTGGGGACTGGGATTGTTCTGGTAATGAAGCCCGCGCAGGACGCCACGCACGGAGCGGGCCTGGTTGTCCTGTACAAACGGAAACGGATGGCCGGTCTTTTCACTGAATGTCATCCAATTGATGGTGGATCCGGAACTGCGTGCCCGGCAAAAGGAGTATGAAAAGCTTCAGAAGAAAGCTGAAAAGTTGGAGTCAGAATTAAAGTTGATGAATGCAGAGAAGGCCAAACTGGAGGCACAGTTAGGAGATCCTTCTTTTTATGCGGATAAGCAAAAATTCAGTGAACTGGATGCTAAATATCGCAGTCATACATTGGCGGTGAATCAGGTCAACGCGGATTACGAAAAGACGTTTGAGGCTTTGATGGAGTTGGAGGAGAAATTGGGGTAGGGGATATTCTTTTGGGTGTTCAGTTGGAGGAATTAAAGAAATCATGCAACAAGATCTTGCTTATCGGTACGTGGAAAGACACAGTTCTGAAACATTAATCGAAGTCTTCCCTATATTCCAGACATCCAAGCGGATCTCATCATTATCAGAAAGATTCTTGGGAATCGGCACATAAAACCGGACTGTCCCCCAGATATTATCGTGATATTGTCCCAAACTCGTTTCCAGTTTGTTTCCGGGTTCCAGAAGTCCGACTTTATTATTGATTCGAACGCCATACCATTCTTTAACCTGTTCCCCGCTCCGGATCTGAAGTACCAGTAGCTGATTCTTGTAAATGTCATTCACTGGTTTCAATATCCGAAAACGACCGGAACATTGAAGCCAGTGCACATTCTCCGATAATAACTGCTTAGCCTCCATTTTTACGAAAAGTGGGGAATATTCCTCCCCTTCCTTTATCGTAAACACCTTTGAACGGTTGAGGCTGTCAGCAATGATATGTTCTGAGTAAGTCGAATCTGCCAATGAAATGCATAGTTGAGTGCCCCGAACCAGGGTACGCTCATCTGGCTGACTGATCCCAATATCCCAGGCAATAAGATCATTGTATATCAGATGAAATCGGAAAAAAGTGTTTAGGTTGAAGGCATATTTCGAATCATCTGTATTCAGTAATCCAATGACTTTCTTCAAAGAATAATTGAGATTCACCAGGACACTTGCAACCATCAATACGATTCCTGTTGTTCGGATAACAGGTCCACGATTGCCTAGCCAATCAATAAATGCAGCCAGGGGAAGTGCGAGGATCGGGTAAACATCCACCATAGGCCTGGAACCCAGTCCATTGATATAATTAGGTAAGAACCACGAATAGACACACCAGATATAGCCCACCAGGAACAATATGGTGCCCGGTGCATATTCCCTCCATTTATTAATGAACAGAAATCCAATCAAAGCAAAAAGCATGAGTGGTGTATAGAACAGCCAGCCATTGGACGCTCCAAATAATCCGGAGATTATATGAGGATGCAGGAAACTGAATTTTTGATCCGGACCATAACTATCATAAACGGAATATCCAGTCAGCCATTTCCAATAAAGGAGTTGGGGAATGATTGGAATCAGGAAACAACAACTGGCAAGCAGGATCGGTCTCCAGTATTGAATGATGAATTCGAATTTAGTACGCAGATAGGGACTTCCGGAATGATAGAGTAGCGGTATCAGGAGACATAATCCATCAATGGGCCGGATAATCGTGATCAGGCCAGCAATCAATCCGAGCCACACAAACTGGATAGGTTTCCCTTCCGCGTAAATTTTTTCAGTAACATACAGGAGCAATGTAAATAGAAAAAATAGGGGCACATGAGCCATCCCCTGTTGCTGAAACACGAACCAGAACAGATTCGAGCCGATCAGGATCAGGATTATACTATAATGAGCAACCGTATCAGAATATCTTCGTCGTAATACCTTGAATAAGACCCACAAACCCAATAATGCGTAGACAAGCGACGATAAGTCGATTGCCAGGCGGTAACTGGCCGAGAAGCCATTGGCAAGACCGCCACTCATTTTTTCCCACGCGTGTGCAGCCAGGAAAAAGGGTAACTCCATTAGGGCAATTCCATAAGTATATTGATTCAACACATAGCCTTTAGGGCCGCGATGGCCACCACCCATCTGGGCGGCGTAGCCATGAATGAATGGCCGGATCCCACGATCTTTGGGCAGTGTCTCTATCGATTTGTGATTGTGGTAAATGAAGGAACTGGGCAGGTACATATAGTATCCCAGGGCATCACCGTAAAAGTTATAGCCCTCCTTCCCGTACTTGCCATAGTAAATAATGCAGATAGCTATGGTGATCATCCAACAGATCCGGATTGCAGTAAGTCGGATTCGTTTGAAGAACATCAATCAAAATTAGTGCCTGTGATTGGCGGGTTTGAGGTTGTTTATGGAAATATTCCTTGTCAAATATACCTTCAGCCTACCTTCAAATTTTCAAAGTGTAAAATAATCGAGAGCGAATTCATACGAAGTCTTGACAAGCAAGCCGGCACTTCCTACTTTTGTCAGGAAGTAGCTATTCTCAAAACATTATCATCTCCTACCTATTCTTATGCCATCCTTCGATATTTCCTCCAAAGTAGATCTTCAAACTCTGGATAATGCCATCAATGTGGTTAAAAAAGAAGTGGAGAACCGCTATGATTTTAAAGGCAGCCACGTCACCATAGAGCTTAACAAGAAAGACATGCTGATCCAGCTCGAGGTGGAAAGCGATATGCAATTGAAACAACTGGAAGATATTCTCCTGACCAAGAGCATGCGCCAGGGAATCGAAGCGAATGCATTTGATATGACAAAGGAACACAGTGCCTCCGGGAAATACATCCGCAAATCCATTCCTGTCAAAAACGGTTTGGACCGGGATGCCAGCAAGAAGATTGTAAAACTGATTAAGGATAGTGGACTGAAAGCCCAGCCAGCGATCATGGATGATATTATCCGGGTGACCGCCAAGAAGATCGATGACCTGCAGGAAGTGATACAACTGTGCCGTACCAGCAATCTGGATATGCCGCTGCAGTATATCAATATGAAAGCCTGATTATTCTGATTCCTGAAATCGATGACTTCTTTGATCGTGAAGAAGTGCTTTGAATTATAGGGTGCTTAAAAATCAATCACCGCATCTTTTAGTGTTGGTTGCACCTTGTCTTTCTCCGAAACCAGGGTTTCTTCCGCCCCTACTTTCCAATCGATATGAAGCGCAGGATCATCATAGGCGATGCCTCCTTCCGCACTTTTATTATAGAAATTATCGCACTTGTACATGATTTCTGCCGTTTCACTTAAAACGGAATAACCATGTGCGAAACCTCTTGGAACCAATAATTGACGCTTGTTCTCATCGCTGAGTTCAACCCCATACCATTGTCCAAAAGTGGGGCTATTCTTACGGATATCCACAACAACATCCCAAATAGTGCCCTGCAGGACGCGAATCAGTTTGGTCTGGGGACTGGGATTGTTCTGGTAATGAAGCCCGCGCAGGACGCCACGCACGGAGCGGGCCTGGTTGTCCTGTACAAACGGAAACGGATGGCCGGTCTTTTCACTGAATGTCATCCAATTGAAGGACTCGAAGAAATAACCGCGGTCATCATGGAATACCCTTGGCTCCAGGATCAGTAAATCTGAAATCGGGGTCTGGATAATGTTCATGCGGGTATGGATTGATTGCTCAGGACCTCCATCAATCCTTGTGTAATGAACTGTAATTCTTCTTCAGTAAGTTCCGTATGGATGGGTAGTGACATCACGCAGGTATTCAGGTGATCGGTAACCGGCAGCTTGAAATCTGCAGCCACAAAGGATTTGAGCATGTTTTGCTCATGGCTGGAAACCGGGTAATAGATCATGGAAGGAATGCCCTTTGCCGCTAATTCGGCAACAACAGCATCGCGGGAAACGCCCACCACCTGAATGGTGTACTGGTGGAACACGTGGGTGCCATAATCAGCACGTGCCGGGGTAATGATCTGATCATTTCCGGCGAAGGCCTGATCATAATAATCGGCTGCTTTACGACGGGAATCACAGTATTCATCCAGGTGTTTCAGTTTGATCCGCAGTACTGCAGCCTGAATGCTATCGAGGCGACTATTGCAACCAACAATCTCATGGTAATAACGCACTTTCTGACCGTGATTGGCAATCATCCGTAGCTTTTCCGCAAGGGCATCATCATTTGTGAACATAGCCCCGCCATCGCCATAACAACCCAGGTTTTTTGATGGGAAGAAGGAAGTACATCCAATCACACCCATCGTGCCTGTTTTTACAGTACGCCCATCAGAAAAGGTATAATTACCTCCTATGGCCTGTGCGTTGTCTTCAATGACTGGTATGTTATGTTCGGCGGCTAATGCCAGTAAAGGCTCCATATCCGTGCATTGACCATAAAGGTGCACGGGGATGATCGCTTTGGTATTTGGAGTGATCGCATCCTTAACGGATTGGATATCCATCGTAAACGTTTTCGGGTCTACATCCACGAAAACGGGTGTCAGTCGGAGTAAAGCCACCACTTCAACGGTTGCGATATAAGTAAATGATGGGGTAATCACTTCATCCCCGGGTTTCAGATCGAGCGCCATTAATGCCATTTGAAGGGCATCTGTTCCATTAGCACAGGGGATCACATGCTTAATATTCAGATACGATTCCAGCTCTTTACCAAAAGCTGCCACCTCAGGACCGTTAATGAAAGCAGCCGTTTCGATTACATGCTGAATGGCGGTATCCACTTCGGATTTAATTTTCTGATATTGACGCTTCAGGTCAACCATTTGCAGAGGCAACATAGGCTCGATTCGTTTATTGGGCGCAAAAGTAAGCCTTTCAGAAAATTTGATCCATGGTGATAGGATCGATCCTCCAAAGTACTATTGGAGTATCCTAACTTTGAACCTTGTCGATCATGAAAATAAAGTTGTTTCTCTGCGGTCTCTTATGCGCCTTCTGTAGCAGGGTTCAGGCCCAGGCCGATTTGTTTGGAACTACGCAGGAACCTATACGTAAGGGGATTGTCCTGAGTTTTAATGCCGGTATTGATGAACCGATGGCAGATATGGCCAAGCGATTTGGGCTTTCTTACCGTTTTGGTCCAGCCGTCCTGTATAAGACCAGAAACAATTTTATGTTCGGGGCCAAGGTTGACTTTATCTCCGGGAATAAACTCCGCCAGGATTCCTTGTTATTAGGGGTTTCTGATATTCACGGGCAATTCATTAACCAGGATGGACAGCGGATATCCGTTGGTTTATTCGAACGGGGCTATACGATCGGAGTGGAAGGCGGTAAAATTTTCTCCCTGAATAAAAAGAATCCGAACAATGGCATATTGCTAATGGGAGGTACCGGATTTATTCAGCACAAGATCCTGATTTCAGATGTGGATAAGACAGTCCCTCAGGTCCGGGGAGATTATGCGAAAGGTTATGATCGTTTAACGAATGGTTGGTACCTGGAGCAGTTTGCTGGCTATAATATGTTCGACAGAGGGGGCTTATTGAATTTCCATATAGGATTGGATATCCTGGAGGGATTTACAAAGGGCAGGCGGGATTATTTATTTGATGTTCGTCGTAAGGATGATGCATCCCGGCTGGATATTCTGTTCGGTATTCGGGGGGGTATGTATATCCCGATCTTCAAGAAAAAATCAGAAGAGACTTATTTTGAATAATAAGTCTTAAAACGAGTGACATGCTGTTATGTGCCTTTATATTTCGTTCTCAAAGGAACAGGACTTCATTTACTATTGTAAAACAGGAAAATTCAAGGCTAGTCCTAGCTTTTAAACTGCCGGATGATCTCATAAAAACTCTGAGCAATTTCCTGTTGTTCCTCCGCAATCCATAATCGTTCCTGTAACCATTTTGTGGCTGCCTCTCCATGTTCCGCCAGGTTAATGGTGTCCAAAGCATGTTCATAAGCGGCCTTATCATTGCCAAATAATTCCGACATGAACAGGTACTTATCATTGATGCCGATGAAGCTCCGGATATCCGCAGAGGTCGTCTGGAGTCGTTGAATGATGGGTATCGAGTGGAAGCTTGTTGATGAAGCGGAAGGGGCATCCGGGCTTTCTTCCTTCATTTCCGCAGGGGTCGCAGTTCCATTCAATTCCTCCTTGTCAATTTGTAACGGTTTTGAAACAGTTGAGGAAGAACCTGGAATTCTGATTTCGGTCATTGGTTTTAGGTCGGGAGTATCCTCATGGCTATTCGGATTGCCCTCCATCTCGTACATCCTTTTGGTCAATTCATCCAGGCTTGGTTCTTCTCCTGAATAGGTTCTGGGAATTGGCTTTGGACTTAATTGACTTCGCCATTCCAGAAGATCGGCATATAATACCCGGGTATAATCCAGCATCAGGTCCAGATCAATCGGGGTGATTGGATCATTCGATTCTGTGAGCGCGGTGATTTTTTGCAGCAGGGATTGTATTCTCATAGTTCTTGCCAGGATTAAAGCATTTTCGAAAATGAAAGCGGTTATACGCTATAAAGATAGCAGGGCAATATTGGGCCTTATATTTGTTGGTTCAAGATTTAGCATTGTTTTTAGAGCCTCATCATACAGGTAGCCGAAGCGGATGGATCGAAGTGATCTGCGGATCCATGTTTTCCGGTAAGACGGAAGAGATTATCCGGCGTTTGAAACGGGCCGAGATCGCTAAACAAAAGGTAGAGATCTTCAAGCCTTCCATTGAGACCCGCTATCATCAGATCGATATCGTTTCGCACAATAACCACAATCGCATTCCCAGTATGCCAGTGGATAGTTCGGCGAGTATTTTGCTGTTGGCCAATGATGCCCAGGTGGTCGGCATTGATGAGGCACAGTTCTTTGATCCGGGCCTGCCAGACGTCGCGGAACAGTTGGCGGGGCGGGGAGTACGGGTTATAGTGGCAGGGCTTGATATGGATTTTATGGGAGCACCGTTTGGTCCGATGCCGCAATTGCTCGCTAAAGCAGAGTATATAACCAAGCTGCATGCCATTTGCGCCAAATGCGGGGGGCTGGCAAGTTATTCCTATCGCAAAACGGATGAAGGCAAGCAGATCGTTCTGGGGGAACAGGATATTTACGAAGCCCGCTGCAGGGCCTGTTTTTATCAGAAAGGTTGATGAAGCGGGTATTGCAATTCATTGAAGAAATGCCATATTCCTTTAATCTTCTACCACCTGCATTACGATGATCAATAGCCTTTACTTCCGGGTAATTTCTCCAACAATGCTTTTAAATTTATTTTGTTCAAGCTTGCTGAATTTTGGATCTGAAATTACCATTGTATTTAAGTCTACCCCTGTTTTCTTGAGGTTTTGATAAATACTAGGGTCTATTTTTGAATTCAATTGAAATTCAGAAAGATTTCTCCTGTTTAATAGAAATATCTGGTTGACGTCTTCTTTCCCTAACTGATCACTGTGATCGGTAATGATATTTATTGTGTCTTTTGTTTTTACACGAAGCGCAATGAATTGAATCAAATACTCTTTTTCTGCGTTTGGATTACCAATGCTGCTACAGTATAGTATTTTGATTGGTTCGTTGTGAATAGGTGTCAGCGAATCTAATTTGAAATTGGAAAGGGCTTGAAAATTCTGGCTTGTACTTGAACCGTTATTAAAGGAGCAGCCACCTAATACAAAGAAACTAAATATTATTAAAAGCCTTGCCATATAGTTTGTATTGTATAAGGAAACGGGATGTTGATTTTGATTTTATAAATTAATAGTGAATTTCCCCAGCTATTTTCCGTTGTAATGAATGTAGTATGCGCTATCGTGTAAAGTAAATGAACCACAAATAGTGGGAAAAGTAACTAAGGGTACAAGCCTTGTATATTGTATATATAGATGAAATCCTCAGAGATGAAGATATTTTCAAAATTCCAGGATCGGAAATACAGGCTCTTATTTCTATAAAAAATAATTACTACCACTGGTCTTTGTGACTTCGCTCAGGGATTGGGTTGATTCAATGTTTTAGAGATCATGTTACTGTATGGATTCTCATGCACGAATTGATTCGTTTGATGTGTTTATAAAAATCAGAAGGAATTGATGTGCACGATCTTGAGGATGGTGTCTCCACACGCCGTGATTGGTGTCTCCACCAATCACCCAGGTAACCCCCTTTTGCCATGGTTAGTATCCTCACCAACTCGGGCGATGATGTTTCGCTTAAGTGGTTATTTGGGATCTCAATCACGGTGGAGATTGTACCCATGAGTTGTTGCTGAGGACACCACCCACGGCGCTATCACTGTAAGAAATTGGCCCTCCTAATAAAGTGGGTTGGAGAGGACATCAAGCACGGCGCCAAATCCCTGTCAAAAGCCCTTTGATACTGCTAAAGACTACACTGATATAGTACTTGAAAATTGCTGGAATGCCTGTTTTTCCTTTGATAAACAATGTAAAATCAAATCAATCATGCATCCACTTATTTTCAAGACATTTTTCGCCTTAAGCCTCAGTATAGCCTGTACAAAAACGTATGCTCAAACCGAGCCTTTTCCGCATCCTGTGGATACCTTTCAACAGGAGCTTCAACAAAATAATTCCTGGTTCCAATCCAGCTCCAGTCAATATGCCTTCTCCAATTGGAATATCCAGTTTGGATTGAAGGATTTAAAAGCTGGAGAAGATATTCTGAGTGATACCATGCTTACGGACCTGCTGACCAATTATGGAATGACCGGAGTTGGAACCAGTTATACGATTCCAGACACGAGTTACTTTTTCGAACATGGCAATCAGTTCACGCGGTTTTCCAATTTTACCGTCGAGAAGAAACTAAACCAGTCTATACAGCTCAATAATGTAACAAATGCCGCCACCACTTTATATCGGATTCATGAGGTCACAGAAGTGTGGTCCGATAATCCCGTAATGGATTCACCCTGGCATATTGAGGTCTATTACTACGCTTTGTCCGATCAGGGTTCTCATATCACCAGTAGTTTGAGCTTTTGGCATGAATACGTTTATAATTTGGAAAGTAGTATTAAAGTGCTGCAGGATGCTCCAACAAACCTATTAGGTCGGCCACAACCTGCTTCCAATTTACAATTGGTGATGAAGCCTGTTCCTGCCAATGATCAATTATCATTAAGTCTGACGCCGGCAACGGATCTTGATGGCCTGAATCTAAGTATTTATACGCCACAGGGAACTTTAGTACTGAATAAGAGCCTTGGGTCCATAACTACTAAGGAAAGCACGGTAATCAATCTGGATGTAAGCGCGTTGCCTGTTGGAAGTTATGTGCTTCAGCTTACGAATAAATCGCTGACCATGTGGCGGAAGTTCAGCATTCTGCGATAGTCCACACTTCATCTACACTTTAAACTATACCCAAAATGCGAAATAAAATCGTTCGTAGGGCTTGCTATGCCCTTATATTAAGCTTGTTCAGTTTCAACCTTCAGGCACAATGCGTCAATGGAGATGCGGAACTTGGAACCTTTGCCAACTGGAATGGATATACCAGTAAAAACTTCAATGGGAATGTTGATTGTCTGGGGAGTAATCCTGTTGCACTTCCACTCGCTGGTCAGATAGATGTAATGGGAATTGGATTTGATCCCATTATTGGAGGATCCTTATTAAAAACCAATTGGGAGGGAAATTATGGGTTTCGTTTAGGCGTTCCGTTTAATCAATTTGGTCCCAACTTTCAGGCACAGACCATTTCATATACCGTAGGCGTGACGGCAGCTAATGCTCATACAGCATTTTCCTTTGCCCTTGTTATGGTCGATCCTCCTGCCAATCACCTGCCGATCAATAAACCTTTTTTTTCCTGGTGGCTTAGTAGCAGTTCCTCCCTGAGTACTAGTCTTACAGGATCAAACCTGCTCCGGCCGGTATATACCAAGATTGCAAATGCCGGAGATCCTGATTTTACCAAAGCCCCCAACTTTGCAACGTCAAATGTCATTTACAAAGATTGGGAGGAGGTTTGTGTCGACCTGAGTGAATTTATTGGTCAGGATGTTACCTTCTATTTTCATACGGCAAATTGTGATCTAGGGGCATCCGACCACTATGCCTATGCCTATATCGATGGCTTATGCAAATACTCCAATGGAGCCATTGCTCGGTTCAATATGCCAGCGATCAGTTCCTGTCCAAGTACGATTATCTGCGATGGCTCTGGAAGTCAGTATGTAAAAAACTATTACTGGAAAATGGAACAGATCGATTGTAAAACTCGGATGCCATTGCCCAATACAGCTAAAAGCCAGTATTTCTATAATGCTAAGCCAGGGGTCCTGGATGTTCTGGGTATGTATCGATTGCAGGGTGGAAATGTGCAAACCGGATGCTGGCGGATTACTCTTGGTGTAATGACATGTAATGGAGCCTGGGCTAATACTTATAAGGATGTTGATTTAAATCTTCCACTTTTAATTACAGGTAACGTTTATCGATGTTGCAGAACCATAGAACCCGTAATACTGACTGCTATAGGCCTTGGACCTTTATCCTCAGACCTTGCCGGGCCGAGTTTTACCTGGTATACCGAAAGAGGCGTAAACCTGGGCTCGGGAACCATATCAAGCACTAGTGGAACCATATTGTATCATGGAGTACCTAGAACGTATGTTCAAAGTTCATTACTAGCCCCAAAAACGACTAATGGCCGGTATCGGGTGGTGATCACAGACCCATCCGGATGCACTAATGAGGCCTGGGTTTATGTGATTAATTTACCAGGGGATGCCACAGGGCAATTCACCCCCAATTATTGCTATTCGGCCTGTGACCCGATACCAACCACATTGAGCTTTAATATTACTGGATACGATTTTTGCAATGCGGATTTTAGTAAACAACCAGAGGAGCCCTATTATACGTTTGCCACTGCCCCCGGTTTATTATATTATCACTGGAGTACCGGGGAAACTACACCCAGTATTACTATAACGCCTGGAGTATCGCTATATAAGCTTACGGTAAGCAATAATTGTTTTTCCAAGACATTTACCTATGTAGTGCCACCACTGCATCCGCTTACCGGACCTTTGCCAACATTATTTGCCGGTACGCCTGCTGCTCCCCCCGGATCACTTTGGTGCAGTACTGCCTTTGTTCCCGGAAATCCCCTAAAACGATTCGTATTTTATGAAGTTGGCCTATCCAAGGGAGTTGCTCCGGCATACAATGCTACTTCGTATGTTTTAGAAATCTTTGATCGTTGGGGAACCAAGATCTATCAAATGGGGAAAAGTGCTGGATGCGCAGGCTTTATGAATGGGGACATTTATTGGGATGGATCCGTGAATAGTGGTCCTGGAAATCATAATCTACCAGTGAACCCGAATGATACGTATTTTTGGCAGTTAAAATTGTCCAACTGCTACAATCATGATATAAACGGTAATATAAAAACGTATTCTGGTAATGTAACTGCTGTGCAATAATTATAAATCAATAACATATGAAACCAATTGTTTTTGTCTGCCTGCTGCTAATGAGTATGCTCTCTTTGCAATGTTCCAAAAAGTCGGACGACCTCTCCGGGCGTATGACGACCATTTTGGGTAAATGGAAAGTGATCCAATTTGGTTATGACAGCAATAATAACGGCGTTCTCGAAGCGTCTGAAATTCAAAATGCACCTAGTGATCCCGTACAGGAGCAAGAGTTTCTTGCTGGAGGATCAGCGACAATGTACTTCATCATTTCAGGTACTACGTATACTACAAATTATTCCTGGTCTTTAATCAATGACTATACCCAAATACAATTGATTAGTAACCCCGGAACGGTAGGTCAAATCACCACAACCCAATTGATCTACAGCCTGGACAAAACCTCCCTTATTGAAAAGAATAATTCCGCAACTGACAGCAGTTATGTGATCTTGTCAAAATTATAGATTGGTAATTCCGATCAATGAATTATAGACCACAATTAGGTACTCATTCCCTAAAGCTCCATTTTCTTGATGGGGCTTTAGGTCTATAATTCAATCAGGGCATTTACAGGTTTCTTGCAACGATAGGAATAGTATATATATAGATTAGGACCTCATCATGATCATGGCAAAAGTTGAGGGTTGATGGACCAAATGTCCTGTCCGGGGAAAAATGAGTGAGTAATATCCGTTCGGATTTCTACTTCAGGGTTATCTATTGAATCATTTCAATCCGGCCTTGTGAAGAGGGAATGAGATTCTGCGCTATCTTTTACGTTTTATATTCTGTAATGAACCAGCTTCAGTGTTGGATGATAAAGTTCAAATAATGGGACATTCGATATAGCTTCATTATCTGCTTATTTTTACATCCACACATGAAGCATCTACTCCTCCTCCTGCTCCTATTTCCTTTGATGGCTCAGGCTCAGAATTCTGAGAATATCTGGAGCCTGGAACGTTGTGTTACCTACGCTCTGGAACATAATATTTCCATTCAGCAGAATGTCCTGAACGAACGGTTGGCTGCTCTAAGCCTGAAACAAAGTAAATTATCCCAATTACCCAATGCAAATTTGAGCACTGGTTATGGGATTTCCTATGGCCGGTCCATTGACCCGACGACCAACCAGTTTGTGAGTGGAAGCTATAAATTTTCTTCTTTGGGGGGACAAGCGGATGTATTGTTATTTGGCTGGTTTCAGCGTAGGAATACCATAGCTAAAAATGATCTGGCCTATCAGGCAGCCAAAAGCGATGTTGATCAATTAAGAGATGATGTATCCCTAAATGTTGCGACTGGCTTTTTACGAGCACTGCTCGCCAAAGAACAGATTGGAGTCGCAAAAAAACAAGTAGACCTTTCAGCAAATCAGCTTTCCCAAACCCGGAAATTTGCTGATGCTGGCCGGGTTCCGGAATTGAATGTAGCACAATTGGAATCGCAGCTCGCTACAGATAGTAGTACTTTGATATCGGCGATCTCTGATTATAATGCCTCCATTCTGGACCTGAAAGCCTTATTAAATCTGGACTTTGAAACACCTTTCGAGATTAGTCCTCCGGATGTCGATATCGAAACCCTGCATGAACTATCCGCTTATGAACCGGATGAGGTTTACGAGGAGGCCCTGAAACATTTCGGAGGGGTTAAAAGCGCCAATTTCAAAGTGTTGAGCGCCCAAAAAGCATATAAAGCTGCTTTTGGACAATTATTTCCTCAATTGACGGCTACCGCCCAATTAGGGTCGAGTTATGCAACGACCTATATGGATTATGCAAATCCGGTCATCACCGGGAGCTCGCCTACGGGAACCTTTATAGATGTCAATGGAACGCAATATCCGATCCTGCAACCCACGTATACCTATACCTCGTCCGTTACTCCTTTTAATAACCAGCTGAATAATAATTTGCGTCAAACGTATTCCCTGAATTTGAGCATCCCACTTTTTAATGCCTGGAATGCACAAACAGGGATGCGGCAAACAAAGATCTCTGTAGCCTCACAGGAATTAGCTAAATACAATACCGAGCTCAAACTCAAACAGGATGTCTACAAGGCGGTGAATGATGCTCAAAGCTCCACCCAGAAATACAAGGCGGCCCGAAGGGCCAGCGAAGCTGCAACCACAGCCTATAATTTTGCCGAGAAACGTTACGACCTGGGTCTGACCAACACGATTGAATACCTGACCACCCAGAACAATCAATACCGGGCGGATGCTTCCCTGGTTAGCGCCAAATATGATCTTATCTTTCGACTGAAGGTGATCGAATATTACCTGGGCCGCCAAATGAAACTATAATAGTTCCTGGACGGGATTCAATGGTTTTGAAAACCATTCTTCAATTTATATGCAACACCTATGATCCCATTAGCCAGAGAGATACTCGATGCTGCCATCCGCCAGGCGGGCGCCATCATACAATCACGATTCGATGGCAGTTTTGAGGTAGATCATAAGGATGGGATCAATAATCTGGTTACTGAAGTCGATAAACAAGCGGAATCAGCTATCATTTCTATTATTCGAAAACAATTTCCCGATCACACAATATTAAGTGAAGAGGCGGGTCTGCTTCAAAAGCATTCAGACTATGTCTGGTTTGTGGATCCAATTGATGGAACGGTGAATTTCGCCCATGGCATTCCGATTTGTTGCGTGAGTATCGCTCTTGCCTACCGCGACGAATTGCTCCTGGGTGCTGTTTATAATCCGATGATGAATGAATACTTTTTTGCGGAAAAGGGTAGGGGGGCCAGTCTCAATGGCAAGGCCATCCGGGTTTCATCCAAATCTGATTTTAAGCGGGCTTGCCTCGTGACAGGCTTTCCCTACAAAATGCCGGAGACCGGAATTCACCCTTTACGAGTTTTTAATACGGCGATCCATCTTGGTTTACCGGTCCGCAGATTGGGTTCTGCTGCAATCGACCTTTGCTGGGTTGCCTGCGGTCGCTTCGATGGTTTCTGGGAGTATAATTTAAGCCCTTGGGATATCGCTGCGGGTTATCTCATTGTTCAGGAAGCAGGTGGCCGGGTCACCGATTTTGAGTCAAAACCGTTCAGCGTATTTGATAAACAAACGCTTGCAACCAATAGCCTAATCCATGATGAGCTCTTGGGGATGATCCAAAGTGCCAGTCCCGCTAGTCCATAATTTCAACGCCTTTTCATCCTGAAAACTGCATGTCCAGCCTGAACTATTTATTGCTGATACTAAGCCTTACACTATTGGTAAGCGAAATAAAAGCACAGGATACAAAGCGCGATCCGGTCGATTTTGTTAATCCATTGATGGGCACAGACTCCAAGCCCGAGCTTTCCAATGGTAATACGTATCCTGTTATTGGCCGACCATGGGGCATGAATTACTGGACACCTCAGACAGGAGCCAATGGAAATGGCTGGCAATACACCTACAATGCGGATAAGATCCAGGGCTTTAAACAAACCCATCAGCCTTCCCCCTGGATGAATGATTATGGGGTATTTTCGATCATGCCTGTCGTTGGCGCCCCGGTATTCCGGCAAAATGAACGCGCCGCAGCATTCTCGCATCGCTCGGAAAAAGCAACGCCCTATTCCTATAACGTCTATCTCCATGAGATCGATACCCGGGTGGAAATGAGTCCTACTGAACGGGCCGCCATCTTTCGCTTTAGCTTCCCAACCACCGACAGTGCCTGGATAGTAATCGATGCGTTCTCCAAAGGCTCGTATATCCGGATCATTCCTTCCGAGCGGAAGATCATCGGGTACTCCTCCCAATACAGCAGAGGCAAACTCATTAATTTTCGGAACTACTTTGTAATGGTTTTTGATCGGCCCTTTCGGAATTCAGGCACCTGGAGTGATACTGTATTACAAATGAATACCCTGGAGAAGGATGATAAACATGTCGGCGCCTTGATCGGATTCCCGGGTTTCAGGCGCGGAGAACATTTGAATGTCCGAGTGGCCAGTTCGTTTATAAGTGCGGAACAGGCTGAAAGAAACCTGCTGGAACTGGGGAATGCTGATTATGACACGATCTGCAATCAAGGTCGCAAAGCCTGGAACCAGGCCCTAGGTCGGATTAAAGCCAGTCAAGAAAATATTGATCAGACACGAACCTTTTATTCTTGCCTATATCGGATGCTGCTGTTTCCAAATAAACTGTATGAACGAGATGCATTAGGTCATCCCATTCATTATAGTCCCTATAATGGCAAGATCCTGCCGGGTTATATGTATGGAGGTACTGGTTTCTGGGATACCTTCCGGGCACTCTATCCCTTTCTGAATCTTGTATTTCCATCTGTCAACAAAGAAATGCAACAGGGGCTTATCAATGATTACCTGGAAGGAGATTTCCTTCCGGAATGGAGCAGTCCGGGTTATGCAGATATCATGGTTGGAAACAACTCAGCTTCAGTAGTGGCAGAAGCTTACGTAAAGGGCCTGCGGGACTATGATATCAATACCCTTTACCTGGCTTTAGTCCACGGTGCAAATCATGAAGGCCCTATGTCTGCGGTTGGACGAAAGGGGGTCGAGTTTTACAATCGACTCGGCTATGTCCCTTATGATGTGCATATCAATGAAAATGCCGCCAGGACGCTGGAATATGCTTATGATGATTTCAGCATCTATCGGTTAGCCAAACTATTGCACCGGCCTCAAGCCGAGATCGACACCTATGCACATCGTTGTCAAAATTACCGGAATCTGTTTGATCCGGTATCTGGGATGATGCGTGGCCGCAACCAGGATGGCAGCTTTCAAAAACCATTTAATCCCTTTAAATGGGGGGATGCGTTTACAGAAGGGAATAGCTGGCATTATACCTGGAGCGTCTTTCATGATATTCAGGGATTAATGGATCTGATGGGAGGCAAACAGCATTTCATCCGAATGTTGGATTCTGTGTTTGTCCTTCCCTCCATTTTTGATGATAGTTATTATGGTGGAACCATCCATGAGATCCGGGAAATGCAGATCCCGGATATGGGGCAATATGCTCATGGTAATCAACCCGCCCAGCATATCTTGTACTTATACAATTATGCCGGACAACCCTGGAAGACCCAATACTGGGTGCGTGAATCACTGAATCGACTGTACCGCGCAACACCGGATGGGTATTGTGGTGATGAGGATAATGGTCAGACCTCCGCCTGGTATGTATTCTCTGCCTTGGGTTTTTACCCGGTCTGCCCCGCATCAGATCAATATGTTTTGGGTGCGCCGTTGTTTAAAAACACCCAAATATTCTTTGAAAACGGACATACTTTAGCGATAAAAGCTCCGGCAAATTCTGAACATTGCCCTTATGTAAGTCGTCTGAATCTGAATGGGAAAACCTGGAAAAAAAACTGGCTGGGACATGCCCAATTACTGAAGGGAGGGGTCCTTGAATTCAGCATGAGTGCCAGGCCCGATACCTTACGAGGCCGATCTTCAGACGCCTCTCCGTATTCCTTTTCACGTTCAAATTCCATACAATAACCATCAATGGTAAAAGCTTCCATCATGAACAGTTTTCGAAATGGGGTTCTAATACTGCTCACCGCTTTTTCAGAGACCGCAATGGCGCAGGATCAAGTTGCTGAAAGCCTGCTACAATACGTTAAGCCCATTATTGGTACGCAACGAATGGGGCACACCTATCCGGGGGCCACTTTCCCCTTTGGAATGGTTCAGCTTAGTCCGGATACGGATACACTCTCTTATGAAACAGATGGGAAATACAATCCGGATGTCTATAAATACTGCGCGGGATATCAATACGATGATCCAACAATAATAGGCTTCAGCCATACCCATTTAAGTGGTACCGGCCATTCAGATCTCGGCGATTTCCTGATCATGCCGACCATTGGCCCAAGACAATTAAGCCCTGGTGTAGCCCATGTTGCAGGAAGTGGATTTCGATCCCACTACCAGCATGCCAATGAAATTGCAGAAGCCGATTATTACCGGGTTCGTCTGGATGATCATAATATCCTCGCCGAGCTTACCGCAAGTCCCCGGGTAGGGATGCATCGATACACCTTTCCTGCAACAGATAGTGCCGCCATCATCCTGGATCTGATGAGTGGCATCTATAATTATCCGGACAAAAATGTCTGGACGTATGTCCGCATCGAAAACGATACGCTTATTACCGGTTACCGACAAACCCATGGCTGGGCACGAACCCGGACCCTGTATTTTGCCATGAGCTTTTCCCGTCCATTCCGGGATTATGGTTGCAAGGATTTTAGTAAGAAAGAGGTTTACAAAGGCTTCTGGGGCAAGTTTGATCAGAGCCACCAATTCCCGGAATTGGCCGGAAAGCAATTACGTGCCTGGTTTCGTTTTGCTAAGCAGGACGGTAATACAGTGCTGATCAAATTCGCCTTGTCACCGGTGAGTACTGAAGGCGCCTTGAAGAATATGCGTACAGAGATTCCGGGATGGAATTTTGACCAGGTCAGGAAACAGGGTCAGACGGAATGGAATAATGAGCTTTCCAGAATTCGTATTGATGCATCGACTGCCGACAAGGAGAATTTCTACACCGCCATGTACCATGCCTTTATCAATCCGACCCTTTATATGGATGTGGACCACCAGTACAAAGGCCTTGACCAGGGAATTCATACCGCAAATGGATTTACCAATTACACTACCTTTTCACTCTGGGATACTTACCGGGCCTTACATCCCCTCTTTACGATCATTCAAACGAGCCGTAATGCAGATATGGTACAATCCATGCTGTCCCATTATGATCAGAGCAGCCTTCATATGCTGCCCATCTGGTCCAATAGCGCTAATGAGAACTGGTGCATGACGGGCTATCATGCCGTGGCCGTCCTGGCAGATGCGGTCGTTAAAAACACCCGGGGAATCGATGGGGCAAGGGCTTTGGAGGCATGCATTACCACTGCAAATCGCAGAAGCTATGATGGCATCGGCCTTTATCTGGATAAGGGTTATATACCCGTAGACCTGAATGGGAATGGGGTATCCACAACCCTGGAGTATGCCTATGATGATTGGGCCATTGCACAACTGGCCCAGAAATTGCATCGCGATGATGTCTATCAGGAATTTTTGAAGCGCTCCAATAATTACCGGAATGTTTTCGATAAGAAAACCCGTTTTATGCATGCCCGCTTATCGGATGGTTCGTTCAAAGGGAATTTCGATCCCCTCAGTACTTCCAACCAGGGATTTATCGAAGGGAATGGTTGGAACTACAGCCTGTTTGTGCCTCAGGACCCTAAGTCCCTCATGGAACTAATGGGTGGCGACAAGGCCTTCATCCATTACCTCGATACGCTTTTTACAATGCAGCTGCCCGATGCATTCTTTGCTGAAACGGAGGATATCACCCGGGATGGGATCATCGGAGGATATGTGCATGGAAATGAACCTTCACATCATGTGGCCTATCTCTATGATGCCACATCACAACCCTGGAAAACGCAGGAGCGGGTGCGGATGATCCTCAAAAACCAATACCGGAATACAGCTGACGGACTTGGAGGAAATGATGATTGCGGACAGATGAGTGCCTGGTATATTTTTAGCAGCCTGGGTTTTTATCCACTGGCGCCTGGATCTGGGGTCTATCAGATCGGTAGTCCGTCCATAAATTCCGCTGATCTGCAGTTGGAAAATGGAAAGCATTTTCGGATTATGGTTCGAAACCAGGGTCCAAAACAAGTGTACGTGGAGCGTATGGAACTGAACGGCAAACCCCTTACCCACTATTCCATCACCCATGAAGAGATCATGAATGGCGGTACGCTTACCTTTTACATGAGTGCAAAGCACCCGAATTAATGGATCAGGCCCTGACTTTATACATTCGGTATCCGAAGAGGAAGATGATGGCGTAGCAAATGATGGGCAGATAATAGGCTTTGGCGATATCATGATTGGCAACCAGGCCCATAAGGAATGGAAAAAAGGCCCCGCCAACCACCCCCATAGAGATATACGAAGAAGCCTGCTGGGTGCGGCGTCCAAGGTTTTTAAGTCCCAGGCTGAAAATGGTAGGGAACATGATACTGATGAAGAAATTGATAGAGAAGAGGGTCCCGTAAGAAACCATTCCCCAGCCTTGTGCCACGATCAGGCAGGCCAGGACATTGCCTAATGCAAAAATGGCCAGCAGTTTATTGGCAGCGATATACCGCATTAGATAAGTTCCGACGAAGCGGCCCAACAACATCATGCCCATAAAGCCAACCATCAGATTGCCCGCTTTCTGGTCACTGAAGCCCATGATTTCATGCCCATAATTAATGAAATAGCCCCAGCAACCCGCCTGGGCGGCCACATTAAAGAATTGCGCAATGACTGCCCATACAAAATGCTGGTGCTGGTAGAGTTTCCGGTCAGGGGCCAGATCGATGTTTTGGGCCTTGGGGTCTACGACCTGCTCCTGGTGCAGGTCCGTGAGGATAGGAACTTTAACCAGGGCAAACATTCCGGCTACCAGGAGAATGACGATTCCAATCCACATGTACAGGTTTTTGACTGCATCCAGGTTTCCTGGCTGCAGCATGTTGCCCGATCGTAATAAAAAGTAGGAGCCAATGAAGGGACCGATCATAGTGCCCAGGGCATTAAAGGACTGGGCGAAATTGACCCGTTGATCACTGCTGCGTTGGTCGCCCAAGGACACGGCAAAGGGGTGTGCCACCGTTTCCAGAGTGGCCATGCCACATCCAAGAATAAAGAGAGCGATGCGGAAAAAGGAGAAGGAGCCGGCATTGGCAGCTGGGATGAAGAGGAAGGTGCCCAGGGCAAAAAGGATTAAACCGAATAGGACGCCATTCTTGTATCCAAATCGTTTGAGGAAAAGTCCGGCAGGGATGCTCATCAGGAAATAGGCGCCAAAAACGGAGAATTGAATCAGGGCTGATTTTGCTTTGCTAAGCTGAAGTACATTCTGGAAATGTTTGTTCAGCACATCACTCATGGTATTGGCAATGCCCCAGAACATAAACAGAGAGCTGACAAAGATCATGGTCACGATGAACCGCCTTTCTGTAAATTTGGGGGGATTTGACGGGAGATTATCTGGTGATATCGATTCCTGGATCATGAATATGGATGTGAACTTAAATGTATTGAAGATGGGGCATACTACCTGCAACTTTTGGTCAGACAGTTGTCCCACGCTTTTAGGCTCTACAATTGCCCCAGCCTTTAGGCTCTACGGTTGCCCCTGCCTTTAGACTGGGGATTCCGAGACAGCAATAATCATTAGGGGCCTTTAGGCCTGTGCACCTTAGCGAAGAGGAATTGTTCAAACTAACTTGTATTGAGTTTTGTCTGAACAGGAGCTGGAAGCAAAACTCCTTCGCCATGCTTAGGCGGAGACCATTAATGGCCTCTAAATGGTTACAGTAGGCTAACGATTTTTAACCAGGTCCTAAATCACCCAACAGCACCCAGCACCAATCAACGCCGCTTCTTCACCTAAAATAGCTGCTTCAATCTTTATAGGGATCGCAGACTCCTGTTCAACCGGCTGAAGCGCCGGATAAATGAGTTCCCAAGCTTTGGAAATATTCCCGCCTATGACCAAGAATTCCGGCTGCTCATCCCGAACAAAATCCCGGACAAAAGAGGCAAGATTCCCGGCAAACTCATTAAATACCTTTTGAGCAAATGGATTGCCAGGTACCATTTGCGCCAGTTCCTGAGCACCCTTGATCAGCTCTCCAGTAAGCTCTTTGTAACGACGAACAAAGAACCGGGTCGAAATATATTCTTCTGCAAAACCCGTATCGAATGGACGATTCCAACGATTGGCATCCTGAACGGTGCCACATTCAAATATGGCACTCCCAAGTCCGGTTCCTAAGGTGATGCCGATGGACTTTAAATATGACTTCCGGCTACTTACCTGCATTTCCCCAAGTAGAAAACAGCTGGCATCGTTCTGAAACCGAATATCCTCTGGAGCTATAGTGAGCATAGATGCCAGTGCTGCCCGGACATTCATTCCATAAAGTGCTTCGTACTTCTCCGTTCCTTTCATCAAAGCAATTCCGCAATCATAATCAAATGGACCCGGCATTGCGATTCCAATCTTGGTACCAGGGAGTCCATGACTATCCCAGGCATTGCGAATACAGGAACACCAGGATTGCAAAATTTCCTCCGCCGTGCCATGAGGGTTGATCATTATCCGGCTAAAGGAATTAGGTAATAGTTGCAGTGTACCGGTATCGAGCAGGGCACAACTGATATGACTGCCACCAATGTCAGCACCAAGAATCATGTTGATATGGAATTGGACTGAAAATTAGCATTCTGTCCGCATTCAGTACTATGCCTGGGTATGTTCAGGGAAGGCAATTACCGGAACCCGGTTCAGTCTGGCCAATGCTTTGGTATAACTGCTATGAAACAGCGTTTGCCAGATCCCGTATTTACGGGGTACTACCATGACGCAGTCGATATTCTGATCCGCAATAAACCCAGTGAGACCTTCCATAACCTTTGCATGCTGTACCCAGGTGAATGTGGGGTTCAGGGACGCCAATTGCTCCTGGTACCAGGCTTGACCATTTGTTTGCTGCGGACTATTCTCCGGCAATTCCTGATCTACATGGACTACCTGCAGGCTGTCGGCCTGGATAAATTGCGACCAGGCGATGATTTCTGCGATGGGTACCAGTTTGCCAGCAAAGCTGTAATTAGAGGCAAAGGCCATGTTGGTGATCGGTTTTATGGCCGCAGATGCTGGTATGAATAAAACCGGAACCTCCAATTTCCGTAAGGCATTTAGCGGGTCTTCATCTCCGAGGTAAACTTCGGAGAAGCCCGAAGTCCCAATGACAACCACTAAAGGTTTGATGCTCCTGGTTTCTTCCTGTAAAGTTTTCAGAAAGCTACCGGTACGGACGCGCGATTGGATTTGCAAAGCATTATGGCATCGATGAACCCGTTCCAATTCTATATCGAGAGATTCCTCAGCCCGGTCTATTTCTTGTTGCAGGGAGGTCAAGGCGATGCCATCCGAAGTATAGGATACGGAGACCGGTAGGATATAGATCAGTTCCAACTGTACATTCTTGCCATCAAATAGGGCACAGGCATAATCCAGCGCATGTGCAGAGGCGCTACTGAAATCGGTTGTTATGAGTATGGTCTGCATGGCCGGAAGTTGAAGGGGAATGCTTTGTTCTTTAAAATTACTTTCTTCTATGCAGGGAATGCTGACGGAGGTCAGTGGAATTAAGTCTTTCGGGTACTAGTGCCTTTAAATACCCGTTCTGTTGTTCCTGTTCCGTTGTTCCCGATCCTTATTTAAGGTTCCGTCGACCCAAACTTTGTCATTCCCTTCAGGGAACCTGTTTTTATATGGAGTGTATTACCGCCCAAAACGGATTCCCTTCGGCAATGACAAAGCCGCTGTGGACGGCCGCTGAAAGATCCTTAATGGATGACAAGATTGGGAAGGGATTATTAGGCCTTGAAGTTTTAAATGACAAAATTGGCCCCATATAATTGGTACTGCACAATTGGTACAACAATGCGACTTGCCAATGCCCGCCATAGCCCTGGCGACGGAGGGTCATCCTGAAAGGACCTTGCAATAACATGCGGAGTGCAACCTCCATCGAAGCCCAACCGCTGCGAGCCCGGTTGGTTATAGCACATGCCTCAACAAGCATTGCAACTATGAGTCAAGCAATATACCCCCCGTCAAATCTGCCTTTCCGGATTTCAAAAACTCGTACGTGATCCGGTCCGACTCACATGCATCAAAACGGATCCCCTTCAAATTATTATTCTTAAAAAAAGTATTTGTAAGCCGTACGCCATGAAATGTCACCCGCTTGAAAGAGCAACTTTCAAACGAACAATCCTGCATTTGGCCATCGAACGTAATCTCAGCGAGATACATGGAATTGAATACACTACGGTTCCATACTGCCCCGGAAATGTTGCTCCGTTCGATGCCCCCAGACTTGAGCATCGCTCCGCTAAAATTGGCCCCTTCAAAATCGCAACCAGTAAAATAACTCCCTGAAATCTGACTCTCCACCAGGGAACAGATCTTGAACACATCATTGGTGAAATGCGAGTAATGAATCTGACTGTTAGCGATATCAGATCCTGTAAAATCGCAGTCAAGAACTTGATTTTTTTGCAGGATTAATTCTGATAGATCCGAACCAATAAACTTGCAGCGCTGCATATTGGAGGAGCTAAACTTAGCATGGAGGTTTTTCAACCTGGAAAAGTCAGCATCCACCCAATTGCCTTTCGACATATCCCAGTTCGGTTTCTGCGCCTGAGACTGGAAATCGCCAGTTGGCGGTTTTGACGAATCCCCAAATTGGGACTCATTTGCAGAAGACTCAAAGCTTGTCGAGAAATAATTCAGATCCACATGGAGTAATTCCGCCAGATTATTGAATGTGGTTATGTCCGGCATTGACTCACCACGTTCCCATTTCCCAACGGCTTGTGGACTGATAAATAATTGTTGGGCAAGTTGTGCTTGAGAGAGGCTGGCCCTTTTCCTCGCGCCAGCGATTTTTTCGCCGATCATTTTGGCATTTAACATAAGAAATAGCTATTTGATTTGCTCCGGCAAAGGTACTTTGGCCAATTTCCGATGCCGTCAAATCAACGCCTACTCTTCGTTGTTTTAGGGCTACTTGTGGTTGTTTTTCAGTAACTACTGGTTGTTTTAGTTACATAAATGAGGTTGTTGCTTATCAGGGTATGCAATGACATTGGATATTAAACTAACTGAATGAAAATATTGCCTATTCTGACGTATTTGCCATTCATCAAAGACATTGTACTACTGGTTCAAATTTTTGCTTATTAGCCTTAAATTTGGGAATATAAATGGATACATCCATGAATGCTGTTGAATTGCGTAACGAATTACATGAGTTTATTGAGCGTGCCGATGATCGTCACCTTGAGGCAATTTATATTTTGGTTTCAGAGGATGTGAAGCGGGTATCTTCACACAATTATGATGTTTCAGAAATTGAAATGTTGCATAAACGCAGAGAAGCGCATCTTAGTGGTGAAAGCAAATCTCTAACTGTTGAAGAGTCAATTGAATTGATCCGTAGCGGTAAAAGGTAGTTCATTCCATTTACACTTGTAATTAAGAATGGGGCACATATGGATACCTTAATTGCCTATGACTATTATGAACGTTGTCAACCTGATTTAGGTGAACGATTTTTAGAGGCAGTTTTGGCCAGATACGATGATCTCATCGCACATCCTCAGTATTATGGGTATATAAATGAAGACCCACTGCAAGTATTGCGAGATGTTAAGCTCAATAGTTTTCCATTTGTTGTGGTGTTTGAAATTAGGGAAGAAGAGGTGGTCGTTTATGCCGTTCACAATACCTACCGAGATCCAGCAAATAAACTCCTGTAAGTAAGAGAAAAATGAGAACAGCGTTGGATCATAAATTGTTGAAACCCTAACTAAAAGGTTATGAGCGAAACTCAACCCTTAAAAAGACAACGTTGGAAACATGGACTTTTATATTGCATTACGTTAAACAATGGGAGCGCGGTGCGGGGGAAAATTCTGAATGATATTTCCAATGTCGTTTTTGACCAGGTATTTCATAGTCCCACAGCATTAAAAGAAGGCTGGAAAACAAGTTCGCGGAATCCACTGCTTTATGGAGATCTGGCACATTTCGAGATTAAGCAAAGTTTTTTTGAAGTAGTAAGCCATGAATCGGTTACACCTGAAGAATTATCAGTGATACCACCTGATTTCCGGATGCTGACAGCCCATCCAGAAAACTGTATCATACTTTATCCAGGTACTGGGGAAAGTAGAAAAGCTTTACCTAGTGAGTGCAAAGGCTTGAATTATGCCTTCAGTTGGGAAGGGCCAGGTTATGTTCAGCTAATTGAAGACAAGTTGAAAGGTTGAATGAATGTTCAATATGCCCGCATTTATAAAGACCTTGAACAGGGCCTTGCTATTGAAAAAGAGCGTGGGATGAAAGTGCCTTGGGAGGGTTGGAATTATTCTTAGTACGTCAACTTATAGCCTTCAAAATAAGCCTCAACCTGAATCTTCACGAACGGTAACTTCGTCAGCATATAAATTTTTAAGGATGAAGATCAAGAAATTGCTCATTGCCAACCGCAGTGAGATCGCTATCCGTATATTCCGTGCAGCCACGGAACTTGAAATCCCAACCGTAGCGATTTACACCTATGAAGATCGTTACTCTCTTCACCGGTATAAAGCAGATGAGGCCTATCAGATCGGTGCCAATAATGAACCTCTCAAACCTTATCTGGACATTGATGCCATCATTCGTGTGGCTCAAGCCAGTGGTGCCAATGCCATCCATCCCGGCTACGGGTTCCTGAGCGAAAACGCAGCCTTTGCAGACGCCTGTGCCGCTGCAGGGATTATCTTCGTCGGCCCAAGGCCAGCCGCCATGCGCGCACTGGGTGATAAAGTCAGTGCTAAGGAAGTCGCTATAAAAGCAGGTTTGCCGATTATTCAAAGCAGCATTGAAGATCTTACGGATGATTCCATCGCGCTTGCAGAGGCTGGCCGAATTGGTTATCCGGTCATGCTGAAGGCTGCCGCGGGTGGTGGTGGACGTGGCATGCGGGTCGTGCGCCACGATGATGAACTGAAACAAGCATTTAATGAAGCCCGTGGCGAAGCAAAGACCGCTTTTGGTGATGATACCGTGTTCATCGAAAAGTTCGTGGACCGGCCCAAACATATCGAGGTGCAGATCGCCGCTGATAACCAGGGAAATATCGTGCATCTCTATGAACGCGACTGCAGTGTACAACGGCGCTTTCAGAAAGTGGTGGAAATGGCGCCATCACTGGGTTTGCGATCCGAAACAACCGCACAGCTATATCAGTATGCGATAGATATTGCGAAAGCGGTACAATACAATAACCTCGGGACGGTTGAATTTCTAGTCGATGCGGATGAAAACATCTATTTCATTGAGGTGAATCCACGCATACAGGTAGAGCATACGGTTACCGAAATGATCACCGGTATTGACCTGATCAAGACCCAGCTTTATATCGCCAGTGATTTTCCACTCGCATCCCCGGAAATAGGCCTCGGCAATCAAGCTGCAATCCCTAAGAATGGATACGCTATCCAATGCCGTATCACTACGGAGAACCCTGCAGAAGATTTCAAACCGGATTATGGAACCTTGACCACCTATCGGAATGCCGCAGGTTTTGGGGTCCGCCTGGATGAAGGAAGTACCTATCCCGGAATGAAGATCTCCCCCTTCTTTGACAGTTTGCTGGTCAAGGTAAGCACCTGGGGATCCACACTTTCCGATGCCTCCCATAAAATGCTGCGGGCCCTTAAAGAGTTCCGCATACGTGGTGTTAAGAACAATATTCCTTTTCTCGAAAACCTGGTGATCCATCCGGAATTTACTTCCGGGAAAGCAACGGTCAACCTGATCGCAGAACATCCTGAGTTATTCGTTTTCGGTACCCGACAGGACCGGGGGACCAAGATGCTGCAGTTTCTTGCGGATATCACCGTCAATGGGAATCCGGATGTAAAATCCCCCATTAAAGACAAGAAGTTTGAGAAACCGGTCATCCCGGCTTTCGATCCGGTGGCTACGTATACGCCAGGCACGAAAAATATGCTGATCTATCAGGGAGCTGATGCCTTCTGTGCGGCTTTGCGCCAAGACAACAAGATCCATTATACAGATACCACGTTCCGGGATGGGCATCAATCCCTGTTAGCCACCCGAATGCGCACGATAGACCTGATCGCTGTTGCAGAATCCTTTGCCAAAGCACACCCGCAGACATTCAGCATGGAGGTATGGGGTGGCGCCACTTTTGATGTCTGTCTTCGCTTCCTGCATGAAGATCCCTGGCAGCGGCTGGCGATGATCCGTAAAGCCGTTCCCAATATCCTGCTTCAGATGCTGATCCGCGGTATGAATGGGGTAGGGTATGCTGCCTACCCTGATAACCTGATCGAGAAATTCATTGAAAAAAGCTGGGAGACCGGTGTCGATATCTTCCGCATTTTCGATTCGCTCAACTGGATGGAGAATATAGCGCCCTGCATTGAAATGGTCCGGAAACGCACGGGCGGGATTGCTGAAGGCACCCTGTGTTATACCGGAGATATCATGGATCCGAAGCGCAGCAAATACACCCTTGACTATTATGTAAGAATGGCCAAGGATCTGGAAAATGCGGGAGCCCATATGCTGGGCATTAAGGACATGAGTGGGCTGCTGAAACCCTATGCTGCTAAAGAACTGATCGGTGCTTTAAAGGACGCCGTTAAGATTCCGCTGCATCTGCATACGCATGATACCTCTTCACTTCAATCAGCCACCTATATGGCGGCTATTGATGCGGGTGTGAATGTGGTTGACTGCGCATTGGGGGCCTTGTCAGGCCTGACCTCCCAGCCCAATTTCAATGCTATTGTGGAGATGATGCGTTTCCATCCACGGGAACAGCAGTTTAATAGTTCCTCGCTCAACCAGTTCTCGGATTACTGGGAGGCGGTCCGGGAATATTATTATCCCTTCGAAAGCGGGATGAAGGCCAGTAGCGCGGAAGTATTCCAGCATGAAATTCCAGGGGGTCAGTACAGTAACCTGAAACCGCAGGCGGTTGCACTGGGTCTGGGCGATAAATTCGACCAGATCAAGAAGACCTTCGCGGTGGTCAATACCATGTTTGGGGATATCGTCAAGGTGACGCCTTCCTCGAAGATTGTCGGTGACATGGCGCAGTTTATGGTGGCCAATGATCTTACTGAGAAGGATGTAATGGAGAAAGGTGAAACACTTGCCTTTCCGGAATCAGTCGTCCAGTTTTTTGCCGGCGAAATCGGTCAGCCGGAGGGCGGGTTTCCAGAAGCCCTTCAAAAGCTCATCCTCAAAGGCAAAACAGCATTGACCGATCGCCCGGGAAAGCATCTGGCGGCCATTGATTTTGAAAAAGAGCTGGAAAGCTTCCAGGAAACTTACGGAGTCGATCTGCAGATGACGGACTTCCTTTCGTACTGCTTTTATCCGAAGGTTTTTGAGGATTATCTGAAGTTTAAAAAGGATTATGGGGACCCGAGTGTGGTCCCGACCCCGATTTTCTTCTATGGCATGCAGCAGGGAGCCGATACAACAATTGAAATCGCAAAGGGAAAAACCCTGCTGATCCGTCTCCTGAGTATTGGTCAGGTCGACGATAAGGGCCATCGTACCGTATTTTTCAAATTAAACGGTCAGACCCGGGCTATTGACATCCTCGACAAATCGGTAAAAGTGATCCGCGTCGAAAACCGGAAAGCCGAAAAAGGAAATAGAGATCATGTGGCGGCACCGCTTCAGGGAATGTTGTCTAAACTGATGGTGAAACCCGGAGAAGCTGTAAAAAAATCGCAGCCATTATTCGTGATCGAAGCGATGAAAATGGAGACGACGATCAGTGCCTTGGCGGATGGGGTGGTGAAGGAGGTGGTGTTGCTGAATGGGGCTTTTGTGAATACAGGGGATTTGGTGGTGGTTACAGGGGATCGTTCTTAGATTGTTATAGAACCACTGCTTCGACGGTTGCCTGGGAAAGTAGTAATAAAACAACGGATTCCCTTCATGAATGCCTGTCCCTCCAAATGGTAGGACTAAGTCGCTGTGGGAGGTCGCTGTGGACGGTCGCAGTAGGCGGTCTCGATCGGCCAGTGTTGTGGACAATCCGGCATATCAGTTTGTGTTTCCGTTATCTGCACTATAGTACGGCACACCGTTTTGGCTAACCACCAGCGGCGACCAGCCTATTTTTCCGGCCAGTGTTTTATGCCATATATCTGCCCCTGTCGCGGAATTCATCGCATAAATATTGTCCTCTGCCGTACAAGCATCTGATGAGGAACCTACTCAAGAATAAAAAAGAGCGGAAAGCCTCTCGCTCTCCGCTCTCTTTCTCCGCACTCAACTTGTGGACTCCCCCGACGAATTATCGAACCGGATGTTGGAATTTTTTAAAGAAAATCTATGTTTTGAAAGAGCAGATTTGACAAGTAGCAAAATAGGTACAAATCCCTTCCCTGAAACAAAAAATGAGAGCAATTTCACCGCACTCATGTTCCCTCCTGTCCACCGTGCACAGCCGCCCCGAATTAGCTTGGTTTATTCCTGAACATTCCGGGACTGGATTCGATTTACTATATGTTCTGCTCACTGCGTGAGTGTATGAAAATATTCATTTTCATTTTCAGAATAAGTATCAGCTTGTTTTTTCCGTCATTTTGTTCTTTAGTTCTTTCGTGACTTGTTTTACAAATTTTTCCCTGTCTTTTTTCGCTTCTTTAATTGTCGCCTTCAGGTTGGCTGGGATTTCAAAATACTTATCCCTCCAAATGTATATCTCCATAAGTATCGGTAATAAGTCAATTCCCTTGGGTGTTAACCTATAGAGAATTTTCGCTTTACTGTCTGGGTGTTCCGATTTTTCGATAATACCATTTTCTTCAAGTCCTTTCAGTCTTGTCGCTAAAATGTTAGTCGCAATGCCTTCTCCTGATTTCAAAAAATCATTGTAAGTACTCCTATTCCCGAAAATCAAATCCCGGATAATAAGCAGTGACCACTTGTCGCCAAATATATCAAGCGAGCAACTTAATGGACAATCTGACCTCTTTTTATTAGCCTCCATAAAAAAATTTAAAAAACAACTTGCATTTTGAAAGTTGTTTGTATATTTGCACTTGCATTATGCAAGCAAATTTATTGTTCAAAAATTTAAAAATAAGAGAAAATGAAAAAAAATATTTTAGTAACAGGTGCTTCTTCAGGTTTTGGTTTGTTAATCGCAAACGTGCTGCACAAAAGGGGATATAATGTAATTGGCACAAGTCGTAACCCGGAAAAATACATAGACAAGCTTCCCTTCAAAATGATAGCACTAGACCTCGATTCAGACCAATCTATAAGCACATTACCCGACAGACTTTTTAAGGAAATAGATAGTCTGGATATTCTCATAAACAATGCTGGCTTTTTAGTTACGGGTATTGCCGAAGAAATACCGATAGAGTTAGGCAAAAAACAATTTGAAACAAACTTTTGGGGCACCATCAAAGTAACAAACGCAGTGTTACCGCATTTTAGAAAGCAAAAATTCGGCAAAATAATAACTGTAGGCTCAATTACAGGGCTTGTTTCATTTCCTAATACTTCGTACTACGCAGCTTCAAAACACGCCCTGGAAGGATATTTCAAAGCATTACGCTATGAATTAACTGAGTTTAATATTCGTGTAGCTATGATTGAACCTGGTTCATTCAAAACAAATATTATGGAAAATTCATCAACTACCTTGAACAGAATTGATGATTACAATTCGCTAAGGAATAAGAGTGAAAAATATGCAGATTTCATAGTAGAACAAGGTGAAGACCCGGCAAAGGTTGCAGCAAAAGTGCTAAAAGTGGTGGAAACGGATAAGCCGGCATTTCGGAATTTGGTTGGAAAGGGGTTATCTGTGCTAACTACTTTACAACACTTTGCTTATGTGACTTTAGAAAAAAATGTCCTTAAACAATTGAACAGAGCATAAAATCTGTTCCTGCATTTTTAAGTATATCGTACATCATAAAAAAAGAAATAATGAAAGCATTCATAGTAAAGCGTTACGGCAAAAAAGAAAAGTTACACTTAACTGATTGGGCAGAACCAACGATAAATGAAAATGATGTTTTGGTTAAAGTACATTCGGCGGGTGTCAACTTGTTGGACTCTCTAATTAGAAATGGCGAATTTAAATTGTTCTTACCTTATAAACCTCCGTTCGTAAATGGTCATGACGTAGCAGGTGTTATTACCAAAGTAGGTTCAAAAGTCAGCAGGTTCAAAGTTGGCGATGAAGTTTATGCACGTCCCTCAGATCACAGGGTAGGCACCTTTGCGGAATATATTGCTATTAATGAAGATGATATTGCACTAAAGCCAAAAAATCTCTCGATGGAAGAGGCGGCCTCTATTCCATTAGTAGGCCTAACATCATGGCAGGCGCTTGTTGAAATTGGGAAAATAAAGAAAGGGCAAAAGGTTTTCATTCAAGCAGGTTCCGGGGGTGTCGGCACTTTTGCTATTCAATTGGCAAAACATTTAGGTGCTTATGTTGCCACAACTACAAGCGCAAAAAACATTGATTTCGTTAGAAGCCTTGGCGCAGATGTTATTGTTGATTACAAAACAGAAGACTTTGAAACCGAATTGAAAGGCTATGATTTGGTGTTGCATAGCAACAGAGATACAAAGATTCTGGAAAAATCACTACGCGTTCTGAAGCCCGGTGGACAGCTTATATCATTAGTAGGGCCACCCACCCCTGAATTTGCAGCTTCAATAGGCTTGCCCTGGCATTTAAAATTTATTACAAAACTCTTAAGTTTTGGAATAAAGAAATTGGCAAAAAAGCTGGAAACCACTTTTGTCTTCTTATTTATGAGGGCCGAAGGACGGCAGCTAGGTCAAATAACGCAACTTATTGAGGCCGGTGTTATCAAGCCAGTCATTGATAAAATCTTTCCGTTTCAGCAAACGAACGAAGCACTGTCTTACGTTGAAACTGGACGGTCTCGTGGAAAAGTTGTTGTCAAGGTCAGGTAGTCTTAACAAGGACGATACACTGTGATCGTTTCTGCCAAATCCATTAAAGAACCCATAGGTCAACCTCGGTGCGAACTGTCAAAATGGTTCGACTTTCCGTTCGATATAAAAATCGAAACCCTTGCTCAGCAAGGGTTTCGTAATTTGTGGCTTCGCCAGGAATCGAACCTGGATCTGGAGCTTCGGAAACTCTTATACTATCCATTGTACTACGAAGCCATGCACTCCATTACTTTCTCAACCCCGACTCATAAAAAATTAGCCTGATCAAACCTGAATTACATCAGGAAAATCAGGCTAATTGTGGTCCTACATCAGTACGGCGTACGGGAGTCGAACCCGTCATTCCACCGTGAAAGGGTGGCGTATTAACCGATTTACCAACGCCGCATTCCCGCTTTTGGGACGGCAAAGATATGGAGTTCCATTTACCCTGCCAAAAGCATTTCAAAGAAAATTTATTTTGCTGCAAGCATCGCCTCAATGATGCTCAGAAAATCCTCCGCTTTCAATGCCGCACCACCAATCAAACCACCATCCACATCCGCACAGGCAAACAATTCCGCCGCATTCGATGGCTTGCAGGATCCTCCATATAAAATAGGCGTCTCTCCAGCAATATCCGCACCATATTTCGCTGCCACATGTCCCCGGATATACGCATGCATATCCTGCGCCTGTTCTGCACTTGCGGTACGACCTGTTCCAATAGCCCAGATCGGTTCATAAGCGATTGCAATATGCGCCATTGATTCTGCATCCAGGTGAAATAGACCCTCGGTCAATTGCTTGCCGACAAACTCATTCTGCGCATTCGCATCCCGGGTTTCCAAAGGCTCACCACAACAGAAAATCACTTCCAGTCCTTGCTTCAATGCCGTATCCACTTTTTTGGCGAGCAGCTCATTCGATTCTGCATGGTACTCCCGGCGCTCCGAATGGCCCAATATGACCTGACTGGCGCCGGTGCTCCACAGCATACCTGCACTGATTTCACCGGTATAGGCGCCCTGCTCCATATGGTGACAGTTTTGGCCCGCGATGCTCAGATTGGGCACATCAGCCGTACACTCATAAAGGGCCGTAAGGTGCGTGGCCGGCGGTGCAAGCACCACCTGGATATGTTCCTTTAATGTAGGCATACCATCTACAATGGCCGTTGCCAATTCAACCCCTTCCTGGATATCCAGATTCATTTTCCAGTTGCCAGCGATAATTTTTTTGCGCATGAATCAATTATAATTGTTTGTTCGAAATGCTATCTATTGTACTCCCATCATTAAGGATCGTGAATCCGTGGTAGCCTCAAAGACATGTTGCAGCATCTTCCGCTCCGCATCTCCTAATACCTTCCCACGTCGGGCCATCATTCGCTCTGCTGTTTCCATGGCTCGTTGGAATTGGTAGGTACTCATGCCCTGTGGTCCTCCCCAGGTGAATGATGGAATGAATTTCTCCGGGAAACCGGCTCCCCAGATATTGCAGGATACGCCGGCTACTGTACCAGTATTAAACATGGTATTGATCCCGCTTTTGGAATGATCCCCCATTAGTAAACCACAGAAGGTCAGTCCTGTCCGGACGGACTTGCGGGCAGCCTCGTCCCAAATCTTGACCTCATCATAATTGTTCTTCAGATTGGAGCTGTTCGTGTCTGCCCCGAGGTTACACCATTCCCCGATCACGGCATTGCCCAGGAATCCATCATGGCCCTTATTGCTATTGGCAAAGAAGACGCTATTGCTGACTTCCCCGCCCACCTTACAGGCCGGACCAATGGTGGTGCCACCATAAATTTTAGCCCCCATTTTCAGCGTAGCACCTGCCCCCAAAGCTAAGGACCCCCGGATGATGCAAGCCTCCATTACCTCAGCTCCTTTGCCAATATATACGGGTCCTGTGGTTGTATTAATAATGCTTCCGGCCTGCAATACTGCGCCTGCTTCCAGAAATAAATCAGTACCGATAACCTGTACGCCCGCTGGAATATTTTCAGAGCTTCGTCCTTGTGTGAGCTGCTGAAAATCATAACGGATGGCGGCTTCATTGAAGCTGAAAATATCCCAGGGATGCTGCAATGATTTTACCGCTCCGCCAAACTCGATCCGTTTAAGCCCTTCGGAAAAGGATGGCAGTCCCGAAAAAGTGGGTAGGGGACTTTCAGTTCTTAATGCCAGGAGTTCCTTATCAGCATACAAGGCCTGTCCGGATTCCAGGTTCTGGATCTGGAGTATCAATTCCGCATCCGGGAAAAGGCCCCCATTGACCAGCAGGTTCATACCGGCACCTGTTTCCGGATAAATAGGCATCAGGTAATCGGCGGTAAGAGTGCCACTTTCTGGCATATTCAGAACCAGTTCCCAACGCTCCCTCATGGTCCAAATTCCACAACGAATATCCGCTACGGCACGGGTGTGCGTGAAGGGGTATAATTGCTGCCTGCCTGGTGCATCAAAAAGCGTTACCTGCATCGGTTTTCGGAATATATCGGCAATGCTGCCTGTTGGGCGAATGGTTATAAATAAAAAATCCCGGCAAAAGTCGGGATTTTAAAAGCTTTTATGAAAAAGCAGCTTATTTCTTCTTGGCGTAACGGTTCTTGAATTTTTCGATACGACCGGCAGTATCTACAAACATGCTCTTTCCAGTATAGAATGGATGGCTCATGTGGGAGATTTCCACCTTTACTAAAGGATATTCCTTACCATCTTCCCATTGAATTGTTTCGCTGGTATTGGCAGTAGAGCGGGTGAGAAATGCATAATCATTACTCATGTCCTTAAATACTACAGGACGATAATTCTTAGGATGGATGTCTTTCTTCATGTCAATTGTTTTGTGCATGGGGCCTGCCATGCGATTTAAGGCATTCTATTAAGGGCTGCAAAACTAAAACAAATATCAATACAATTAGTCCTTTTTCTTGAGCATTTTCTCGATATCAGCTTCCGGATCGGTACCATAGGAATACTTGCCAATGATTTTGCCATCCGGACCGATCAGGAACGACTGTGGAATGGACTGAATGCCATAGATTTTGGCGGTCTCACTGTTCCAGGAACCCAGGTCGCTCATGTGATAAGGCCAAACCAGTCCATCCTGCGCTATAGCAGCTACCCAGGCATCCTTGCTCTGATCAAGAGAAACACTGACGATGGTGAAGCCTTTTTTGGCTTTCGTGAATTTTTGATCCTTATACTTGTTATAAAGGGCAACAATCTGTGGGGAGGCTCTCCGGCAGGGACCGCACCAGGAAGCCCAGAAATCAAGAAGGACTACACGGCCCTTATAAATCTCTGAAAGTTTCTGAATGGTACTATCCGGACCAGGGAAAGCCAATTCCGGGGCGGTTTGACCTACCTGGATTTTATGGTTTGTGTAATCCTGTGCCTGAACGCCCAGGCTTGCAGATAGCAGCATGGCTATAGCGAAAACAATCTTTTTCATGTTTGGTATAATGCAATAAACGAATAGCGAGGCGGCAAGTTAGGGCTTATCTTCAAAGTGGAGTGTCAGTCCATCGTAAGCAAGCTGCATTCCTGCTGGCAATTCCGCATTTATATCGGCATGCCGGCCTAATTGATGGGAAATATGGGTGAATAGGGTGGCAGGTACCTGCAATTCCCTGGAAACGGCTTCGGCTTCTTTTAATGTATAATGAGAGATATGTGCTTCATGGCGCAAGGCATTGAGCACTACCACCTCGCTGCCCCGCACCTTGTCCATTTCTGAAGGGGCGATATAATTCGCATCGGTGATATAGGTGAATGGCCCGATCCGGAATCCAAGGACTTCCATCTGGTAATGCATAACCTTAATGGGTATCAATTCCAGTCCATTTATGGTGAAAGGCTGGTCCGTAATGGTATGAAGCTTCAATTGTGGAACTCCGGGATATTGGCTATTCTCAAAGACATAAGCAAATTCCCGGCGCAGGGCTTGTTGGGTTTCTGTATTTGACCAGATATCCATCGGCTTCTCCTGAAAATAATTATAGGCCCGAACGTCATCCAGCCCTGCAATATGGTCTTTGTGCCCATGGGTAAATACAATGGCGTCGAGTTGGCGGACATTCGCGCGCAACATCTGATAGCGGAAATCCGGACCTGCATCTATGACAATGCTGACACCAGGGGCCTGTATCCAGATGGCGCATCGCAGCCGTTTATCGTTTGGATCGGCGGATTGACAAACCGGGCAATCGCAAGCAATAATCGGAACACCTTGTGAGGTACCCGTCCCTAGAAATTGTACTGTCATGCAGGGATGCAAGATAAGGCCTGGTTCAGGAGAAAGAAAGGCGACTCTTGCAGTTTAACCACCTCAATATCTGCTAAAGCAGGTGTAAGCCAAATGGCCATTATGGGTGATTTAAAACAGGTACATCAGCCGTACCGTCCACATGTTGTTGTATTGTTCCCCACGCCCTGCAAAGGCCGGAGGTAATTGTTCTCCCAAGGCCCCTTTACGAATCGGAAGCAGGGAATATTGAAAACGGGTATTCAGAAATAAACCTTTAACCAGGTGTAGACTTCCACCAACGATGAAGTTATAATCCATCTTTTTGACCGGGTACTTATCGAAATCGGTTTGCGGAATATTGTTCACACTACCGGATTCCTGGACGGATGCTAAACGGGAGATGGACAAACCGGCGCCAAAATGGGATTTGCGGCGATCAAAATAACAAAGCTGGATGGGAACTTCGGCATAATTAAGTTTGAGGTTATAATCGGAAACCAATTGATGGTTGACATTATATTGGTCGCCATTACCATGACTCCCTTTCTGTGAATAAAGGATTTCGAGACTTACAGCAAAATGGTTGTCGAAGCGGGTATAAACGATACCCCCGCCATTGAATCCAACTTTATGGTAACCGGCATAATTATCGCCGTCGACCTGGGTGAAATTCGCTCCGAAAACGAGTCCACCATAGAAGGTACGCGGCGTTTGTTCCTCGTAATAGGAATCCGGATTATTCTGCGCGGAAACGGCAGTAGTGGCGAACAGGCTGGCGGCAAGAAGTATTAAAGCCCTATTTTTAAGCATTCTTTCGTTCTAAAATGAGTTTCAAATATACACCCGCCACCTTGCGGAAGCTCGAACAGCTATTTGAGGAAGCGCGGTTCACCATTCGGTATGAGAAGGGCAATTTCGCCTCCGGCTATTGTGTTCTTGAGGACCGCCGGGTTGTGGTTATAAATCGTTTTCTGCCAATCGAAGGTCGGATTAATGCGCTATTAGAAATCCTTCCCTCTGTTAAAATATCTGAAGGAGATTTAAGTGGAGACATGATAAAATGGTACCAACAACTTAAGACACCTACGGCCGGTGACAGCATACAAACGGGATTGGAGCTGGATTAGTATTTGGGAATCCGATTTGAAGATTTGAAGATTTGAAAATTTGAAGATGGGGAGACGAATTTATAATTTGGTAATTTGATGATCACTGTTGTCCGGTTAACATTGGAAACGGTTAATTTTCGCTCATAACGTCTTGATAGTCAGATGCTCCATATCGCTATTTGAAAAGTAAGCCCCCAAGGCAAATAGGCTCTTTGTAGTTTTTGCTTTAGACCAACAGTAAAAAGTTGTTCTTAGACCCCGTCTAAGAACTGGTGGATTTGCCATCCCCTGATGGCGGAGTAATTCATATGCACATGAAGCAAAAATCCACTCCCCAATCAGGGCCCTCCTTCGCTTGCAGCTATGGCGGGCGAGTATTGGAAATCCAGTCGTGACTAGACAGGGTCTAGCCACCTGCGCCCACCATAGCTTCTAGCGACGGTGGGAACCTTCTACTTTTTATCTAATGTACCTGTTGTTTAAAGTACCTACCAATTGCAGGTACATCCGAAAAACAGCTTTATACTTTTGTCTTTCGACTTACTACTAACATAGACGTTTCACTCTTGAAACAGCCTCATTTCAATTTCACACAAAAAGTTTACCGGACAACTGTGATTTGGTAATTTGGTAGTTTGATGATTTGGTAATAGGCGGACCTTTTAACGGGTGGGTTTATGTATTTACATTAGAAATGTCTTGACGCAAGCCGTCCAATAACCTAGCGATTTTAGCTCTGATTGATGACGGATATATCCATTTACATTAGATAGCACAGAGGCCTTAAGGCCTCCAGTAGCCGGTGCCTTCAGGCCCGGGTTGTAATGGTACTACAGATAGCGCAGGCCTTCTATGCCTTTAGCGTAGTAGGGCTACTAAACCGGCATCTTACCAACCAAAAAGATCTTATCAGCAGTTGGGCTTGCATTCCCACCCGCTTTTTCCAGCGAAACCGCGAATGCCTGTCCATCCATAACCGCTTCCGGTACCTTTTGAATACCGCCATTAATGGCTACCGCATTATCCAGCATCCCGATACTCACCGGTTTGCCACCTGCGATCGCCCAAAGCTGGTACTGCATTCCCTCCGGAGGCGGAGGCAGCTTTTGCACCGATACATACGCCGTATGCTCAGATTTCTTCCAATAAATCGTTGCAGCCATTGCATGCCCTGGCTGGGTACTCAACATAGGTACCGGCTGAACACCTGGCTCTGCTGTCATCTCAGCTTCCTGCTGAAAACGCCTCAAATTGGCAACAAGCTTTTCCTGATCGCCCTGCATCTGTCCTACCTTCTGTTGAAGGGTGGCCAATTGCTGCTGATCCGAATGCTTGCCATTCCAGAAAATAATATTTGCAAATACAGAACCTACCAAGGCTGCCCAAACAGCCGCCCTTGCCCAATTTGTAGAAACACTTTTTGACGGACTCAGCGGTATGGTTCGACTTGGAGTGCTACTGCTTATTCCTTCTGCTCCTGGGCTTTGAATAGAAGGCGCTGTCAATTCTACTGCCTGATGTTGCAGCCCCAAATGGGTATCATTCGTGGATGTAGCATTCTGAATGGCGGCCCAAATCTGGTCTTCCAGTTCGGCAGGTGGTGTAATGGCATCCTTTTCCTCAGCCTGAATCATTAATGCTTCAATGGCTCCCACCTCCTGTTTTACTTCCGGAAAGCGACACATAGCGCCCGCTACCTGCTCCATTTCCTGGAGGGGTAAACTACCGAGCACATATGCTTCTAGTAGTCCGGATGATATGTAATCTTCTGCCTTCACCTCTATATACTAAATTGTTGTCTTAATTGCTGCATGGCTGCACGCATTCGAGTTTTAACGGTTCCCAGGGGCACACCCAGCACCTTACTGATTTCATCAAGGGTATAGCCTTTATAATAGGCCAGATCAACTATTGAATGATATTCAGGTCGTAAACCAGCTACCATACTCCTCAATCCAATCGTGTCCGTCTGTTGCTCGGTTCTGCGTGAATTCGTCAGATTATCTACGACATGCTCGCCTTTTTGGATTTTTGATTTCATGATTTCGCCCCGTGAACGGAGCTTGTCGATGGCGCAATTCCTGCTGATGTTGAGCATCCAGGTATAAATCCGGCCCTTTCCGGCATCATATTGAGCAATATTATTCCAGATTTTCACAAAGGCCTCCTGTAGAACATCCTGTGCAGTCTCCTCATCATTAACGACTTTGTAAATTACACCATAGAGCACAGAACTGTAATTTTTATACAGATAATTAAAACCCTCACGGCTGCCCTGCTGAAGCAAAGCTACCAGTTCCTGTTCGGTGTATGTGGTGGTTAATGACAAAGGTATGTGGTGGAGCGGGGAACAATATTAACGGGGAAAAACCATACGGTAATCCACTTTTACTTTACCTGTGGAAATATCATCTAATTTTTTCTTAAGTAATCTTTTTTTCAGTGCTGGCAAATAGTCTATAAAAAGCTTGCCTTCAATATGATCATATTCATGCAGAATCACCCGGGCTGTAATTCCTCCGAATGTTTCTTCATGTTCCTGGAAATTCTCATCCTCCCACTTTAAGGTCACTTTGGCAACCCTGGTCACATCTTCCCGGACCTTTGGAATACTGAGGCAGCCTTCATTATATGCCCATGGAGTTCCACTTTCGGAAACTTTCTCGGCATTAATAAAGACCCGTTTTATCGGCACTTCATTGGGATAAAGTTCCTTATCCTCATCATCAAAGCCTTCCACGATCTGCTCCGTATCTACCACAAAAAGGCGAATTGCTTTCCCAATCTGGGGTGCCGCTAATCCCACCCCGTTCGTATGATACATGGTCTCCCACATGTCTGCAATCAACTTTGGAAGTTCCGGGTAATCTTCCCCGATCTCGGTACATAACTTTCTTAAAATAGGTTGCCCGAAAGCAAATACTGGTAATATCATCGATTCAATCGCTAATTTTTGAGTAAGGTATATGAGTGACCCTGGATCAGAGCGCCATCCATCTGTCTTAACTGCAAATATAAGCTCCCGGATACCTTTGGTCCTGATAGCCATATTTCTATCCCTGCAATTCCGGATCAACCAGCCTAATGGGATTGCGCCATCCATTCCTGCAATAACATCACTGCGGCAACCTGATCGATCAATCCTTTTTGTTCCCGATCTTTTTTACGAAGCCCCATCCCGGATATCTCCCGACTTGCGAGCTTGGACGAATATCGCTCGTCTACCTTTTCGATCGGTAAGGACGGAAATTGTTTTTTGAATGCCCGGATGAATCCTTCCACCAATGGAGTCGCATGTGTTGGACTGTCATCCAGGTTCAATGGATATCCTATAATGACCCTTGAAACCGTTTCGACTTTGCAATATTCCTTTAGATAATTCATCAAATCTTTGGTTTCAACAGTTCCCAGGGTAGTGGCAATGATCTGCATGGGATCCGTGACGGCAATGCCGGTTCGTTTTTTTCCATAATCCAGACAAATGATGCGCATACTATTGATTCTTGGCTACTATTAATAGTTCTTTAGTTACTTCAATTGACCACCCGGATGATTTCTCAGCTTTCACTGCCCCGGATGATCACCGTTCCCCCTTTGTGCAGGATCTCCTTTTCCTGGGCTTTGAGATCCTGGTATAATTTCTGCAGCATCATGATCCTATTCTCATCCGTTTCCTCCTTGATCCGGTTGGCCAGGGTACCCTGCATTTTCTTGATCTTCTTTAATTCGAAATAACTGAGGGTGCTATCTACATCGATCAGATATTGGTCTTCACCGTGGAACGTTTCAATACCAAACATCTCCTTCCAATTATGACTGACTTCATCGTGGTTTTGTAGAAGCATCGCCGTCTTTTGCTGGATTTCGGGTTTCGGGTGGGTCACAAAGAAAGCAATGGCGGCAGCGGGACTTTCCATACTCTGAGAGCCATAATAGCTGTCGAACATTTGCCGGGCCAGGGGTGTCAGGATGAGTTCAGGATCGATGCGCTGAGCGACCAGTTCTGCCACCGTTTCAGTATTCTGATACATCAGGGCACCATATTCCAGCAGTATCCGAATGAGGGCCCATTCCTGTCGCTCGTGCTGGGATTGGGCCTGTTGGCCCTGTAGTACCTCCGGCAACTCAATAGCTTCATTCAGGCTCCGCTCCGCTGCCAGATCATCGGCCTTCTTGCGGGATCGCTCTTCACCCTCAAGTCGCTCCCGCAGGTATTTGTTGACCAAATTGATCAAGCCGGCCTCATCCACATTCAGCTGCCGGCTTGCCTGGCGGATGTAGTGCTGTTGTAAGGTGAAGTCCTCCGCCTTATTGATCCGGGCAATACTTTCCGCGACCTCATTGACCAGCTTATTGCGCTTGACCGGATCATCCCCCGCTTCCTGCATTCCGATTTCCAGTCGGAAGCCGATGACATCACGTTTATGTTCGGCGATATAAGTTTCGAAGCCACTTTTCCCATGAGCCTGTACGTAGCTGTCTGGGTCTTCTCCGACAGGTAGCAAGGCCAATTGCACATTGAAGCTCTGGCTCAGGGCCATATCGAGCCCCCGCAAAGCCGCTTTGATACCAGCGGCATCCGCATCATAAAGAATGGTCAGGTTCTTGGTCAGGTGCCCGATTGCGCGGAGCTGATCTTCTGTCAGACTGGTACCGCTACTGGCAACTACATTTTCAATTCCGGCCTGATGCAGGGAGATCACATCAAGGTACCCCTCTACCAGGTAGCATTCATCTTTCTTGCCGATGCTCTGACGGGCCTGGTATAAACCATAAAGCACCCGGCTCTTTACATAGAGCTCATTTTCGGGAGTATTGATGTATTTGGGCGCCTTATCATTGCTTTTCAGGATTCGGGCTCCAAAACCCAGGACCCGACCAGTATTCCCCTGAATGGGAAAGATCACCCGCCCGCGATAATTGTCGAAAAACTGTCCATTTCGTTCCTTGACGAGCCCGGCTTTGTCGAGAAGTTCCCTGGAATGCCCTTTCAGGACGGCATCCCGGTAGAATACATCGCCACCTTCCGGGCAATATCCCAGTCGAAAGGTTTCTATGGTTTCTTTCCGGAGTCCTCTTTGTTTGAAATAGGATAGTCCGATGGCTTTGCCTTCTTCATCCGAGATGAGGGTATCGTGGAAAAATTGAGTTGCGTATTCATTCAGGATGCGGAGACTTTCTTCAACCTGCAGGCTTTGCAATTGCTCCGGGCTCCGTTCCGTTTCTTCCAGGGCGATCTTGTAGTAATCGGCCAGCCAGCGGATGGATTCGACAAAGCTGAGCTTTTCGTATTCCTGGACGAAGGTGACGACATTGCCACCCCGGCCGCAGCCGAAGCATTTGTAAATGCCTTTGGTGGAGGAGACGGAGAAGGAGGGCGTCTTTTCGTTGTGAAAAGGGCAATTGGCGATATAGTTGGAGCCCCGCTTTTTCAAACGGACCGCCTGGCCAATGATCTCGATGATATCGGCCCGGTTCAATACCTCCTGTACGGATGCCTGCGAGATCATGAGCGTGGGTGGGACGAAGCTTTTTTGATGAAATGTTGGAGTTTTATTGGCCCCGCTGAAAGTAATGTTTTGGCTACTGACAGTCGGCAAATTTAGGATACTCTTGATGAGCAAGCAATCTCGGTTCAGTGGCCCAAGGCCTTTAGGGAATTCTTCAGGATAGACCTAATATAGCGCTTAATAGCAATCGACAGTTGCCCTGCCTTAAGGAACTTTTTCAAGTGAATCACAACATGGCTCTTAGTGGCAGTCGACAGTTGCCCCGTGCCTTTAGGCCGGGGATACAAAGACTCCCGAGTATATAAAGGGGCCTTTAGGCCTCGCTCGCTGTAGGATGCTGCAAGCTTGGCCTAAAGGCCCTTAAAAAATATAGGATTCTTTAATCCCCGGCCTAAAGGCACGGGGCAACTCCCATTGAACAATCTCACCCCTTCCGGGCAACTCCATTGAAGCGTTAAACTCCAATACCCAGCTACCCAAGCGGCGGCAACAAATGCGCAATGGCACTCCAATTCGCCGGATCATAGGAGCCATGAATATATTCGATAGACCGGATATCAATCGCCATGCGAATCAATTCCGCCTGATTGGGCTGGCCTTCCAGAAGCGTTTTGATGAGGCTGTTTCGGATGTCTTCATTGGCCTCTTCCTGGCCTTCTTGTGTTTGCTCGGTTTCCATTTCGTGGAGTAATTCCGAACTCAACATGGACGCAGCCTGTTCTTCCAGTTCGGCTATGACCTCCTCAATCTCAGCTACAGCCTGCTGCATGACAGGGGTCGAATGGAAGGCAGGATGGTTCCTGGCAAAGGCGACCTTATTCCGGTATTCCGTAATAATGGCTTCCAATTCCTCGAGGTTATAATCCTCTTTTTCAGTCTGTTCCATATTATTCGATCCAACTGATCATGTACCGGTCATCCTCAATTCCGGCGGCATGATCCGTCATTTTCAGGGAGTGAAATGTATCTACCATAACGGCCAATTCCTTGGTGCCTTGTTTTCCGATGCTCTTCTCTACCGTTCCAGGGTGTGGTCCGTGCGGAATGCCCGCCGGGTGCAGGGTAATCATGCCGCGCTCCACATGCTTCCGGCTCATGAAATCACCGTCAACATAATACAGCACCTCATCAGAATCGATATTGCTGTGATTATAAGGCGCCGGAATGGAAATCGGATGATAATCGTAAAGGCGAGGCACAAACGAGCAGATCACGAAATTATGTCCGTCGAAAGTCTGATGCACTGGTGGTGGCTGATGCACGCGGCCGGTGATGGGTTCGAAATCATGAATGGAGATTGCATAAGGATAATCACAACCATCCCAACCCACCACGTCAAAGGGATGATTGGCATACCAGATCGGGTAGAGGAGGCCTTTCTTTTTGATTTTGATCAGAAACTCGCCTTTTTGATCGATTGGCTTCAAATCCTGTGGCTTTCGGATATCGCGTTCGCAGAAGGGTGAATGTTCCAGTAATTGGCCTGTCTTGCTCAGGTAACGTTTTGGGAAGGCAATAGGTCCAAAGGATTCGATGATGAATAGCCGATTATCGGGCGTGTCGAAGGAAATACTATAAATGGTGCCCCTGGGTACAACGACATAATCCCCATAGCCGAAGGGAATGTTCCCATACTGGGTGTGCAGCGTCCCGGTGCCCTCATGAATAAAGAGGACCTCATCCGCATCCGCATTCTTGTAAAAAATATTTTCTCCGAGTCCTCCCTGAGGGGCTGCAAATGTTAACTGGCAGTCGTTATTGAAAAGGGCGATTTTGCGGGAATTCAGATACTCCGCTTCAGGCGCCGTATTAAAACCCAAGAAACTCCGGTGTTTGAGGATATTATCGGAAGCGGCTTTGGGCGAAACATCAACAGGCTCTTCGGAACGCAGAATAGCTGTTGGTGGATGAATATGATACAGGAGCGTATAATCACTGGAGAAGCCTTCCGTAGAAAATAATTGTTCCGAGTAAAGCCGGCCATCTGCCTGACGAAACTGGGTATGACGTTTTGGGGGTATGGAGCCCAAACTATAATAATGTGGCATAATTCGTGTTTATCCGCCTCAAATTTAGGCAACCGGGTTGAGGATGCGTATTTGTTTTGAGTACGGTCTGTATCGAGGATGTATAAATATGAAGGTGGGACAATTGGTATCAGGTATCAGGTTTTGGGTATCAGGTATTTGGTATCAGGTACTTGGTATCAGGTAATTGGTATCAGGTAATTGGTATCAGGTACTTGGTATCAGGTAATTGGTATCAGGTACATTGTCAAAAGACGAAAGCTGTTTTTCTGGTGTAACGTCCCTAAAGTGCTGATAAGTTTCCTCTGCATCTCCCTATCTCTGCATCTCTGCGTGAAACTTCCTTTGGCCGCCGAAGGGCATGGCAGGAAGGTGGCCCTGATCCCCGCAGCGTCGTTGCGCCGCCGCGAGAAACATCCCCCTTTGCGTCCTTTGCGTGAAACCACGCTCTAAACCAAAAGCGAAAACCCCAACTGCAACAAACCGATTACAAATCCCAACACTCCACCAATCAACTCCACAAATCGGAATTCCTTGGTCATTACCGCTAGCAATAGCGCCTCCAAACGATCCGATGAAAAAGCACTCACCTTTTCGCGAACCATGGTTTCCACATCAATTTTCTGACTGAGGGAATCGGTAAACTGTGAAATCACCTGGGGAAGCATGCCTTCGATCTCTTCCATGAGACCAGCCTTAATCGTTTGCAGAACGCCATCGCTTAGGAACATGGCAAGCACTGGGATCTTTTCCTTTAAACGCTCCTGCAGAAAGCCATCGATATGCGCTTCTATCCCGGGCATCAGGGCTTTGATTTGTTCCGGATCGCGAATTTGTCCGGCAATATCATCAAAATGCAAGAGCTCTGAAGCTACCGTAGTGCCCAGCTTGGCAGCAAATTGCTTCTGCCGTTTCGGGAAGATGCCCTGGATGGTAATTCCTAAGAATCGTTTGGGTTCCCTGGGGTGGAACAGCATGTAAATGGCAATCCAGGTGGTGAACCAACCCGTGAATGCGGCGATCACCGGCTGTGAAATCAATGCAATGGTATTCATATTCGCTCGGCCGCGAAGATAATGGTCGGATCAGATGTGGATCCAGGCTTCCTGCTGAATACTTTCAGGAATGGCCAGAGTTGCGAGACTACTATTTAGGATCTCAACAGTCGGAATCGGCAATTCTCCACCTTGCTGAATGCATTGCGACCATTGGTTTAAAAGGGCTTTATGCCCTTTATCCATCCCCATTTTTTCAGTATGTATGCCCTTGACACCAAAGTGCCGGAGGGATTTCCAATTCTCGATGATAATAGTTTGTCCAGCCCCATAAAGCTCGATACGTTCCTTATCATAGGCCTTATTGCCGTTACTCAAATATTGAATGCTGGCCTGAGATCCATTGGCAAAGCGTAAAAGAATACTGACATTTTCCGCCGGCAAACCATCATCCAATCGCAATTCATTCGCACAAACACCCGAAATCAGGCTATTGGCAAAAAAGGCGCTGAGGTCCACAAAGTGACAGGCCTCTCCTAGGATGCGTCCACCACCGATAACCGGATCTTTCGTCCAGTGATCTCTGGGAAGTATCCCGGCATTTATGGTGATCAGGATATTGATGGGGCCACCGATACCTTCCAGAATGGTTTTAGCTTTTCGGGCTAAAGGCGCAAAACGGCGATTAAAACCTACGGTGACAGTTCCGGAAGAACCAGGAATTTCCTCACGGATCTGATCCAGTTCCTCTCGGTTCAATGCCAAAGGTTTTTCAACAAATACGTGTTTATTGGCGGCCAGAGCAGCTACACACTGGCTGGCGTGCAAATGATGGGGAGTGCTGATAACGATGCCACTCACCCGCTGATCATCAAGGACCTTCTGGTAATCTGTTCCTGCTTCCGGTATTTGGTATTTTTTGGCCAGATTAGACGCTGAAAGCCCGGATTTGCTGATGATATGAAGGATATTGGCTCCGGCTGCTTTAAGTCCCGGGAGCAGGATAGAACCTGAATAATTGCCGGCACCAATTACTGCAATAGCACCATTCTTAGTTCCGGAAATTGGGGTAGCATACCTGACATTCCGGACAGTATCTGGTTTACCGGAATAGCTGAACACACAAGCCAGTTGGGCCGGATCTTCCAGGGATTCGTAAACCTCCGCAAATGCCTCCAGGGGTTTCCTGCTCGTAATTAAAGCCTGGACATTCAATTGTCCGGCTTTCATCGCCTGAAGAACGGCTTCAAAATTGCGGTTCTCCGTCCAGCGGACATAAGCCAAGGGATAATCCTGACCTTTCAATTCATATTCCGGATCATAGCGACCAGGTCCATAGGAAGCACTCACCATAAAGCGGAGTTCTTTCTTGAAGAACAGATCCCGGTTCAGCTGAAGGCCAACAACACCTGTCAGGATGATCCGTCCCCGTTTCCGGCAACAATCCGCAGCGAGTTGCATGATCTCCGGACTATCACTGGACGCGGTGATGATCACTCCATCCGCCCCATATCCTTTGGTAAGGCTGCGGATGCTATCGCCTGAGGCTTGTTGTAAGGTTTCTATTCCCTGTGCAGCAGTCAAGTCCAGGCGTTGCTGATGCAGGTCCGTTCCGATAACACGGCATCCATTCGCTTTCAGGAGTTGTGCCACGAGCTGACCAATCAGTCCCAGGCCAATCACTACAAAACATTCCCCATACTCGGGCTGAGCCAGGCGGATTCCCTGCAGGGCAATGGCGCCGAGGACGGTAAATGCTGCCTGTTCATCCGGAACCTCATCCGGCACCCGGCAGACCAGGTTTTTGGGTACGCTGACCATTTCGGCATGGCCCCCATTGGATGCCACGCGATCACCAACCTGAAATCCAGTGACCCCTTTTCCGAGGCCCAAAACAATCCCAGCCTGACTATAACCGAGGGGGATGGGTTGCTCCAGTTTACGGCGTACCGCCTGGATCGTGGAGATGACCCCTTCCGAGCGGATCTTTTGGATGACTTCCTTGACGCGGTCCGGATGTTGCAGCATCTTACCGACCCAACCCGCTTTCCCAAAATTCAGAAGCATGCGTTCGGTGCCGGGTGAAACGACACTGGCGGTGGTTTGGATCAGCACCTGCCCATCCTCTATACCTGGGGCAGGAATTTGTTCCAACTGCGGGGTGCCGGTATTGAACGGAAGGATGATCTGTTTCATGAAAGCATTGCGAATTGTCGCAGCCAGGACTCGATGGACATCAGCGAAAATAATGTGTAAGCCGCATCTATTTTACCCGATTGATTATCCTGGATTAATGCTTCCAAAGATTTGGCATCAAAAATGCCTCTTCCGGTGAAGGATGGATCGAGGACGCGCTCCCGGACCAGATCTTTTAAAGAACCCTGCATCCATTGCCGCAAGGGTGCGCCAAATCCGGTTTTCGGGCGATTGATGATTTCGATGGGCAGATACGCAGCAGCTACTTTTCGAAGGATCCATTTGCTTTGTCCGGAGGAATATTTCAGTTGGGGAGGCATTCCTGCAGCCAGAGCCACGATGCGTTCATCCACATAAGGCACCCGGACTTCCACAGAACTCGCCATACCTAATTTATCCATATAGGCCAGGTTATGTTGCGGCAGAAAACTGCGTTGTTCCAGGAATAAGGCCTGGTTCAGGAGGTTCTTTTCAGCAGGAATTTCTTCTAATAATTGCTGAAACTGCCGGAATGGTAACTCCTCGATTTCAGTACCTAAGAGGCCTGACTGAAAGAGTTGGCGGACCCGTGCAGGCGTATTCCAGAAATGGAGTTCCACCAAAGAACGGTCCATATCCTTACCAGCAAGGGAGAACAATTTGGAGGCACGCCGCAATCTCGCGGAACCAGGAGATAAGCTTGCTAATTGTTGAACAAGTGGACCAGCCATTGCCGGTAGTTGGGAGCCAAATCTCAGGAAGCGAAGGGCCTGATGCCTGCGATAACCAGAAAAGACATCATCACCACCGGTGCCACTGAGCAATACTTTGATGCCCATTTTGTTTGCAGCCTGGGCGATATGCGCCATATTCAGACTGGCAGGATCGGCCTGTGGCTCATCAAGCTCCCAGATCAGTTTGTCCAGGTCATGCTCAAGGTCCAGGTTTCCATCGATCGACTGCAAGGTCAATCCATATTGTTGGGCCACGAGCTTTGCGAAAGGATAATCATCTTCGAAGCCTTCGCCCTTCATTTGCCCCTGCGTATTGATGCTGAACGCATGAATTTCCTGGTCCGGATATTGCTTCCGTGCCATCGCTGCGATCAGACTCGAATCAAGCCCTCCTGATAAGGTGAGCCCAACCGAAACATCGGCATGCATCTGGCTTCGGATGACATCATTTAGGGCATTATCAAGAAGCCGGATCCATTCATCAGTACTATGATTTTCGTATTTTCCGCTAAGTGGAATTTTGTACCAGGAATGGAGTTGCGGCGCACCGCTATCCAGTTTGACTTCCAGGTAATGTGAAGGCGGAAGCTTCCGGATATATTGAAAGGGAGTGTCGTTCCCGGGATTATATTGAAACAGCAGATAGGAGAAAAAGGCCTGATTATTGAGGCTTTTATCCAGGTTATTTAGTGGTACAAATGCCTTGATCTCGGAGGCAAAAAGCAGAATCTTCCCTTTCTGGTAATAGTAGAGCGGCTTCACCCCCATCCGGTCGCGGACCAGGAACAAGGAATTGCGTTCCTTGTCTAGAATGGCAAACGCGAAATCACCTTCCAGCTTATCCAAACAGGCCTTTCCCCAACAGGCCCAGGCATGCAGCAGGGTTTCGGTATCGCAGTGCGACTGAAAGTTGTAATGAAGTGCAATCAGTTCCTTCCGGATTTTCAGATGGTTATAAATCTCACCATTGAAGACCAGGATGAAGCGGCCATCCGGACTTTGCATCGGCTGATGTCCGGACTTACTCAAATCCTGAATAGCTAAACGGGTATTTCCCAGCCAGCAGCGATCCTCCCAGAACACACCTGAATCATCAGGCCCGCGATGCTTCAAGGACTGAAGCATTTGTTCGGCCTGAGCCCGATCCATTTCAGTATGTAATCCACCGGCTATGCCACACATAATCAGGCAAAGGTGTCAATGATATCTGAGAATATCTTCGAAACATCAGCAATACGAGCAGAGGTCGTAGCCACCTTATCAATTTCGCGCAGTTTTTTCTGTACCAGATTATCATCATCCAGAACGGATTTCAGAGTGCTGACGATGTGCTCCGGTTTAAGGGGATCGAAGTAGAATGCCGCATCCCCCAGTAATTCCGTCGCGAAATCATAGTGGGAGGTAAAGATTAGTCGACGATGGAGAAGTGCTTCTGAATAGGCGCCCGAGAAGCTTTCCATCAATGAAGGATGAAAAATGCCATGGTGCGCATTCACCAGTCGGCCCACCTCCTTGATCTCAACCGGGCCGATGTTTATGATATTATCAAATCCACGAAGGGCCTCCAAAACCTTAGCGGCCCCAGAGGCTTCCTTTTCACTGATCGTTATGGTAATGGTGATGGGCAGATTTTGTTCTTTCAGTAATTGAGCTAGCTCCGGTAATATTTCGAAGGACTTATGCGGGTAATACCGGCTTAGGAACAGAAGTTTCAGGGGTTTTATAGGCATTTCAAGCGGCTCCACAGAATCCACTTCCGGTTCGATGGGTGCATTGGGAATGATGAAAACCCGATCCTCCGGCAGTTTGAATCGCTCGGTGAGTCGGCTTTTCATCACCAGGGTCTGCACGGCATAACTACTTGCATAACGCATATGAAAGGCTACGTATTGATCCATGAGACTGTTAAGCAGGAATGCCTTGGCATTCATAGTCTTCCAGGCCTGGGAATCCGGGTAGGCCATTTGGGGCAATTGGATATATACCAGTTGGGGGCGTTTCCGCGTTGGGAATGCGGTATTCCCAAGGCTCATGACCTTATCGATCCGCAGTTTCTTGCACCAATTGGGGAAGATATGGTGCATATAGCGCAGCTTGACCAGCCAGGAACTGTGGAAGGATTCCGGGATCGGCAGTAAAATGATATTCCGGTGTTTGGCCAGGCTTTCAAAGCCCTCCTGCTGGGGAACCATCACATACAGCGTGTCCTCCGTCCGCAGGGGCGCCACACCATTGATGAGTTGGAGCGCAACGGTTCTGCCACCTCCATGCCTAAGATTGGCAGCATTCAGGAGCAGATTCATAATGGTGTGCTTCGGTTTTTAAATGGGGAAGGGTACTACCTGGCCTATTAATCCTTTCAGATAAATACCGTACCCGCTCTTCGCATAGAAATCTGCCTGAACCGATAATTGGGCATCCGTCATCCATCCATTGCGGTAAGCGATCTCTTCGATGCAGCCTATTTTCAGTCCCTGGCGTTTTTCAATGACATGGATGAACTCCCCGGCTTCGATCAGCGAATCAAAGGTGCCGGTATCCAGCCAGGCGGTGCCCCGATCCAGAACACCCACCTCGAGTTTTCCTTTCTCCAGGTAGATCTTATTGACATCCGTTATTTCCAGTTCACCCCTCGGCGAAGGTTTCATATTGCTGGCGATATCGATGACCTCATTATCATAAAAATAAAGTCCCGGAACCGCATAATTGCTCTTGGGCTTCAGGGGTTTTTCCTCAATGGAAAGGACTCTGAAATCCTTGTCGAACTCCACAACCCCATAGCGTTCCGGGTCATGAACCGGGTAGGCGAATACTACTGCACCATCCGGGTTCGCTTTCTTTCGAAGCAGGGTTCCCATTCCGGAGCCATGGAAAATATTATCACCCAGGACCAGCGCCACGGGATCCTTGCCAATGAAATCGGCGCCCAGGATAAATGCTTGTGCCAGACCATCCGGAGAGGGCTGTACTACATATTCAAACTGGCAACCCAACTTGCTACCATCACCAAGTAGGCGCTTAAACCCTTCCTGGTCAGCAGGGGTCGTAATGATCAGGATCTCCCGGATCCCCGCCAGCATCAGCGTGCTCAGCGGATAATAGATCATGGGCTTATCATAGACCGGCATCAGTTGTTTGCTGACCGCAATGGTCAGTGGATATAACCGAGTGCCTGAACCACCTGCGAGAACAATTCCTTTCATAATAAACCGGGAAGATTTGGTGTGCTGATTGCAATTATAATAGCGAAGGAGGGTTTCGTATATGAAGTCCGGCTTCCGCTAACAATCAATGATATTGTTTGGTATAATAATTCTGATAATCGCCGCTGGTAACATGGTTAAGCCAGTCTTCATTGGCCAGGTACCAGTCCAATGTTTGACTAAGCCCCTCTTCAAAAGTTACAGAAGGGCTCCAGCCCAGTTCCTTATTGATCTTTGAGGCATCGATGGCATAGCGCCGATCATGTCCTGGACGATCCCGGATATAGGTGATCAGGGATTCACTGCTGCCGCTTTCACGTCCCAGTTTTTCGTCGAGTTGTTTGCAGAGCAGTTTGATGAGGTCAATATTTTGCCATTCATTAAAGCCGCCGATATTATACGTCTCGCCATTCTTCCCTTCGTGGTAGACCAGGTCGATTGCCCGGGCATGGTCGATCACATAGAGCCAGTCACGTGTATATTTCCCGTCACCATAAACCGGGAGCGGCTTATTGTTGCAGATATTATGAATGAAGAGCGGGATCAGTTTTTCCGGGAATTGGTTGGGCCCGTAATTATTGGAGCAATTCGTGATTACGAAGGGCAGGTGATAGGTATTGCCATAAGCCCGGACGATATGATCGGAAGCCGCCTTGGAAGCGGAGTAGGGGGACTGGGGGTCGTAGGAAGTGTCTTCCAGGAAGAAGCCCGTTTCGCCGAGGGAGCCATAAACTTCGTCAGTGCTGACATGGTAGAAGCGTTTCCCTTCAAAATCCCCGTTCCAGTTGGCCCGGGCGGAACTCAGCAGGTTGGCGGTCCCCATGACATTGGTGATCAGGAAAGAATTTGGATCAGCGATGGAGCGGTCGACGTGGCTTTCGGCGGCGAGGTGAATGACTCCGTCTGGGCGATGCTCGAAAAAGAGAGCATCCATAGCCTTGGCGTCGGTGATATCGGCCTTGATGAAGGTATAGTTGGGCGCATCTTCGATATCCCGGAGGTTTTCGAGGTTGCCGGCGTAAGTGAGGGCGTCCAGGTTAATGATTTTGTAGTCGGGGTATTTCTGGACAAAAAGTCGAACGACATGAGAGCCGATGAAACCAGCGCCGCCGGTGATGATAATCGTCATAGTGAGGTTGAAACGTTCCGGTTGCGAAAGTACGGTTAGTAATGGATCGCGTGGGGTGTGGGGTGGGGATAATAATTAATTCAAATCTGGTTAATAGTTTTTTCAAATAGTTTCGGGAACATTTTTCTTGCGATCCAAAGTCCAAAAATCAAAAATGGTGCTGTACCAAGCGTTGTGCAAAACGAGATGAACGGGATAAATAAGATGCCGATCATAAAACCAGTTATTCCAAAATATTGCTTGTTATTAAATGTAATCGGTACAACATTGAATAAGGCTAGAAATGCAAATAGTAAACACAAAACCCCAACACTGAATAAAAAGCCAACGAATAAGATCTTGATTAGTTGACTGTTACTGTATTTCATGATAATCATATTGAGCACTTGTTGGATGATTTCCAAAACTGAATATAGCCAGTTTTGTTTTCAAGTTTATTTCAGAAGAAATCCTCCTGGTCATTAAATAATACCTACCAAAACAAAAACTGAGGAAAATCACCAAATTGGTTTTCGATTGGTATGTAATACTCTTAATACGATCAACGTTTGTGCCTTATCATCAACGATGTAATGAATGAGGTATGGAAAAACCTGGGTGATCGTGCATCTCACATTTTGATAGCGAATTGTACCCATATATGGAGTTTCCGAAATTGTACTTATTCGTTCGGAAAGATCTTCCCAAAATTTATCACCTAGTCCAGGACTGCGGGATTCTTCCCATTCTATTGCCGTAGAAATATCACGCCTCGCATTGGCCGTAGTTTGGATTAAAAAGGCCATTACCGCTTCAACTCTTTTTGGGTATCCTCCCAACCCTTAATATCTGCAGTACCTGCAGCGATCAACTTAAGCTCCTCTTCCACTTTCCCTATTTGCCAATCTGGAAGAGGTGTATATGCATTCTTTTCTTCTTGTTCCAGTTCACGGTATTTTTCCTTTAATGCCTGCCAGTCTTCAATTGGGATTTGGATTTGCACAGCCGTTGTATGGCCCTGATTATCTGAAATATATTGTAGTTGCATGGCATTAAATATTTGAAGGCATTCTTGAGTTAATGAAGGTCAAACTTAAGTCCAGAAATGAACGAGAAATTCACAGTTTTAGACCTTACTCTACAGTAACAAAGTTAATTGAATCTTGATGGTCTAAATGCCGCAGATAGACAGCTAGCGGACTTAAACCAACTATTGGTATTTTTAGGAAAGCAAAGACACCAATATGGCCAGGAACACTTCAATTTTATTAGGGGAGTATTTTGAAAAATTTATTGACACCGAGGTTTCATCTGGGCGTTATACTTCCGCAAGTGAAGTGATCCGTACTGCCTTACGATTACTTCATACAGAAGAAGATGTAAAGAAAAATCTTATAAAGGCCTTAGAAATTGGTGAACAATCCAAAAAAGTAGAAAACTTTGACTCCAAAAAACATTTAGCCGCTCTTTATAAAAAGCATCTATGAAAAAATGGAAAGTGATTTTCAAAGAGCAGGCAATTTTTGATTTGGTGCTAAGAAGAAAGAAGGGCAATGAATATACTTGATGTCGGACATTATTTAAGCATCTATCGGCTCAGAGAAGAGATGATAATAAAAGGCATAATACATCCACCTGAGAACATAAAGGCATTCGTATCAGACTTCGTGGCAAAGCTATCCGGCATGCCAATTGATGAAGAAATAGTATTAGAAAACAATTCCTTTTTTAATTCAAAAGGTAATCTAATAGCTACCATCCCCTAAAAATAATAAGTGCCTGATGACGCGCTTTTCGTTATTTTGTCTAAGGCACATAGCCACGTCATGCGAATCATAATTTTTATTTTAATATTGACTCTTTCTCTTTCCTCATCAGCACAGACAAAGAATCCATTTACAAATCTAAAGTTTGATAAAGTCGTATTTTATGACTTTGAGGATATTGGAGAAAAAGGTTCATTAATCGTAGACAACAGCAGTAAGTTTCTACAAACAATTTTAAAGCAAGTTCAACTTGACGCTGCTACTATTAAAAAAATAAATTTCAAATTCGGTGACAAAAAATCTTTTGGCAAGGGAACTGCAACTTGCTTTGACCCTCATTGTGGATTTGTATACTTTCTAAAAGGTAAGCCAGTTGTACAAATTACTATCTGCATAAGTTGCAACAGACTTTATTCAACTATTGACATTCCTGCACAGCAGCAAGGAAGACAAGGGCGTAGCAAAGAAAGTTATTATATACTTGAAGGAATGAGCAAATCCTTCCGACAGTTTATAAATGGTCTTCTAATAAAAAATAATTTTGCTCATCAAATTGAACCAGGTTCATACTTTGACGAGTAGCACCAATAAAATCATCCCAAATTTATCACTTTATAATGTATATCAGATTTGTTGTCGGATTGGATAAGGATTCTCCACGAATACAAAATGGCCTTTTTGTCGAAGCGGAGGCCCTTAGAAAATCAGGCCTATTAGAACAATACGAAGAGAAAGCAATAAAGGATATTTTTAATTTCTTCAATACTTATTTACCATGCCCCCCTTATAGTAAAAAGAAATGGTCAATAGATGCGATCTCATGGTTTAAAGATTCTGCATCAGATTTCATTAATAAAATGAGAGAAATCCAGGTCATTTTAGAACAAAACGATTTGTACGTAAGAGTTTAAAAAACGGATAAACCTGGTATGATACTTTACGAAGATGATTTTCAAATTGTCTCACAGAATCGAATTTTTTTAAAGTACAGTATGTACAATGATATTGTACAATATAAATGGCCTTCGGATAAAATATGAATTTGATCATCAGATTGAACCAGGATCATACTTTGACGATTGGGTATCGCCAATAAAACAGTGAACAATTAAAAGGTAAAACACATGAATTTTCTTTTAAGAATTCCTGATTATACGTTCATTCGTAGCAAAATAATTGGGATTAGTAAACTGACAAGGGATACCATTGTTCCATTCTTAGGTTAATGACTATGGTTAGAACACCGACAACGGCGGGGGAGGGCATCGACTATTATCCCTCCTTACTCTTAATTCCCGTCTGCGTAAACTCAATCTTCCCTGCCTTGTACAAACCCCCAGTCGTCATCTTAAACGTCTTCTTGCTCATTCCAAAGAAATCATGAATTGCCTCCGGGTCGCTTTTGTCGTTATATGGCAGATAGCCATCATGCTCCTGTAGAAGTCGCAGCACTTTATCACTGCTGCCTTCCACTTTCGCATAGCCGGGTACTCCCAATGCTACATCGATCTTGCCCAGATCGCGGATCGTTTTGATATATCCGGGCAATAAATCGCCCGGGTTCAATTCTTCGAATACATCACTGTAATGCAGGACGCCCGTGTGTTTATTATTGATGATCACGAAATAGCCAATATCCGTCTTCCGCCAGATCCGTATCTGTATCGGTTCCAGTTCCTTGACCTCTAGTTCCTCATTCTGAAGTAAGCTGCCCAGCCGCTCCGTTGCTGCAAGTCGGCCTGTCTGTTGATCCTGGTAAATGCCCACCAGGTATTTTCCGCCCGGTACCATCCTGCTGACCTGTTGGGATAGGGGGACAAACAAATCCTTCATTAAGCCCCAATCGAGAAAGGCACCCTGACGAGTTACGCTTACAACGGGGAGCATCAGGATATCTCCCAGAACACCGGCGGGCTCCTGGGTGGTGGCTATGATCCGGTCATCCGAATCATGGTAAATGAATACATGCAGGGTATCGCCTGGCTGCGCATCGGCTGGTGCAAAACGCTTCGGAAGCAGGATCTCTCCATCTTCCCCGCCATCGAGGTATAAGCCGAAGTCAACGGCTTTAACCACGTTTAAATCATTCCACTTACCAACTTGCACGATCGTATCCATATGTTCTTTGTATCCCGAAGGTCTATTTATTTTTCGGCACCTGCATACATCATTTCAATGATCCGGACCACCTCACGCCCTTCCGCCGCACTCACCATGATCGGATATTGATGCTGAATGACATCCACCACATTCTGGATCATCGCATCATGATTACTCATGGATCCCTGGTAAGTGCCGTAATCATTCGACTTGGCCGTGATATTGATGGCAGGCAGGTCACCGCCTTCCAATTGCTGGTACTCGATGGTATTCAGGTATTGCCCGCCAATCTTTACACTGCCTTTTTCGCCGAATAAAGTGATCGCGCCCTCCATGTTCCGCTCATACGCGCAGGTAGTAAAGGAAAAGGATACCACGGCGCCATTGGCCGCTTTCATGGTAAATGTTCCAGTATCTTCAAATTCGGTATTGTGGGTATGCGCGTAATTATGGATCAGCCCTTTGGCACTGACCATCGGTCCCGCCAGGTAATACAGGATGTCTACGAAATGACTGAACTGGGTGAACAGACAGCCACCATCTAATCGCTTCTTGCCCCTCCAGGGACTTTGCGCGTAATAATCATCTCCACGATTCCAGAAGCAGTTCACCTGAACCATGAATAGCCTACCAAGTCCATGGCTTTCGATCAACTTCTTAACAGCCTGTACGGGAGGATTATAGCGGTTCTGCTTGACGGCAAAGATCAGTTTGTCGCAAAGCATTGCCGTTTCGATCATCCGGTCGCAGGAGGCCGTACTGATGGCCATGGGTTTTTCTACGACAGCATGAGCTCCGGATTTCAGGGCCTGGATGCTATGACTTTCATGGAGGTAGTTTGGACTGCAGATGCAAACAACATCCGCCAGGTGCTTCGCCAGCATTTCCTCCACGGAAAGAAAGAAGGGAATGGAGTCGGGGAGTCCTTTTTGTTTGGACTCGTCCACATCGCAGACTGCGGTGAGCTCAGCCCCGGGGGTATTCTGAATATGATGTGCGTGTCGCTGGCCGATATTGCCGTGGCCGATAATGGCAAAGCGAACGGGGGAGATCATGAACGTCGAGCTTTTGATGGTGGAAGCGAGAAGCTATTATCCGGATGCCATTGGATAAGCCCTTGTTCGACTAATTGCCGGAGGGTTTTTATGGTAGCCGCTTTATTGGCTTCGGTAAGCTGCGAAGTTAATGCACTCATTGGAACCGGTATTTCACGGGCTTTCAACTGACCTATGATCGTTTCCTGGATGCTTTTGTGACTGGCCACGCCAGCAACAGACCGTCGACAAACATCACAATGCCCACAATGTTCGGCTGTTTCTTCTCCAAAATAATTCAGGATCTGTTTGGATCTGCAGGTTTTATCATCTTCCAAAAACCGGATGATCGCCTGGGTCCGTTTCTCATGGCCGGTTCTCAGGGAATTGATCCGATCGGTATTGATGATCAGATCCTGGCTGTCGACCCGGTAGGAATTGAAAAACAATTGAGGCCCTTCGGCTGCCGGTTCATAATCCAGCAGTCCAATATTTGCCAATTGCCGTAAACCCAGTTCTACATCCTTGCGGTTGCAATGCAGTTTTTGGGCGATCACCGGGATGTGAATGGATACCGGGTATTGAAAAATTCCGCTGTACAAGCGAAGCAAGGCAACTGCCAGGCTTCCAAGGAAGAGATGCTTTTGAGGTAACTGGTCGATCTGTTGGCGTTCGCAGCGGAAATGCGCTTTGGAGGACTGAAACACGGATTCGGTCAGGGTCCAGAATCCTTCCCTTGATAACAAACGAAGCGCTGGAGCCGCCATTCTTGTCTTAAGATCGAACTTTTTGCTGAAATCCGTGATCTCGAAGGGATAGTAGCGTTCCGGCTGAGCGCTTATCGGGATCTGAAGGTATTCAACCACCGCCTGGTAGACCTGGCGCAAATAAGCAAGTCCAGGGAATTGAATCTGGGAAGAATTCTTCAGATTGCGAATATCCGCTGCATTGAACAGACAGATGGCGCTTGACGGAAGTCCATCTCTGCCACCACGACCACTTTCCTGGTACCAGGATTCGGGATCCTCCGGGGCATCATAATGCAGCACCAGGCGCACATCTGATTTGTCAATACCCATGCCAAAAGCAGTAGTGGCGGCAATTACAGGGCTAGTACCCTCCATCCAGCTCTGCTGCGCTTCGTGGCGGGCAGCAGTCTTCATCCCGGCATGATAATGCACGCAGGGAATACCAGCGGTGCGGAGTTGACTTGAAATCGCTTCGGTATTCTTGCGACTCCTGCAATAGATAATGGTGCTTCCCTGCTGCGCCTGTATGGCCTCGCGCAGGCTGCCCATTTTGTTTTCAGTATAGCGGATATCGTAGAAGATATTGGTTCGTGCAAAGCTTTGTCGGAACTGTTGCGCTCCTGGAATACCCAGGTTTTTGAGAATATCCTGGCAGACTTCCGGGGTTGCCGAAGCCGTTAATGCCAGGACCGGAAGTTTCGGAAAGCGTTTTTTCAGAAACCCGATCTGAAGGTATTCCGGCCTGAAATCATGTCCCCACTGAGAAACGCAATGCGCCTCATCCACAGCAATCAGGCTGATCCTTAAAAAGGGTAGCAGATCTTCGAACATCCTGGATTGCATGCGTTCCGGACTGCAATAGATCAATTTATAATTGCCTTCCTTAATACCTGCTATCGCCTCCCAGGCATCCGCTCCCTTGAGTCCGGCGTGTAAGGCAATGGCCGGAATGTTGCGTTGATTGAGTTGATTGACCTGGTCCTCCATCAAAGCGATCAATGGTGAAATGACGAGACAGCAGCCGTCCTGAAGAATGGCTGGAAGCTGGTAGCACAGGGATTTACCACCCCCTGTTGGCAGCAAAGCGAGGGTATCTTTTTGTAATAGGGCTGCCTCAATGATGGGTTGCTGGAGAGGCCTGAATGCATCATAACCCCAATATTCTTTGAGGGCCTGCCGTATTTGGGTATCCGTTATGATTTTGCCCATTGATGCCGCTTAGTTCTTGACTTTTCCGAAAACCGGCTTCAGACCCTGTTCCCAAAGGGCGCGTTTGATTTCCTTTTCGCGTTCGATGCTACCCAGGTCGAAACTGGGGATGAAGGTGCAACCCATGAATTCATTGCAGGTATTCAACTGAAAAAGGGCCTGGATACCGAGTTGCGCCGGGCTGATGCCGAGTATCAGGATCTTGTCGGGCAAATGGTCCTCACTTAAAAGGCTCCAGCTGATCCGATCACTGCTTGGAAGTTGAATCACGGCTGTATCCTGTAACTGAAGCGAGCAGGCCGCCAGCATTTTGATGAGGGTTTGTTCTTCGGGTCCACCGGCCTCAAATGGGGTACTAACTATGAGTAAGGCCTTGTCTTTCAATGTGGGAAGTCCTTCTGGAAGTACCCAAAGATTATTTTCTGTTGTGGGTATTATATTGGTAGTGAATAGTTGCATTCCTCGTGTGCTAGAGTGCAAAGGTGCTTAAAATTTCACCCCGATTTTTTGTTGTTATTTTGCCCCTACCTTACATTAATGTAGTCAAAAATTATTCAAAGCATGTCTGTATCCACAATTGATATCCATGTAAATCCGATTGAACATAGTCGGATTGGGGAACTTGATGAATCCAATATCAATTTTGGAAAGCTTTATTCGGATCACATGCTGATCTGCAAGTATGCGGATGGGGAGTGGGGCGTGCCAGAAATCAGCCCTTTTGGCAACCTGGTGATGAGTCCCGCGACCACTTTTATGCATTATGGACAGGCCATATTTGAAGGTATTAAAGCCTACAAAGATCCGCAGGGAAACCCGATCATCTTCCGTCCTTATGACAACTGGAAGCGCTTCAACCGGAGTGCGGAACGTATGGCGATGCCGGCAGTTCCTGAAGAGATTTTCATGGAGGGCTTGCGCAAGCTGGTGGATGTGGATCGTAACTGGATCCCAAGTGCTGAAGGGAATTCCCTGTATTTGCGTCCCTTTATGATCGCTACGGATGAGTTCATCGGGGTTCGTGCTGCCGAGCAATTTTCGTTTATAATTATAACTTCTCCTGCAGGGCCATATTATGCCAAGCCGGTGAGTATTTATGTACAGGATCAGTATGTACGGGCCTATCCAGGTGGGATCGGAAATGTAAAGGCGGCCGGTAATTATGGCGCTTCCATGTATCCGACCAAGATGATCAAGGAAATGGGCTACGATCAGATCCTTTGGACGGATGGTGTACATCATAAGTTTGTACAGGAGATCGGCACCATGAATGTTTTCTTTGTCATCGGAGTTAAGGTGGTGACGCCGGATCTGGCCGGAGGTACCATTCTGGAAGGGGTGACCCGGGATAGCATTATCACGCTTCTCCGTGAAAGGGGAACGGTGGTGGAAGAGCGTCCAATTTCAATCGATGAGCTGGAGGAGGCCTATAAGCAAGGTCAGTTGAAAGAAGCATTCGGAGCCGGTACTGCCGCTTCTATTGCACCAATTTCTGAATTGACCTTCCATGAGGATCATATGGTGCTTGCGGATGTAGAGACCTGGGAAACGGCAAACTGGCTGAAGCGTGAACTGGCTGATATCCGTTATGGCAAAAAAGAGGATACCCATGGTTGGGTGTTCCGTGTCTAAATGAGATGCGCTTTATAGAGCGATTCCTGATCGTATTGGTTCTGATTGCCCTGGTAATCCGGCTCCTTCATTCCAAAGATGGCCCCTTACTGGAGTTGATTGCGATGCCCTTAATGGCCGCGTATTATATTATCAGTAGTCCGATCCTGATGAATAAAGCCGATAATACAGCTTTACCCGGTAAACGGACCTGGTATGGCATTCTGTTGAGCATCCTTTATGGCTTGGGCATCGGCTATTGCCTGATCAGTCTGATGATCTTTACCTTGGGCTGGCTGCCAAGACAAGATATGTTAGAGAATTGTTTGCTCATTCTGGTGCCAACAGTCATCATCCTTTATATGAGCAACAGGAAGGCCCGCAACCCAGGGAAATTGGAATACCTGATGCGGACGGCAGTATTAGGAGGAGTGATCCTTCTAGCTAGTTTCCTGAAGTGGTAATCTGGATTAATCAGGATTTATGAGAATTTTTGGATTTTAGGATTCGTCAGGATTTTGATTTTAGGATGCTTCAGGATTTTTGGGAAATTATCCTAATATTGGTGGGGCAGCATTTTCACTAAGCAAGCATTTCGATCATGACGGAGGTTGTTGTATTCATTGTATTTCTGGTGGTGTGTTTATTAGTGGGCTATGTAGCTGTTAAGTTATTTAAGTTGATTGAGAAGCATGGGAAAGGGTAAGAGTTTTGCCTTCATTGCTCTAAAGAACGAATCACCCATGGCGCTAAAGGCCTTCCAGATCGTACAGCGCCACAATCTTTAACCTCCCACCAAATTTTCCACACCCAAAAACCCAACATAATTCTTCGTCTGAAAATCCAGTCCCCACTTGGGATTCTGATAAAACGCATGCTCCTCTTGCAGATTCTGCTCTAAATTTTCCAGGAATGTTCCCAATCCTTCCAGGGAATAAAACAGGGCATTCTCCTGAAAATCGGGGTATCGCTTGTAATACTCGTGCATCAGCAATGGCTTGCGATAGCCAAATGCCAGATTGAATGAACCTGTGATCTGATCCTCGGCATATTTCATCAGCTCCGCATTTATGGGGTGCGTTAAAGGCATTACCACATCAGATGCCTGTAGATAACTATGGAACTGATCATGATCCACAAAACCATCAAAAAACAGGAAATAATCCTCCAGATTCCTTTCCTGAACCAGCTTTTGCAATTCCGCGCCATTGCCATGCGCATGCGTTCCATTCCCTAAAATGATAAAACGAACTGCCGGCTTTTTAGCTAAACCCGACAGTGCCTCCACCAAACTCGGATAATCCCTTCGCTTATACTCCACAAGACCAGGAATACAGACCCAGAGCTCCCCAGGCTTTCTGGCCACCAATTCCTTCACCTGAAAGGCCGGCTGAAATAGGGGGTAATAGACGCTGAATTTTAAAGCCCTGTTCGCAATCCTCAAAGCCTTCTCCAACATATAATCATTCAGCAGGAAATAATGCTTGATCTTCCGGGAGATCAAGGATTGTGTCAGGCTTCCCTCCAGCTTATTGACCCCATGCAGCGTTCCAAAAAACCGGACATCCGCTGGAAAAGAGAGCAAAGAAAAATTCCGGACCGGATTACTATGTGCCGTGTTGAAGATCAGGACCTTCACCCCCATATCAAGGATTATCTTCCGGATCCTCCATAACTCCTTCCACAGCGCTGGCCCTTTTTTACCACTACAATAGGTGGGTATTACCTCTTGTCCAAAACCAAATGATGCTGCAAATGCACGGTGACGTTCCGAGACGATCAAGAGGGTTTGAATCCCCGATCGTTGCAGGAAAAGCGCCTGACTAAACAGCAATTCATCGTGAGAATCATATAATTCGATCAGAGCGACATTAGGTCTCGACATGGAAATCCAAAGTTATCCGTGAATCTGCAAAACCAGGTATTCCAAGCGTTTAGAAATTGTTCTTTTGACTGAATTCTTATCAAGCAAGTGTTTGAATTGTAGATATATTTTCCCAATGGCAGTCGATATCAGGCATTCTTCCGGCTATATAACCCTATAGCGCAGCAATCCCTTTGTTGGCAATGGCTTTGTAGACAGTATGATCAGAATCAACAAGGCACATTTGAATAGGGTGTTTAACTATAACGATTTATTAGCTGTCAGGAAGATCCTGGTCTTCCTCCTTTTGGTATTCGCTTCCTGCGGACCAAAAGCCAATTCCATACGTGGCAATACCGAAGGTTACGATCTGGATCATCCGCGCACCATTGAGCTACCAACCGCCCTGAATGAGATCTCAGGCCTCTGGTATTATGCGAAGGATTCCAGTTTGTTTGCTATTGAGGATGAGGATGGATTCCTGTACAAAATTTTTCCATCACATCCTGATAAGATCCTTCGCTGGAAGTTTGCCGGGCATGGCGACTATGAGGATCTGGCGGTTGTTGGCAATACCTTCTACATTCTTCGAAGTGATGGGGTGATTTTCGCGACTTCCATCCCATCAGGGGATCATGTTGAGAGTGTAAAATATGAACCTGTTGAAAAAGGCAATGAATATGAGTCCATTTATTATGATGACAGCCTGAAACTTCTGGTTATGGTTTGCAAGGATTGCGATGAGGATAAGAAAAAAAACCTCAGCACCCTGGGTTTTAACCCGGAAACCCGGCAATTTGTCGCCGAACCATACATCATTTATGCCAAGACAATCGCCCATATAATCGGACAAAAATCCATCAAATTCAAACCCTCAGCCGCAACACTGGACCCATATACCGGACAGCTTTATATCCTTTCGTCTGTTAATCGGCTATTGGTTACTGCCAGCCGGGATGGTAGTATTCAACAGGCCTATCCTCTGGCGCCGAAAGTTTACAAACAACCTGAAGGGATGACTTTCGGAGCCGATCGTACCCTCTATATATCCAACGAATCCCATCAAGAAGGGCGACCAAATATTTTGGTGCTTCACTATCGACATTTTACCAAATAATGCTACGTTATTTTATACTGATTGGTCTTTCCCTATTCCTGGGACCTTTTTTCGCAACTGCGAAAGAAAAGGATACCAGCACAGTGGCCAAAATCATCCTCATCGGTGATGCGGGTGAACTGACTCCGGATCTGCATCATACCGTGGTAGAAGCTGTTGAAAAGCTGGAACTGATGGATTCCAATACCACCGTGATCTTTCTGGGAGATAATCTCTATCGTCATGGCTTGCCCTCCGAACAAGTGGCAAGATATGCTGAGGCAAGAGCTGTCCTGGATTCCCAGGCAAATATTGCAGACCATGGTGCCGGAAGGGTCTACTTTATTCCGGGCAATCATGATTGGATGAATGGCTTGCCCCAAGGCTATAATGCCGTGCTTCGTCAGCAGCAATACCTGAATAGCCTCAACAAGAAGAACCTTCGCTTCATTCCTGCAGATGGCTGTCCGGGACCCGAAGAGATTGACCTGGGCAATGATGTGGTTCTCGTAGTAATGGACACGCAATGGTGGTTGCACAAGCAGGCAAAACCCGGGATCGAAAGTGATTGTGACAATAAAACCCGGGAGGAAGTGCTTTCAGAACTGCAGGATATCGTTACCCGGAACTATAAGAAGTTGCTCATATTCGCGGCGCATCATCCTTTTAAAAGCAATGGGATCCATGGGGGCTATTATACTATCAAGCAACACATCTTCCCCTTTACCGATATCCAGAAAAACCTATACATCCCACTTCCGATCCTGGGATCCATTTACCCGATCAGCCGCAGTGTCTTTGGAACCGTTGAGGACCTCCGCTACCCGGATTATGCCAATATGGTTAATCAGATCGATGCCATTCTGAAGACCCATCCCAATGTCATTCATGTTGCCGGTCATGAACATGCCATGGAATGGATCGTCGATAGTAATTCAAATTATATTGTTTCAGGATCGGGTTGCAAGACCAACCGGGTTTCGAAAAGCCGGAAATCAAAATTTGTGGCGGCATCGATAGGCTGGGCTCGTTTGGATATTCATGATGATAAAACGGTGGATTGCTCCTTTATTGCAGCTTCCAAAGATTCACTGGGCAAAGTGCTGTATCACGACCGGGTTCTGGATTATAGTAAACTACCTCCCCGGCCGCAAGCGGATACCAGTTCGCCATTGGTGGTTTACCATGATACGGCTCTGGTGCCGGCCAGTCACCGCTATGATCACCCTGGACGGGTGCAAAAATTCCTTGATGGAACCAATTATCGGAAGGAATGGAGTGAACCCGTTGATCTTCGGGTATTTCATGTTTCTACGACTCTGGGAGGCTTTAAGATCACCGGTGCTGGGGGCGGGTTCCAGACCAAAACCCTACATATCAAAGACAGTGCAGGCGTGAAGTATAATCTTCGTACGATCGATAAAGATCCAAGAAAAGTACTTCCGGCAAATATGCGGGAAACCTTTGCCCGGGATGTAGTTCAGGATATGATTTCTGCAGCCGATCCCTATGCACCTATGGTTGTGTACCCGCTGGCTGTCGCCGCTGGAGTTACTGCCTCAGCTCCCTCGTTTTATTATGTGCCTGATGATCCGGCCCTGGGATTTTACCGGCCGCTTTTCGCCAATAAAGTGTGCCTGCTGGAATTGAATGATCCGACCCTGGATGGCACCAAATCAAAAAGCAGCGACAAGGTCATCAGTAAGATCATCAGTGATGATGATCATTTTGTTGATCAAAAACTGGTTCTGCAGGCCCGGCTGCTCGATATGCTGATCGGCGATTGGGACCGGCATCTAGGGCAATGGCATTGGGGGGTAGGGGATACCGGGAAAGGCAAACTTTATTATCCCATCCCCAGGGATCGGGATCAGGCCTTTTTCAATTCCGATGGCCTTATTATGAAATTAGCCTCCCGGCGTACGCTGCCCTGGATGAGTGGATTTAAAAAGCACTATCATCGTTTCCGCTGGCTGAATCATTCCCCGAGGGATTTTGATCGCCTATTCCTCAACGACCTTACCAAAGCAGATTGGGAAGTGGGCATCCGTCAGTTTCAGGCTTCCATAACCGATACGGTTATTGATCACGCAATTCGTCAAATGCCTGCTCCCATTCAGGCGATCAGTGGACAAATGATTGCGGCTAAGCTAAAGAATCGCCGGGATGATATCTATCGTTATGGTATGGGCTATTACTACTTTCTGAATCATGAGGTGCAGATCCTCGGATCCAATAAACCGGAACAATTTAATGTTACCCAATCCGATAGTGGCATCCTGGTGCAGGTCCATGCACATAAGACGGGTAAAGACACCAGCCTGTTGATGTACTCCCGGTTATTTGATCCGAAAGTAACCAAGGAGATCCGGCTTTTTGGATTTAATGGCAATGATCGTTTTGATGTGGATGCAGGTGTCCATACCCGGATGCGAATCCGAATGATTGGTGGGGTGGGTAACGATACGTTCAATGTAGCCGGGAAGGCTCATAGTTATATTTATGATGTAAGTACGGAACCAAATATGGTTCTGGCCCATCGGCACACTGATAATGAATTCAATAAAGACCCGATCGTCAATGATTTCAAAGTGCAGGACTATGCCTATAGTTTCATGCGAGTGCCTACCATTGCGGCGGGTTTTAATCCGGATGATGGGATCCTGGCAGGCATTGGTATCTGGAGAAGAACGTACGCCTGGAGAAAAACACCTTTTGAAAGTGATAATCGCCTGAATGCACTATTTGCATTCGCCCGGAAAGCCTATGAAATCAAATACAAAGGGAGCTTCATTCATGTACTTAAGGACCTGGATGTACTGATAGATGCTGATATGAAGCGACCTGACCTGAGAAATTTCTTTGGTTATGGCAATGAAACCCATAAGGATAATGAGCTAACGTATTACCGGGCACGGTTTAATAGCATCAATGCTGATCTGATGCTTCAAAAACGTTTGTTTGGAATAGTCCGTGCTGCTCTTGGTCCCAGTTATTATTATTATTCTAATCATGCAGTAACGAATGATAATAAAGTTTTGGAAAACCCGCAGCAACTCGGATTGGATTCCGTAAGTATTTATACCCATAAACAGTACCTGGGATTGAAAGTGTTCACCGACATCAATAATCTGAATAGTGAATTATTTCCGACCCGGGGGATCAATTGGCATACCGAATTCAATGCACAAGGCGGAATTAGTGGGGATGCGAAACCTTACACGGAATTGCATTCCGACATGGATGTTTATGCCAGTCTGAGTGAACCGGCAAAGCTGGTGGCTGTTCTTCGTTTCGGTGGAGGGCATATTTTCTCGAAGGATTTTGAATTCTTTCAGAGCGAGGCCATCGGTCAGAATAATTACCTGAGAGGTTTTCGTAAGGATCGTTTTTCAGGCCGGTCCATGGCCTATAATAGTATCGAATTACGGGGCAAACTCTTTGATGTAAAAGGATATATCCTGCCGGGAGCCTTTGGGCTGGTTGGATTTAATGATGTCGCCAGGGTGTGGGCTGATGGAGAGCAAAGCAATAAGTGGCATGATTCCTATGGGGGCGGATTTTACTATATCCCCTTCAACATGTTCCTGGTTTCTGCTACCCTTGGATTTTCGCCTGAAGAAACCCTGATCAATTTTACGGTGGGTACCAAACTTAACCTGACCTTCTAATCAGACTTATGTCTAGTAAACGTTTTCAAAAGATCCAGTGATATGATACCAGCTGATTTAATAAGCAAAGCACAGGCCTATGTCACCCAGCTATTCGAAAGCTCGGATACCAGCAAGCTCCATTTTCATAACCTGGAGCATACCCGTGAAGTGGTACAGCATGCGATAGAAATAGGGAGCCGGGAACACGTAAGTGCTGAGGAGATCCAAGTATTGCAACTAGCCGCCTGGTTTCATGATACAGGGCATTTAACAGGAGGGATTGAGGATCACGAACTTCGTTCAATTGATCAGTTCCGGCAATTTCTGAGCCAGGAAAATAGTCATGATGATAGTCTCGAATCGCAGGTGGCCGCTGCCATCATGGCAACCAAACTTCCGCATGTCCCCGTGGACAAGCTTGGGGAAATCATGTGTGATGCAGATATTTACCATTTTGGGACCACCGAATTTCAGACAACGAATAAACTCGTCAAATCAGAGCTTCAGGATCGGGGCTACAAGTCTTTTACCACGGATTGGCAATTACGTTCCTTAAAGCTATTGCAGGATCAACATTTCTTTACACCTTACAGCAGGCAACATTTAGAGGCTGGTAAAGCGGAAAATGTGCGTTGGTTGAAGAATAAACTAACTAAGAAAGCAAAGAAAAATGGTGAGAAGGCCCCTGATTTTCCCGCAGCCCTGCAGGAGGTGAGGCTGGAAGGTTTGGATCAGCAAACCTATAGGAAGCAGGAAAAAGCCGAGCAAAGTCTTATTGGGCGGGGTATGCAAACCATACTCCGCTTGGGTTCTTCCAACCACCTGGATCTCAGCCGGATGGCTGATGGGAAGGCGAATATCCTCATCTCGGTGAACTCCATTATCATTTCGGTGATCCTATCCATTTTTATTGATCGCCTGGATGCGGATCCCTACCTCACCATACCCACGATCTTGTTCCTGACCTCTTCCGTGATCACGGTGGTAATCGCCATCCTGGCAACGCGTCCTAAGCTCACCGAAGGGACCTTTACCCGGGAAAACATACAGCGTAAGGAAACCAATCTGATGTTCTTCGGTAATTTCTACCGCTCCTCGCTCGAAGAATATACCTGGGCCATGAAGCAAATGATGAACGACAAGGATTATCTCTACGATACACTCGTTAAAGACATCTACTATCTGGGCAAAGTTCTCGGTCGAAAATATAAGTTAATCCGTCTGGCCTATAATGTGTTCATGGTTGGGCTTATTGTAGCAGTTGTGTCTTTTTCCGTGGCCATTGTCTTGAATACGGCTTCTTCCACCACAACGGTTATAAATGCAAATGGGGCGCCTTTATAAATGAACATTTTCATTAAAATCCGCTCCAGGCTCAGCAAGAGCTTTACTGTTCTTCGGCGGTTTCGGTTCCGCTGGGTGCTGATGATTGCCCTTTTCTGGACCTCACTGGACCTGATGCTTTGGGCGATCCGTGCCTCGGTTCCCCAGGCAGATGCCTTTGCGGATCCTTCGCAACCCCGAAGTCTGAACTACATTCTGCTCAGGACCTGCGTGGTATTCGGTGCCAGTCTGATCATGGGTTATTTGCTGGTGTTCAAATTCAGGACGATGTTCCGGAATAAGCCATTGCAGGTAAATCTGCTCTTCAAGACCCTGATCCTGATGGCCTGTTCATTTTTCATGAACTTCTTCAATCTGTTTGGATACTTCTACCTGATTCAGGGTCGAACCCTTTGGCAGAGTCTTGCCTTTTATTTCAAATTACCTGCCGAAAAATTCTGGTTGGTCCATGGGCTTCCACTTTGGTTACTCATCTTCCTGATTACCCAATTGTTTATTGAGATGAGTGAAAAGTACTCTCCGGGCGTCTTTGCGGATATACTGACCGGAAAGTATATCAAACCCAAGATCGAGAAGCGGATCGTAATGTTCCTGGATTTGAAAGACAGTACTCCTATTGCAGAATCCTTGGGGCATCAGAATTATTTTCTATTCATCCGTGATTTCATTCACTTTATTTCGATTGCTATCATGGAGCATGATGCGCGGATTTATCAGTATGTGGGGGATGAAATTGTGGCGAGTTGGTTGTATTCGGAGGAGAATGCCGGCAAGGCCATTAAGGCCGTTATTGAGGCCCGGAAGGCCCTTCAGAAGCAGAGTGAGACTTTCCGAAGGAATTTTAATGTCACCCCTGAATTTAGGGTGGGTATCCATGCGGGGGATGTTACCGTCGGAGAAATTGGACTGATCAAAAAGGATATTGCCATGAGCGGCGATACAATGAATACAGCAGCGCGGATACGCTCTGCTACTTCAGAATTGAATCAGAAATACCTGGTGTCAAAAGATTTTCTGGAACTTTCCCAACTCAAGGATTTTCAGAATGAAGCCTTGGGTAGTATTGAGTTAAAAGGGAAAAGTGCAGCGTTGGAGCTTTATGCGTTAAAAATCTAGCCCACACCAATCTATCATTGTATGATCCGGATCTCCACCCGTCTGTTCCTGTTTGCATCCTCCTCATTGGTTTCCGGGCTGACTATTGGCCGTTGGTGTCCATAACCCACATATTCCAGGCGATCCGGATTCAGGCCTTTGCTAACGAGGTAATCCCGGATATAACGCGCCCTGTTCACAGACAGTTCCACCATATGTGTATCGTCATCCATGGCATCAGTAGCATTGGCAGAAATGCAGCAAACATGTCCTTCGATATTGATTCGGATATCCGGATGTTTTAATAAGGTGGTATACAGGTCCTCAAGGGCATCATCCGATTCAGGCCGGGTAACATGCCGGCCAGCCACAAAATAGATATTATCCAGCACCAGGGTTTCTCCGATTGCTACTGTTGCAATATCAGTAGTGGATAATTTATTGGGAACATTGGGTTTGAAATGTACCTTGTCAACAGGCTTCTTTGTGGGTTCGATGACGGATGGATTCGAATGGTCCGTTCGAACAATATCAACCCGGCGATCGGAAGGAGTACCATCCGGACCAGCTTCTTTCCGGGCATTCATTTTCCCTTTTCCTAGTATAAGAGTGATCCGCTCCGGGCGAAAACCTGAATTGATCAGATAATCCCGGACTGCATTGGCCCTTGACCTGGAAAGGTCCAGATTGTATTGTTCTGAGCCGATTACATCGGTATAGCCAATGATTTGTAGGGTATGAGAATCCGATAGATCGCCCGTATAGATCGCGGCATCCAAACTGTCCCTGGCTTCATCCTCGAGATTACTCTGATTAAATTCAAAGTACACCGACACGGTGTCTCTAGTTGCCAAGGCATCAAGGGAAATTCCGCTCATTAAAACCAATAAAAGACTAAAAAGGCAAATTCGCATTGGTAACTATTCCATCACAAGTTAGTTTATTCAGGCATTTTATTGGCTGTACTATGGGGATGATCCTACTGATACTCATGCATATGCATGCTATGGCTGCAATAGCTATACTCCCGTTCATCATTGGAAGCGACAATGATGGTACGGTCCCGGGCATATAGTTTTACCCATTCCAGGTACTGAAGAACGCCGGATTCATCGAGATTGGTACAAGGTTCGTCCAATAATAGGAGGGGGGTGTCGGAAAAGAGCGCCTGGGCAAGTTTCACCCGCTGACGCATTCCGGATGAATAGTCAGCAATAGGACGAGATGCTGCTTTTTTCAGGCCTGTCAATTCCAGAATGGCTGGGATATTCAGTCCGGGAAGCATTTTCTTGAAACTAAAATGAAAATCCAGGAACTCCAGGAGATTCAGTTCATCGGGGATTTCCATACCCGGGGCACAGAAGCTTATGTGTTCAAACAATTCAGTTGCCGGTATTGCCTTACCCTTGGTTTCATAGCTCAGCTTTCCCTCGGAAGGGGGTTGAAGCCCACCGATAATCCGAAGTAAGGTGCTTTTACCACTTCCATTTGGGCCTAGCAGGGCATAACGTTCTCCAGGTTCATAGGTGCAGCTGAGACCTTTGAATACCCAATACCGTTGATACCGCTTGCCGGTATTTTCAAGGGATATCTTCATTGATACGGCGGGTATAGCCCCGCATAATGCCACGACCCGTATCGCGGATAAAAGAAATGATTTCATCCCGTTCGTCACTGACGGGAATATCAGCTTCGATGATGCCGAGGGCTTTGCTGACATTATAACCACGAACGTAGAGGATCCGGTAAATATCCAGGATATGGTTGATCTTATCGGTGGTATAGCCTCTGCGCTTTAGACCGATACTGTTTACACCGACATAGGATAAGGGTTCGCGGGCGGCTTTTACATAGGGCGGTACATCCTTCCGAACCAGGGAACCACCGGTTACAAAGGCGTGAGAACCGATCCGGACAAACTGCTGAACTGCCGTGAGACCCGCCAAGACGACATTATCACCTATGGTAATGTGGCCTGCCAGGGTGGTATTATTCGAGAAGACACAATGATTGCCGATTTCACAGTCGTGCGCAATATGGGTATAAGCCATGATTAGGCAATGGTTACCGATCTTGGTAAACATCCGGTCGGCAGTACCCCTGTTGATGGTTACACATTCCCGGATAGTGCAGTTGTCGCCGATAATGGTCAGGGTTTCTTCCCCTTTATATTTCAGATCCTGAGGGATGGCTGAGATGATTGTGGAGGGAAAAATCCTGCAATGTTTTCCAATCCGGGCGCCTTCCATGATGGTGACATTGGAACCAATCCAGGTTCCTTCGCCTATCTCCACGTTTTTATGGACCATTGTGAAGGGATCTATTTTCACATTGGCACCAATCTTAGCATCTGGATGAACGTAGGTAAGCGGGTGGATCATTGTTGTTCTGTAATGTGTTGCGATAATACTTTGGAAAGCTCGATCGTTAAAAATAGGAGGGAATTAGCGTATCAACGTTTATCCCTTCTGACGATCTGGGCAACCAATTCTGCTTCCGTAGCCAGCTTATTGCCAACATAAGCTGTTCCACGCATTTCGCAGATTCCCCGCCTGATTGGATTCATAAGCTCCAATTTCAGTAAAAGGGTATCCCCGGGAACTACCTTTTGTTTAAATCGGGCCTTGTCAATCTTAATGAAATAGGTGTCATAATTCTCAGGATCACTATAATTATTGAGCGCAAGGATACCACCTGCCTGTGCCAGTGCCTCGATTTGCAATACCCCTGGCATGATCGGATTGCCCGGAAAATGCCCCTGGAAAAATTGCTCATTAAAGGTCACGTTCTTCAGCCCAACCACATGGTTGTCGCTTAATTCAATGATCTTGTCAACCAGCAGGAAAGGGTATTTGTGTGGTAACGATTTTTCGATCCGGTTGATATCATAGACCGCAGGAAGATTTGGATCATAATTGGGAGCATCCAGACCATTCTTATTCTTGCGGATATACTGTTTGATCTTCCGAGCAAATTCCACATTACTGGAATGCCCGGGGCGATTGGCAATGATATGCGCGCGGATAGGATGGCCGATCAGGGCCAGATCACCCACAACATCCAGCAATTTGTGACGGGCGGGTTCATTTGGAAAATGAAGCTGTACATTATTGAGGATACCTTCATGCTTGACCTCGATGGCGGGTTTGTTTAAAACCTTGGCCAGATGATTGAGCTCTTCCTGATCCACCGCTTTGTCAACCACCACGATAGCATTACTCAGATCGCCCCCTTTGATCAGGTCGTGCTGCAGCAGGTATTCGAGTTCATGGAGAAAGCAAAAAGTCCGGCAGGGAGCTATCTCCTCCTTGAATTCTGAGATATGTTTGAGGGCCGCATGTTGGGTACCGAGGATCTTGCTATTGAAGTCGATCAGGGTGGTGATATTGTACTCGGTGGAAGGAACCGCAAGCATATCCACATTCTTGATCGGGTCGTAGAAATGGATATTGGTATCGATGCTGTAAACCACCCGGCGGGCATCCTGTTGCTGAACGCCGGCGCTTTCGATGGCTTCAATGATCAGGCGGGCACTACCGTCGAGAATAGGCACTTCGGGTCCATCCAGTTCGATCAGGGCATTATCCACACCCATGCCTACTAATGCGGCCAGAAGGTGCTCTACGGTGCTAACACGGGCCCCATTATGTTCCAGGGTGGTGCCCCTGCTGGTATCGACTACATAATCCACATCGGCTTTTACGACCGGCTTATCTGGAAGATCCACGCGTTGAAAACGGATACCGAAGCCTGGATTAGCCGGGCGGAGGGTCATCATGACCTCTCGACCGGTATGTAATCCAACACCAGGTAGACTTACTGCACCGCTGAGGGTGCATTGGTTTTCGTTATTGGACTGCACGCCCTTAAAGGAGGCTCTATCTGGTCTTTCTGTATCTGTTATAATCACTTGTAATGGCTGCTTTTCGATCATTTAAGTACGGCACTCAGGGCTTTCAGTTCTTCTTCCAGGTGGGCAATGCGCTGTAATAATTCCGGCAAATTTCTATAAATAGCCTGACTTTTCAACGATGTCCGATAATCAAATGCTGGTGAGCCATTTAAAGTCAGGTTCGGAGTTTCGATGGATTTGGATAAACCGCTTTGTGCATTGATCCGCGTTCCATCAGCAACTTGTATATGTCCTACCATCCCTACTTGTCCACCAATCATACATCCCTTTCCGACTTTGGTACTTCCGGAAATTCCGGATTGTGCCGCAATAACGGTATCCTCCCCAACTTCTGCATTATGTCCTACCTGGATCAGGTTATCCAGTTTTACGCCTCTACGAATAATGGTTGTACCCATAGTGGCGCGGTCTATTGTTGTATTTGAGCCTATCTCTACATCATCCTCGATAATCACATTCCCGATCTGGGGGATTTTGGTATAGCTTCCATCCGGTTGTGGAGCGAATCCAAAACCATCCCCACCCACTACGGTTCCGGAATGTATGGTAATTCGGGCACCTAATATGCATTCATCATACACCTTAACACCCGGATAGAGTCGGGTACCCGGACCAATAGTCACATGGTCACCGATATAACAGCCCGGATAGACCTGTACGCCATCCCCGAGCTGAACACCCTCTCCAATATAACTAAAAGCACCGATGTAAACATCTTTGCCTAAAACAGCGGTGGCGGATACATAGGCAGGTTGTTCCACGCCTCTTTTGGCGCTTCGGCTCCGCATTTCATTATATAATTGAAGCAGGGAGGCGAATCCTCCATAGGCATCCTTGACCCGGATCAGGGTGGCTGAAACCGGCTGATTGACCGGAAGATCCTCATTGATAATAAGAATATCCGCCTTCGTTGTATAAAGGTATTCCTGATATTTCGGATTGGAAATGAAGGAAAGCTGCCCCTGCACGGCTTCTTCGATCTTGGCTACGGAATTCACCTTCGCGTCCGGATTGCCTTCAATACGGCCATTTAGATGCGTGGCTATTTGCAGGGCTGAAAAATGCATAGCTAGGAAGAGAATATTTGCGGCAACAGGATTAAATGTCGGGAAAAAGTGTAGCTAAGAAAAGATAGCTATTCGTTAATGTAGCAAATGTAATTTTTAAGTACGGGCCGGGCAAGCGCTTGTGAAACTAAAGGATCCTCAACCTCCGAAATATCCCGGACACTACCATCTTTCATAGCGATCTGAATCCGTTCATCCTCAGTGTTATAGGTACTACTGCTTGTTTTTCCCCCAAATGCGAAATATTCTATAAGATTCTCCGGATAGCCGGTAATTTTCCGCGCCCTGGCCCTGGATTGCTCCAAAGCTTCCTCCAATGATCCAGAACTCAGTTGCACTTTATATAAACTACGTTCCACCAACATAACGCAAAGACGCGACAAAATAATATCCTCATGATCCTGCCAAACCTTGATCGCAGCCATCACATCCGAATCATCCAATTGACAAAAAGCATCCAGATGTTCCGGGTTTTCGGCAAAATCTTCCGGACTAATCTGTTGATACAGGAAATGCCTTAATGCGGGTGTTGCAAATAGATCGGCTCCTTCGGTTGCCAGTTCCCGGGCCCTTTTTAAAATATTGACCATCAATAATTCCGCACCCAATACCGTTTTATGGAGATAGACCTGCCAGTACATCAGACGGCGTGCAATGATGAATTTCTCCACACTATGCACTGCTTTCTCTTCCACCATCAATTCTTCCCCCTGGACTGTTAACATCTCCAGGATCCGGTCATATCCGATCACGCCCTCCGAAACCCCGGTAAAAAAAGAATCCCGGTTGAGGTAATCCATACGATCCATGTCCAATTGGCTGCTTACCAATTGATGGAGATAGGGGCGAGGCCCAGGCTGCTCAAAGATCTGGATGGCCGTATCCAGCATCCCTCCGGTCTCCTGATTAATCCGTTGCATGATCAGGCGGGAGATCTGTTCATGATTGATGCCTTCCACCAGAGAATGCTCGAGTGCATGGGAAAAAGGTCCGTGGCCCACATCATGTAAAAGAATCGCCATTCGAGCCGCAATGCATTCCTCTTGGCTGAATTCAATCCCTTTGGATTTCAGGACATTCAAGGCAAGACTCATCAGATGACAGGCACCCAGCGAATGATGCAGGCGTGTATGTACAGCACCCGGATAGACCAATTGGGCCATTCCCATTTGCTTGATATGCCGCAATCGCTGAAACCAGGGATGCGCCATCAACTGCATCAGTTCTTGCTCCGGGAAGCGGAGAAACCCATATACAGGATCATTAATGATTTTTACTTTCAAAATAGAAAATCAAACACTTGGGGTGAACTGAAACCTTTATAAGGAATAGGAGGGCTTCCCGGGGAATATGACCGCTCATAATGCCTGCAAGGCGCATCAATTGGGACTCTGCCCATTATCAGGAGGCGGTGGCGGGTCGGAACCATCATTGCCATTCCCCCAATCATCCGTAGGTGGAAGATTAGCGTCCCGATTCGGATCCACATCGTCCTCCCCATTGGAATTTCTTCTGCTTGCTGCATCATAATCGGCTCTCATTTCTGATGTTGGATCATTGACATTACAATCATCAAAATCCGGAGGTGTTTCGAACTTAAGATCGGTGCGGATATCCAGGGATTTATCTGCCGCGATTTTCTTGTAGAAAAGCGCCCATATAGGCAGCGCCGCTGCGGCACCCTGACCGAGGGCTTCACTTCTGAAGCGCAGAAAGCGATCATCACAGCCCACCCAGGCCCCTGCGAGGATCTGTGGGGTATAGCCAATAAACCAGCCATCCGCCTGATTATTGGTCGTACCAGTTTTGCCGGCGATATCGGCGGTAATATTATACCGGCTTCTGATCCGTTTTGCAGTACCAAAATCAATAACACCCCGCATCATTTTTACCATCTTAAATGCAGTTCCTGCACTAATGATTTCTTTTTGCTGGGGAGCAAAGCTTTTGATCAGGATTCCATTCTTATCCTCGATCTTACTAATATAGTAAGGCTGCGTATTCATGCCTCCCGTTGGAAACATCGTGTAGGCATTCAACATTTCAAACAGGGAAATATCGGATACCCCCAGTGCAATTGATGGATAGGGCACAATATTGCTATTGATACCGCACTTTTTGACAAATTCCTGGAAGGCTGGAATTCCCACCTGTTTGATCAGGTACAATGCTGCATTATTAATGGATAAAGCCAGGGCTTTTTTCATCGGCATCGCCCCGAATTTGGAACCACCGGCATTATACAAATGACCATTGAAGCTCTGTGGCGCCGTACTAATGGTTCCACAAGGTGATATACCATTGTCAACAGCCAGGCAATAAAGCAAGGGTTTGATTGTAGAACCAACCTGCCGCTTGGTGCGCTCATTCACGTGATCATACTGGTAATAATCGTGATTAATACCTCCAACCCAGGCCTTCACCTCCCCAGTGAATGGATCCATAGCCATGAAACCGGCCTGGAGGAACATACGAGTATATAGGATGCTGTCTCGTGGTGTCATTACCGTATCCTTATACTGCTTTGCGTTCCAGGCAAATACCCGCATTTTGACGGGTGTATTAAAGGCTTTATCGACCTCTGCATCCGTAATTTTTTCATTTTCATCCAGCATCATCCGGTACCGGTCACTTTGCTTGATGGCATTGCGAATGATGTCCTCATGGCCCTTCCAAACAGCCCGATTGGCATATCCACTTTGAGTCATGAATAGTTTCTGCAGATCCGCCATATGCTGAACCACCGCCTGTTCTGCATATTCCTGCATTTTCAGGTCAATCGTTGTATAGATGCGTAGTCCATCCTTGTAGAGATCGTAACTATCATCCGTTCCCGGCTTCTTCAGGTTTTTCAGGATTTCCTTGACATCCTTTTCCAATACCTGCCGGAAGTAGGGAGCGGTACCCTCATGATAGCTTTGTTTATTGTAATCCAGCACCAGCGGGGCCGCTTTATACTTAGTCGCCTCGGCTGCTGTAATCTTATCGTACTTCAGCATTTGTTCGATTACGGTATTTCGCCGATCGATGGCTGCCTTAGGATGGCTTCTGGGATTATAAATGGTATTGCCTTTCAGGCTACCAATGAGCACTGCTGCCTGATCCACCGTGAGTTTATCCGGTGTCTCATTAAAAAAGGTCATCGAGGCATTCTTGATACCATAAACATTATCCGGAAAGGGTACCGTATTCAGGTATAAGGTGATGATTTCATTTTTAGTCAGATTTCGCTCGAGCTTGATGGCCAATACCCATTCCTTTAGTTTTTGGAACATCCGGGTCAGTTTATTATGAGCCCGGTCGCCATTAAAGAGGTTGAAAGCAAGCTGTTGGGTGATGGTGGAGCCGCCTCCTTCATGACCGAAAAAAAAGAGGGCGCGTAGGGTGGCCCGGCCATCAATCCCGGAATGATCCCGGAATCGTTCGTCTTCGGTTGCTATCAGGGCATTGAAAACATTCGGACTGATTTCGGCATATTTGCTATTGGAGCGATCCTGAACAAAATAACGGCCCATGACGGTGCCATCCGAAGCTATGACTTCCGATGAAAGCGCTGAACTCGGATTTTCCAGCTCAGTAATGCTGGGCATGCCTCCCCACCAGTTCCACCAGAAACCCATGACAAGGATGATGAAAAATCCTAGAAATGAACAGAAAAGCATCCAAAGAATGCGTACTGATTTTTTCATGCACAGCAATTGTTTTTCAAAAGAGGGTCAAAAGTAGTCAAAACACTATGGGGAACTGCGTTAATAAAGTAACAGGATTATTAGTATGGATATTACATATCCTTTATATCATCTTCTGGTGCTTGAACAAAAAATCCTAAGGTTCTGATGGGGTTCAAAAATGCTATAAATCGTTTACCCATGGGTATCCTCAGGGAAATTTTGTCATAAAAAGGCTTTTCAAAGGCAAGCATGCGTTCCTGTTCAGGTGGTGTTAATGGGTGTTTGGCATATTTAAGCTTCAGGTACAGGTTCATGAATGCCACGAAATTTGTCCCAAACACCGGATCAATTACTTCCCTTGCATATTGCATTGGAGTCTGTTTACCCCGGATAAAACCAAGTTGATTCAGATAATATCCTGCGGATCGGTAAATCCAATAGGCCTTGCTTTCCGGTTTACTGGCCTGCTTGCACCTGAATCTGTAATACGCCATCAGCAAAGCTGGAATCAGGAATATCAGAAGAACAAGAGCCAGGAAGCATCCAAGGCTTATAAAGAGTGCCCGCTTCCAGTTAAATTCTTTTTCTGCTGTCTGGACCGGTAGCACCTCGTCTTTTCGTTCCCCGGGTTTTCGTTTCAGGTAGACCTCATCGATTGGCTCCGGATTCGGTAATCGGTTCAGCAGGCTACTGGCAGACTCTCCGGACCGTGCCGTCAGGTTCTTGAAAGCATCGGCATAAGAAACAGCCGTTACGGAATCACCGGGTCGTACAGCGCTTAATGGGATATCGATGCTGTCTCTCCTGATTGCCGCTATATGAACATCCATATTCGCCGGACTCAGGGTCGTACGGAATTCCTTATCGTGGAGAGAAAAACGGTAGACCTGGTAGTGAATGATTTTGTGAATGGTATCCACACTACTGACAATACCATCGGAAGCCAGGAAGGCCTGAGGGGGCTGTAATGGAGGGGTCCCATCCGGTTTCGGGGCCTCATGAGCATCGTCATTACCAACAGTCGTATCGAAGTCTAACCAGCCATAACCAGGTATATAAACCTGCACCCAGGCATGAGCCTGGTCTGCATAGTACCAGTACCAGCCCTTGTTTTTACCGCCACTACGGTCCATCGTTAAGAACCCTACCGCAATCCGGGATGGAATGCCCAAGGAACGGAGCATGAACAAGGTAGCCCCGGCATAATAGGCGCAATAACCTTTATGATTTTCAAAGAGGAAATACATCAACTTGGATGCATTTGGAATATCCGGGATCCCGGGATTATCGGTGTATTTGAATAAGGGTTGGCCGGCGGCATCCTTACTCAGGAACCAATCTCGCAGAGCAATTACCTTATCTACACTGGTAGTCGCTTTAGCAGTGACCTCATGTGCCAGGGCGGAGATGCGGACAAATTTCTGGTCCCCAGGCATATAGGTATAGTACTTCATGAATTCCGGGGATTCATGTTCATACCCATGGGCCAGGCGGAGGATCTGGAATCGTTTTTCCTGAAATTTCTTGATCTCCGGATCTTTCGCGTTATAGACGAAATAGGCACTATTTAGTTCACTAACATAACTCTTGGCCCGGAAGGCATAGCGGAATGAATCCCGGAAATCTTTTTCAACAGTAATTGGTTGCACGAAATACCCGGTATGGGGAGCCAGGTAAGTTGAAGGGGATAGCCGACGACTATAGACCTGAATCTCTACCGTTTTACCGCCGATCTCTGTTCCGCTGTTTTTGATTACGGAGGAATCCGAGCGTGTGGCAAACAGGGAAAGCTTGGTTGGATCCGGTTCAAATAGATCATTGCGTGGGATCAGGGAATCCCGTTCAAACGTCTCGGTGCTGGTATCGAATTTGGTGTAGTAAAAGGCGGTCAGGTATAAAGGGTTGGGGACCTCCGTATTCGGGAAGAAATTATCGATATGGGCACAGAAGAGGAGTTCATTACTTCGACCCAGCATGGATCGGAGTTGGGAATAATTCTTAAGATCGAAGGTGTTGTCCTTGTTCTTTTTCAACATGGAATTCTTGCCTTCCTTGCCTCCCGCCCCAAAATTGGCCACGGTTTCACGGATTTCTTTTTTCATTAGAAAGAAGACCCCGACCAGCAATAAACCTGCTAGCACCACAAAACTGAGCAGGCGACGCGAAAGGAACCACCAGAACTTTTGGCTTTTATCGCCATAACTATAAATCTGTTCTGCTGTAAAAATGATATAGACTGCATAGAGCAGTGCCGGGGCAAAGGACATGACCAGATGCCGGACGGAATCGGCATTGAATTTGGCAATTACGTAAATGCAGGCAAGCAGTATAAATGAAGCGATGAAAATGGACCAATACCGGAGCCGGATAAAGCCCCAGCCGACGATCCAGCCGAAAACAAGCAGGATGGAAAAGACCTTGTAGCGGGCTTCGAGAACGGGCTGATCAAATTCCCCGGTGGCCATCAGATCGATGCCCTTGTAGCCGGTCCATAAGATCAGGAGTAGGGCCAGGAACGGGATGATCGCCCGGAAACGAAAGCCATGGAAAATGCCGCTGGCAACCATGCCCAGGCTAAAGTAGATGGCCCAGTTCAGACTGCTATTGCTGAGATTGGAGAGGTAATCATTCAGGTTCAGGAGCAGGAAATAGGCGATCAGGCCGGTAGGCAGGATCAGGAAGAGCAGCTTCGCCAGGAGTTCATTGGCTGGGGCGGCGCGTTGTATTCTCATGAATGATTGCTAGATACTAGGACGCCTAAGGGTTTAAATTCCATAAGGCTTGCTTCAAATGTAGTCAATCACCTGAAGCAGAAGCGGGGCCTTTATTTATTTAACCCTTTTTTGGAGAGAATAGGGTGTTTCACACGAAGGGCGCTAGGGATACGCGAAGGGCACTAAGGAGGGGCGGGTTTCACGCAGCGATGCAGAGGAGGGCCTCCTTCGTGCTTTGCACTATGGCGGCTAAAAGAGAAGCCGAGTTGGGCGGGGAATTTTTTCTCGCGGTAGCGCGACGACGCGGCGGGGAGGGGGGGCTTTCATGCAGAGTGGTTGAGGATTTCCTTTACAGGTTCCGATGACCCAAACTTTTGTCATCCTGTAAGGATCTATTCATAAGCACTGTTGTCCGGAAAATTTTTTTGCATAGAATTGAAAAGAGGCTGTCCTAAAAGGGAAGCATCTTTGTTTGTAGAAAGTCGAAGGACAAAGTATAAAGCTGTTTTTCGGATGTTCCTGTAAGTGTTAGGTATTTTAAACAACAGGTACATTAGATAAAAAGTAGAAGGTTCCCACCGTCACTAGAAGCTATGGTGGGCGCGGGTGGCTAGACCCCGTCTAGTCACGACTGGATTTCCAATCCTTGGCCGCCATAGCTGCAAGCGAAGGAGGGCCCTGATTGGGGAGTGGATTGTTACTTCAAGTGCC
>Ga0265327_10000391_pt1 | contig 82459 bp, 66 predicted proteins | sample 41621metaG_FD_202089 | JGI IMG/M metagenome (GOLD analysis project Ga0265327, IMG submission 202089) | Rhizosphere microbial communities from Carex aquatilis grown in University of Washington, Seatle, WA, United States - 4-16-21 metaG | ecosystem: Host-associated > Plants > Roots > Rhizosphere...
CAACAGCAAGTCCATTGACTGCCAGTGGTAGTAATATCCGCTGGTTTACCACCCCAACAGGTGGTTTGGGAAACGCCACAGCTCCTATCCCCAGCACGTTGGTGCCAGGAACTTATTACTTCTATGCTTCTCAAACAGTAACCTATCCAACCGGTAGTTGCGAAAGCGGCAGAACGGTAATTACAGTAGTTGTAAAACCAAAACCTCAACCGCCATTAGTAACTTCTCCGGACAATCTTTGTCAGGGTGATCCGATCGTTCCTTTGACAGCCGTTGGCCAGAACTTGTTATGGTACACTATTGCCAATGGTGGCGTAGGAGTTCCGGTAGCGCCACAGCCTAATACAGGCTATGAGGATTCGTTCAAGTATTATGTAACGCAAACAGTTCAAGGCTGCGAAAGTGACCGTGCCTTGATCAATGTGGTGGTGAATTATAAGCCAAATGGAATTATCACAGGATCCAGTCCATGGGTCTGCCAGGATGGTAATGATAGTTTCTTCTACTTCGGCAATGCGCGGAATGATGCAGATTACAATTGGTTTGCGCCATTGAGTTCACACTTTGTTTCTGGCCTTGGTACCCGTGGTCCTGTAGTCGTCCATTTTGATACAGCGGGCACCTCGATCATTCATTTAACGATCAATAACAAGGGTTGTATTTCGGATCTGATATCCGCTCCGATCACGGTGCGTGCCTTACCGAAGATATCCTTTGTGAACCGGCAGGATGTTTGCCAGGACGACCTGGTAACCATTGCCCTGAATCATACGGAAGCTGGTATTACCGGCTACAGTTGGGCATTTGGTGCCAGTGATTATATTCTGGAGTACGGGGTAGTAACCACCGGCGGTCCATTTGGAGTTCGTTATCCAACACCTGGATCCTATATTGTTTCAGCAACAGCTACCAAGGATCTGTGTACTTCCAAGCCGATCAATCAAACGGTCTGGGTTCATCCACGTCCGGATGCAACAATTACAGCTTCCAAGCCAACGGTCAATATCTGCTCTGGCGATACCTTATTGCTGAGTGTGAAGGCGGTTGCCGAAGGCGCTACCTATAACTGGACTCCGGTACAATTCTTCCAGGACAAGCACGACAGTCTGGATAATATGGTTTATGCAGTAGTAACATTGAATGCTGAAGTAAAGGTGCATGTACAGACTGCTTATGGTTGTTCTGCAGACGACAGCATTATGGTAACTACCAAGCCCTGCTGTGCGGTATATTTCCCGAATGCTTTTGCACCAACAGGCAATGTGATTCAAAACCGGATCTTCCGTCCGATTACAAGCGGCGTACACCGTGTGAATAGCTTCCGGATCGTGAATCGCTGGGGTCAGGTGGTGTATGAAAGCAAAATTGAGCGGGAGGGCTGGGATGGCACCTTTAATGGCAAACTGCAGGACATGGGTACCTACTATTATTCCTTCAGCTACGTGTGTGAGAATAAGAATGTAGAGGAGCATGGAGAATTCCTGCTGCTGCGGTAAGTCTCGAAAAATTCAAGTAAAACAAACGGCTGTCTCATTGAGGCAGCCGTTTCTGTTTAATTAGGTTAATACTATGAAATGAACAGGGTGTATCCTCCTTGTTGCTTCGTAGAAGGGATTGAATATTAGAGAATATTTTGATAGCGTTACATTTAGCAAAAATGTTAGTTAACCCAAATTATTTACATTTGGAGCCATCTCTTCGAAATTCATAATGCCTCATCAAAATGTTTGAAAGAATAAAGGAGGTATTGAAGGAATTCGCTTTTTTAAATCCTTTGGATTTAGCCCTGATTGCTGGAGTAGTAAGATTTAAAAAAGTAGCAAAAGGAGAACATGTTATCAGGGAAGGGGATTTTTGTTACTTGACCATCAGGGTTGTCAGTGGTTTGTTATGTCAATATGTTATTGATCATAATGGCTTTGAGCGGATATTGGTTTTTGTTCCGGAAATGAATGATGCAGGTTCTGTTCAAACCATATTAAACCAACAAGCTTCGGATGAAAATGTCGTTGCCTTGGAAGATAGTGTACTATTAGTGGCAGATTTTCGGGACTTGGATCGGTTAGCCGGGGAAAATCATCGGATATTGAAGTTGCTAAACCAAGGGTTTAAGCAAAAACTTTCTGAAGCCGCAGCACGCATTAATTTCCTGATTGTGTACAGTCCGGAGGAAAGGTATTTACATTTCTGTAAAACCTACCCAATGCTTGAAAGCCGATTAAGACAAAAGGATATTGCCTCCTATCTTGGAATAACAGTCAGTTCTCTTTCCAGGATAAGAGCCAGAATTTCGAAGAAATAACGTCATAAAAAATTTCATTCTGAAATTGTCTTAAGGCAATTTTTACCTTCATTGATCATTTGACATTTGGAGTCACATAAAATGATTCCTATGCTTCGTGATTTGGTATGTCCAATTTCAAATGAAAAGATTGATAGTAATGTAAGTCGACTTACAATATTGATCAGTGTGGTGTTGGTTTCGGTATTTATTATTACGAAAAATGCTGCATTTTTATACCTGGCTATGTTTGACTACTTCGTAAGAGCCTTTACCAGTGGGCAATTCAGCCCATTACGCTGGATCGCGTCGATTGTTTCCAATCTACTAAAATGGAGCCCTAAATGGATTGATAAGGCGCCTAAAGTCTTTGCCTCACGATTGGGCTTTATTTGTTTGTTGACTTCAGCTATTCTGAATATGCTCGGACTATCAACAAGTGCTATAATAATTGCAGCATTTGCGTCAGTACTTTTTTTATTGGATGCTCTTGGGATCGTTTGTGTGGGATGTATAATATACCATTATGTCGTTTTTCCTTTTTTTAAAAATAATAATAATTGTTAGTAATATTATCCATTAAATAAAAAGTATTAAATGGTAAATACTTTAAAGGAATCAGCAGATTCAGATATTCTGAGTAAAATATTTTTATCTCAATATAGTAGCGAATCAGTGGTTGTAGGACCATTTGGGAAGCGTGTGCTCACGTATGCCGACTATATTGCCTCAGGTCAGCCATTAAAAATGATTGAGAAGTTTATAGAGGAAAATGTATTTCCTTATTATGCCAATACCCATACTGAAGCTTCGTTTACTGGTTATTATACTACACATCTTAGAGAAGAAGCGCGATCAATTATCAAATCGTCCGTAAATGCGGGGGCGGATGATATACTTGTTTTTTGCGGTTCAGGTTCAACAGCCGCAGTTGATAAAATAAGCCGTCTTCTTCTTCAAAAAAGTAAAAAAGCTGGAGAACGGATCATTATTCTTCATGGTCCTCTGGAGCATCATTCCAATGTTCTCCCCTGGAGGGAAGGGGAGTTTGAAGTGGTTTCCATTTCAATTTCCTCAGAAGGATTGGTTGACCTAAATGACCTTGAAGCAAAATTAAAACGTTATCAAGGTTGCGGATTATTGGTTGGTAGTTTTACAGCTGTTTCAAATGTAACGGGAATTATTTCACCTATTGATGAAATTACGGCTTTACTTCATCGATATGGCGCCCTTTCTTTTTGGGATTATGCAGCAGGTGCTCCTTATTTGAAGATTGATATGAATGCTGGAAACGGGTCTTATAAGGATGCTATTTTCATTTCCACACATAAATTTATCGGAGGCCCATGCAGTCCAGGTATTCTGATTGCTAAGAAGGAATTGTTTACTAATGAAACTCCATTAGTACCAAGCGGTGGTACGGTACACTTTGTTACTCGGAACAAGCAGCGATACTTTGAAGATATAGAAACCCGGGAAGAAGGCGGTACACCAGCAATCATTGAATCTATTCGAGCAGGTTTAGCCTTTAAACTAAAGGATATCGTTGGTCCGGATGTAATTGAAAAACGTGAAAAGGCTGCGGTTGATTATGTAATGAATGCATTGTTGTCAAATCCTAATGTGTTTATTTTAGGCAATACAAAAGTTCCACGGTTAGCATTTTTTGCATTCCATATTCGAAAGAGTGGAAGGTTTTTGCATCATGGATTTGTTGTAGCACTTTTAAATGATCTTTTTGGAATTCAGGCAAGAGGTGGTTGCAGTTGCGCAGGCCCTTACGGTCATGAATTACTTGATTTAAGTGATGAGAAATCGGATCAATATATGGTGGAGCTTTCCTGTGGAAATGTAGGAATAAAGCCAGGTTGGTCGCGATTAAATATCAATTATTTTATTCCGGATTATGAACTGAAATTTATTGTAAATGCGATCAGCTGGATTGCTGAAAAAGGGTACATGCTTTTAAAGGAATATTATTTTGATGATCGGACTGCCATTTGGAGTAAAACAGGTTTTGCATCGTACCAAGCCATGAGTCTCAATGATTTTGATGTAAATAAGGTTCGTCCAGTTCTCAAAAATGAAGTACCGATAAACAGGGAGGAAGCGCAAAGGGCTTATTTCAAGATAGCCGATGAGATTGCATTAAAAGCAATAAATAATTGGCCTAACAAGCCATTTCAGACCTATAGCTTCAGCCAGGTTGATAACCCGTTGAGATGGTATGCCTTGGCCCAGGATATTCTGATTTAGTATCCAAACCTTATCAAGACCGATCCTATCACTTAAGTAAGCTGAACAGATAGCTATTACATAACGTAAGTTGTAACAATACCCAAAATTGGGTATTGAATTCTTATGCAATTACTAATGTGAATATTATTCTTGTGTAAACAATAGTACTATAAAGAGATGCATACTAAATTATGACTATTAGTCAAGATGTTTTTTAACCTAAGAGGCTTATTCCTGCGGACTGATTTAAGTTTGAGTATAGTGGTTTTGAATGTATTGTGCAATAGTTAATACCCAACTTGAGGTAAATGTTCTACATTACGGAGGGTTTATCAATTACCAATTAACGAATTAGACGAATATGCCGAATAGGAGTATCCGGATTACTTAAAGAAATGTAAAAATCGTATCTAAAATAGAATAATAATATTGTTGTTTATTTTATTTGTGAATTGACCCAACTTTTTTTAAACAAAACCGTCTATACTTATGGATTGAAATAATAGAATTTGCAACTGGTTGAAATTGGTAAGCTTCTAACGTTACATTTTAGATTGATAATGTAATTTAGTTCTATCATTTAAGCGTTTATATTGAGGATATTATTTCATTACGTTTCTGCCTTGATTTATTCCTTCTTTGAACGTGGACAAAAATAGGCAAAAATGATCGCTGATCTACAATGAAATAATAGAATAGATTAATAATAGTATATAACGATTGGCACAATAAACGCATAATTATCTTGACCTAGTGCATAATTTGCATCACAAAACATCTTAATTAACTTTTCTATATACACTAAGAGCACTAATTTTGTAAATCTCAATTGCATGTTTTGCCAAATCTTAATGTCAATATTTTTTAGCCTGAATACATATGGCTTTAAAATACTTCCTGGCCTAATTTTTATATAGCTGCAAATGCCTCTTTGAATTATTATTTGTAAATCAACCTTATCCAAACCATCCAAATTTTATCAACATCATGACTAAAGCAGACATCATTAATCGAATTGCTGAAAAGACCGGCGTACCTAAAGTAGATGTACTCGTAACTGTAGAAGCCTTTTTCAAAGAAGTTAAAGGCTCTCTTGAAGAAGGTGAACCCGTCCACGTTCGTGGTTTCGGTTCCTTTATGCTGAAACGCCGTGCCGCAAAGACCGCCCGAAATATTCGTCAGAATACGGCCGTTCAAATACCTGAACATACGATCCCTGCATTCAAACCTTCTGTTGAATTTGCAGACCTGGTTCGCGACAAAAAATTCAGCGAAGAAAAACAAAAAGCAGAGTAAGGATTTTTTTAAATGGCATTCTCTGATATATCTTTATCAATCACCTCCTATAGAGGTGATTTTTTTTTGAAAGCTCCGATTCGATTATGCACTTTGGTCCTATGCCTTTTCCAAGGGCCCTTACTTTTTGCCCAGGCTCCTTCCCTGGACACCCTCAATATTGTCAACTGGAATATTCAGTACTTCGGTGATGCATCGCATCATAGTAATGTCTCGCTACAAGTGAATGGCGTACGGAATATGATGAACGCAATGAATGCCGATATATACGCCTTTTGCGAGGTGGTGAATATTGATTCCTTTGCTTCAGTCATAAACAGCCTGCCAGGTGATTATGGATATCTAGTTGCCGGTTTTGGATCCTTCGCAAATTCTCCAAGCTCTTCCGGTTATGCCAGTGCTCAAAAATTAGCAATTGCCTATCGTAAGGATCGGGTTAGAAACCTTGCCGGACGCGCATTCATGAGTTCCTCATCCAGTGCTTATTCCAATTTCTCCAGTGGCCGTTTTCCATTTCTGGTAACTGCCGAGGTATTGGGAAAAGACCAGGCCTGGCATTCATTGCATTTTCTGATCCTCCATGCCAAGGCTTACTCCGATGCTACCAGTTGTCAACGAAGAATAGATGGATGTGCTGAACTAAAGGATTCCCTGGACCATTACTATTCTCAAAAGCCCTTCCTCTTATTAGGTGATTACAACGACGATTTGGATACCAGCATTTGTGCCGGTGCAACTGAAAGCAATTATGCTTTATTGCTCCATGACAGTCTGAATTATAAACCCGAAACATTGGATATCAGCATGGCAGGGGCATTTTCTATCGACGGGTATACCAGTCTTATTGATCATGTAATTGCTTCCCCAGCCATGTATTCCTATTACTTGCCGGGAAGTGCCAAATCTTTGCGAAACTTGTCTAAACAAGTGGATCCCGCATACGATTCGCACATAAGTGATCACTTTCCGGTATTGACCCGTTATATGCTGGACCATGCCCTTCCAAATGCAGTTTCATCACCAGTCTTTCCAAATATTTCATTGTACCCAAATCCGGTAAATGGGAGCCTGTATGTCTCCGGGATTAATTGGGAACGGGCATTAGTTATGGATCTAAACGGAAACCGAATAAAATCGGTTAGCATTTTATCAGGTCCTCAAATCGATCTGGATTTTCTTAAAGCAGGAACCTATTTTATTCAATTCTTCAATCATGAAAGCAATTCATGGGTGCGTCCGATTATAAAACAGCCTTAACCCGCTCTTAAATCAAATAATTGCCGGACAATGCCTTACTTTAAGTCTTGCTAAATCTCCAATTATGTCCGGGCAACAAGAATCCGAAGCAATTACACAATCTTTTAGAAACAAGACCCTTTTCATAACCGGAGCCAGTCGTGGAATTGGCAAGGCGATTGCTTTGCGTTTCGCTGCCGAAGGAGCAAACATTATCATTGCTGCAAAGAGCATCGAAGAAAATCCAAAATTGGGGGGTACCATTTTTAGCGCTGCCATAGAGATTGAAGATGCTGGTGGAAAGGCATTTCCGGTCGCCTGTGATATCCGGGAAGAATCTCAAATAATAGAAGCCATTGAAAAGGGTGCTTCCTTCTTTGGAGGAATTGATGCCCTGATCAATAATGCCTCCGCCATCGGCCTTAGTGGTACGGAACAAACAGAAGCCAAACGCTTTGACCTGATGCATGATATCAATGTCAGAGGCACCTTTCTGGTGACCAAGCATTGTATCCCCTATTTAAAGAAATCGGCCAACCCGCATATCCTAACATTATCTCCACCAATTTCCCTGGATCCGCAATGGTTGGGGCCTCATATCGCCTACACCATGAGCAAATTCAACATGAGCATGATGAGTTTGGCCTGGGCGGAAGAATTCAGGGAACAGGGGATTGCTGCCAATTCACTTTGGCCTGCAACCACGATTGCTACCGCTGCCGTTCAGAATTTGCTCGGAGGCGATATACTGATAAATATAAGCCGGCATCCTGAGATTGTCGCTGATGCCGCATATTTCATCATTCGACAAGCCGCTGCTGACTGCAGTGGATTTCTATTCCTGGATGAGGATGTTCTCCTGGCCGAAGGTATTCGTGATTTTAGTCATTACTCGGTGACTCCCGGTCAGAAATTGCAGCGGGATCTCTTTCTATAGTAACGCAATTCTGAATTTACTTACTTAGTGAAGATTTAATAATTCTCACAAAATCTGCCGCCTACTTTGCAGGTTATTCTATAAATACCATGAAGAAAGAACACCCCATTATCCTGGTGACAAATGATGATGGGATCACCGCGCCAGGTATACGAGCCTTGGTAAATGCCGTTCGTGGTTTGGGTGAGATCATTGTCGTCGCTCCTGATGCGCCACAGAGCGGCATGGGACATGCTATTACGATCGGCCAGCCTTTGCGCCTGAATCGGGTCGATCTTTTTGAAGGTGTAGAATCATGGCAATGCAGTGGAACGCCTGTGGATTGCGTTAAACTGGCCAGGGATAAGGTCCTTCATCGACGACCCGATATTTGCGTTAGCGGAATTAATCATGGTGCGAACCATGCCATCAATATTTTATACTCCGGAACTATGAGTGCTGCGATGGAAGCAGCCATTGAGGGTGTGCCTTCTGCCGGATTTTCGCTTATGGATTTTGCGTTTGATGCAGATTTTAGCATAGCATCCGAGGTGGCCCGGATCATTGCACTTAAACTATTAGGTGGTCATCTTCCCTCACATTCCTTATTCAATGTCAATATTCCAAAAATTTCCAAAGAGAAATTCAAAGGATTGAGGTTATGTCGGCAAGCCAATGCCCGTTGGGAAGAGGAATTTGATCATCGGGTTGATCCAAGAGGAAAGGATTATTATTGGATGGTCGGTGCCTTTGCTAATAAAGATCATGGTGGTGGAACAGATGTAGATGCCCTGGAAGCAGGATATGCTAGTATAGTACCCGTTCGATTTGATCTTACAGATACCCATTTGAAGGACAAACTAACAACGGATTGGAAGGATATCATTGTTTAGTCGTTGATGATAAGGCAGCCAAGATGTAATTTTACCGCTAAGCCATTTCATTTGTGCATCCGGAATCTCAACAAAAAATAATTATTATCACGGCTCCCTCAGGTTCAGGAAAGACCACCTTAGTGAAATGCTTACTGGAAGCGGATCCGGAGCTTGCTTTTTCCATCTCAGCCTGCACCCGTAATCCCAGAGTGGGAGAGATGGATGGGCGTGATTATTACTTCCTTTCCGAACAGGAATTCAAACAACGGATCGATGAAGATGCTTTTGTTGAATGGGAGATGGTCTATACGGGTAAATATTATGGGACCCTTAAAGCCGAACTGGAACGAATCTGGAATCTTGGTAAGACACCATTGGTCGACATAGATGTCAAAGGTGCGTTAGCGATTCAAACCCAATTCCCAGACCGCTCCCTCAGTATTTTTATAAAGGCACCGACTTTGGAAATTTTACGGGAACGGTTAATCAACAGGGGGACGGAAAGCCCTCAAATGCTGGAAGAACGTCTCAACAAGGCTGAATACGAACTTCTTGATGCAGAGGAGTTTGACCGGATTATTGTCAATGATGATCTGAACCATGCAACCCAGGAATTAGTGGCTACTGCTAATAAATTTATCAAGGATGGCATCCGCTTGGAAAAAGCGGCCACTTAATTCTGGCGATGGCATTATCTTCATTAACTGATTACGGCCATTAGGCATCGTTAAAAAATGGACATTTCCCATCTTCTCCTTTATATCCTTGCCTGCATTCTGATGATTGGCTTTTTCGCCGGGACGGAAATTGCTTTCGTTTCTGCCAATAAGCTGAATCTGGAACTGAAAAAAAAGCAGGGCACTTTTTCAGGACGAATATTGGCCCGTTTTACAAAAGCTCCCGAGGAATTCATCGGGACCAGCCTAATCGGGGTAAATATCGTTTTGGTCATTTATGGCTTGCTGATGAGCCAGTTGAATGAGGCCTGGATGGATCCCTTGCTTCGTAACCTGGTGACCGGGAATGCCTTGACCTTTATAAAACTCGTTCTTGATACCCTTATTGCCACCGTTATCATTTTGATCTTTGCGGAATTTCTACCCAAAGCCATATTCCGTTCAAAGGCCGAACAGGTACTGACCATTTTTGCGGTTCCCTCGATGGTGATGTATTACTTGCTATTTCCATTGGCAAAATTGTTCGTAAGCATATCCCAATTCATCCTAAAATACCTGTTTAATGTCCGAATTAAGGAATTGCCTGCCGTTTTTAATCGGGTAGACCTGGAGCATTTTGTAAAGCAAAGCCTGCACGGCCATGGGGCGGAAAGTGATAGTAATGATGTAAACACGGAACTTTTTGAAAATGCCTTGTACCTGGTCAATGTGCGGATCCGGAAGTGCATGATCCCGCGGAATGAAATTGAGGCTGTGGATATTTCTACGCCGATCGCTGATGTCCGGAATAAGTTCATTGAAACGAAGCTTTCCAAAATCATTGTTTATGAAGGCACCATCGATAATATAACCGGATACCTGCATCACCTGGATTTAAACCGCCGCCCGCAGAACATTAAGCAGGTGCTTCATACCATTACAGCAGTTCCGGAAGCCATGAGTGCAGTGGATCTGATGAATCGATTTACCAAAGAGCGGAAAAGCATTGCCTGGGTCATTGATGAGTTTGGAGGTACTGCCGGGATCGTCACAATGGAGGATGTTTTGGAGGAGATTTTTGGAGAGATCAATGATGAGTATGATGTCCAGGAATATGTTGAGAAGCAGATTTCTGGGAATGAATTTATATTTTCGGGTCGTCTTAAATTGGAATACCTCAATGAGAAATATAACCTCGAATTGCCCATCGGAGATTCAGAGACCCTATCGGGTTATATTATTGCTCAGCATGAGACCATTCCCAAATTGAAAGACCGGATCATTGCGGGAAACTATGAATTTGACATACTCCTGGTTAGTGATACCCGCATCGAAACCGTTAAGCTAAAAGTGCTGGGAAATTGAATCCATTTAAAAAATTGCGTCCTGTTAGATCCAGGATAAAGCATACCACATAAAAACACACACTTATGGTACGTCGTCCGTTTAACCTGAAAGCCTGGATAGAGGAAAATCGTTCTTCCTTAAAGCCTCCTGTTAATAATGCCGTTGTTTATAAAGAAGCCGGCGACTTTATTGTAATGATCGTAGGAGGACCCAACAGCCGCAAGGATTTTCATTATAATGAGAGCGAGGAATTGTTTTACCAGTTGGAAGGAGATATTGTTGTCCGGATTCCAGAGGATGGAAAAATTGTTGACATTGAGATCAAAGAAGGCGAAATGTTCCTCCTTCCTGGCAAAACTCCGCATTCCCCTCAGCGCAAAGCAAATACGGTCGGTCTGGTAATTGAAAAGATCCGTCAGGGTGATGAGATTGATGGATTCCTGTGGTATTGTGAAAAGTGCGACCATCTTTTATATGAGGAGTATCAAAAGATAACCGATATAGTTACCCAGCTTCCACCAATCATGAACCGATTTTATGAGGATGAGTCCAAGCGTACCTGCAAAAACTGTGGTACAGTGATGCAGCCACCCGCAAGCGCTGTAAAGTAGTTTTTATCAGCTACTTTTAACCCCTATTTTTGCCAAAAGCACCATTCATTATTTATACCTTATGTCAGATCACGGCGCAGCTCCCAACGATGCTGGAAATTCCGGAGAAATCAAATCCAAAACCGCATTTCGCTCCTCTTTTTTTGTCGTTTTAATTCTTGCTTTCCTCTTTATTGCAGCCCTCAATTTTATACGGGTCATGAGTAAGGAAAGCCCTGAAGGAAACGAAGCTAAAGAACCGTCCTCTTCCGTAATGGTACATGAGGGTGGGCAACCTGTAGGTAAGAATGATACCGCTGCAGTAAAAGCAGTGGGTGTCGATTCTGTCAAGGGATCTGAAGCTGCTCATCCATAATCCGGATCAATGATGGAACACACTGCAACCATCGCCATAACCGGCGCTGCGGGCTTTATCGCGTCTTACATGACCGGGTATCTAAATCAGCAAGGGTTTGAAAACCTGATCCTGGTGGATGATTTCAGTGTACCAACCAAAATGCCTAACCTTGAGGGGAAAAAATACCTGCAGTTAATCGACAGGAACAATTTCATGGATTGGTTTAAAAACAATCCTGGAAAGATCCAGCACTTGTTTCACCTTGGGGCACGAACAGATACCACCGAAATGGATTATTCCATTCATAAAAAATGGAACCTGGATTATAGTAAGGCCCTTTGGGAAATTTGCTGCGATCAGCAAATACCAATGGTCTATGCTTCTTCTGCCGCCACTTATGGAGGCGGGGAACATGGCTACAGCGATGATCATGCATCTGTACCATTGCTAAAGCCACTCAATCCCTATGGTCAATCGAAACAGGATTTTGATGTATGGGCTTTAGGGCAAGCTCAAAGCCCTCCTTTTTGGGCTGGAGTGAAGTTTTTTAATGTGTATGGACCAAATGAGTACCATAAGGGACGGATGGCTTCCGTTATCCTTCATGCACATAAACAGATTGCTGCCGGTAATGAAATGAAATTATTCCGTTCGCATAACCCGGATTATACGGATGGTGGGCAAATGCGGGATTTTGTTTATGTAGCGGATGTAGTCAAGATTTGCATCTGGCTGATGGATAATCAGCCTACTTCCGGTTTGTATAATGCCGGATCAGGAACTGCCAGAACCTTTCTGGACCTGGCTAAATCCATATTTGCAGCATTAAGTTTGCCAGAGAAAATTGACTTCGTTGATACTCCGGAAGATATCCGGGATAAATACCAGTATTTCACAGAGGCTAATATGCAGAAACTTCGGAAAGCTGGATTCCCTGAGCCTGCCACGAGTCTGGAACAGGGGGTTAGCGATTATGTGCAGCAATATCTCCAAAAAGGACATTATTTTTGATGGTATCAATCAAGATCATGAATAAATTCATCCTGTCTCTCGTCGCCATTCTTGCCCTGTTATCCAGCAATATTGCTGATGCACGAAAATCCTATGGGAAGGGTTTTAAGGTACAGGCCGTGCAAACGCCGGAACAACTCACAGAGAAATTAAAAACACTGGCTACCATTCCGAATGTTACTGTCCAAGGACAGATTTCCCAGGTATGCCAGGCAGAAGGCTGCTGGATGAAATTAAAGAACACTGCAGGCGAAGATATTCTGGTAAAGTTCAAAAATCATTCCTTCGTGATCCCGAAAGATCAGGCTGGAAAAGCAACCATCGTTTATGGTACCGCCATTAAAAAATCGATTTCAGTCGAAGAACAGCGCCATATGGCCGAAGATGCAGGAAAAACCAAGGCGGAAATAGAAGCCATAACAAGTCCTAAGATCGAAGTGCGGATTGAGGCAACAGGTATCGTTATTGATTGATACCCGTTCAAGGAAGCAAATGATAGTAGGTCCTCATACCCCCCCGCATTTAATTGCGGATCAGAATAGTCTTATAAAAGTTTACAAACCAAATTACCTGACTACATTTCTATTAGCCACCCATTTTATTAGGGTAGTTGCTGCAAAAAGAAATTGAAATTCGTGAAATGATTCACGTTAAGCGGGTAATTGAGAATCTGGAATAGGATCAGATTATCATCACCTCCCGGGTTGTCATATTTGGCTTTGCCATCCATATTATAATCACCCTGGAAATACCCGAAAGCGAAATTATAATTGGTGAAATTGTTGGTATTCCCGGTTGCATTCAACACGTCAAACAACAATACATTATCATCTCCTGAAGGGTTATCAAATTTGATTTTCTTATCGACATTGAAATCACCCGCCCACATCGCCTGGTAATTCGATTTTACAGAATTGTTAGCTGCAAGACCTGAATAATTGAAGGAATTCAAGGTATTGCCAAAATCAAACAGAGGGGTTGTCTGAACAGAAAGGTCGATCAGGGAAAATAAATTGGAGATTGACTGTCCATACTTACTCATGATCCCTAAATGACTTCGATGTCTTACCGCAACATAATAGCTATCCAAAGCAATGCCTGGGAATGAAAGGCAACTGACCCCATCAACATCCACGATATCTCCATCCCGCTGAATTAAAGCTGCTCGGGTTGCCATAACATTCGCACTATTATTCTTATTCCTTAATTCCACAAATGCCCAATCAACAATCGCATTCTGTCCACTAACTCCAAAGACCCCCGCAGAATCAGTGACTTGCTGGAATTCCGGATGGCTCGCATCCTGTGGAGCAAGCTTATTGAATTTGCTTACAACATTTACATGCGTTGTAGCAAATTCATAAGGATCTTTAACTGGAATAGAATTGGCACCGAGCGATTGTGCAAATGTGCTATTCCGAAGATTGTCGCGCATTAATGGTCGCCCATCGCCTGCTACTGCATTTCCATTACTCATCAGGGCCCCTTCCAGGTAGGCCCGAATGTTTATGCATAATTCGGAAGGTGATGCCTTCGTGTAATTGGCAGCATTCGAATCTGGAGATATAGCCAGGCTGGTATAGGTCCGGCTCCGTTCGGAAGCATTAGCTATAGCCGCTCCGCTTGTTAATGTTCCTGTATTGGATCCAGGCGCCACCAGATTATTTTCCCAGGCATCCTTGCTGCGTTTATCGCCACTGTTGTTTGGATGAACACCAACATATCGGGTCACAAATTGCAATGCTGGAAGAAAATTCGATTGATTGCTTGACGTATTGTGCTCGAGATCAACAATACTGCTAATCGCCCCATGATCCGCATAGATATTCCAGGTCCGGTCGATGCCGGTTAACCCGGTTCGTGGCGCAGCAGCGGTTGCGTAATTATGGACATTCACATGTAGGCCATTGACGGTGCTGTTAGTGATGGCGGCTGGGGTATAATCATTAGTGGCGATACCAACCGGAAATATCCAGTTACCCGAATAATTTTCCTTCACATAATGGCCCGTACCTCGTGTGATTGCATAACGATCTTCCTTAAATCCCGATTGGGTCGCATTGGTTGTCAGGATGAAATCCGTTGAATCAAGGATCACGTTTCCATTTGAAACATCCCACTGAATCTGCCCTTCAATTCGTGTTGCTGTATTTTTTAGGTAAATGCTATTCGAATTCTGAATTCGAAGCCGGATATCCATCGGGATATTCCCCCCATCGGAATATTGAAATTGATTACCTCCGCTATAGGAACTCAGGTAAGGACTTAAGGTCAACCAATCCGAAGGCACCGCTGGCCTTGGCGCAATGAAATCAAGGTCTCCTCCTGGAACCGTATTAATAGGAGAGCCATCTGTTACAGAGGCATTATGGCTATTGATCCAGGTATGGCCAAAATAATTAACAGTGGCTCCTTTATGAAGAATAATGGCAGCATTATTATTCATGTCCCCGTATATCCCCAGCACCCCTCCGCTATCCACTTCGATGCTTCCATTGTTGATGATGGCTCCGTACACATCAAACTGGCCTAATGGTCCTACCTCCAGGTAACCCTGGTTGCCAATTTCAAGGTCCCCACCTGCTGAACGGGCATAATTGATATAGTCATTGTAATTGATGTACTCACCACTTGTGCCACTCATGCCCGTTTGTGCCATTGCCGGAGCTCCCGCCAGAAAAAGCCAAAGGATAATATATAGCCGGAACGGGTTCATCAATTCAAGCGAATAATTTTCAAGGAATGCTGACCAGTGCCAACAACCGGAGTTACTGTTCCAATTAGGCCGCCCACCAGGATGGTGATCGTCTGGCCTGCAGTAAGATTGACAAAAGTCGAACCAATTGCTGAAGTAGCTGTATTGGTAACGGTGGGATAGTTGGAAATGGCAATTTCCTGATCAACGGTCCCGTTCACGGAAATTTGATTGACCAATTGGCAGTTTCCAGCCAAGGCCCATAAATATTCATTGGCGAACATGACCTCATAAAGGCCACTGGCAGGTGCAGTAAATATGCCTGTACTGATATTATAAGCTGTACCTACATTAGTTGCAGCGGTATTGTAAATCAAGGTAGCGAATGCAGCGGTTGTAGTGTAGGTAGTCGTTCTTTTTGCTTCCACCAGCAATTGTGGGAATACCTGAAGGGCCACAATTTTCTTGATCACCCCTCCGGTGGAAACTACCAACAAACTATCGGTTAATGCTCCGGAGGAAAGGCCAGTGAGTGCCAGGGTATTGGTGGCACTAGTGGTAATAGTAGTAGCAGCGTTGAGTGTTCCGCCCAAACGTACGTCTTTAGAGCTAAGGCTTAGGCCATTGCTTGCAGTAGTACTATCAACATGGTTTAAACTGGCTACATTTATCCGGTTTACCTTACCGGTGGTATTATTTATGGTAAGTAAACTATCCGTCAATGCACCGGCACTCAGTCCAGAAATATTCAATGACGAACCGCTTGTAGCAATTGTGAGGGAATTGGCACCTGATGCCGTGATGCTCGTAGGCAGTGTCAGACTACCTCCGAGCTGAACTTGTTTTCCACTTAGCGTTAATCCATTAGCTGCAGAAGTACTATCAACCTGATTCAGTAGTTGAGTTGAAATCCGTTTCAATACACCCGTGGTAGGGTCTGCTACCACCAGGCTATCTGAAACGGATCCGGACAAAAGATTGAGGATACGGGCGGAATTCGAGACAAGACTATCCGTTACCCGGAGTTTTCCGGTAATATCTAGTTTGTATACCGGACTAGCCGTACCAATACCAACATTGCCGGAGTTTTTATTATAGATATCCACCCCGCTCAATTTCCACTTGCTACTATCAAATGTTACAATTGTTCCCTTTCGGCCAACAGCAGTAACCTGTGATGTAGCAATGTGGTAATCGAACGCGACTAAAAGTAAAAGGAGTAATCCGTATTTCATTAAGTACCTGGAAGCGGGTTTATACTATAGCTTATTTAACCCACTGAACCTCGATCTTATCTCCGGCAAAAACAGCCCAGTCATAAGGTACGGTGGCAGATGGGGTGAGTGTAACAGTTGTTCCAGCTACAGAATAATCCTCACCTACAACCAGCTTTACACCATTCCTGAATACCCAGACACGAGTTGCATCCGTTGGAAGTTTTGGAACGGTATAAGTCAATTGATTAGCTGTGGCAATGAACTTTTGCTCGTCACTTTGCAGCAAACTGGAGGCAGAAACCCGGCGGAGTGTTCCATCAACACCATTAGCCACTACGATGCTATCGCTTGTCAGACTTCCGGAGCGAAGATTCTCAATTTTAATGGAGTCTGTCGCGGAAGTGGTAAGCGTTAGTGATTTGCCATTCAGGGTGATCTTTGTATTCTCGATCAAATTACCGCCCAACTTAACGGTATCACCACTTTTTGTCAGTCCATTTGCTGCTTTTACTGCCGATTGAAGAGACATTCTCCGCATCACCCCAGTGGTAGCATCAACGACTACAACACTATCATTGGTGGTTCCAGACTGCAATCCTGGTAATGCCAGGGTATTGGTAGCACTCGTTGTGATCGTAGTGGCATGGGTCAGGGTACCACCTAATTGGATGGAATCCGCTACTTTGGTCAAGCCATTGTTTGCGAATGAGCTAACAAGATCCGCAACGGCCATTTTCTTTACCTGACCAGTGGTGGCGCTGATCATCATAACACTATCCGCGCGAGTGCCACTTTGCAAGCCTGTCAATTGAAAAAATGCGGTTGCAGACGTAACAATTGTAGTGGTTTGGGTCAGCGTTCCACCCAGTTTAACGGTATCTCCGGATTTTGTCAGACCATTTTTGGCATTGATCAGGACCGCCGTGGTACTGTCCAGTACCCATTTAATGGTTCCCTTGTTATCCACAACCCGTGTGGTAACTTTTTGAGCTTGTGCAAAATTGCTAAAGCACAGGATGGCTAAAATAGCGAGTAAGACTTTTCTCATGTTTGATTGTTTTAAATTATACGTGGTATGGATGTATGTTTAATTTGCTAATTGAATGATTTTGATCTCGTCGTCCTGCTTGCAAATGGCAGATGATTCCAAAATGAGGGTATTGGTACCCAGATTTGCTGTGAAATTGACCTGAACCCCATTTCGAAACACCTGCACATTATTTTCGCCATAGATGATATCTGGTGAAAGGAATACCGAATCACCGGCATTTGCTGTATAGATGCGTTTCAATTGATGGACTTGTTGGTTATTGCACATGTTCTTCCAGGCAACCCCGGTGTAGAGGCATAAACAACCACTATCCGTATTATAGATCATCATCCCATTGCTGGCAGCAGTCACAGTGATGGAATTCATTTGGCTCGTATTCAATCGAATGTTCAGAAAGCCCTTATTGGTACTTTCCAATTCCATAAGCGAACCTGGTTGGATCGATGTCCTGTTATCCCCAAATTTGGCCTGAGCGCCAACCAGGGTTGAGCACAAGGTGAATAGGATGAGGAGGATAAAACATGTTCTCATATGCAGACAAGCAAGGAATCTTGAGTGGGGGCTAGTGTATAGAACAGGTTACAGGAGGTGGATCGTTAAATCAGCGAATTATAGCTATCCTTTCAGAAAGTTTCTAAGACTAAATATAAAATATTGCTTATCTAATAATGCAAAGATAACAAGTTATTAATTGGATATTAATGATTCAATGGTATTAACATCACATAATAATATCAAAAGTGTTCGTAAAAAATTATTACAAAAATTAACTTAATAAATTAAATTATTTGTAACTTGGAAGGATGGATGTATTTCACTAGCTTGGTAATATTGTTTTATTTACATGTAACATTAATCAAAACAAATATTATTGTTCGTTTTATATACCTGAATTGTAATGCTATTTGAAATTTATTATTTTAATCTTAAAAATGATTGATGTTCAGCTTATTGCTTTTGCACCATATAATTTCACATTAACAATTGATGCTTGCGATTTGTTTAAGTATTTTCCTTAAAACCTCTACAGAACTAACTGGCTGTTTTACTATGGTTAAAACCGGTGCTTAACAACCACCATCCAATGAGTTCTCTTTGGGGTGTCGAAGAGCCAGTCCTGAACGACATAGAAGGGCCAATCTTGAGCGAAGTCAAATGGGTAATCCTGAGCGAAGTCGAAGGGTTATGCGAGCAAACTTGAAGGGACCCACCATAAATCAATAAGTTTGCCAAATGAATATCCCGAAGCAATGCTCCGAAGTGTTCGAATTACTGAGTAAAGGCCAGTTCCTTTGTTCTGATAGCACTGTTGCGGAGCATCGCAAACTCTATATGATCGTCGAAGATGCCTTCGAAGATTTGCACACCTACTTTGGTGCCATCGATTTCGTGCTTGAAAAGGGGGATGAATATTTCTATTTCAGCCGCAAGGAATCCAGAGCAGATCTTGAACGTAAAATAGAACAAGCCTACCGCTGGATCGATATCATTGACTTCTTTAAAGCCTATAATAATGCCTTTGGTGCGGGCTTTCGCTTTACCATCAGCGATATCGAAGTCCAAATGCGCATGGATGCCAGCCTTAAAGAAAAACTGGAAACCCTCCGTCGCATAACCGGTGATGGCAGCTATGCCGAACGGATCCGCAGATTGGTCAGCGAACTGGTAAATTATGGCTATGCCGAACTGGAACATGAAATTACCGGGCAATACAAAGTCGTCGCCAGTTATAAATACATCGAACAATTAATCGTCAGCATTTCCATTTCCGAAGAAGTACAACATGAGGTTTCTCAATAAGATTACATTTATTAATAGCGCTACCATTAAATATGCAGAGGTTAGTATCGATGGGAATGTTCACTTTATAGGCACTCAGGGGGTTGGAAAAAGCACGCTCCTTCGAGCTATCCTGTTCTTTTATAATGCCGATACCCTCAAGCTGGGCATTTCCCGGGAAAAGAAAAGCTTCGCAGAATACTATTTCCCCTACCAGAATTCCTATCTCATTTATGAGATTGCCACGGAGACCGGGCTCTATAGTATCATCGCCTTCAAATCACAGGGTAAGGTCTGCTTTCGTTTCGTGGATGCAGCATATCAACAGCGTTTTTTCATTGCCGAGGATGGGAAGGCATTCGAAAGCTGGGATCTTACACGTGCCCTCATGGACAAGGATAAAGTCCATTATTCCCGCAAGATTGACCGCTATGAAGAATACCGGGATATCCTTTATGGTAATAATGATGGCAAACCTGAATTCCGGAAGTATGCCCTCCTGGAAAGCAAACAATATCAGAACATCCCGAGGACCATTCAAAATGTCTTCCTAAACTCCAAACTGGAAGCAGAGTTCATCAAACAGACGATTATCCAATCGCTCAATGAAGAGGATATACAGATCGACCTCCAGAGCTATACCCACCACCTGAAGGATTTTGAAGCACAGCTCAATGATATCAATCTGTTTCGTCAGCCCTATCTGTTGAAGCAGGCGGAGCAGGTGATCCGATTTCATACTGCCATCCGCCACCTGGAACGTGAAAAGGTCATGCTCAGTCTGCAGTTGGCCTGGAGCGCCCAACAAATACAGCGCCTGGAACCCCGATTACAGGAAAAGCTCGACCGTGAAATCAGTAATAAATCCAACCTCGAACAACGAATCGATGAATCCAATAAGCGCTTTCAAAGCCGGATGCTCAAGCAACAGGCAGACATCAGCGTACTGGAGGATAAACTGAAGACGGCTAAGGAAAAGAAGGATTACTACGAAAAAATCCAGATTGAAGACCTGCAAAAAAGGGTTGCAAAAAAGAATGATCTGGAATCAGAACAGGAGAAATTACGGAAGGATCAGGAGGTCCTGAAAGGCCAGTATTCGGATGTGACCCAGAAATATGATCAACTCTTCCAACAATTAGAACGCAGTCTGAAAGCGTTTGAGCAGAGCCGGAATAGCCGTCGACTGGAACTGAAGGAAAAATCCCTGGGCCTAAAACAGGAGGCCCGGGAGAATCTGGAACGTCTCATCAGCAGCATTCGCGAAAATCATAAACATGCCCTCATTCAGGCTGGCACGGAGCTTGATCAAAAATTGCAGGACATCCATCAGTTGAATATTCGTCGGGAAGCCCTGAAACACCAGCGGTTTCATGAAACTGAAATGGTGGAAACCGGCAATGCAATCAATGAACATCAACTTTCAATTCAACGCAGTGCCAACGAGATCAGTACCCTGAAGACCAAACAGGAAAGCTGGCAAAAACAATGGGAACTGGAAGAACAGGCCTTACGCAAGAATACAGAACGGGATTCGGAAAAGATCACGGATACCATTACTCAGTTACAACAGGCCATACAGGCTATTGATGACCGCATTCTGAACAGCAAGGATTCCTTCTATGGCTGGCTCAATGAGCATGTCAAGAACTGGGAACATACCATTGGCCGTGTTATTGATGAAGAGGTGTTGTTCATGAAGGACCTGGCACCGAAGCTTTCCGAACAAAAAGGATTTTATGGTGTGGAGATCAAGCTCGATGAGCTGGATAAAAAAGTGCGCACGGTCGCTCAATTCGAAAAGGATAAGAAGAAGCTCATCAGCAAAGTGGAAGAACTGAATGCCAGTCTCCAGGCCATGCAGCAGAACCAGGCCAAGGAGTTGGAGAAATTGAAAAAGAAGTTTGGTCCCCGTATCCGGGAAACCAAAGATCTGCTGATCGAACAGGAGTATGTAGCAGACCAGAGTGCCCGGAAACTGGAGCATGCCAAATTGCAACGAAAAGACCTGGAACTTAAGGCAGAGGCTGAGAAGAAAGAGGCGCTACTTCAAATGGATATACAGGTGGAAGCGGCAACAGAGGCTCACCTGAATGCCAGGAATGCGTATACGCAGATTGAGGAAACTTTAAATAAACAGCTACGATCCAAAGAGCGAGAATTCGAAAAGAAAATACGGACTGAAGAAGATAGTCTTGAACTATCCATGAAGGAAATTCAGACTGAACTTCAGAAATTTCAGTCTGAATATGAGGAACAGGTCCAACTACTTTCCCAGGAACAGGCAGCAGCATTAAAGGGGAAGGGCGCTGATACGGATCGGCTGGAGGGAATTGAGAAAGCACTGAAGACGATCCTTATCGAACTCAGCTTTATTGAAAAGAACCGCGATACGGTTGCGGAATACAAAAAGGATAAGCGGGAATTGCTGGATAAGGTGGAGCAATTCCGGAATGAGAAACAGGTATTGGAACATAAGCTCGAGAATGATGAACAGAAGCAGGAGCAACATATCAATACCTTCAAGGAAGAGATCCGGAACCTGGAAGAAGGTATTCTGAATTTAAAATCGGAGCTTCAAAAGGCCCGGGAGGATATCCAGGCATTTATTGATTTCCAGGTGACGGAAGCCTATATGAGCATTCTTCCATCCCATAAGGAAGTGCGTGAGGATAGTAAGAATGAAAAACGCGCCTCGACCCTGGTGGATGAATTCAACCGAACCTATTATAATTCCATCAAGCGATTGGATGAACTCAAGGAATCCGTCAATAAATTCCTGAGCAATTTCTCCCAACATAATATTTTCAGCTTCCCGACCAGCCTGATTGCCCGACAACAGTATCTAGACTTTGCCGAACAGCTCAATGAGTTCGTTGCTGATAACAAGATCGAAGAGTTTGAAAAGCGCATCAATGAACGCTTCTCTACGATTATCCATTCTCTAGGTAAGGAAACAACGAACCTGATGAGTAAGGGTGATGAAATCCAGAAGATCATCACCAGTATCAATAAAGACTTTGACCGGAAGAACTTCGTTGGCGCCATTAAGAAGATCGAATTGCGCCTCGATGAGAGTGCTAACCGCATTGTTCATCTGCTACTGCAGATCAAGGTATTCAATGATGAGAATGCCTATGATATCGGCGGCTTCAACCTGTTCACTTCCGTAGATAGTGATACCAAGAATAAAAAGGCGGTAGATCTCCTTAAACAATTAAGCAAGAGCATCAGTGAATACCGCAAGGATTTTATTTCGCTGTCCGATTCATTCGAACTCAAGTTCCGGATAGAAGAGAACCAAAATGATACGGGTTGGGTGGAAAAGCTGAGCAATGTGGGTTCTGAAGGAACGGATGTGTTGGTCAAAGCCATGATCAATATTATGTTGCTGAATGTCTTCAAAGAAGGTGCCAGCAAACGCTTTAAAGACTTCCGCCTGCATTGCATGATGGATGAAATTGGAAAGTTGCACCCGAATAATGTAAAGGGCATCCTGCAGTTTGCCAATGACCGGAATATTCTGTTGATCAATGGATCACCTACCGAAACAAATGCCATGGATTATCGGCATATTTTTAAATTGGAAAAAGACAGTCGAAGCTTTACCAAAGTGAAACGGATCATTTCCAATTATGCCTGAGTAGGACTGAAACGTATGATGCCATGAAGCTGCCCTTATCAATTGCTCAAAAACTTCTGGCCCTGAGTGCTGGGCAAGCCATTCCAGCCGGGCAAATGAAGCACGTGATCGTCGATAAAATGGTCGAGGATGGATTGATCTTCAGGCAACGGACAGGAGCGGGTAGGGCATTGTTACTGCTGGGCCAGATCGACTACCTCACAGCCTATTTGCATAATCATTTCGGAATAGAAAATCTGGAAGCTTATGTGGAGGTATTAAGCCGTGGTGCACAGACGCGATCAGAAGGAATCACAATTGCTGCCGATTCCAAGATCCGCTCCATCCGGACCTTCAAAGGCTTTCTGGTGAATGCTTATGAAGTATTATCCCTGCAATTAAATGGGAAGGAATTTTCTTTAGTTCCGCAGTCTGGAACGTTTCAATTCATTTATGATTATGAAGGCTTCATTCCTGATCCAGACCTTAAAATTGTTGGCATTGAAAATGCGGAGAACTTCCGTTGGATTGAGCATCAGCAACACTTATTCCCGGGTTTCAAGCCCTTATTTCTTTCCAGGTATCCGCAATCCCAGCATGGGGATGTGATCCGTTGGTTGAGCAGCATTCCCAATGATTATCTGCATTTTGGGGATTTTGATTTTGAGGGGATGAACCTATACCTGCGGGAGTATAAAAAACACCTGGGAGTTCGTTCCCGGTTTTTTGTTCCTGAGAACCTGGATGAACTCATTCAACGAAAAGGGAACAGGGCAATCTATAATGCGCAATTGCATCATCAACCTGTCATTAATGAAGAAACGGAGCCCGGAATGGTGCAGCTCATGGATATGCTGCACCGGCATAAAAAGGTCCTAGAGCAGGAGGCCATGATTGGTTTCGGCGGTTAAGTTTTTATTTGCTCCCTTTACTGCACCAGGCCAGACTACAGCATATTCGATCTGTTCGCTTTGGCGGTATTCCTCACTGACATCGAATTCCATTTCATACATCGACACCATCTGGCAGAAGATGGTAAGCTTTTCATCGAAGTCAACCTCCCGCGGGTACTGGTACTCATTGACAAACTGGAACAGGTTCTTGCCAGAGGCTATAAAGCCATTGCGCATGGCTTCCAGGTTGATAAAGATCTCTTCTTCGGTATCAGTCTGCAGGTATTCATCGGAAATGCCTTCAGCAATGGGTATCAGGCCGCGCCTGCCCAGTTTATGTTTCTTGCTCACCTTCTCAATGCTTTGCCGGGAATCATCGGTCTGCAGATTATCCAGGGAAAGTTTCAGGTGATAGATGGGTTTGCTCTCAAAATTGAGGGCATTATGTCTGCGTAAAACCTGCTCAAAATTGGTCTTAGCTTTGAGTTCGAACTGATCTTTGAGGTATTTGATCTGCTTGATCTTTTCGACGACGCTGTTCTGGTATTTGACCTGGTTGAGGTATTCGATGATCTGTTTCTGCGTCTCGATCAGGTTATGCCGACCTTCGGTAAGGTGAATGCGAAGTTGGGTATTTATGGATTTCAGTTCATCATCAAGCGCGGTTTTGAAAAAGGTCAGTTCATCATGCGCCAGCAATGCCTCTGTTTGTTCGATGAGCAAAAAGATATTGCGTCGTTTTTCATCGAAATGCTGCAGCCGTTCGATCTTGATCTTGTAATTCGGTTCCGTTTTGAATGCGTTCTCGATATTTCGGTTGAGGTCCCCAATATTTCGTAGGGTGATCCTTCCGGTCTTACGAAGGATGGATTTGATCGACTTCAGATAACCATATTTCCGGTTCTCATTGCTTTCCTGGAGGTAGTAGTTGATATTTTGCCGGACCTGTTCAATATTTTCGTTGATGTAGGAGATATTGATATCCTCATTGACTTCAAGTACCTGTTCGAAGAATTGGAGGTATTGATCGTCCATTTCCAGGTAGGGCCCATTTTGACGAAGGACCCCCTTAGTCTTGAGCATTTCGATCACATCGGCCTCCAGGAATTCCAGGGCAAAATCGTACTTGTAAGCGAAGGACTTACGCTTTTCGAACATCTCCGCCAACAGCTCTTTCGAGCGGGTGAGCAGGTTCAGGAGTTCTTTAATGCTTTGAAAATGAAGCAAGGCGGCTAAGGTATTTGGGGGCTGCAATTTACGATCAGGATGGGAGGATTTGACGATTTGAAAATTTGTAGTTTTTAAGATGGGGTAACAGGGCCCCTCCACAGTTGCTGCCGTTACTCGCTGTTACTCGCTGTTACTCGCTGTTACTCGCTGTTACTCGCTGTTACTCGCTGTTACTCGCTGTTACTCGCCGTTATTAGTCTTTTGACCAACAACGGCTGTACATTCCCAAATTATTTAAGAACTACACCAAAAAAAAATACCATTACCGGGACTACCCCGGCAATGGTATCTACTAAATTCAGATGTTGGCTACGGATGATACACCATTTTGAAATTGCGATTATTGAGGCCATTCATCACATTCACCATGTAGTTGCCTGATGGAAGCCCTTGCAGATTCATCATTCTTTGAGTGCCAGTTCCTGTTACCGAAACTGGTATGGAACGACCCACCGCATCAATCAGACTGATACTGGCCTGATCCATGCCCACGGGTAATGTAACCCGGACAATTCCATCCTTATTATCAGTAGGGTATACTATTACCCCGGCAAACAGATCATCAAAATGAACTTTTCGGGTACTACTATATGTCTTCAAGCCAATAGCATTAACCATTTTTAGACGATAGAAATTATCGCCTGGCAATGGATCCACATCATAGGTCTGATAATTGAGCAAACTCGCACTGGTTCCTGCCGCCCGGATATGCGCAACAGTTTCATCGAATACTGCGCCATCCTTACTTCGCTCCACTTCAAAATAATCACTGCCCTGCTCAAACGGTGTCTGCCAGTTTAATTGAACCCGGCTATCATTGGTCTTTGATGCAGTAAAGTCAAGAAGGGTGATTGGTAAGGGTGATGACGCGTTCGTTACACTGATTACATTTCCTCCGGTAGAGGCATTATCAATGAATGGAATGGTACTGATGGGCGCACCTGGTATTTGTATGGTTACAATTTCCATGCAACTGGTGCAATGCCAGGTGGAAGGGACAGTGAACTGATATACGGTAACACTCCCTCCAGAAGGGATCAACTGATTACCACCAGGTGTGGTCTCCGATATCTGGAAATACCAATAGTTGTCGTCGGCCAGTCCGAAGCTGGTCAAATCAAAGGCACTCAGGCCGGGCGTTCCAGTGGCGGCATCTGCCGGGGTGGCTCCGGTGAATGCAGTAGAAGCCGCTGTGATATTGGTAGCCAGACTACCGGTATTGGCATTGGTTGGTGCAGGTGTGGTTGCCGATTTTGGTATACGTAGCGTAATACCCATGGCTCCCCAGGAAGTAGCACTTCCTGAAGTGAAGCCCGGGGCCGCAGCCGTTCCGGTAATCCGCACCACATTGCCCGTCAGATTGCTGATACTCAGATTTAAAACCTGAGCATGCAACATCATTGCAGATGAGCTCAGGGCAATACTCATCGCGATTCTGGCAATTCGGTTTTTCATTTTGATTATTTATTAAAGATGAAAACTTGGATTAGTTAATAATAGCCAGGCATGAATGAACATGCCTGGCTACTGAATTTTAAGGCAATTGTGCCGTGATGATCCAGGAAGGAATGATCAGGGTATTTCCAGGAACTGCCTTCACTTCATTCTTCAGGAATGTAGCATCGGAACTGCCCGGATTAATATTGATATTCCCATCCATGTTGATGTCCTCCGGTGCATATACTCCAGGAACAGAATAGGTATTCACATTCGTAGTATTTCCAGCATCTCCGGATACCCTCGATATCAACAGGGACATATCCGAAGTAGTGGCGGTCGTTGATCCGGAAGAAGCGGAACTCAACACCTTGTTATCTCCGTTAACATCACCTGCCCACATGGCCCAAACACCCGTTGCCACTTGTTTCTGGGCCTTCGTACCATACAATCCGGTATTGCCGGCATTCGTAGTGTAGTCATAGGTGACCAGACCTGAACTATTCGGTGTCAGGGCAGCATTCGTCATCACACCCAGGTGATTCCGGTGGCGGATCGCATACTTATAGTTGCCGTTATCCAATCCGGTAAAATAAACCGGTTGCGTAAACGTACTATTCGTATCCACGATGGTCCCATTGCTCAGCACAAAGGCCGCACGACTTGCAATGATATGGGTCGGAACCGCAGAATCCCGCACCTCGATCTTCACCCAATCGACTATGCTTGCCAGGGTGTTCGGATTGACGGAAGGGGTAATATTCAGACCATATGGATCGGTAGTCGGAAGTAGATCGGCTGCATTCAGGGCCGTACTCATAGTACTGGCTCCAAATGGACCCTGCAGGAATACCTTAGCACTGAAGGTGAGTGGCTGTGGTTTTGTAATGACCGTAAACGTGACCCCATCATTCAGGGTTACATTATCGAACGTGGCAATGTTGGAGCTCCAGCTGGTGGCCGGGATCTTGGTAATGTTACCATCACTGAAATTGCCATTGCCATCGGCATCGATCACAAGCATCAGGTCCGAGGCCTGGGTGCCGGCACTGACGCCTGTTGCGCTCAGATCAAATTTCAACTCCAGATTGCTTGGAGCTATACCGGTCACATCTGCCTTCCATTCGCGGTTGATGCGTTTGGTGCCTGGTACGGATGTCTTAGGCAGGTCAGTGGTGACTTCGGCATTCGATGCATTATCATCTCCAACAATCACATAATTCTTGTCAGCACCGGTGAAGTTGTTGGTATTCGTCGCATTGGAAGCCGCAATAGTTCCAAGGCCAATACTGAGAATAGACCCACTAGCCTGGTTCTGACTCTGACGCTGGATCATGTCAAAGCAGCTATCCTGGCCTATTGCTGTAATCCGGAATTTATAACCGGCGTTGGTGGTCTTATTCCAAATGGTATCACCCGCACTGGACAGATAGTCTGTAGGCGTTGTCTGATCCAGGGTTAATCCCCATTTCACTGCCAGGTACGAATGGATCTTCTGTTGTTCCGCAGGGGTAAGAACACTTTGGTAGGCGATGATCTCACCGATCTGGCCATTCCAGATTTGGGTGCTGTTTGGATCAGAACCAACAGAGCCCAGTGTATTTACTTTGTTCAAACCGCTGACAGAACTTGTAGCTACATTCTTGCCGAACAGAAGATTGTTCCGTACAAAACTGCTATTGTCGCGGGTAAAGCCTTCCAGGTAGGTGGTGCCGGTGGCAATAGTACCAGTGGAAAGATCATTACTCCAGTTTACATTCGACAAAGTCGCTGCATTGTGTGCGAAACCAACTGCCTGATTGGTTGTAGCCGTACCATCACTCAACCAATAACGGTAACCTGCAGTGGTCGTAGTATTAACCACCCCAAATGCCGTATAGCTCAGGTTCCCCATACCAAATACCGGATAGGTTGTGGAAAGGCGGGTAGCGCTGCCATTGAATGTCAGGGCAGGATTGAAGTTGATCAGGCTTGTAGCGTTGTTGTAAACCGGCTGATTGGCGGCCGTGCTCTGGAATACATTATTCAGAGCAGGGCTGTTATCATCCCATTCCTGAACGGTTGTCCCATTAACAGTGATACCATCTTCCGCTTTAAGCCAGAGCTTCAGATTGGTTGTCTGAATATTGGCCGGTGCCTGAACTTTTTGTCCAATAACAGTGAAGTATGTACCCAGACTGAAATCCACATTGTCAAAAGTGGCAACTCCATTGGTGTATGAAGTAGCGGGGATCAGTTTGGCTATTGTAGTAGCTGTGCCAAAGTTAGCCGCATTGTTCAGAGCCAGGTAGAAGTCAGAGGCATATTTGCCAATGGTCATACCATTCAGGTTGACCTGCACCTGAACAGTTCCCGGATTTCCACGCTCCTGAGTCTTGAAGGTTTTAGCCATCCGGACAAAAGAAGCACAGGGTGTATTCGCAATAGTGATCGTTCCATCCCCGGTAACCGGTGTGGTTGCTTTTCCGGCAACCCCATCATCCGCCCATACCAGGAAGGTAGTATCCGTGAGGAAGGTGCTATTGTTCTGAACATTCGAAGGAGCGATGGTACCAAGTCCCATAGTGATATATCCGGGACTGGAGGTATCCACGTTGCGGCTTTGTTTTTGATACAGATCAGAGCAATCGTTGCGGCCTATACCAGTGATGCGGTAGTAGAAATTTGGATTGGCTGTCCAGATGATACCGCCATCCGCTGCGATCAAATTGTTTGCTGATCCAGCAACTTTGGCAATATTGGTATCCGGAGATACCCCCCATTTGAGGTCCAGGTAGCTTTGAAGGGTCTGGTGCTCGGTGGCGCTCAATTTCCGGTTATAAACGATAACCTCATTGATGGTACCTGTCCATGATTCCCCGGTATTCTCACCACCGATATAGGTGGTGCCTGCCTCAACACTGGTTGCGGCGGTTGCAGGTGTGTTCTTCGCACCATTGAAATAGATGTCAACACTATTCGTTCCTGCGGATGAGTTACCCAGAGAAGCACCTAAAATCGCCGCACGGTTCTGGATGAATGAGAACGCTGTAATACCTCCGGCAAAAGAGCCATTATCCCAATAATATGGATTGGCAACCCCGGAGTTTTTGCCCAGAGTCGGGTCATCAATATTCTGATTGTAGACATCCGCATAACCACTGGTGATATTCGAATTAGAGACAGCCGAATAAATCGTTCCTGCTCCATTTACACTAAGGGGTCCGTTGGTAATCTCGAGATTGTTTCCGGAACCATTATACGTAATGGTTGGATTGAAATTTGATGCAGCATTCCCATTCGGATCATATGTTGGCATTTCCGCCGTTACTGATTGTGAGAAGTCATTGGCTGCCGCACTTTGATCACTCCAGAGGTCAACCTTAGCTCCAGCAGCTGTATCGACATCATCATCCGATTTCAGCCAGGTTACCAATCCGCTGGATATACCTGCAGGAGCCTGCACCTTCTTACCGATTACGGTGAAGTAATTGGCATTGGTATTGTTGAAATCGACATTGTCAAATGTGGCAACATTGTTCACATAGGAACTGACACCGATCAGTTGGGTGACCGTGCTACCAAACGTGGATGAATTGTTGATGGCGAGATAGATCTGAGTAGGATCAGAACCCAGGTTCAGTCCTTTCAGATTTACCTGAACCTGCACAGGGCCGACCGTTCCGGTTTCCTGGACTTTGAAAGTCCGGGCGATTCGGGAATACAGAGGGCAAGAAGCAGAAGACAGAACCACGGAACCATCCGTGTTTACTGGAGTAGAGATAATGCCATTGGCACCATCATCCGACCAGATCTCAAAACTCTTGTCCCCACTGAACGGATGGGAGTTGGCAGCATTGGTAGAGTCTATCTTGCCAAGTCCCATAGTAACATATCCTTTGGTAAGCGTATCCTGATTGCGGCTCTGGCGTTGATCCAGGTCGGAGCAATCATCACGACCTATACCCGTCACACGGTAGTAGTGGGTTGCATTTGCATTCCAGATCGTGGTACCATCACCTGCCAGGTAGTTATTACCGGTAGCTGCGGTTTTGGTAATATTCGTATCCATGGTAACGCCCCATTTCAGGGAGAGATAGGAATTGATCTTTTGCCGATCGGATAAGCTGAGGGCATTTGTATAGTAAATGATCTCTCCAAGTTTTCCATTGTGGAAGTCCACACCACTACCACTACCGAGATAAAAGGCACTATTGTTTCCGGTGTAAGTGTTCACAGCATTTGCAGAGCCAATGGCTTTCCCGTCGGCAAAAATGATTTGTGAGGTATCCGCAGCACCTGCGAAATCAGTAGTTGCTCTGGAATTGTCCTTGATCGCTGTGGTGATATGAGCCACTTTTGGAACAAAACCATTATAGCTGGCATCAATTCTGTTCGAATACGGGGCATCGAAAATGATTCGGTTTCCGTAAGGTGTGTAAAGGTTGATGTCATTCGGACTGGCAATCTGACGGAAAATATGCTGCGCGGCCGCACTATTATCACTGCTTGTAACGGAGAAGAGGGTTGCGCCGGTATAGTTGATACCACTGCTGATCAGACCATTTGCATTCAGCAACTGATCATTGCTTCCATCGAATTGAACAACCGGGTTGAAATTGATCAGGGAGCTGGTCGTATTATAAGCCGGTTGATTTGCTGCAGTCGGCTGTGTTACGAAATTGCCTTGTGGACCCTGATCATCCCATTCAGAAACCTTTCCGGAAACGGAATCCGCAACCACACCATCATCACCTCTGAGCCAGAGAGCAAGCCCATTGGACACATTCGCAGGTGCAGAAGCTTTTCTTCCGATTACCGTAAAGTATTGTCCATTGCTGAAGTCTATATTATTAAACGTCAGCGTATTGTTGGTGAAGCTGGCAGCAGGAACCAATTTGGTTACCATGCCGGAAATGCTGGAGGAATTATTGATCGCCAGGTAAAAATCGGAAGCGGTTTTGCCGAGTCGCAGTCCAGCAATATTCACCTTCACCTGCACCACTCCCACTGTACCTGTTTCCTGGACCATGAAGGTTTTGGCAAGACGGGTGAATAGCGGACAGCTTCCAGAGGCGAGGGTAATGGTCCCATCACCGGTTATGGTGCTGGATGAAGTCCCCTGAAGGCCATTATCAGACCACATTTCAAAACTCTTGTCAGCAGTGAACGGATGGGTATTTGCAGCATTATTTGCAGCAATGGTTCCAAGACCCATTGTTGCATATCCTGCGCTCAATGTATCCTGGTTGCAGCTTTGACGTTGATCCAGGTCGGAGCAATCATCCCGGCCGATACCCGTCACCCGGAAATAATGGGTAGCATTCGCAGTCCAGTAAGTAGTACCGTCACCAGCAATAAAGTTGTTGGAGGCAGCAACCGTCTTAGTGATATTCGTATCAAGGGAAATACCCCATTTTGTGGCGAGATAGGAGTTGATTTTCTGGCGTTCTGTAAGTGTGAGTGCGGATGTATAGTAAATCACTTCACCCACTTTACCATTTACAAAATTCCCATTACCTGCACCATTTCCTCCTATGGAAAGTTGTGCATTTACTCCGGTGTAATTGGTAACTCCATTCGCTGCAGCTAGCGCTTTGCCATCTGCAAATACGATTTGTGACGTATCTGCTGGTGCTATAAAGTTGGTAGTCGCACGTGTATTGTCCTTGATGCCGGAGGCGATATGCGCAAAACCGGTTGCGTACCCTGTGTAACCTACATTGATTCGTTCACCGAACGGCGCATCAAAAAGGATGCTATTACTGTATGGAGAACAGAAATTCACATCATTCGGGCTGGCTTGCTGGCGGAATACCTGTTGTGTTGCACCAGGGTTATAGCTGTTAGCTACAGTAAAGAACGTAGCTCCAGTATATGTAGTTGTACTGCTCAGAAGTCCGCCAGGTAGCAATAATTGGTTATTGCTGCCATTAAACTGAATGGCCGGATTAAAGTTGATCATGTTCGCAGCCGTATTGTAAACCGGTTGATTAGCTGCGGTTGCCTGTGTTACATAATTTCCCTGAGGGCCCTGATCGTCCCATTCAGTAACCTTTCCGGAAGTTGTATCCACTACAACCCCATCATCAGCCTTTAGCCATAAAGCAAGACCATTGGAGATATTGGCAGGAGCACCGGCTTTTCTACCGATGACTGTGAAATACTGGCCTGTTGCAAAGTCCACATTATTGAAAGTGATCACATTATTTACAAAGCTGGCAGCCGGCACTAGTTTGGTAATGGTTCCAGAAATGCTTGCACTGTTATTGATGGCGAGATAGAAATCTGCAGCCGTCTTGCCAAGCTTGAGCCCATTGATGTTTACCTGTACCTGAACATTCCCTACCGTACCCGTTTCCTGAACATTGAAGGTTTTAGCAAGACGGGAGAACAGTGGACAGGAACCAGCAGCCAGGGTAGTGGTGCCATCACCGGTTACTGAGCTGGAAGTGATCCCACGAATACCATTGTCGCTCCAGATCTCAAAGCTCTTATCAGCGGTAAATGCGTTATTGTTAAGCGCATTGCTCGCTGCAACACTGCCAAGTCCCATAGTTACATAACCGGCACTCGTTGTGTCCTGGTTGCGGCTCTGACGTTGGTCGAGATCCGAACAGTCATCGCGTCCGATACCAGTAACCCGGAAATAGTAGGAATTGTTGGCATTCCAGATTGCGGTTCCGTCAGACGCCAGGTAGTTGTTTGCACTGGCAGCAGTCTTCATGACCGAAGTATCCATGGATACCCCCCATTTCAATGAAAGGTAGGATTGAATTTTCTGGCGTTCTGTTGGTGTTAGTGCCGAAGAGTAGAAGAGCACCTCTCCAATCTTGCCATTGTGCAGTTCATAACCTCCACCAACGGTAAGCAAACCATTGTTCGCTGTATATGTGGAAACCCCGGTACCTGTGACTACAGAAGTTCCATTTACGTAAACCGCCTCCGTTTTGGTGGCTGGCGTATTGGTTCCACTATTGTCTTTTACACCGGTAGTAATTACGGCTTGCTTATTTGCAAACGTGGTGATACCCGGACTTTGAATCCGGTTGCCACCAGGTATATCGCAAATGATGGTATTCCCGTAAGGTGCATACATGCGAACCTCATCCCCGCTTACCGCCTGGGTAAACATGCGTTGTCCTGCTGCAGGGTTTTCACTATTGGTAACCGTAAACATGGTTGCACCCGTATAAACAGTGCTGTTGATCAATAGGCCTGTAGCATTGGTCAGGTTGTCATTCGACCCGTCAAACTGAAGGGTAGGGTTGAAATTGAGCAAACCTGTTGTTGTGTTATACAATGGTTGGTTTGTTGTACTGGCCTGGCTGACATTGATTCCGGCAGGACCCTGATCATCCCATTCGGTGACAGCGCCATTGTTCTGCACGATTCCGTCCTCAGCCTTCAGCCATAGTCTCAGATTGGTAGAGATATTGGCTGGGGCCATGGATTTGTTCCCGATAACTGTAAAATATTGACCGGAGCTCAGATTTACATTGTTGAAGGTGAGGATGCCGGCTGTATAGCTCGAAGCAGGAATCAACGCCGTAACCACTCCGGAAATGGATGCGGTATTATTGATTGCCAGATAATAATCAGCGACAGTCTTGCCCAAAGCTATTCCGGTCATGTCAAATTGCATCATGACATTTCCAACACTTCCAGTTTCCTGCACCCGGAAGGTGCGGTTCAGCCTCCTGAAAGTCCGGCAACTGCCGGTTGGGAGTATGGTGGTGCCATCTCCGGTTATGCTGGTAAGACCGATACCGGTGGCACCGTTATCAGCAATAATCTCAAAGCTTTTGTCTGCACTGAAGGAATTCGTATTGGCTACATTGGTAGCAGCGATCGTGCCCAGTCCGATGGTCATGATCGCACTCTTGTTGACACTCCGACTTTGCTTTTGATAAAGATCCGTATTGTCATCACGACCGATACCAACGATATCGTGTTTATAATTGGTATTTAATGTCGCATCCCAGGTTACAGTGGTTCCATCAGAAGCCACATAATTGTAGTTCGCAGCATTGGAGTCAACAGCGCCATTACCTTGTCCGAGCGTAATGCCGTATTTGATAGCGAGGTAACTGTTGATGCGTTGCATTTCTGCATCCGTCAGATTCCGGCTGTATGCAAAGAATTCCGGGATCTTTCCCTGCCAGAATTCGAAGGCACTCGTTCCATCATAATCGGTTCCCAATCCTAAAGCACCAAAGAAATAGGGTTGTTGCCCAATACCCTGGCTTAGGAAGTTCCAGGAAGAGAATGTAGATCCCTTGTAACCATCTGCCCAGGTATTCAGAGCCGGACTGGCAACGGTATTATCGGAATTGAATCCAATGATTTGGGATTGTGCGTTTTTGGTAGCCAGGCTTGTGGCAAATGAAGTACCACTGGTCCAATATCCATTGGTTCCAGGACCGTACTTTGTGATCTTGCCCATATTGCCATTGCCTAAACCATAAGGCGTATAGCCGCTGGAGCCGGTGGCGCCGCCCTGACTGTATAATACCAGCCGATCCACAGCGTTTTGGGAACTGAAAAAGGCATTGTAGCCCGTGCCGGTTTGTTCATCCGCATTGACGCCCATGAAGGTGTAAGGGGATGAACTTCCCATCAGCCGGGTATTATTACCCATCCATTGGGAAGAACCATTGAATGTCACGGAGGCATTGAAATTGCTTAGTCTGGCTGCAGTGCTCTTATAGTATTTCGGCTGATTGCCGGTCGTCCATTGTTTCAGGTTGTAGCCATTGCCGGATTGATCCACCCAAACAGATAAATTGGTGGCATCGTTTACCCCGGAAATGCTATCGGCTTTATACCAGCAAACCACGGCGGAGTCCACATTTCCAGGACCCTGAGGTATCAGACCTTTAGAATTACTGAACTCCGAGGTTCCATTACAGCTGGCTCCGCTTCTGGTATAAGTCATGGTAAGGCTGGCCTTTTTAGGATTGGCGGCTGGCCCGGTAGTTGCGGTGATTACCTGCGTCTGGGTTCCGCTGCTCAATCCACTGAAGGAGGTGACATAATATTCTCCTTCTGCGCCTGCCTGTGCGGAGTTGGTAAAGAATTCCACTTTACAATTTCCGGAACATTGACCTGAGGGCAGCGTGAAATTCACGGAGTATTGTCCGCCTCCTAATGGCGATACCGAATTAATAGCCGGAGCGAGGGTATTTTCCAGGTTACAGTTTCCACTGCCGGTTAGATTGATTCCCAGTCCCACGTTATTGGTAATGCTGTTTTTGGTTATCACTACATTGTCTGGGTTATTGATCTGAATTCCATCGCCGGCAGCGTTGGTGCGGCCATTGGCGCTGATAAAGCAACCTGAAACAGTGAATATGGTCGCCACACTCGCATAGTCAAAGTAGAGACCGTCCATACCATTGTTGGTGACGGTATCATTGATGAATGCTACACTATCGGTAAGGCCGCCAGTGCAGGCCGGCCAACGAACGCCCTGGTAGGTAGAGCTATCGATCCTTAGGTTGGAAATCTTAACATTACGGCGGTTATAGTTGCAATTGTCCACCCAGATACCGCGGCCGTTTTTGGTAAGGTTACCACCATTCCAGGTGACATCCTTAAAGTCTAACCAAATCTGAACTCCATAGACGTCTGCTTCATTTACAGAAACATTATTGAAATTGGCGCCATACACGTGGCAGATAAAACGGATGCCATAATCGCCATCATCGGTAGTACCCCCCTGATCTTCGTCTATAGACACATTCGTCATGGTCAGATTGGTGGTGGTATTGTTAAACTGCATCATGATATTGCCTCCATAACCATTCACATTGTCAAATGTGCTGTTGGTGATGCTTGCATTAGTTAGGGTTCCTGTTACATAAAGCCCGAAGACTTCTGCATCGTGCATGACCAGTTTATCCAAGGATAAATTGGAAACATTGGAATTGAAATAGATGCCGTAGTTGCCATCATCGGTATTCGCCATGGAAGACCGGTTTTTCATATTGATCAATACATTGCTAAGGGTAAATCCATTGACGGTATTGAAGCATTGTATCCCGCGGAAGTCACCGTAGTGATTGCTATCTATCTTTAAATTGGAAGCTGTGAAATTGGTTACGGCACCCCCGAGGTAAATGCCCCAAACATCGGCACCACTAATGGTGTCTTTATCCATGGTCACATTGGTGCTGGTATTATCGAACAGGATGCCGTAATCACCTCCGTTATTGAGGTATTTGCCGGTGTACAGGTCGATGTAGCTGTTCTTGATGGTTATGGTATTTGCTGGACCGACGAAGCGCATACCGATTCCGGAAGCATCGAGGCCATTCATGTACACGCTGTCGATGGTCACATTTGTAGCGGCCCCCTGAATATAAATACCATAATAGCCTGCCTGGAGGTTATTCATCACGAAATTCTTGATGCTGAGATTTTTGGCATTCCCGGTTACATAAATCCCGAAGTTCCAGTAGTCGCCAGAGCTATTGCTGCAGGTGAGATGTTCCAGACTGACATTGCTGGTTGTTGCCGCATCGATATGGATAGGTTCGTAGCCCGAATTCTTGAAATTCAGGTTTTTGATGTAGGAACCATCGGATCCATTGCTGAGGATGATCATGTAGATCGCATAATCACCGGAAGAAACGTATTTGATGGTGACCATTGAAGGGCCACCATCGATGGTTACTGGTTTGGTGATTGCCGGTAAACTGGAAGTAGTGGTGACCGTTGAAACGGTGAAGGTGATGGTATGTGGACCGGCAGAAAGATTTGCCTGGTTGATACAATATCGAAGGTCGCCACTGGTGCCAGTACCGGTACCGGCATCACCACCATTGGAGACGGTGAAGTTTGTTGCGTGGGTCGTTAATGAAAGAAGGAGTAGGATGGGAACCACAACAAATCCTAGCTTAAATCGGTTAAGAAGTAGGTATAGTCTCATGTTTCGGGAGTAAATTTTATTGGCATGTTATGAGTCGTATAATATTGAAATGTATTTTAAGAATTATAGGATTTTCTTATCTTCGGCATAGAATTTGATGGATCTATTCTTTTAATGCCTGGCAAGGAAAATCCGGACGTTCGAAATGAACGTACCTTTTAGTTATCCGCTATCGTAGATGGGAGGGGAGTAAAAGGAGTAAAGGGCATTAGAAGAAATGCCTTTATAGGAGTAAATACGTAAAATAAAGTAGTTCAATGCCTCGGCAGGATGATTTCGTGAACAATAGGATGAACATTTGGTATTAAACCCTGTATGACCACACTAGCGCTAGGACTGCCATCCGAATGTTAGCTGTATACGGGTAGTTTGATTCCTTTCCTTATTATTTCGGCTCCTGCCGGCTTCCCTGGAGTGATTCAGGGAAGCTTTTTTTTGGGAAAAGGGATTAAACCGCTGCTAAATTATCTTGTGCAAGTATAATTGTCAAGCGATATAGTATTATTATAATGATAAGTATTTTATGTAATTTTAAATTACATTTGATATTTCTTATAATTCATGGAGTTAAAGCTATTGTTATTTCGCTGTTAACCAAATTTGGTTTTGTTTTTGCGGTTTAAGATGATTTGGTGTATAAAATCAGTTAATATTTCAATAATTATAAATTGAAATTATAGGCGGTTAAATACATTATGCTAGGAAGTAATTACTGCATGCAAATTATAGTAATTCATAAATTTCATAATTTGAAATAATACATTAATGTATTTTTAAAATTTTATATCAATGAACCCCTATTTTCATCCCACCATAATATGTTTTCAACTCCAGTTTGAAAAACTGAAAAAAAATCGTTCTTAGCAATTCTCAAAACAGCGCACGACTTTAAGCCGTACAGCTAAACCTGATCCCCTTCGACAACTGAATGCAACGATAAGCCTGTGCCTTAAGTGCTTGAGACAAAGCCGGATGCTATTGCTAGCTTGTGTCCAAACCTTCACGCCTGATTCCCTTTTCAGACCTTTTCTGCCGCAACCGCCTCAGCTTCTTCCAATTCATTTCCATTCTGCTCAGGCAGCTGCTCCTTGCGCAATGACTTGAAAAATGCCGCAACAATCACCAGGGACAATACACCCTGACACAACATCGTATTCGGCGCACCGATCCATTGCGAAGCAGCCCCGGTGATCAGGCTGCCCAGAGGTAGCATCCCGAAATAGGCCAGCGCGATATAGCTCATCATCCTACCGCGCAATTCTGGTGCCGTTTCAACCTGTATGATCGTGATGCAAAGGGTGTTTTGTGTCATCACACCAAAGCCGGTGATTACGGCAAAAACCATGGCCAAAGGGAAGTAATTCATGTGCGAGAACAGCATCAGGCCCAGCCCCGTTATAATTCCACTGCCTACCAGCAGGCGCTTGAGATTGGTCCCTTTTTTTAGGGATGCGAGGAACAAAGTGCCAGTGATCGCACCGAGACCCATGAAACTGCTGATATACCCAAAGGTGGCTGCATCTCCATTAAAGATCACTTTTGTGAAGACGGGAATCAGGGTATCATAGGATAATACAAATAGGCTTAGGATCCCTAGTAATAAGATGACGACACCTATACCTGGGGTTTTTATCAGATAGTTAAATCCTTCTTTCATTTCGGCCGCTGCTTTCTTCCGGACTGCAGGTTTCACGAAGGCAGGGAATTTCATGAGCAGTAGGGAAGTGATCACCGCCAGGAAACTGATGGCATTCAGAAAAAAGCATACACCAGCCCCATAGGCCTGGAGTACAAGTCCGGATAGGGCAGGTCCGATCAGTCGCGCCATATTCACCATGGCAGAATTCAGGGCCAGGGCATTGGTCAGATCTTCTTTGTCACTGATCAACTGATGAATCATTGGTTGTCGGGCGGGCACATCAAAGGCATTGATCACCCCAAGAACGATGCTGAGTGCGATGATCTCCCAGATCTGAAAATGGCCGGTAAGCACCATGATCGCGAGCATCACTGCCTGAAGCATAGATGCGGTTTGGGTTATGAGCAGGATTTTGTGCCGGTTATAGCGATCGGATAATATACCGCCGAAGAGGGATAGCAGGAAGGAAGGGAATTGCTGTGCAAAAATGGTCAGGCCCAGCATGAAGGCCGAATGGGTCATAGTATAAACCATCCAGCTAACGGCTGTGCGCTGCATCCAGGTCCCGATCTGTGATATGGATTGTCCGCTGAAGAAGAGGGCATAATTCCGATGCCGGAATGCCCTGAAGGTGTTGATTGTTTTACCCGCCATTTCGAATGAGTCCCTGCGTTGTGCTGATGGTAAAGTTCCGGCCTGTTTATTGGATATTACGGCCAACAAACAAAAACAATGCTAGGAACCTATTCGGCATTGGGGCAAGGATAATTGCGTAGGGATGGTAAATTTCAGAAACAAACTTTTGAATGGAGTTATTTTGCAAAAACCTTCGGGGTTGGCAATCGATAGCCATGTAAACTACAATAGATGATTTCTATAATTCATTTACCATTTGAGATTATCATTCGGCATTCTCGGGATAAAAAATCCTAAAATGCAATTTGGATTTCTAATGCAAATCTGAATGTGATTTTTCGTTCCGAAACCTGCAGATTCCTATAAGCTATCGCCCTTAATAAAGGGTGATTTTACGGAGTCAAAACGATTTCCTGGATTTACTTTGTGTCAATGTTCGATGACTACACGATCTAATTCACAAATCCTGTTGAAAAAAAGGAAAAACGTCCTCTATTGAAATCGATTTGACTTTCTGACACTACTTAACCGATTGCGCTTTTTGTACAATCCGGCTGTATTTCGTCAAATCGATCATTTTGAAATTCTTCGTTTTAGTCAGCATGGAATAGTGCCTTATTTTGCTGTATTTCACCTGCGTTGCGAAGGCCGAATATTTTGCGATGAGATAACCGGCATAACCATCCAGAATACCCAAATGGAGGAAGTAGTCATTAAAAAATCGCCATTTGGGAGACAACCAGACTTTAATGATACTGCAAGTCTTTCCGCAACTGATGGCTTGTTTAGCAGCGATCTCGGTAAAGTTTTCGATCTGCTTTAAATGATTGGAGATACTGGTGAATGAGTAATGCAGCAAATCGCCCTGCAATACTCCGATCGCTTGTCTATTATTGGAGGGTAGCCATTTTTCGTGAATGCTTTCACCCACCCAGTTGCCTTTGGATTTATCAAAGAGTCGCAATTTTTTATCCGGATACCAACCTCCATGCCGGATCCATTTCCCACAATAATTGGCCATTCGGTGACAAACATAGACATCAAAATCGCTGGTCTTTTTGGCCTCAAGAATACTCATGGCCAATTCCGCTGACACCTCCTCATCGGCATCGATCGATAGAACGAAGGGATTTGAAGCCTGCATCATGGCAAAGTTCTTTTGCTGCACATAGCCCAGGAATTCCTGCTCGATAACTCGGGCGCCCATCATCTCCGCTATTGCTATGGTAGCGTCCGAAGAATAACTATCAACGATGACGATCTCATCTGCCAGTTGACGCACAGAGGCAATGCATCGACCAATACATTCCTCCTCATTGAAAGTGATAATTACAACGCTTAACTTTCTCATGTTGACCCTTTTTGTTCTGTTCGAATTGATTTCAAAAGCGCTTAATCCCGGTTGCAACCTGTCGATAAATCAACAGTTGATTTTCATTACTATTATTGTACCAATGAAGCATTTGAAAACGACAATAGGAATGCGGATATCCAAAAAAAGGAGCGTCCTCTTCCTTAGTTAGTGGATGATTGCTGGTGAAATTTGTAAACCTTAGCAAGCCAAAACGATGGTAAGTCGATAGCTTTAAAAGGGGTGGGTGGCTACACGCCCAACCTGTAGAAGCCAGAAATTTGCTACAAGATCGAATAAGCAGGTGACTGAGCTCCTTCAAAATAATTAAATGAACAGCATGTATGACCTTATGGTGTTCATTTATCATCAAATGAGAATTGGCTTCAGGCATTCATAGTTTAATGTAATTCAATTGGGTAGACCGAAGTATTCTGCCAATTCACAAGGCCCTTCAGGATTTCCTTTGAATTGATTTTTTGCAGAAGGTTTAATTCAAAGGAGTCTTTGTGGATTTATTATTTAGTCAGGTGCCTGCTTTATCACTCCCAAATTGGATTTACAGAAAGATCAATCCGGGATAAAAATCGACTTGGGAAGCAGGGGATTTTTCAGAAAGGTTGATAATAGCAATATTCACGCTTGCATGTAACTATTTATGTCACAAAGGCATGTATTGCCTGGCGCAAGGTTTGCCTCTATAAAGGAAAGCGAGGACTTTTCAAATAATTCCATTCAGCGAATTATTAATCTGCTTTTTGAAGCGCGTTGGTCTTTTTTTGAGTTTGAAAAATGAGTTTGTTAAAATAATTTAAGGAAGATTTTTTACGAGGCTATATAAGTGGCAATGAAAAAATGAAGGATTCGTTTTTGTGGATTTGATGTGGAGTTTAAGCAAGGCTCATTCAGTAATTCGATTGACAACGGCAATGGCCATTCCATCATATTCTTTAACGCCCACGGAATGCAGAATCGTGGCGGTGACCCGTTTGTTTTCACTTAACATCTTATTGAACCGCTGCACCCCCTGAACCTTTTCATCGCTGCTATTCTGATCAAGAATTTTCCCTTCCCGGATTACATTGTCGCAGATGATCAATGTTCCTGGTCGTGAAAGTTGTAAGGCAAAGTCAAAGTATTCAGTATAGGGTGGTTTGTCTGCATCGATGAAGATCATATCGAAAGGCTCTTCATTGGCTGCGATGAGTTGTGGTAAGTTGTCCAGAGCTTTACCGACTCTTAATTCGACCTTATGTGATAGTCCTGCGTTGTCGATATTTTTTTGGGCCACGGCACCATGGTGTTTATCCACTTCGATGCTGATCACTTTCCCATTTTCAGGCAAGGCTCTTGCCAGCCAGATCGTGCTATAGGCGCCAAGTGTTCCAAGTTCCAGTACTCTTCGTGCATTACTGGCGATCATCATGACCTGCAGGAATTTCCCCTGGTTAGCAGAAACGCTGTGCTGCGGCAATCCTTCCAGGTCGAGGGAATTAATGGTATGGATCAATGCCTCATCCTCGGGAGCGAGAAGCTTGCTGATGTAATTGTCGACTTTGGAGAAAATTTCGGTGTCCATTGATATGAATATAAGCAGGATTTTCAAGGGACCCCGCACCCCGATCCCCGCACCCCGCACCCCGTTCCCGCACTCCGCACCTGCACTCCGCACTTTATTTCCGCTCCCGCACTCCGTTCCCGCACCCCGCACTCCACTATGTGCTGGACCAGAAAATTATTTCAACACGAGAATTGTATCACCATCATGCAGTGCTTTCCCTTTGTGGTAATAGCCAAGATTTGAATAGGTGACTGCATCCGCATCGCCGGCGGAATTGGAGGGGAAGCAATCATTGCAATGGACCTTTTCAACATTCTTCTGGTAGGTGATTCCATAGACCGTATCTGATGTAAAACCCGGCTCATCAATTTTCAAGACATAATCATAGTTACCCCATTCCCCGTTTGCCATTAACCAAGGATTGAAGGGACATTCCTTATCGCCACATCCGGTGGAAAAGCTATCTACTGTTAAGTGAGTTGTTGGTTGTAAACGGATATAGGTAAGAGTATGATGCTGTTCGTATGTTTGGGGGAAGTAAATAATGATTTCAGGATAGGTGTAGGGATCGCAATAAAGTTTCGTACAGCAGGCAGTGAACTGGATAGAAATTGCGATGAGGACAATATTGTTGTAGGCTGGAAAGTTGTGAGGATGTGTTTACTGAAACAATTTGCCGTTATAAAATGATTTCCCTTGTTTCAAAGAAATGATTATATGTATATTTACGATCAGACGTTGAATCCCATCAACTAACGATAAAAACCTACTTCTAAACCAATAAGCCAATGAAACAATCTGTTCTATTCATCCTCCTGATCTCCTTTGCCTTTTTCGCCTGTAAAAAATCAGATAATACTCCGACACAACCCGTTTCTACGGACCCAACCATCACTACCATCAATCCCAACTCGGGTGGGTATGGAACAACGGTGACCATTACTGGTACTAATTTCAGTACCACTGCGGCGAGTAATTCTGTTAGCATCAATGGCAAGGCAGCGGTGGTTCAAACTGCTACGGCTACCAGCCTCACTGTTCTAGTGCCGGTTGCTGCAGGCACTGGCGCTGTTTCCGTCACCACAAATGGTAAGAGCGCCACCGGTCCTGTCTTTACCTATAACTATACTTTGTTCGTTACTGGCGATGAAAGTAATGGCTCACATGATGTTGCCAAATACTGGAAAAATGGGGTGGCTACTGCTATCAGTGATGGGACCAGTAATGTTTATACCAACGGTATTGCGGTTAATGGGAATGATGTTTATGTCTCCGGATATGAAATCTCCGGCACTTATGATATCGCTAAATATTGGAAGAATGGTGTAGCCACGGTTCTCTCAGCTCCAAATCACATCGGTAATGCCGGTCAGATTAAACTTGCCGGCAACGATGTTTATGTGGTCGGATTTGAAACCAACGGCGGTCCCAATGGGATCGCCAAATATTGGAAGAATGGCGTTGCCACCGCTCTTACAGACGGAACGAAAAATGCAAACGCGTTCACCATTTTTGTTTCCGGTACGGATGTTTATGTCGCAGGAAAGGAATTTAATGGAACGAATTATATCGCTAAATACTGGAAAAATGGCGTTGCAAAACCATTAAGTTCCAATGACGGAGATTGCAATGATAACGTCGTTTCTGGAACTGATGTTTATGTTGCCGGCTACGAATCCAATGGATCGCACCTGATCGCGAAATATTGGAAAAATGGAGTGGCGACCTTGTTGACGAATGGAACAAATGATGCGGGTGCACTTGGCATTGCAGTTGTTGGCAGTAACGTTTATGTTACAGGATACGAGAACGGTGGAACCACCGCGATTGCTAAGGTTTGGAAGAATGGGGTAGCCAGCTCCCTCAGCGATGGAACACATGATGCCGCGGCAGGACAGATCGCGGTTATTGGAAATGACGTGTACATAGCCGGCTACGAAAATAATGGCACCACCTATTTAGCCAAATACTGGAAAAATGGGACAGCGGTAAATCTTACGAACGGAACACATAAGGCACAGGCTTTAGGATTGTTTTTGCAATAGTCTATAGCATCGCATTTCGGTAAATCCACTAATCCTTCGAAGTTGTTGATGAAAACACCAAAAAGGGCGGGATTATATGGGTATATTAGGTTCTAAGTTCTTATTTTCCGATCCTTATCGAACGTTCCGTCGACCCAAACTTTGTCCCTGCCATTCGGCGGGACAGGCATCCAGAAGGGATCTGTTTTATTATTCTGAAGTCTTACATCATTAGATTCTTCCAGAAAGGACAAAGAATATTGGATGTACCATCCTACACTTTCATTCAGTTTTGGCGATCTTTATTTGCTCATACTTTAATTCCGCGACATCTCGAGGATACATCCGGTTCAATAAATTCATCACCGGATTGGTCATAAATGTTGTGATCAATGCCATGATCACAAACATGGTAAAGAGCTGCGGACTGAGCACGCCTAGGTCGTACCCAATGTTCAGTACCACCAACTCAACCAGGCCCCGCGTATTCATCAAGGTACCTATGGCCAGACTACTGTACGTGCTTTCACCCGTTACTTTAGCCGCCAGAGCACTGCCTCCAAATTTGCCGATCACTGCAACTGCAGTAATCAGCAGGCAAACTCCCCAGGAACCAAGATCATTCAACAAACCAATTTCGGTCCGCAAGCCGGTGAAAACAAAGAATAGGGGGAGCAGCAATATGGTGGCGACATCCTCTGTCTTTGCGGTTATTTGATCTCTGAAATTAAAGCTCTGGGGCATGATCACACCCGCAATAAAGGCGCCAAATAAAGCATGGATGCCGATCAGCTCACTGGTCAATGCGCTTAAAAGCAGCACGATAAATACAAGTGCAATCGATGCTCTTGAAATCTTCCCATCGGCATTCTTTTTCTCGATTGCTTTTCTCAACAACGGTTTTACCACAAAAAGCATGATCGCAATGAAGATGATGGTCAGTCCGATCGTATAAAGCGATGCATTGAATGATCCGGCTTTTACTATGGCTACCACAACCGCAAGCAGACACCAGGCAGTAATATCATCCGCTGCCGCGCAAGTCAGTACCATAGTCCCGAGGCGGGTATGGACCATATTTCGCTCTTTGATAATTCTGGCTAAAACCGGGAAGGCCGTAATGCTCATAGCAATACCCAGAAAGAGGGCAAAGGCATAAAAAGGAATATTGCCGGGCGAATATAATCTGTAGAGATACAATGCCAGGATGACCCCAAGCAGGTAGGGCATCAGGATACTGGCATGGCTGATAATGACGGCCGCCTTCGCCTTATTCTTCAACGACTCCAGGTTCAATTCCATACCCACGATGAACATGAACAGGATCAGCCCCACCTGACTAAGCATCTGAATATTTCCCAACGCATTCTTCGGGAAGAGGAAGCTGCTTATTTCCGGGAAAAAATGGCCAATCAGGGAAGGGCCTAATACGATGCCGGCTACTATTTCACCAATCACGGCGGGTTGTCCGATCATTTTAAACAGCGCTGCAAATACCTGTGATGCGACAATAATTACTATAAGTTGCAGAATGAAAATAATTACCGGACTGGAGAATGTCTGGGATATATGGGAGGTCAGGTGCTTTTGTATAGCATTCAGTTTGGCAGGGATTAGGGTGGTCGAATTCATGTCGTTGCCGATATGGAGGATCAGCAGGATGGCGCTCACAATGCCTATGAGCATTATGAAATAAAAAACGCCACTCAGCCTTACATTCATGTCGATGCCTTTCAGCAAATATAGACTGAAGGTTTACACCTGAATACTCGATATAGTATCTTATGGGAGGTTTACATGCTGGTTGTGGTGCGATGAGAGTGTTTGCCAATGTCACATGATGCCATATGCTGTTTATCTGGCAATGACTAGACCCCTTCCAGTGCAAGGCTGGACTGCAATCAGAGGATATGCAATTACATTAGAAGAGCCTCTGGCCTTATGGCCTGCGCTATCTATTGTACCTGGAAACCCGGGCCCTCCTTCGCCATTCGGCTACGGCGGGGAACCCTAAAGCCACCGGGCTACTTGAGGCCTTAAGGCCTTGGTTGATCTGATGTACTCTTTTACACACACCAAAATGCTTTTAAAACATCGCTCACCAATCAGGGGATTGGAAACCGGCAGTACCTCGACACGGGTCTGGGTACAACCATTTACTTTTTATCTGGAGTACCTGTTTTTCTGATGTACCATTCGTTTAGTTGTTACTTCGGAAAGAGCCATATAATCTCAGAAAGTCGCTCTAAAGCGACTTTCTGATGGGCTATTTAAAAGCCCGGTTATAGGGGGTTGTTCCAAGCAATTACTCTTTCACAAACCGGAAGTTCGCGGTGCCCTTATCTGTAATCAACTGTACCATATACACGCCTGAAGCGAGTTTGCTGGCGTCGATACTGCTGCCAGTGAGCATTGTTTGAAGCACAACAGCGCCAGTTGCATTGCGGATCACTGCCTGTTTCTCACTCTTGATGGTATTCAGTCCGACAAAGTTGATCTTCGCAGTGACCGGATTAGGGTATACCCGGACCATATCAAGTGCACTCACTGTCGGCACTGCGGTTGAAAAGTGACCCTCGAAATGCTTGCTATTTTCCTCGAAAACGATATTGTTCACGATTGGATTTGCTGCGGATAAAGTCACTGCTAGCACAGGATTTGTTTTACCCCAGGCATCTCCGAAAACCAGGTAGCTGCCATAGGCAAGGCTTGGAAACACGAACTTTCCGGCGGCATCAGAATAGGTGTATCCAACAGCTTTCCCGGTAGAAGTGGTCAGCAGTAAAATCCTTTCAGATAGTGGATCGCCTACACCGGCACTCTTATTAGCACCCAGTAGCACATTGCCACCGATAAAGGCTGGTCCTCCTGGATTGGTGCCGGCGCGCAAGAAAATATTCACACCTCCGAGGCGATTGTACCAGATATTAGATGCCACTGTATCGGCACTGTTCCACACCAGGGCGGAATCATGGTAGGTCGGCAAAAAGTTCGAGTAAAATGGATCAGAAGGCTGCAGCGCAGCTTTTACATAAGTTGCATAATAGCCAAGGTGTACTCCAAAATTTACATATGGGTCTTGCGCTTCGTCAAATTGGTAAAAGCCTGAGGCATTGGTTATTGTTGAGTCTAAAGCTGTTAAGGATGTGACGTAAGGTAAAGAAGTAGTATCGATCAGGGATCTCACGGCGTAAACCTTGGCATTGGCAGCTGGACCGCCACCCTGTTTGTATACATTTCCAGAAATGCGGAACAGACAAATGGTATCGTTAACATTCGACATACTGGAACCTGACCATGTAAAATAGTGGTAAGGGCTGGTGCAGTGTGGGTAGTCTTCAGAGGTTATGGCAATAGTACCTGGAGTCCAATTACATGGAACCGTATAAGAATAGGTGCCTGTGCTACTCAGCGTTGTATAAGTGCCAACTCCCGGCAAGCCTACATTGGCGAGATATACCTGTCCGAGTGTTACCGGAGTGCCATTGGCATAATAAACAGTTCCGGATATCGTTGGTGGTGCATTAACGGAAAGGGTATCCGACCAACCCGTTGTGGTGGTGCTGCCCGACCAGAGGACCGTATCATTCAGATAACCCGGACAAGATGGACCTGTAATCGTAGCTTGGACGAGGATATTGCCCACATTCCAATCGCAGGGTACGGACAAGGAATACGTTCCAGATGGCCCTGTAGTAACATTCACTGAATAGTATGAACCCGCAAGATCATAGAATATTACATTGATTCCCGGCGCTACTGGTCCATTTTTGTAATGAATCGTCCCCGAAATCGTACGGGATACGCCAGAATAGATGCTCCAATACGGCATTCCGATACTATAACCGGTATATACCTGATATTTCGATTGCAGGGCCCCGCAGGAAACCGTGCTAATCTTCAGCGATGCAGTGAGCGTACTTACCGGAATAGCGAATGAATAGGCTCCGGTGGAGGAACTTAGGACGCTGTCGCGGATCACAATGGATGCTGTTGAATCCTGGAAATAAACCTTCTGTCCGACCACAGGGCTAAAGGTCCCACCCACATATAGAATACCACTGATGGTCGCAGTGCTGGTAGCACAGGCATTCAGGTTAAGCGTTAAATTGCTACCAGAATATGCAGCACTATTTCTGTATCTGGTACCGCAAGCCTGGGCGAAAACAACCATGTTGCCGCTTGGAATATTGAAGGGTAGGGTGAAGGTGAAAACGCCGGAACTATTGGTATAGACGCTGTCAATGTAATACCATCCGTAAGTAGATGAATCAATTATTCCCACTTTGTAATAGGGGATCGGACTGCTGGTGCTCACATTGGTAAGTGTTCCGCTAACCGTAGGAAAATTGCATAAATAAAGTGTAGGGGCAATGACCGGTGCACCAGTATAAGTAACGCTCTGGGTTTGCAATCCGCAGGCAGTAGTAGAAAAAGTAAGCGTACCTGCACTAAGCGACGCCGGAGGATAAAACGTTACTGCGCCATAGTAATCCGTGTATGAGCTATCCTTGTAGGTGGCCGTGCTGTTTTTGATGTAGACCTTCTGCCCTGATACGGCAGCCAAACTACTCAATACCCGTAACGTGTCCCTCACAAAAGGGGCGCAGTACAAGGTCATATTCGCACTGCTTGTTGAGGAGGTAATGGCCCAACAATAGGACGGAAAACTACAGGAATTGCATAGGGTATTATAGGAGTGGCCGGTAATCATCGTCAGGCTAAAACTATAGGCACCCGTGCTGCTGGTAAACGTGCTGTCAATGGTATTTGCCCCACTCGTAGTAGAGTCGATCAGGTAAACTTTCTGGTTGATAGCCGCTCCATAGCTGCCGGCATAAGTAATCGTACCTGAAATAGTCGCTGCCTGAGAAGTGATTGCTGCAATGGACCATACCGCAAAGAGTAAAAGTAATTTTCTCATTCTGGGTTTATTTTTTGAGTTATAATTTCTGGCATTCACCAGATTTGGTTATTAAGACCACAAAGTCAACGAAAAGGTTGGTTGTAATTGTCATTTACATGCTATGTTTTATTCTTACATGAAAATGACTGTGGGCTTTGGGGCTGGACAAATTCGACTCCGAATAATAGTCTGGTTGCAATTTTGATGCGTGACCGAGGTCAGGCAGTGTGTTGACGAGCATCAAAAGAAAACGTTTATCGGGTAGGGAACTTTATACCAGTTACTCAGTTGCAGTAAGTGATACTAAGCAAAAGCAGGCGTTTTGATTGCGATTACCTTAAGGTAGAATGACCCTTTCAGGGAACTTATAAGATTCCTCGAACTTGATTATTCACGATAGCTTTTATAAAAAACAATCTTTAAAATATCCAAAATGGAAGACAATAATTTCTGCCAAAGCTGCAGCATGCCGCTTGAAAACGATCATTTTCTCGGCACAGAAAAGGATGGAACGCTGAGCAAAGAATATTGCAAGTTCTGTTATCAGGATGGCGTGTTTGTGAATCCTGAAATGAACCTCGATGAAATGCGAACTGTAGTGAAAACGCAAATGGAGCAACGGAAGATTCCTGCTGAAATCATTGAGAAGGCGGTAACCGTATTACCGTTTCTGAAACGTTGGAAGAGTGTTGAATAATCATTGATAAGCCTCTTGTTTGACGAAGCATTTAAGCCATTAATCTGATGTACCATACTTTTTGTCTGAATCAGGATTTGCAGAATTTTCAGATTTACGGGATTGGGTTCGATGTATTTCAGGAAATTTACCATCCTCAAGAGGTCGTGACCATCTTCTGATGTACTATACTTTTTGTCTGAATCAGGATTTGCAGGATTTTCGGATTTACAGGATTGGGTTCGATGTATTTCAGGAAATTTACCATCCTCAAGAGGTCGTGACCATCTTCTGATGTACCATACTTTTTGTCTGAATCAGGATGCTCAGGATTTTTTGATTTACAGGATTTTATTCGATGAAGTTCAGGAAATTTACCATCCTCAAGAGGTCGTGACCATCTTCTGATGTACTATACTTTTTGTCTGAATCAGGATGCTCAGGATTTTTTGATTTACAGGATTTTATTCGATGAAGTTCAGGAAATTTACCATCCTCAGTAGTTCATGATTATCATTTGATGTACCAAACGTTATGTTGGTACAGCACACAACAGTAACCGTTGTTCTTAGACCCGGTCTAAGAACTTCTGGCCTTGCCATTTTCACCGGCCATAGCTGCAAGCGACGGCTGGCGAGTATTGAAAAACGAGTCGTGACTAGACTGGGTCTAGCCACCCTCGCTCGCCATAGTATCCTGCGAAGGCGGGAACTTTCTACTGTTTTTCTGATGTGCTATAAGCTGAAGTACCATCCCCCATGTTGGAACATTACAAAACCCAAATCCTGTAAATCAAAAAATCCTGAGCATCCTGATTCAGACAATACGCTTCACCGCCACCAGACGTAAGGCATCAAATTCCGGCTCATGAATCACCTTGTAATCCTTTCTGACCTGCTGGCTGAATTGAATCCCTAGCACTACAAACATTAAATGGTGAGCCGGTTCATCCAATTCGCAGGAAAGGTTAATGGTTCTGCTGAAATTGCTAACCATGGGTATCGGTCCGGTTTTGGCAAAATTCGTTTGGTAGGTACCGGACGTAAAATCGATAGCGGCGATGCCCATCACGAAGCTGAAATGACTTGATCCTCTTGGTGCGCGCATTTGCTTTATGGTGACCAATGCGGGAAGCTCCAGATTCAGTTGGCTTTTTGCGGCACCCATCGAAACTTGAAAGGGTGCTTTTAAAACCTGGCTCAGGGGGCAATTGGCATTGAATTCAAAGCCGCGCATCAGGTCCAGGTTGCCCAGGTCAATACGCTTTTGTTCGGGAATATTTATAGTATCCGACTTAATCACCTTGACGAGATGGCCTGTTAATCGCCCTACGCAATTGGCGTCCGTCACACCCTTCAACAAAGGAGCGAAAGCAGTGCGGAGCAATTTCCCGCCGGAAGCAGCTAACTTTAAATATTGTTGATGGTGCCGTAATGCCGCATACTCCGGGCTAAATTTTAGTCTGTCAGGCGAAACACGACTTTTTCGCTTTACCAGATTCTTTCCATTCCGGGTGTAAAATGTAAGGTCTGTGAATAAAGCATTCAACATCTGGGCATTGACCTGGTATTTCATCTATTTACTTTTTTGGGGTGATTAATTATTGGGTGTTATGCTCCAATAATTCCATTGACGTAGCAATTACCAAAAATGTTAGAATGGTGTACGATCCTAACTATAAATAAACTGGTTGGTTTACAGGACTCAGGTAGGATTCTGTTAGCATGGATTGACATAGGATTACACGTACTGCCATGCCTTTGCTAAGTATTGGCCAAGTTTTTACGATGTTTTTTAGCCCGGTTATTACCACAATGAATGCTCTTGGACATACAATAAAAATCCAGGCAAGTCAGTATTCAATAGTGGAAAACATTAGTTGCTAATGCTCATTAGCTGCTGACTTATAAGGGGAATAAAGAAACCCAAAAGCTATCTGCACGATTGGGATCTGGATGGATGTCTTTGAACGGACGTTTACGAAACGAATTCCCACCCATCCAATCAATAGGGTTCGGGACAAACTTGGAAGCCGCATCAAAGCCCCGCGGTTAAAAAGAATTAGGCAAAGTGTTCTTCATCTAGGATTCGGTGAGGCTTGATGTTGAAGCATCCTGTCTGCTCGTTTTAGCGCGGGTATTAATTGATCACAAACGTTCCAACTTTAATAAGACCTCCTTTCTGAAACAATTGATACGAATAAACCCCCGATGAGGCAGTACTCAGGTCAATGGAAAACGGGTTAGAATTCAAGACCATTTTTTTGACTGTCCTTCCAAAGGCATCTGCAATAGTCAATTGTAAACCCTGAAGATCTGAAATGCCACTAATGCGTAGAATGCCAGTTTGTTTTACTGGATTTGGAAAAAATTCAATGGCTGGGTTCGCATCAGAATGATTAACGGAGGCCGGTTTAACACAAGGAATTCCATTAATGTATTTGTATCCGGCGATGATACCGGGGAAATCAAAATACCTGCCATTGGCAGGACTGGATAAAATGATTGCAACAGAATCAAATCCGGCAGCGGTACCAGAAAGATTCGGATAATTGATTCGTCCTACCCTTCCTGGTGATGTCCTGGTACATAAGTATATTTTTCCATCAGGGCCTAATTGTAAACCGCTCATGGCAGTATTGAAAGAATCAAGAACGCTACAAAGTGTTTTTCGGGATGCCAATATCGAGTTCCAATTCCCGGCATTCATATCATACTGATAAAGACGTTTTGGTTTCAGCGGATGAGTGCTTTGATCCACCGTTCCAAAAAGTGAAACAAAGAGCTTCGACCCATCAGGAGAAAACTCAAGACTGTTTACCGATGCATTTCCAGAAGGACTGTCAATTGTGGCGCGCCGGAGGTTGCTTAATAAGCCTGTGGAAGAATTAAAATCATACAGCAGGAAGCCGCTTCTTGAAGTATCCGTGATTGCGATGGCAAGAGTAGTGCCGCTTGGATTAAACTTCAACCATCCTTCTGTCGATAAATGATTCAGGTCGTAAGGTTTGCTGATAATTGAAATAACTGGACTTGAAATACCTGCAGCCGTTAAGTGCCAGGCCCATATCTGATCGGACACGGCTTTGTGCCCTACAATCCAATAGCCAGCTTCCTGCATATCGGCACACACACAGATTTGTTGAGATGCAGAATCCGTTAGCTGGATATTCTTTTGACCGTTAATGATGTCTCCCCGAGCGCTGTCCAGGCACATATCCACAACGCTATAACAATAGCCTTTAGTAATCTGTGGGTATAGGAAGTCATCATGATCCTCGCAGGTAAAAACGTAGAAGATATGATTGCTGCCGGGTTTTGGAACGATGATGCTTCCCTGAATGGTGGCTCGGCTGCATGTGAGGCTGTCTCCATGTGGCATCATCTTGTGATTGCAATTCCAGAGCTGCGCATTGTCCGAATAGAAAAGCAATTTACCATTGGCATCACAGAGGGATGAACAGCCCATATTTCCAACTAATTGGCCATTTGCATAGCCGGTCATGCCCCCGAAAGTCTGGATAGGAGTACCGCTACTGAAGTCGAGTCCATACCGGGTTCCGAAATACCAGATACTACCTTGTTTTTGTGCAATACCAACAAGGGGAAGGATTAGTAATACCAGGTTAATTATTTTCTTCATCGGGTTTATATTTCATTACTAATTATTAACTAGAACTGAGAGGGAATTTTTTTTATCAGCCGACTTTAATGAGATTCCCAGGCTTGACTCTTGGTAACCTAAATTATTGCCTGGAATTGAGGCATTTTCTTTTTTTTTTGATTGGTTTTTAGTCTAGGTTCAGATCAAACGCGTATTTCTGATAGTTGATCAACTCTTTCTCATTATGCAAGTCTTTCCAGGCTTTTTCATAATGACTGAATTCAACCACATCCCATGAACGCACACTCTTGAACTTTTCAACTATGGTACAAACGATATCGGTTTTTATTACCGATCTTTCGTTGTGAAAATCAAAGTATACTGTGATATTCATTGATAATGCAAGCGCGCACCTTAACTTTATGCCTAAAATCACAGTATAATGTTAGTTCAGCAATTCGGCGATGCGATAAGGGCGCGGCGAAAGAGCCTTCAGATAACGCAGCCCCATTTGGCCGAACTGGCTGGTATCAGTACCAATTCCCTTTGCGCCCTGGAGTGTGGCAAAGGAAATCCATCATTGGATCTGCTGGAGAAATTACTCAATGTTTTAGGCTTGGAAGTAGGCCTGGAGATAAAAACTACAGCAAATAATTAATGAGACAGGTGACTGTACATAGGAACGGCATCCATGTAGGCATCCTCACGGAGGACAACCGGCAACGCTATATATTTCGCTATGACGATGCCTATTTTGCCAACAAGGATTTGCCGGCGATAAGTCTTACACTGCCAAAGACCGTCCAGGAGTATCGGAGCGAATACTTGTTCCCTTTCTTCTTCAACATGCTTAGCGAAGGCGTGAACCGAAGATTGCAAAGTCTTCACCTAAAGATTGATGAGAACGACAGCTTCGGCCTGCTAATGGCCACGGCGCAGTATGATACAATCGGCGCAGTAACTGTCAAACCAATGGAGCCATGAACCCACACGAACTCATTCATTGTCCGGGAACGCTCGCCGAAGGCTTTAGCACCTACAGCCCGCGTTTTCTGCGCCGCATGTTTGGAGGGAAAAAGGTGAGCCATATTCTCCCATACGACCCGCCACAGAAAAATGATATTGTGGCCGAGCTGTTCCTGCAAAACCGCAAGCGTATTTCTATTTCCGGAGTGCAGGAAAAGCTGAGTCTTGTGCTTGAAAAAGGCAGCCTACGCCTTACAAAAGAAGGAGAACAAGGAACCTACATTCTTAAGCCCATTCCTCGCGATTTGAAGAAAGTGATTCAGGTGCCAGCTAATGAGCATCTGACCATGCAAATAGCAACTCAGGTATACGGCCTTTACTCGGCAGAAGCCGGGTTGATATTTTTCAAGGACGGTACCCCAGCCTACATTACCAAACGATTTGACGTCAAGGAGGATGGTAGCAAAAGAGGGAACGATGACTTTGCGACCCTTGGTGCTAGGACAAAGGACAATGCCGGTCCCGACTTCAAGTACGAGTACAATTACGAAGTCGCCGGGCTGCTGATTCAACAGTATGTTCCCTCCTGGCGGGTAGAGATTGAAAAGTATTTTGCCCTGGTAGTATTTAATTACCTTTTTGCAAATGGCGATGCTCACCTGAAAAATTTTGCCTTACTTGAGTCGGACAGCGGAGACTATCGTCTTAGTCCTGCCTACGATTTAATAAACACTCGCCTGCATGTGGAGGACACTGATTTTGCTTTGAGCGAAGGCCTATTTAACGATAACTATCAGAGTGAACGGTCAAAGATATGCGGGCATCCGGGCAAGGAGGATTTTATTGAGTTTGCTAGAAGGATTGGTGTTTTGGAAAATCGAGCAATAAAACTGCTGCAGCCATTTTTGGAACATCAACCGGAAGTCGAATCACTGATAAGTCGATCCTTCATGCATGCAGCTAGCAAAAGAGGCTATCTGCATGTTTATCAGACAAGGCGGAACTGGTTAGCTTCCTAAAGCATTCCACATAATCAGCGCCCATCACATTATGCCTTCTATACAAATGAAATACGTCAAAGATTTGATGCACCACCGGGAGCCTATTAAATCATCGCTCATCCGGTAAATTCAGTTAAAAGGAATCCCAATAAATTTATCTTAGCCGCAATAATTACTGCGATGAACGAATCGAAAACCGGCGGCACTACAAAAAAGAAAAAAACCAGCCGATCAAAAAAGGGGACAGGCAATCCGCCAAAGCCTAAACAAGTTTCCAATACCAATAAGCCGGAAGGAATGACGGACAAGGAATGGCAAACCATCCTGCGGCGTCAGATTGCCGAGAAGGAACAGTTTGTCATTGAAAATATTGGCGCAGAGCGCATTTATAGCGACTACCAGGTATTCAATCCCCACTCAAAAAACACCTATAAGGTGGCATTGCGGAGCAAAGAGAACACACTTAACTTTTGCAACTGCCCCGATTTTAAAACAAACCTTCTTGGCACCTGCAAACATATTGAAGCCGTCCGAATCAAGTTATCCAAGCAGCGCGGTATCAAAACCTTACTAAATATCATTCCGCAAAATTCCTACTCATCCCTTTATGTTTCTTATATCGAGGATAGGGTAATAAAGTTGCGAATTGGGACGGCAGATACGGAAGCCTATAAAAAATGGTCTAAAAAGTATTTCAATTCCGACTACGTATTGCTGCCTGCTGCATTTTATGATATTGAAAAACTGATACAGGAAGCGCATCAAATCAATTCTTCATTCCGGTGCTATCCGGATGCATTGGATTTGATCATCGGTAAACGCACAGAAAATGGACGACATGCCCTGATTAATAAGAAGGGTGCAACATTATTGAAAGGATTGGCTAAAGTCCAATTATTCCCTTACCAGGCAGAAGGGGTTTTGTTTGCAGCCAAAGCAGGGCGCAGCATTCTTGCCGACGATATGGGGCTGGGGAAAACCATTCAGGCGATCACTTGTGCGATGCTTCTGAAGCAGCATTTCAAAACCACCAAAGCCCTTATTGTTTGTCCGACCTCATTAAAGTACCAGTGGAAAACGGAAATCGAGAAATTCACGGACAGCAGCGTGTGTGTTGTGGAAGGGAATGTACTGACCCGACGGGCGATTTATAAAAATGATGAAAGCTATTTCCGGATTGTAAGCTATCACGTGGCGGGGAACGACTGGCAATATATCAATGAGATGGCGCCCGATATCATCATACTTGATGAAGCCCAACGGATTAAAAATTGGCGGGCCAAAATATCGCAGAATATCAAACGGCTCCGTTCGCCCTATGCGTTAATCCTGACCGGTACACCCGTTGAAAATAATATCGAAGAACTATACTCCCTGGTGCAATATATCGATCCGTTTCTGTTAGGCTCCCTGCATCATTTTTTATCCGGGCATCAGGTGAAGGATGCCGTCGGAAAGGTGATCGGATATCAGGGCCTCAATGGAATTGGCGAACAGCTTTCCGGCATCATGCTGCGCCGTAGAAAGAAAGACGTATTGAAGCAATTGCCGGCACGAATGGATAAGAACCTGTTTGTTCCGCTAACCGATCAACAGCGGGATCTTCATACGGAGTATACCGATCAGGTCGCTAGGCTGATCTATAAATGGAGACGATTTGGATTCCTGACTGAAAAGGAGCGTCAAAGTTTATTGAATTTACTCAACTTGATGCGGATGGTCTGTGATACCACCTTTATCATTGATCAGAAGACCAATTTTCAGACCAAGCTGGATGAGCTGTTTAATATCCTGGATGAATTACTCCTGGATCCGGATGAAAAGGTGGTCGTCTTTAGTCAATGGGAGCGGATGACCCGCTTGATTGCGGCAGGTTTGGAGGAGCGTAACATCCGGTTTGAAAATTTACATGGCAGTATTCCGAGTAAAGACCGGGCCAAATTGTTCAGCAATTTTAATAATGATCCGGAATGCCGGGTGTTTTTATCTACAGATGCAGGTGGAGTCGGCTTGAACCTGCAGGCAGCATCGAATCTGATCAATATGGATATTCCCTGGAATCCTGCCGTTCTGGAGCAGCGAATCGGGCGGATTTACCGGATGGGGCAGAAGAAAAATGTGTCCATCACCAATATTATTGCGCAGGATACGATTGAACATGGGATGCTTGCCAAGCTAAAGTTCAAGAGTGCGGTTGCGGAGGGTATTTTGGATTTTGGTGACGACAGCATTTTCGCCGGTGATGATAAGTTCAAAAAGTTCATCGAAATGGTGGAATCCATCACCGAGGATTCCAAAGTGGATGCGTTGGCATTTGATGAAGGGGAGAAGGAAGCGATTGCACAGGTGGACCATGAGGACCAGCAGGATCCGAATCTATTGCCTTTGGAGGATACAGCAGCGGAGGATTTGGATCAGGAGCAGCAGCTAGGTGCGGGAATCACGGATCGATCCAGAATACCGGACCCGGCAGATTTGATCCGGAATGGAATGGGCTTTATCTCGCAATTGATGAAAACGCTGAATGATCCGGAGGCCACCAAAGCGCTGACGAAAGGACTGACGGAGCAGGATGAAAAGACCGGTCAGACCTATCTGAAAATACCGATTGAGAACACGGATGTTGTGGAGCAGGCACTTGGGTTTTTCTCCAAATTGTTCAGGAGTTAAAGTGGCGCTTTTATTTACATTCCGAATGGTTAAGCATTTTTTGCGCGAGCATGGACGAGCACCCCAAAAAATTTTGATTCGGAACCAGGCTTTTTAAATTCGTTATGCCGAAAGTTTATTATTGCCGACTCAGTGGGTCGTTAATTAGAATAATGCGCGATCGAATCAATTTGAGTTTAGCAGCATAACTGAAAAGACATCGCGCTGAATTAGTCTGTTACGAGCGATTAAGGGGCTGCAAAGAAGGTATTTCTTTTGGGATCCTTTTTTGATTCGGGTAATAATTTAAAACACGGTTGTCGGGCCAGCCGTCGCTTGCAGCTATGGCCGGTGAAAATGGCAAATCCACCCGTTCTTAGACGGGGTCTAAGAACAACTTTTTACTGTTGTTTAAAGTAAAAAATACAAAGAGCCTATTGCCTTGGGGGCTTACTTTTTAAAAAGCGATATAGAGCATATGACTATCAATACGTTATGATCGAAAATTAGCCGTTTTCAATTTTAACCGGACAACAGTGAATTTAAAAATAAGTATTCACTGCAAATTCAAATTGCTCAATAAAAATCTTTTTGAAGGCAGCTATGTTGTTTTGCTCATAGAACAATAGCATCGCTTTTTTGTACTCCACCGAATCTACGGTTCGGAAGGAAATAGGGCAGTAGTTGTTGCAAATGAGGATGGCGTTGCTGATAATCCTGGCTGTTCTTTTATTGCCATCGTTGAAGGCCTGGATATAGGATAACAGCACCAATACCAGCAAGGCAGCGACAAATACATTTTCCGGGCTGTTCACAAGCTGGCAGGTGTCTTCTAATGCCTCCCTGATTTGATATTCGTTGTCGAGCGGCCTGTAGTTGGTCCCAGATATACCCACTCGCTGCGTCCGGATATTTCTTTCGACTTCCAGATCCTTAATCAGCATACCATGAATATCCTCAATCCTTGAAACGCTCAATGGCACTACATAAGTCGGATTCGCAATGATGAAATCCAGCGCTTCTTTATGATTGAGCAGCATGACCGCTTCACCTTTTGTTTTCCCCGAGGCGGTTTCCTTTGCCTTTAGTAGTCGCTCTGTCTCTAGCAGGGAGTAGGTATTTCCTTCAATCTGGGATGACTTCCAGCTTAAATCAATGGACAGGCGTTCCAGTTCTTTTTTATACTGTGGCTCAGAAAGCTTTGAGATGTTTTCGGTGTACTGGTCTTGAAGCTCGCAGAGATGGTTTAGCTCATTGGTGGTAAAAATGGAGGCTTGATGCAATACCACTGGAATCAAGGAATGATTAAAGCCATTCTTGATGTTCCGCTCATCAATTTCTTTTTTGAAGTACTCCTCGATATCTATGGGTTGAAGTAGCTCATAAGCCGGACTAATCACATACTTTGTGGCTTTTCCTTGACCGACAGTCTGAAGATAATTTTCTGAAAGTAATTTTTGTAAAACCCGTTTAACCGTTGCGTAGCCTAATTCTTTTCCCAGGCCCTCGTGAATTTCCTTAGAGGATCGGGCAGGGTTTGCACCAATGAATTGAAGAAGTGCTTGTTCTTTATAATCTTTGTTCTTCTTCATTTTGGAAATTCTAGTTCACGAATTTAAATAATGAGGCTCAATTTTTGTTATATTTTGAGCTATAAAATAACATTTATTGAGCTTCATATGATTTAATCTAGGGGCAAATGGCTTTTTCGGCTCGGTTAGGACGATAATTGAACTTTATTTGGTAGTGGTTAGCGCTGTAAACTGATGCAGACTTTCTGGTTCTGGTAAACTGGTTGATAAGATTTTGCCAACTAATACGCTAAGATTGTCTTTTATTGACCTGCGGTTGCTTGAACGTCTACGGAGAAACGACCACAGATCAGCGAAAGTAACTTTATCAGCATGGGCCGCGAAAAGGTACATTTTGAAGCTCCTGGTGCAAATAGTCTTAAAAAGGAAATGTAGGCCTTCTTTGATTGGTTCAGCAAGGAGATTTCTGTTGATCCTGTGCTCAAAGCAGCGATAGCTCACTTGTGGTTTGTAACCATCCACGCTTTCGACGATGGCAATGGAAGAATAGCCAGGGCAATTGCAGATATGCAATGTCTGGAGGATCACCCAAATTACTTCGGTCCAAATTTCCCAAGGTGTTGACCCTAATCTTTTCTCCCGCCGAATGGCGGGAGGAAAAGTCGCTGTGTAGTACTGGCAAACGGTCGCTGTCAAGTACAAGGTGCATTTTTCGGTGCCTTTGACCAGCTTCAGCCGGAGGAAAATAGCTTAAATTTATTCCGGCTGAAGGTGGTCAAACCTGCCGGAACTTGCATTTCATTTACCAAAAATACTATTCTTCTGGTTTTTGGACTGGTGGGACTTGCGGTGCAGGCGAGCCTTCAAATCCACGATTGTTGTCAGTATTAGGAGCCGGTACAATTGGAAGCGGTGATCCTTGTAATCCTTTATTAAGGTCATTACCATTTTGCTTACTCAAGTCAGGAATATTGTTCGAATCAGGCATATTTAATTGATTATTTGATCCGAAAATTACGATATTTCTGCTCTTAATCTCATCCTCTTTTTTAATGCCGCTAAGATTAAAACCAGTAAAACTCATAATCAAACAGATGCCACCAAACAGAAGCCAGATAGATGTTTGGTTGTACTTTCCTATTACATTTCGCCGTTTATTAGCAACTTCCCCATCATATAGTGGGCCAATGACATCTTCACCTGCACTGGTTTTTATGTAATTGGCAATCTCGGTAATCGTTTGTCCATGCAACTTTGATGCAATTCTGTGAGAAAGAAGGTTAATTAGTAGTGAGCCAGCCAAGCATACCCATCCTAGAAATAATAGAATTTTTAGGGAACTACCTATAATATCAGGGATGAGTTTTTCAACTAGTATAAATGAAAGACCTAAAGCACCAGAGCTTATGTAACTAATTTGCTTTTCAAATGCGTCGTCACTCTTCACCACCAAGCCCTGCAGCTCAGATTGATGAATCGACAATAGATCTGTAATCTCCTTCGATGTCATAAATTATCCATTCTGTTTTAGCGTTTATTAATATTTGAGCTGTGAAAGTTTAGGCAATATTTGTTTAGACTATTTTACTTGTTTCTACCAGCTCTTCTATTGATTTGAAATCGAATGCCTCTTGGATTATATTGTTGTATAAAGTACAATGGTCTTTAAAATCTCTTGTATGACAACATTCAACCCTATCGGTGCAGTGAAGCCGAATATCAATACTTATTAATACTTTGTCGGCAGCAACGATAGGGTCAATTCCTTTTACCTCGATATAATAGAGAAAAAGGTTAAAGGCCATTAATAGATCGCGAGACTTGATTTTATATCGTGGTCCACAGATCAATTGAATTTGCTCACAACATGCAAACATATCGTATGCTACTTTTTGCAAACCACCTCGACAGCAAGAATGGAGGAAAATTGCGCCCGGCTTTGAAACACCGCTCACGCACACCTCAGCCGCAAATTTTATCCAGGTTATCTGCAGTTCTTGGGATACGCTTCCCCAACTATCTTCACAACCATGTGTAGCCAAATATATATAGTCATATCTCCCGCTTTTTAAAGCCAGTTTCAACTCTTCTAAAGTTATTACCTTATACACAGACACAACTATTCCATACAATTCTACCTGAGATTTTATATTGTCAACTTCTGATTGGGGAATATCCTCACTTGCTTGAATTATTATCAAGGATTTTAAAACAGCCATATTGAACACGATTTAATAGAATAAATTTACTTAAGAAAGAATATCTAGTTTGAAAGGATTGTCCATATAAATTGGATAAACTCCAACTTTTAAAATTGATTACAGCTTAAATCATATTCTGAGAATTTCAATATGGTTGCTAAATCAAGAGGATTAAGCGGATACAATTACATGATCAGGGGGTTTTGTAATAATTCGAAAATCGAAGGCAACACTGCCGCAAGACGCTAATATAGGCAGAGATTAGCCGACTCGTTTTCGCTAGAGTTATCAGTCCCTTAGGTGATGTGATGATTCAAAGGAGAGTATAAATTATATATCGATGCAACAAAAACGGAGAAGAAGAACGTCTTCAGAAGGGTTAGCGAGCATGTACTGACATATCCGGCCGATCTGCCTTAGATCTGGCTGTTGCGCTGGAAAATCAATCAACAACTGCTTTTTACACCGGTATCAACTTTCAATTTTTCGACCAACTTGTATTAGTGTTTATGATGTGTGTGGACAATATTACGGTCGCAGTGAATAATTGGAGATGTGAAATCAGATTAGTGGATTCGTGAGTTACCAAGATTGAAACTCAACCATAAAACTCAGGATTAATTGTAGGGTGAATGCCATACTTCGCGAATTCCTCTTTGACTAGATGCTCAGCGACCTGATATTCTTCAATGGATCCCACGTAGATCGAATCAAATATGTTTAATGATATGATTCCCATTTCTAAAAGGCCTGCATTGACACCATCAAACATTATCTGCGCTTCGACGGTCTGAAGGTTCTTTGCAAACCTCGGATAGTTCCTGCTAAATAGCCCTCCCTTCTCCGTGCAAATCGCTTCCCAGCATTTTGGATAACGATCGATGAACTGCGTCTTTAGAATGTGACTCTCATTGGTCACCATGCTGAAAAATACGCGCCTGAAGAAGTCAGCCTTGAATTCACTGCGCATGTGATCAGGAATGCCGTTAAGCTCCATGAAGTAATCATAGAACGTACCTGCTTCACATGCATGCCTGTAGTTGACCACGTCCGCTGGTATGCCTGATCCAATATTTTTCCAATATTCTTCGATAAGAATGGATGCCAATAATGGTTGAGAGTTTCGGATATCAAGGCCGATAATTGGGTTACCATTTATCCTTAGCAGACCTCGTAGTTCCCTGTTTAGTCTGGTTACTTCCGTGTAGACCCTTGAATTTCTTCTAGGCCTGTTCGGCACCTGTGAACCATCATTGATCTTTGATACAGCATGCCGAATCCTGTTAATGGAAGTCTGATCATCTTCAATATCTGATCCGTGATCATCGGTTTTCTTATTGCGTTTCTTCTTTCGTACAATCTCAAAACGACAAGGTTCACAGGGAACAATCATGTCCTCTATGGATATAGTAGTATAGATATAGATAGATGTAGGTGGTAGATTATAGAATGATGGTGATATCACATGATCTCTGTACACAGGAGGATATCTATAAATTTTCGGCGATTTGGAAAATTTGCATCCTGAAAGCTTCCTGGTATTTGTTCGATGTTCCTCTTGTAAACTCATTAATAGGGTTTCGTACTCTTGACTTTTGTTGCGCTTCTGTTCTTTCGAATTAAGGATGGAGGTAATCTTCTCATCTAATAAATCCAGGTCCACCGTAACAGATTTAAGGGCCTGATAATAGGAACCCATAGCAGGAGAACTGTTGAATGAGTTTAGATGGACCTTTTCGATTCGGTTGGCTTGTCCTTTTCTATCCAGGACTTCAACATCAACAAGTGACCTGAAGGTTTTAAACCGATATCCATAGGATTTGCCTTCTGATAGATATTGTTTGTGGCCACCTTTACCAATGCGTTTTTGTGCAACGATCATTTTGTCATCGCATTCAAGGACATCATATCGGAGCAGGTGTTTGAAAATCGCAGATATGGTTGTATTGTCAACTCCTAGTATTTCCTGCGAATAATCCTGGTTGACATTTATGTAGTCCTTGCAAGGGTTAAGTCCCTCATCAAGCAGCATGTTACTGATATTTTGCACCAGGTACAGAAACTTTTGTCGCCAGTTTTCTTTATGCTTGTGATTGTAGAATGATGGGTTCTCCTCTATGATCGCAATGGTCTTTTCTTCTGTACCAGATGGAACCAAATAGATTTGTGTTGATGATGTCTTGACTCTTCTTGGCATTAATCCTTGGTTAGTAAATCAACCGAATTTAGCCAGCGTTCAAGGATAAGGATTGATTATTGAACCAATTACTCATCGCTCCAGAAAATTCCAAGTTTCAGTGCCAGATGGACACCTTGCTGAATTTTATAGAACACATGAATTTAGACCTGGTGACTTGCTATTTTGCCGGCGAATACAATCTGTATAACTAGGCACAGAATTATAGCATGTTTTTAAATCACACTGGCCACCAAATAACTGTACTTATTTCATTTCAGAAATAAAATAGTTTACGTACCCCAAAAGGTAATCCCGGCAATCAATGGAGGAAATCAAAAGCTCTGAATTGTTTTTACCGCACCAAAGTGAAACGCTCAAATTACTTTCATTTCGGAGTACTGTTATGTCACCGCTGGATTCCAGATTGTGTATGCATTCATGCAAAGAATTGAGAAAAAGGATATCGACAGTTTTACCAGATCTCTTCATCCACAAAATGAAATCTTCACGCCACCTAAATTCATATTCAATCAAACCGATGAACTGTTTAGATGCCTGCATAATGTCATTGCCTTCTCTTTGCATCCACTTTAGGTAGCCCTTCTCATCTTCGACACACTTCCCTTTATGCTTGCCCCTAAGAAAGTAAATCTTGTAATCAACGCCGCGCGCAAACCATCCTCCTGGTTCCAATAGTTCATCAGTTCCCCAAAGTGAATTGTGCAATTTGCTTACATCTGCCTCAAGGTCACTGTACATCAGAATTTGTCCTGTAAGTACATTGATTGTTGCTTCGATGTCGCCAAAAGCTGAATGAGCTGCTTTATGTTCGCCAGTGGTATAGAACCTAACGGCAGCTGCTAAATCCCGTGGCTCCCTTTTATGGAACAGTTGACAAACGTCAATGATTTTGGTATTCCTAAGATCAAGCCCTTGCATCCCTGAACGCAATAACTCCTCAATAATCAGCGGAATATCGAACCTCTTTATATTATATCCACCCAGATCGCATCCAGAAAAGAAAGTCTGAATCTCAGAAGCGACTTCATTGAATCTAGGCTTGTCGGTGAGTTGGTGATCATAGATGCCATGAATGAGAGAAGCTTCGACTGGAATTGATACGGTTGGGTTGATCAGGTAATGGAGCTGCTCTACAGATTGATCCACGTGAATCTTAATTGCTCCGATTTCAACTATGCGGTCTTGCATGCTGGTTCCAGTTGTCTCAAGGTCGAAGAAAATAATGGGTTTGTCGGTTGTGAGTGCAATAGGAGTCATTAAGGTGTGCTTGGATAAGATTTTGGATTAAGTAGCTGAAGGTTCCTTTAATATTTAAATATTGAAGGGGTCGCATCCTTGTATTCTTAGCAACCAATTGCCACAGAAGTGCGGATAAAGGAAATAGAAAACCCAATGGATCTAGTTGTCGGCTACACTCGCATAAACAATCTAAAAGATGAACGCGAACGACTCTCTAAGAGAACACACCTGCACCGACAATTATTACAGATTTGGACCGATCCTTTTAATCACAGATGGCATCAAGGCCTTGTGTGAGAAGTTTGAATGCTTCTGGCTCATGGATGTTATTGCTAGTTATCAACCAACTCTAATGGCTGAAGAGTTTCAGGTCTGGACATTGGAGAAGATCGGCGAGAATGCTGCTATCATCAAATGCACTGATGGGAACGATAAGGTTTTGAAATCACAGATGATCGAGTACACTGATTTCCGTGCAGACAAAGCAACCATTTGGGTGGAGGGCAATACAGCTTTACTTCCATCAGAGCATTGATCATTTATAAAACCAACCACAATGCAGATAAAAGAGATCAAGACCATTGAGGACGTGAATGCTTTCCTTAAATTCCTCATTATTGATTTGGAACTGAATTTCCATCCGGACGATCCATTCACAGATTATCAGAATAGGGCAGGAGAGAAGCTGTTTACTGAAAGGGAGGCTTGGGTGTTAGAGGTATTGTTAGAACAGGCTTTCTTCGTTGCTCAGGAGGTCGATATCGACCTTTATGGGTTGAGCCTTGACATATCCTTAGATCACCTTTCGCATCTGAAAATGGCGGCTTAAACAAACCTGAACTTCGAACACTTAGAAGGAAACTAGGGTAGGTCCAATTACCGGAAATAAATTGTTGAACTTGTCAATATTGACATGTCTTGCCGTTGCTGCGATCAATGTGATTTAAGGAGGTCGGTACCGACCTTCCCGAGTTAGGGATTTACACTTTCTTGGATGATCATTCGCACTTTAATCTCCGAACAGCTGAAGAACCTGTGTTCAACCTCCACGGCATCAAAAGCCTTGTTAGCCGCAATTAACTGCACTCAATTTAATAAGTCGCTAAGTTGTTGTCTTGCCATTATCGCTCCGCCTCTCGCAGGATGTCTCACCTTTCGAACGTTGTATTTATCGCTTAAGTACTCCCTGAGAAAATCAAAGCTTTGGTTACCTAATGCAACAACCTGAGTCGGTGTAATGATATCAAGCTCCTTCAAAAGGAATGTCTTTTCTTCTTGTGCTTTTTGTACAAAATTTTGCCGGGCATTATGGTCATCCTGCTCTTTATCACCACTAACTGCATAGTCCTTAACAACGTCAGTAAAGTAAACAAATACGTCTTCGTTATTCGTTAGCTCACGGAACGCTGAATGATAAGGACCCTTAGGTCTTTCAAGAGCAAACGGCGTCGCGAACACATGCCGGTCAATCCGCTCAATATTCAAGTATCCTTCTTTATCGCTGTCTCTAGGTTCCATACCGATAACCACAACCCTGTTTACCGCGTTCACGTCACCGAACCAAACCGGAAGATCAATCCGAATGTCGCCGCTTCTTGTCTTGATTCTTTCAACGTCCTGGTTTGTGCTGTTTTGAGAAGAATAACCTTTTAAAAATGCTCTATTGGTAATATGATATTCGGGGTAAGTCGAAATATTATAAAGCAGATTGTCGTAGAATTTGTCGAACGGAAATCGCAATTGGAAATGAGACAGTATAGCTCCTATCAAAATAGTGGGTATTAATTGCCTGCTGGAGTAAACAAAAGATGATGCTCTAAAAAATGAAGTTATGATTTAATATTCAGCGTTGTTTGTCAAGACCTGTCCTACCCAAACGCATTCTCTACCATTTCTATCAACAACTGAATATCTCCTTTAGTGAGTAAAGATTTTCGATACTCTCTTTCGACATGTGAAAGATAGCCGGTGCCTTTATATTCGTTCTCCGGTTTAATGCTTGAATAGTTTAATGCCTTTTCCTTAACCATAATATTCAGCTGCCTTTCAAGTTCATTAATTTTATCTCTGTCTTGTTTATTGCTCTCTGTGTATTCTCCAAAAGTTGCAAAATGAACTTTGTAATCAAAATCCGTCGTGGCGACAAGCTTATTTCTCAGGGTCGAAACAATTTTATTATGGGATCAATGATTTCCAATCCTGGTAATTATGGGGCTACAGCCGTCACGGTTGTCTCCAACCTTCCCAACATATACACTTTTTATTTTTGTCTTGCTCGAGGTTGCAATGACAATATAAACACACCATTGCCTTTGTGAGGCAAATCCAGGAACAGTAAATTCAAATAGCCGAGAAGCCATTATATTTCAAGTTTTATCGGTTCAATTTTAAGCTCTATGTAGGAATATTCCTCGGTTGTGTAAATTCTACGAATGGTTAATTCGTCCACCTGCTTATCATCTATCCACACTTTTTTAGTCGCTGTTACACCGTCCAAAATAGCTTTGCAATAATTATCCAAATCCGCACCTCCCAATCGATCTAGCCCATTGTAAACAACGATCTCAACTTTATATTTTGTTGTCCCTGGCGTTGTCTTCAGCTTTTGGAAAACGTATTCAAAATAGAATTTTGTGTCTGCCCGAAGCTTATATCTGGTTGAATTTTTTCTTGGCAGTCGAGGATTTCTACCGTCTAAATATTCAAATGGTTCAATCCTCAAATAGAAAATTTCAGATTGAAATTTTGCTACGGAAAACTTGGCTATGTTTAAATAGTTCATGATGTTTTTGACTCAGGTTTCGCACAACGAAAAAAGGATAGCTTGTTTTGGGAATTTGCAATCTGTCAGCCCAACTCTTACCTAAAAGCCAAATAAATAATGAACTATAGCCAAGTCTGTTAACATGACTATTGTAAAACTGATGTAAACTGCATTATTAGGCCAAAAATTGTCGATATTGTTCAAGTCTGTGGGTTAATGGGTCGGTATTCAGTTCTTTGCTGTTTATGCCTTTTGAGATACCTCTTAATCCTTGATCAGATGGTGAATATAATGTTTTGATTTTTAGCCGTCTATCTGAATTAAATGTGCTGCTTGGCAAGTCGACTTCTATAAATTCAAAATTTGCCAGTTTTACCGGAACGAAAATTTCGTGTTTCTTCAACTTTTTTCCTTTTTCAGTCAGACTTATTTTATTTAAAAGGGGTTCTATTTGTTGCTTTATCAATTTTGTTACAAAGTTGCTCGTTGTATAAATTGTATCAATATTTGATTTGAATAATAAATCAACAATATCTTGAAATTCAATGATGCTTAAATCGTCATCAGAGGATGAATTATTATCCCTACGATAACACCTTCTAATAATGTCGATTATACCAAAATTATTTTCTGTCAGAAAATTAATGATGTTTTCTACTGATAATACTGAGCTATTTGATAAGACTTCGTTGAATAAATCCCAAAATCTATTGTCTGTACTTCCATAGTAAAAATCAAGTCTAGGCGTGTCTTTACTTGTCACTTGGTGAGCAGGAAATGTTCCTAAAATTAATTTAGTGGTTTTACCAGTTATTGAACTAAGTCCAAAAGTGTCATTAAAAGGATGCTGTTCAATTATCATAGATGTCGTTTATAATCTTACATAGCTCATAATTTAGCTGGTTTTGAGACTGCCAAATCGGACAAATTATATATAATGTATTCATGTAATTATCGAAGTATATTGAAGTGTAAATGAATGAGTGTTTCGAACATCGTATGCTAAGATATTGACTTTATGTGGTCACAATTAAGTAATGATCACAAGTCTCGCAAAAAAATATCTTCAAGTCTGGCAATGATTAGAAGGCGTCAATTTATCATGGCTCAAATTTACTCAAGCTTGCATAAATGATAATTATTAAACATGCCAATATTAATCTTTAATACTGGGATTGTCAAAAGTTTGATTTACATGTTTCGATGTACGGAGGACAAGTTCAAGAAAGAAACTGTTGTTAGAAGCGTATCGATAATCATCATCGTTGGTATGCCAGGAGGTCGATATCGACCTTTCCAAGTTCCACCTTGACATATTCGCAGTTCAGATTCCGAACTTGAAAATGATTGCTTAAAACGCAAAGTGAAGCAGAGGAAGCAGCTAGGTTCAAAAAGACCTCACGGGCTACTCTGCAGTTCGCTGCATGAATTGTAGCGCAGTCATTGCCTTATGAAATCCGTTCAATTAAAACTCCATACTAACTTAATATTACGGTCGCGAGTATTCAAATTCTCATGTGTTAGGCAAAGCTTCCTACTCTCAAACCAATGGAGTTGCCAGGATGTAATAGGTATCTATATAGTGAGGAGCTTTTCAAAATACCAGTCTTGAGTTTTAGTGAATCAGCACTACATACCGTTTATTAAGTAAAAGCTTTGTAAACCAATAAGTAAAACATGAATTAAGTGTTTGTGTTTGATATTTAAAGATTTTGCTGCCATTTGAAGATATCCTCAGGAATCTGCTGATACCTTCGGAAGGAATGATCAAGTGACCTGATTCAAGGTAGCGAAACCGATCATACATCATAAAAGAAATGGCACAATCAACAATTGAATGGACCGAAAAAACATGGAATCCCACAACAGGCTGCGACAAGATTTCGGCTGGCTGCAAATTTTGTTACGCTGAGATAATGTCGAGGCGTTTACATGCAATGGGGCAAGAAAAGTACAGTGAAGGCTTCAAATTCAAAACGCATGAAACTGAACTTGACACACCACGAAAATGGAAGAAACCTGCAACCATATTCGTAAACTCAATGAGTGATCTCTTTCACAAAGACATGGACCCTGTCTTTCTACGTCGAATTTTCGAAACCATGAATGAGACACCTCGGCACACCTACCAGGTGTTGACGAAACGTGGAGATAACCTTGAAAAGCATGCGCCGATGCTGAGCTTCACGCCAAACATCTGGATTGGAGTAAGCGTAGAAGATGAGAGAGTGACTCACCGGATCGACAGCTTGAGAAAAGTCGATGCAAGTGTGCGTTTCCTTTCTCTTGAGCCGTTGATCGGCCCATTACCAAACCTCAATCTGGAAGGCATTCACTGGGTAATCGTTGGCGGCGAAAGCGGTCACAAAGCAAGGCCAATGAAAGAAGAATGGGTTGAAGATATCAGGCTGCAATGTGAGGCTGCTGGCGTCAAATTTTTCTTCAAGCAATGGGGCGGAAAGAATAAGAAAGCTGCTGGAAGACTTCTAAATGGTCGCACCTATGACGAAATGCCTTGATTAAGTAATTTTTATTAGATGATGTTACGGTCTTAGGTAAGGCTGAAAGCGATATGAAAATCGTTTAGTGGCCTCTAAAAAAATATAGACTGTAGCATTTTGGCTATAGGACTTTCCACTCATAAAGATGGCCTAATCATCGACTTTGGCAATAAACATTTCCAGCTTATCATGCAGTAACTGCCTAAGGCGCGGAATAATTTCACTTAGCCTTTGCCCGATTCTTTTTGCAAGTTCTTCATTATAAATTTCCACAAGAACATGGTTGCCATCAGTCCAGTTTCTACATTCATCGTATTTGTACCAGTACCATTCGCGGCTAATGCTGCCAGGGCCGAGTTGCGCTGATATCAATTCGTTCATTTCAGGACGGTAGTTGCTATCACCCGCTACTCCCCAAATGAGGTTCCTGTTACCTCCAGTCTGGAATTCGTAACATACTGACAGCTCTGAAGTCTCTTCGTGTACAGTAAATCCAAATCCGGAATACTGGTCGCCGGAAGCATCAATGTCATAATAAAACGCTACTCCATTCTGGTTCGCGACAGCTTCGAGCTGACCCTTTAGGATCTGAAATAGTCTTTTTCGAACTTCATTTCCTGCTCGGGCTATGGACTGCGCGGACTTCAGAGTCTCCTCGGACTGAAGTATGTATTCAGCTACTTCATTATTGTCGTTCATAAAGGGTTCGTTGTTGATGGTGTGGTTGATGTATTGGAGTAAATCTTTCAGAAAAGCCTTGATGTTATCCGCGCCACATTCATTAATCCACACCGATAGTAGGCTTGTCAGTCCTGTAGAATGGTCACGGGAAACAAATTTACCGCCTGTCTTTAATGTCGTTAGTTCGTCTCTGCTAATACTATGTTCCGCAGGATCCTTTTCGAACGGTGACAGATAAACCAGACAGTAATTCTCATTGTGCAGCTTCCGAAGGAATTCATTGTAGTGGCTTATCTGGTTCAGTTGATCGCCTGCCCATATCTTGTTCTCGATGCCTATGCCAAAATTATTGTCGAAGCGGATGTAAATATCAAGTCTGCGCTGCTCATGCGTACATTGTTCGCAGCGAACATCTACCCTACCGAAGTTTGTGATGTCCACATGCGGGACGAACTCGCTTAAGAAAGACTTCAAAAAAATGGCACCCTGCCCATGACTTGCTTCTGGAGTGAGGAAGTAAGCAAGAATTTCTGATAGCTTGTTCTCGCCAAAACGGAAGAACTGCAAAAGCGGATTGAATTTAGAGGCATGCTGTTGGTCTTTGTCTTGGCAGATCATTCGGCTTGCCGAAAGTATTGTCGACAGGTCATAAAGAAGTTGCATAGGGTTGTTAGATGACATGTACTTGAATTACTTGGCAATTTCCAACTACTTCTTCACATATGCAAGTATGTTTCGCGGAGCATACAGCGCCCTATCCTTGCACCCCACCTGTCTCCGGTTCATTTGATTCTGATTGATATTCTCTTTGAATAAGTAGAACAATAGTTATTCTAAATACTCTTTGATCATACTAACTGGGAATCTGTTGAACAGGAGACCTGGTGGTTGCAATGGTTTGACTTGCCCTTCAGTGATACGCACCCCTCGAAACAGATCCGATTGTTCGTCCGGTCGGACGAGGATCATTGTGAACCTGAATCTAAGCCGGCAGGCTTTTCTATATTCAAGTTGCCGGCAAAATATCACCACCTTTAATTTTCGTTGCATCGCTGCTGTGCATTACGACCGGGTTGTCAGCGCTGATGGACATGGCCCGGATTAGGCTTTCAGGACAGTTTTGGCGTTCAATCCCGCCGGCCAATGAGGTTGTACGAGACTTGTCATCATCTCAGTCGGTCATGTCTTAGCCCACACCGCCTATATGTTTTAAATACTGCTGTCGGACACTAAAACTTGTCTCTGGCGGTATTTGAATGCATTATAACGGATAGATCGGGATTGGAGAAGTGGAGTTGATGGACTCCAGAAAAGGTCATTTGACCTTTTAGTGTTTGAAAACCATGGATCGGTTTCTAGATTTTAGATAATGTCTCGCAATTCTCATTTTTAGAATGTAAATTTTGTTAGGTAGTTATGCCCTTTTATAAGCTTGGTTCTTGCCAATTTTAAGCGCACCGCTAACCCTAAGCCTATATTGTACCATTTCAATACTAGCGCAGTAGAGTTCAGAAATCTCTTCGTCTGAAAGATTTTGTTTTTTAGCCCATAATAAGCCAGGAGTAGTAATCTGAAGGCACCCTCCTTAAGAATTTCGCTTCCTGTTCGTGAAGTGGGTTATAGTAATGAAGGTTAAAAAGCGAGCATAGTCGAGCCTGCTCATCCGGTATTTCATGTTTCCGAATGACATGTGCGAGTTCGTGCATGATATTACTCTGTTGCCTGTATACTGAATGCTTTGAATTGTGTATGATTATTTTCTCATCATTTTCGTTGGACATCCACATCGCAGAAAATTGGTCAGGATCACACATTTTAAGATAGGCGGGGAGGTGTTCATTACCTTCGAATGCTTCATCCACAGTGTATACATCGATACCCAAATGGTTTGCTAATTTGAAAGCATCAAGGGGGCTAAATTTAGATACACCTAGTTCAGTGCGATATCGCTCTGATAGTCGCTCAGCTTCAGCCTTAAATCCACGTTGAAGGACGGATTTACTAGGCATTTCGTTTCTTTTTCGTGAATGCCAAGTCAATCATTGTAACCATTGCAGAAATTGTGTCCTTATCGAGTTCCTTACTTGAACGTAGTTGAAAAAGTAATTTTTCTCTTTCTGTTACTTTAATTTCTTGATTTATAGATGCGGTAACGAAGGTATCTGTAGAAACACCAAGCCACTTACATAAGCGAATGAACGTTTCAACGTCAGGCAAGTTGCCCTGCTCTACACGGGAGAGAGTGGCGGCGCTTATGTCTCCAATCTCTGTAGCAGTGTCCCTTAAGCCCTTAGTTCCGCGTTTGGTTTTGATCATGCTAGCGAGTAGTTCGCTATTCAATGTGGATTTCATTGTGGATAAGTATTACATGTGAAACGGCGTTTCATTTGTTGCGCACCTCGTACATTTGATTCGTGCAACACCATTTCATTAATCGTACGAAAGTATAAAAAGACCAAACACCATGTACACACCTACACAACATTTGTACCTTAAGCCAGCAGATAGAGTCGTCATCCCGAAAAGCGTGCTCAACCTTGTTCAGCATCACGGCATCTATATCGGTCATGATGAATTCGGACAACATTGGTTCGCCGAAAATCACCACCTTTCTGGCGTTCGCCTTGTTCCTGCAGAGCAATTTCTACGAGGCATTTCGGAAGTTACACGGGTCCAACGATTCATCGGCTGCGAACAGCAGCGCAGAAATGCAGTCAACTTTGCCATGAGCATGGTGGGCAGACCGTATGATCTTCTAACATACAACTGTGAGCATTACAGCAATCAAGTACAGCATGGCAAGCCAGACAGTGATCAGGTTAAGGCAGGCTTTGTGGTCACTGGATTGCTTCTCGCGATGTTCGGAGGCATCGCTGCTCTCAGATAGTTAGTGTCGAGGATAAAAGCTCGCGATTATTCCAGTGCCATTTTGTCTGGTGTACGAAAAAAGGCACAACCATTGTTCCTTAATTAAAAAAATGTTATGAAGAATACTGCGGAGAGAATAGTAAAGCCTGAGAAAGCAGGCGTATTCAGAATTGTGTTTCTGTACACTGGCCAAGGTGAATCGACATTACTTGTAATCCCCACCGGCCCCAATGTTGACGACTATAAATATGTCCTGATAGATTCCGACCGAGACAATGAAAAGAATGAGGTGGATTTAGTCGCCTTATTTAAAGACTTGTTCAAGAATACGGGCAGCTTGGAGGTATTTATTAATACGCACCCACATAATGACCATATTGGCGGTATTAAAGAAGTTTACGACGAAACTGCCTTTAAGGAAGTATGGCACGCCAATCATAAACCCGGCAAAAAGCATGATGCCAAGTACAAGGATTTGCAGCATGTCATCAACAAGGTGGGTAAAGCAAACGAGTATCATCTCTTTGGCACGAACGACTCTAATAAAATCCGCACTCAGGCAGGTAAGGAAGTAATAAAAAAGCTGGGCAAAGTTGATTTCATTGTGCTGTCACCGTCAGAATACCTATGCGACGACATAGACGAGGGGGGCTCTGATGAGCGCGATGCCCGCATTCATGAACGCTGTGGCGTAATTAAGTTTACCTATGGCATTGACGCTAAGAGCATTCTTATTACTGGCGATTCTGACAAAGCAGCATGGAAGGAGCATATTACCGACTATCATAAGGACAAACTGCCCTCGTTCGTATTAAGCGCCAGCCACCACGGCTCGCGAACCTTCTTCAAGGAAAATTCTGAAGATAAGGATGTTTATGAAGCGCACATTGTAGCAATTAAGCCAGAGTACGTCATCATTAGTGCTCCGGCACAGGAAGATAGTCCTCATGACCATCCTCATGATGATGCTATGGAGCTTTATAAGAAGCACGTTGATGAAGATAATATCCTACACCTCGGCTCAAAGCCTTATTCGGTAATCGTTGACATTGATGTGGATGGAAAGGCGAGCGTTAAGCTGGACGAGGATTTGATTGCAGAATATGGCAAGGGTGAAGATGGCGACGGGGGCGACAAAAATGAGAACAGTAAGAAATCTTTCGTAATAGGGTCACAGCGGGAGCGGCTTGATTCACAACCAATGGGCTAAAACATGTATTGGTTTAAGAAGCATCCTGAGCATTTCCGTAAGGAAAGCGCTGAACTCGCAACCAATCCAAACTATAAGCAGATTGGAGACGCGCGAGATGAATCATATATATCGCATGGCTTTATCATCACGCGGCTTGAGAAGTCCCGGCGGTATCCTGTGCTTATCGTTTATCCACCTGGTACGCCCTATCTGCTGCCGCAGGTCTTTCCGCTCAACCGTGAGCTTACAAAAGACGAGTGTACTGTGCTTGCAGCACAGAAGGAGCCATGTCCGCCGAAGGACGCTATTGCCTATTATCACCAGTTGCGGCATCAAAACCATACGGGAAATCTCTGCTTCCTAGAATGGGATGGGCTTGATGAAGGAAGCCGGTTCTTTGGCATTGGTGCGGTACTCCAGCGAATCACCGAATGGTATAAGGGGCATATCACCGGAGATTTTCCGCCGGATAGTGAGGAAGTAGAGTTCTGGTCGCACTTCACCAATCTGTCTAATAGTTTACATCTGCTCTATCCCCCATCATTTGTTGACGATGATAGTGTAGCGGGCGAATTCTATGCTGCTCAATATTTCAATGTGCCGAAGGAGCTTGCAGATTCGCCGATGGCTGCTTTAAATCTTGGTTGTTACCTGACAGGTATTAACGCTGGTGGAATTGCCCAGCCACCGAAAAAGCTGCACTTGCCAAGTTGGGCTACACACGAAGGATTAGAGAATGGTATTGACATTCAAGCGAAGCCGGCCATCGTAAAAAGGCTTTCTGAAGATGGCCGCTTGAAAGAAGGAATTTGGTTTAGCATTAAGGAAGAACCCCGGCCATTCAAAGAGTTCGCTGACTTGTTGACAATCATTGGTGAAGGTTCGGCGGATGATGGCCTCAATCGAATCCGCTCAATAGCGTTTGAGCGAATAAAGAAACTGCCACAGGAAATTCTTGTCAGCATTCGCTTTCCCAACCGGCGGGGAGAGCAAGAATTTCAGGTTTTTATAGTCCACAAAGATGGTGAGGCGGCTGCTCTACCACTCTTCTGCGACCCGATGGACACTATGAAGGTGGCGGTATCAGCCTACAAGACTGTGTATGCAGTTAAATGCGAGAAGTTTTCGCAGGAGACCTTTTTTCAGAGAAATGCGTCTCGTGCAGATCGAGCTATTTTGGGCAATCAAACAGTGACCTTTCTTGGTGTTGGCGCTTTAGGGAGTGAGATTGCAGACAGTCTTGCGAAAGCAGGTATAGGCAGTGCCGTGTTAGTTGATAATCAGCTCTTGGGTGTACAGAACACGATGCGTCATGTGGCAGGTCTTAACGACATTTCAAAGCCTAAAGTCATGGCGGTTGCGGCTATCCTCAAAAGCCACAATCCATTCCTCGGTGACATTCAGCAGATAGGACACAACATCACTGAACCAGGCGTTTTCCAGAGTCTTCCAGACGATTCAATCTTTGTCTCCAGTATCGCTGATGACAATACTGAGGGCTACATTAATGAAATGGCTGTAGAGGCCGGCAGAACAGTATTTTATACCCGCGCACTGCGTGGAGGAAAAGCGGCGCGTATCGTGCGGGTAGTACCTGGTCACGACGCTTGTCTGAATTGCCTAAGATTGTATCGCACAGAAGTTGGTAACACGATTCATGTCCCGGCAGACCCTTCATTACCGGCTATCCGCAATGAATGTAATAACCCTGTACTGCCAGCAAGTGCAGCCGACTTGAAGCTGGCAGCTTCACTGACAAGCAGGATTGTAATTGACTACATGCAGGGAGATAAGAAGGAAACTGAAGCTAATCATTGGATTTGGACGAGTGAGGCAATACCTGAAACAACGTTTACTGAAGCGTTCAAGCTACATCCACAGCGCTTAATACCGCATCCTAACTGTCAGATTTGTAGCGAAGGCCATGATATAGTAATGCATGTAGATTCCGAAGTCCTGCAAAAGATGCAGGAAAAAGTTGTAAGCAAGGCTGGGATTGAAACAGGTGGTGTATTAGCTGGTTATCGTACTGAAACTGGCGAAGTGTTTATTACTTACGCATCAGAGGCGGGGCCGAAGGCAGTTGAGTCCGCGAATCGGTTTGAAAAGGACGTTGAGTTCTGCCAACAGTTTCTAAACGATTTGCTTCAAAGGTATGGAGGTAAGATTATCTATTTAGGCGAATGGCATTCTCATCCAAATGAAAATAATTCGCCGAGCGCAACTGATATTTCCAGTCTATTAGCCATCAGTCAGCAAAAAGAGTATCTGACGGATAAGCCAATAATGATAATTTTTACAAAGTCCGGCAATCCATCCTGTACAGTTCATCCAACTGGCAAACTGCATTTCAAAGCGAAGCTTAAAATTGATGGATAACAGCGAAAAGTCATGGCTTGCCTTTCAGGTAAACATTCAATACCTCTCTCGAATAGTAGTAAGCCCGTTGCTTGCATCGGAGCCAAAGAATACAAAGTATTGGAAGGAGAACGGCATAGTAGTGCCAATCCTGATAATGGTCAATCAGCAACAGTGGCGTACCGACGATTGACGTCGTAAGCAGCGAGCGTGAGAATGCGTACATAGCATTGAAGTCATCCACCCGTGTATCCTTTTGTCCGTTTGCGAGACGCATCGCAGCACCAAATAATTCATCGTTCTGCGCATTTGGCCTTGTGTCTTGCAGCAGAAGATTTTTTGCTTTGACACTTGTGTAGAATCTGACTTTCCAGATGTCCTTTCCATCAATCAGACGTGAGGATGGTTTGCCACCCCATGTAAAGAAATAGAAGTCTTCCAGCCAACTTGATGCCGTGTTCAACAAAAAGCCAAGAAAGAAAGCGATAGCAGTGTATGGAATTACCAAGTCCTTATCAAAAGAATCATCAAGAACGTTTAGCAACGCAAGGAGACAAAGAAATCCCGGAATGAGACTTGATAAGATGTCGTAGGTTTTGAAGGACATTGATTCCAATTCACGTTATTTTTGAGGAAATATCGGTACTTCTTGACTATAGTTATTCGTTATTGTAAGTCCGGTATGTGTGAGCGAAGGGATTAACATACTGGTCTTCGCGAATGATTCCATGCTTCACACAGCTCTTCGCTAAGGCTACTCCCTCTTCAGTTAAGTAGAAGGTACTTTCAGATTGCCCATTTATTTTGTATTCATCTGGCGAAGCACTCGAGAAATACACTTCCGCGATTTCGCTATTTGCCTTTTCCACCATCATTCTTCCGATACCTTTCCCTTGATATTGTTCATCAACATTAACATTCCAAACCCAAAAGTGATGATCGTTTTCATCTTGGTTGAGTTCCAACGATCCTACTTGAGTGCCGCCGATATAAGCAACTACCATCGTATCGCCAGCATCAAGGGTCAAACCGAGAGCTGATATTATTAATTCACTTTCTTGTAGCATTCTCAATTTGTCAAGAAGTCTAAGGTAAGTCGCAAAGTCGGCTACGCTGATAGAATTTTTGCGAAATAACGCCGGTCAAAAATGCCCACCCTCCCAACGAAAAAACGTCTCTGTAGCTCAGTTGGCACTTGTAGAACATGTTCCACTTTTAGAACTGCAGGTTGGCCGTGTTGACAAAGTCACACGCAATAACTTGTATCGGTACCGACCTACATAAAGGAACAACGAAAAGGAATTTTTTCTGTAAAATTTAGCGATTGAATTCGAACCGAGTTGGTGCCGGCAGTCTATATTCACGATCTAATTGATCCCTAAATGTTGAATAATCCCTCACTTGATCTGACCCCAGGTTTTACTTGCCATGGAATTTTCAGCTTAAGGTCGAACTAGGCGACGCTCGTTTCGCAGAACTGGTTAAGGCTCATATCACAGCCCACTGGACTGCTTGTGAGAATGGCTACGTCTACCAGCCCACCTCTTACTGCCTGTCGCATGACTACTGTGATGCCAACGAGGTGATGGCTGTTGCATTCAGAATCGTCATAGGGCGGGACTTTTCTTTTGCCGGAGACGGTCCAGAGTCGGAGAAGCAAAATGAGGAAGATACGATGCTGTTCAACGCCGCCTGGAATGAGGCAAAGGCAACCAATTTCCTGATTCGCGACATCAACACAGCAATTGTGACGGTAGTAGAGTACAAAGGCTACGAGCTGCGGACAAAGGAGAATGCGGAGGGTAGCGGAGTATTCACCACTTTGATTTTACATAAGGAAGCAATGGTCTGGGCTTGCATCGCTGGACCTCTGGAAGGGTCTGATAGCGTGGAGAAGGCCAAAAGAAAAGTAGACAGTATGAGTGAAATGGGAACGTAGTCGCAAGTAAGGATATGAGCAAACTAGGAGAGCGGCACAGTTAATAGTTATCCGTTGGAGTCACCAACCCAATCGCATAGTAAAAGAGAGGATAAGACTAGCGAGGGGGTAAGAGACTTACCAGGAGCGGTGCATGCATACGGCTTATGACTCGATTTCCAGGTAGACCTACGAAACTCCTGGTTGGAAGAACTGGTTGGTTTATTTTTGGTCAACGTGGTTACTGTGGTATTCTTTAATAATTTCGAAGAGCCGGTATAACATGCTTAGGTTGAGGTAGCATTCCCATTTTTGATTAGAGCCATCAAGATTACCATGCGCGATTCGGTTCCTGACATCTTTGTATCTACGAATTAGGAACTGTAGTTGAACTCTTACAGAAATATTGATTCTCACCTTTTCCAATCTAACAATCTGCGGCACATATTTTTCATATATAGCAGCATATTCTGGATATTTTTCTTCTAGTTCACCTTGTTTAAATGGTTTTTTGTCAGGCAAGTCGCGAATTTTTGCGGTGGTACAGCCGATGATATTTTGAATCCGGGCTTGGTCATCGGCCATGTTTTTTGCGGCAACAAGCTGAGGGTCGTCTATGTACATTCCTTGTTGAATTGCATCGAAGAAACGTATTGGAATGTCATTTTTCCAATCACCCTTCACAATGAGAGTCTCGAGTGATTGAAATCTAGCAATGTAGTTGCTAGCATCGTCCATACTCTTTGTTGGGTACTGTTGATGGTAAACTTGGATCAGAAATTTTCTTGCTAGACCTTCTATGATTGATGGTAAAAGGATGTTAGTGGCCATGAAGCTTCGATTCTCAAATCCTTTTACTATTTCATTGGCAATTGTGCTTATTTCGACGTACTGACTATTGTTTTGGAGATATGGTATGGCGTTCAACTTTAATCTAAATATCAAATGTTCACAATACTTGGCTATCGTTGTGATGGGCTTAATTCCAGTGGCAATATCCATATGCTCGTCAACGGTGCCGTCACTAATCCAATATAAGTCATGAATCACAGAGTAGGATAATGAACACCTCGCAATGTCAAATAGCAAACTAAAGGTTCTGACAGATTGCATCAGGGCGCTTGTTCTCGTATCCACGTCGACTGATGAATCTTCAACTTTCATCTTGTAATTGACAAAATCGGAAACTGCTTTATCATGCCGAAACTTGTTGATGGTGGATATATGACCCTTTAGTTGCTCAATGTTGTTAGCGATGACCTTTTCCTCCCATCGTGAATGCCTTTTTTGCCTCGCGACTAAATTTTCTTGTAAAAGTTTATTGGCTAACGATTTTGCAGCTTTCAGAAAACGAATTCGCTCGGCTATCAAGTCCTTAAATGTGCTGTCGTGCTTCATGGTCTAATAGGAAAACTCACGTTAGAGATTCACTTTGCTTCTAAATCGGCGAAATTGAGGAGGTCTACATCACGAAGAAACTTTGCTCTATACACCCTTCCCAAAACATTTCAAGCGACTGCACAAAGTAGTTGCCCTAGTGGTTACACAAAGGTGGATTCTACGCCACCATGGCTAATTTTTATTTGAGAATATTGGTGTCTTCAAATGCAACGTCCATGGATCGCAGAAATTGAAACAAATCGTTGATATTCTCAACACTTGGAAAGTCTGAAAAAAGTAATTCCGCTTCCACTCGAGCATCTTTTAAGTACTTCTTATATTCGGTCACTTTTGAAAAGTCGCCAACACATAATCCCGACATAAAGTAGTATTCTGAAGGCACGAAATAACTTAGCCTCGATAGTGTTATTGGCCCCCCTTGGTATTTTATTGTCCTGCCATCTTTAGTAATGATCTGAAACCCCAGTTTTTGAAGGTGAGCATCGCTTGTTTCTATCGGCCTTAAGTTTTCATAATCACACCAAATGTGCTGCGCTTTGGTAAGCAAATAGAGGTAGATGCGTTCTCGTTCGCCATTTTGTTCTAGGGCATCTATTCGACCAATATCAGGGTTTCTTAAGGCCTCGGATAATGTTGTCAAGTCTCCCAGATACGAGACATAATCTCCAACGACATAGACGTTTGATCTCATTATTTGATTTTTGACTACTACTTGATTATTTGTCCTAAAGAAGCGAAAGAACGAAAGGTAAGCTAAGTAACATTCTCAATAAACAAGAAGCTATGCGGTTTTCTGAGTATGGTCTGTTCAATTGTTTGGCCATCTAACCCACATTGCACGCCGGTGTTACCGCAAGTGGGAGTATTTGTTAACGTAATGGGTTTTTGAAATTTTTCTTTAGCTCCGATAGCCGGAGGTGGGTACGAGACTGAAAATTATATGCGCTCTATA
>Ga0265327_10000392_pt1 | contig 82296 bp, 118 predicted proteins | sample 41621metaG_FD_202089 | JGI IMG/M metagenome (GOLD analysis project Ga0265327, IMG submission 202089) | Rhizosphere microbial communities from Carex aquatilis grown in University of Washington, Seatle, WA, United States - 4-16-21 metaG | ecosystem: Host-associated > Plants > Roots > Rhizosphere...
AGATCATCGGGCTTCTCCCCATTCATCGCAATGTCAGCATCGTCCTTTGCATCGACGACCTGCGGATTGTAATTGTTAACCCGCTCGTTGAACTGAACCTTGATAATGTTCTTGGACTGGCTGTTCGGCTTTATCGTTATTACGACCGGGTCGCTGGTCTCCGCACTGGATATAGACGACGAGGACGCGCCTTGGTTTGGCAGAATGTCGTCGTCACCGATGCTGTAGAGCGGCTGAGTTGGGGGGCTGTAGGTAACGCCGTTTCCCGTGATCGATTGATCGCCATACGGAACGACGGTGAGCTTTGCACCATCCCACACCAACTCGCTGTTGGTGATCTCCATCATGTCCTGCATGTGCTGACTGGCGGTTTGCGCCGTCAGATAGGCAGGGCTGATGAAGATGCTGGCAGCTTTGCAATAGTTGAACCATTGCGTGAGCGATGTATCGAGGCGACTTTCGGGGAAGCCAAGCCCGTAATACGGATTCGTCAGGTAATCGAGGAAGTGATCCTTCGGATGTGCGTCAATCCAACCAGACGCTGCGCCATGGATCGCAAAGGTGGTTTCGACTGTGATATTGGGAAACAGATTGGACGAACCGAGTTGCATCGGTCCTGCCGCCATATAGCCGAGCCCCCGAAAGGTATCTGCGTCTGCCGGATGCTTGGAAGTGAGATAGCTCCACGCCGATTGCGAATACGACCCCGTAAAAGCCGTAAGGTTTTTGCTCGAAAGCTGAAACTGCGTGCCGTCCGTATCCCAGCAAGTCGGGCCAATTGCGCTGACCGGGCCTTCACAGACGCCGCCCGCGACGGCTGCGGAGTAAGTGTAAGTGGTCCCGCCACCTTTGCCGCCGCCTTTACCGCCTGTGAGCGGGCCGCCCTTGCCGCCCTGGGAGTGCGCTTGCGATTTAAAATCACCTACCCAGATCAGATTCCACGGCAACCGACGCTGGCCAGCCCCAAAAGGCCTGACCAATCCATATACGGCCGTGTTGACGCGAAGCGCTGTCTCGGGCTTGGGTTGATTGACCCGAGACGCGCCGCCACCGAAAATGGACATCTACCACCTGGAAAAGAATATCGGCGTTCTGTTGGCGAGCCTTCCGCCATTCTCGTAGCCGAGGATCACCTCGCCGGCCTCGACATCGGCATGGATGATGTTGGGTCGATCCAACATGATGGCGACGTGGCTATAAGTGCGGCCAAACTTCCACAGTGCGAGATCGGCTGGTTTGGGATTACTGGTCTCACGCGCAAAGCGCCGCACGATTTCGAGCAGCTTGTCCTCATCGCGATGCAGAAACCAATCGCTTGGGTATTTCGGTGCTTCTCTATAGAGCGCGGCATCGATCAGCTTAACCTCGCGGTAGACACAGAACGCGAACTGGGCGCAATCCACGCCACCGTTCTTGCCCTTCACGCGGCCACAATCGGCAAACGGCGTGCCCAGCCATTCGTAGGCCACGCGAATAACCTCTGCCCTGCCCTCTGCCTCGGTCATATCGCGGTCTCCGGGGCTGGGATCGTGCGCTCGCCGCCGAAGTTCAGTCCGTTGCCGAATAAGTTGCAGGTCGCCTTAAGCTTGTCGCACCCGGCGTAGGCAATGAAGGTATCGCCTTCCTCTATGGGATAGAAGAACGGCGCGATCAGCTTGTAAGTGCCGGGGCTCCCAACGGTGGCACTGCGCACCGTGCGCCCATACCCGGCGTTCTGTCCGCTCGTCATCACGATGCGCCCCAGCGCGAGCGTTCCACTGCCCGGCGGTGCCAACACACTCGACTTTATGATTCCTTGCGTACTTCCGGCTTCGATCTCGCCAGTGACCGAGAAACTGTCCTTGTTCAAGGTGCAGGCCACGTCATAGAGCGTTTTGCGGCAGCCGGCCTGATAGACATTTCTCGGCATCTGCCGGTTGAACCTGTCCATCAGACTATTGACCGAGAACGCAATCGTGGTCTCGCCCAGATCGATCTCAGCCATCTCGCCCGCGAACATTGTCACGACGCCAGTGGGCGAAAGGTATTGCGGGTACTCCCCGCCGGTCGGCCACGCCGGAAACACGGCGGTATCGACCTGCACGTCACATCCGTTGAGCGCACCACCGCGCAGCGCGAGCAGAATAGGTACGTCGCCGATCCTGAGTGGCCATTCCTGATCGGTGTAGGGATCGATACTTCTGACACCCATCAGGAACTGCCAGGTATCGACATCGGTGCCACATGACCAATGGCCTTGCGCGTCATCGTCATCGATCTGGATGAAGTCCGCGCCTTTCGCGTCCCACGTCGTAGCGGGCGAAGGAATCTTCACAGGCCACAGATTGTCCGCCCAGCGGATCACACCACCGACCTTGGGTGTGAGCGTGTAAAGATCGCACTCGACAAAATGATCGGTCAGCAATAGCTGAGCCGTCGCGCCGGGCGATGTCTCGTACCAAGGCGTTTTCATGATCAAATGCGATAGCTGATGGTCAGGAATAACTGCGACGTATCCGTGAAATCGGTGTCGGCTATAGCTGCGATGCCGCCAGCCGATAGATTGGTCAGATTGATCAGGCTCGTGGATGGTTCCAACCATCCTGCCGGACTGGAGATGCCGGAGCCCATCGCAAACACCCAAACATTCGCGATGGAAAAAGGTGGTCCATTTAGCGCGAAGGGCAACCCGGTGATTTTGGCCGATCCTGTCGAACTTCCCTTGCTGGTGAGATTGATGTTGATTTCGGCAAGAATCCGATTTCCGATTTTGGTGTAAGAAGCGCTCCTAGATGAATATGTGAGGCCAACAGCACTGCCGCTGAATTCCAAAGCGGGCGTGAACGTTCCCTCTTCATATCCATAAACAACGACATGACCGCCAGCGGTCGCTCCGTCACCGACAGCCAAACCCTTTCTAGCCGTGTCATAGATCAGTTCTCCCACGGCTGGCGTCATCGCCCCGATCTGGGAGGTCGTGCCGCGCCGAAGCTGCCTCTGTATCGTCGTCATGCGTTTGGTCTCGCCGTGGTGAAGGTGAGCTGTTGGACTTCGTAGATATTGGGTAGGTCTCTATCGAACTCGGCGTCGTCTTCATCGAACTGACACAGCCAGCCGAACTTGCCATCCCAGGAAATCGTGGCGCCTTCCGATGGTGGTGACGCGAACTGCAATGAACCGGAAGCAAAGACCGTGACATCGACTTCAACGCCATCCACATAGAAATGCGTCAAGGAAATTCCGCCGTCGTCATCGATCAGATCGACGGGATCGGCGACACTGCCAGCATCGTCAACGACCGTGACACTGTCGGTCACAAGCCCGCAATCGACGATAGTCCCGGCATCATCGACGTTCGTCAGAACGGCCGTAACCGGTTCGAAAAACCCACCAACAGAACGCATGGCCTGCCAAATGTTTCGAACACCATCTCCGATGCCGATGAGTTGGTTCGTAACCGTGCAATCGTCCTTATCGACGAAAACGAATAATTGGCCTGGCGTCGTCATCACCGTGTTCCAGAAACCCTGGAATGTCTGCCATTCCTGATAGGTGCTGTTGCCGCGCAGAAACGCGAGGTCTACCTCATACTGGTAGAGCGGATAGGGCCAGACCGGCTGCGCGAACCGTCTGCCGGTGCGCGACTGCAGCCTCGTCGTCTGAACCGACGACGTGCGCTTGGTCTGCACCAGGCCCGGAAGGCTTGGAAACATCGGGAAATCGGGCATGGAGAAATCTCAATAAGCGCCGCGGGAGGACGGGTTCAGAGCCATATAGTTGCCGTAAGCCTTGGCCATTTGTTTCAGCGTGCGGCGGTTCTTGAGGACTTTCGCCACGCTCTTTCCGTCCAGTGCCCTGACCTGAGGTGCCCAGATCGGGGCTGGCATTTGCCCGGATTGTCCCGGACCGCCGCTTCCGCCCAGCGAAAGCTTTCCGGCCCGAATGTCATCGGAGAAGGTACGAGGCACGATGATTTCACCGGCATGGACATTGGCCTGCATGTCCTTCGGCACATATGAGGTGCCAACGTCGAATGATGTCAGCGTGTCGAACGCTGCAACGGCCGCGAACGCAGCGCCCGCAGCGACAGGCGCCAAAATCCACCCAACATAGGGAATTTGAGCAACCGACTGATACGTGCCAGCCGCAGCCTTGTACGCATCGTTCATGATCTGCGCGGAACCGGCTGCTACATCTTTGGCTGATCCAACACTCATCGCTGCATCGTGTGCAGTACCGCGCGCGGCGTCCCCTGCAGCTGAAGCACTCGTCATTGCCAATTCCGTCATGATCCAGTTTTCCAAACGCTGGAGACCGTTCATGATAAAATCAGTAAGCATCTGGGCGAGACCCTGCCGAACAGCCTGACCCAATGTCTCTTGGCCAGAAAGCATGCCACGAATCATCGTATTGAAACCGCTGGTAATCGGACGAAATTGCTTTTCGTACTCTTTGGTCAGGCGGTCGATTTCCTGACTCTGCTTATTGACTGAATTGTGCTGCAGTTTGTCTATCTCGTTGAACAGCCATTGGTAGATGCTAAGAATTTTCTGCGCGTCTTCGTCATACACCTGCACGTTGTCAGCGTTCGCTTGCTGATGTGCTTTGAGCGCCGCTATTTCAAGATCGGCTTCGTGCCCGTAGCGATCGACCAGAACTTGCAATTCCTGATCGGCAGAAATCTGCCTATCTGCTACCTGTTGGTCGAGGTCTCTTTTTTTGTTTTCGAGAGCTGAGCGACCGCGCTGATTGTCAGCATCAACGCCGCGCTGAAGAATGCGTTCAACCTTTGTCGCGGTTTGCTCGATATCCTGCAGCCAAGCTCGGTCTGCATCTTTCTGAGCTTGCGCCGCTTTATCGGCAGCCTGCTTCGCCACCTCTGCGCGCTGGTCCCCAGCCGTTCTCAGTTCGGAATTTAGCTTTGCCTGCGCCTGTTTGTATTCGGACGATTCCGTCCCAAACAGTTCCTTGGCCTTCGCAACCTCTTCTTGCGCAATCTGAATTCTCTGCGCCGAACCCGACTTTAAAGCAGCGGACTTTTCTTGTTCGGTTTGCTGGAAACTGCGGTATGCCTCTTCATTGTCGGATTTTTGAAGTGCGGCTTGATCTTTTGAAAGGGCGGCATTGATATCAGACTGTGCCGTCGGATTTCCTTTGTTGAGAGCAAGCCCCTTCTCAAGGTCCGATATTTCCTTTGTCAGCTTCTCGCGCTGCGTCAGGCGGTCATTCACCTTGTCGGCGAGATCTATCGCCTCAATCGCCGGCTTGTTATTGCCCTGCGTCTGTATCGACCGGAGACGGGTAAGTTGATCTTCGGCCTGCTTTAACTGGCCTTCAAGGAATGGGTCGCGGACCGTCGAGCCCATCGCGCCAGTGAGCTGCTCCTTAATCCTTTGGATCTTTTGTTCGGTATCATAAATCTGATCGCCGACCGATTTTATGTAAACGCCGGACTGCGCGGAGAGTTGTTTCAAAATCTCTGTGACAGCTTGTGCTTCCTGGCCGGTCGCAATCAGGTTCTGAATGTGGGCATATTGCTCAGGAGCGAGATTTAGCAACTCACTGTTCATTTTCTTAAAGCCGGATTCAGTCAAATCCGTAAGGCCAAGCGCCAGCTTTCCTACCGCCTCACCTGCTTTGTCGCCCATATCGCGGAAAGCAGGAAGAAGTTGCCCTGTCTCATTCGCAAGCGCCGCGCTAATCTGCGCATGCGCAGCGACGAACTGCATGAAGCCGTCCGCAGCAGCATGCGTAACATTGGGGAGATTCCGTAGCTCTTGCTGATTGGCGCGAATTGCTTCGCTAGAGTATTCGGCCCCCCGTCCTGTTGTTTTGAACGCCTCGGTCAAATTATCGAGATCTTTCTGAGCCTCCAATGTCTCGTAGAGGAGGTAGCCCAGACCGGCGGTCATAGCCGCGGCTGCGCCGACAGAAGCCATCATCGATAGAGACAGATGCCCGAACGCCTCACCAGCGACCATTAATTCGCCGGGAATGCGGGTGTACTGTCCCGTGACAAGCGCGTGGGAGAGGACTACGGCAGAGCGGGAGAGCCGCGATGTCGATATAGTAACGGTGTCGGCCGCAACGCCAAACCCTCGCAAGCCTTCGCCCAAGGCGCGAGCCGCCTGAGCTTCAGTAGTCATTGCAAGGCGAACGTCCTTGGCGAGGGCGGCTTGCGTCACCTGCGGAGCTAGAGCCGCTTCAAAAGCCGCAGCGCTCGAAGCAGCCGACGCGAATTCTGTCTTCACCCCGGCATAGGAGTTCGCGATGCTCTGTCCAAGAGTGGCATTTTTCGCTGACAACACTTCTGCCGCGGCCAACTTCTCTATTTCGGCGGCAACAGCAGCCGTGTCACGCCGCGCCGCATCAAACCCAGCGCTAGACGAGAGGGCAGACGTAAATGCTTTAGCACTTTGAGAAGCTGACTTAAGATTTCGATCAAGATCTAGCGAAGCGTCTATGCCACCCTGGAGACTGTCGAATGTGACTGCCCCTAGAGCGGTCGCAGTCGAAGCTATTGACTTCCCCATTTGTTCGGCAGCCGTACCGACACCAAGCATCTCAGGAGTAATTTTTGAAAGATCGCCCCCCACCTGCTTAAGCGCATTGCTCATCGCAGACGCCGAGACGTTGGTCTGCGTAGCCATGCCATTGATCGCCGCTGAGGCTTCTGCCGTCGACGCCTTCAGGCTCGCGTCGAGCGATCCGGTGATCTTGATTTCGACCGTGCCGTCAGACATTTACCGGTCCTTACTCTTTGATTTTAAATAGATTTTTGACGATTGGTTGACATGCCGTGATTGCAACTCAACATTGGATTCAACCAACAGGGGAATCAGAGAATGCTTAGACAAGCGGTTGCAGCGACCATTCTTGCCGCGTCATTGTTGTGCGGCTGCGCCACATCGAATGCGCCATCCGGTTTTCACAGAGGCGCGAGCGGCCAACTCGTCGAAAACATGCCCGCGGTGCAGACTGACAAATTCTCCCCGCAGATTACCGTGGTCGGGCTTTCGGATTTCGAAAACCCGTTCGGCGGCATCGCGAAGAAATGGTTTATTCGCAGCTTCATCGATAAGACAACGGGCGATGTTTCCAATCAACTCTATGTCTGGATCACCTATGCGGGAGGCGGTTGGAATTTCTTTGACGCGGCCTCAGACGATACTGCTTCGCCACACGCAGTAGATGTTGTCGATAGGTCCGTCGATAATTGCGGCGAAATACTTTGCAGCTACACCGAAGATATCGTCATCGATCTGCCCAGCAGCCTGCTTGCGTCGCGCCCGAACGGGTTTGAAATGAAGGTGTCCGCCCGTAGCGGAGCATCGATCATTCTCAATGTCAGTAGAGAGATGGTTTTAAAACAACTCAAAGTGATCGCAGAGAATATTCCGCCAAAGGCTTAAGGCTCGAACTCCGGCGGCTCTTCGATCTTGGTCGGGAGGCCCTTTGGCGCAGGCCTATATTTGAAGTAGCCTGCAAGAAATTCTTCCGCTGGCGGGCGCTGCCGCAGTTCTTCATTTTGTGCCTTAAGCCGGTCGAAAGTCAGCGCGTCTTCCCAGTAGTCCGGCGTCCCGTTGAAGTAGCGGCAGGCGCGCGTGATGAGGCCGTCCCAGTCCGGTTCGGCCCTTTCGCTTCCCCCTTTGTGCCACCCTCCGGGGCGGCGTCGGAAGAAGCAATGGCGTTGAACAGTTGAGTTTGGGCGCGAACGACCAGAAACGCCATAAGCATTTCGATGGGGCCGACCTCCATGTCCAAAAACTCGTCGAACAAAAGATCTGGGTGCGCCTTACTGAGTCCGTGGTAAACAACCTCGCAAACCTGGTTGTATTGCTCGTTCGAGAGATTTACCGCCTTCTCACCGAAGTTCTCGCCCACCATCACGTTGAGCGCGTCTGTCAAAGACATGATCTGCCGGAAAATATGTCGCATCTGTCGTGGACCAAGAACTGGGATGGGCCAATTCTTCCCCGCGAGAATGACAAACGGCGTCTCTCTTGGATTAAACTTCGCAGGCTCTGTCATGGCTACTTTCCGGCTGCCACCGGCATAGGCCGGTGATCGTGTCTGTCGAGATATTCGATACGGTCTTTCGCCTCGCCGCCATCGATGGGCACCACGACTTCGTGGCTGAACTTGTGATCGGAGGTGAGGCTGACAGGTCCGATCCGTTTCAGGGTATGAAGCAACGGAGCGACCTGGCATCGCGCATCGGCAGGTGTCTCGACCTTGATGTACGGCATGCCGCGCTCGAACCGGTATCCCCAGATCTTGCGGGCCACGAAACGGAAGTGGTCGAGCACTTCCTTTTCGCTCAGGCCGAACGCCGCCATGACCTTCTCGACAACCACGCCATTGGCGAGGTTCTTGAAGATCAGGCGGCGTGTCTCGGCCAACCGTTGACGTTCGGCGTCGGTCATTAGCTGACCTGGGCGAACGACAGCGTTCCCAACGTGCCGTTGTCATCGACGGCACAGCCATAATCCATGCTCGGCATCGTGTAGTCGTCGAGCTTGGTCGCGAGGCTGAACCCACCACCGATGGTGTTGTTGAACTGAAACAGGGATTTTTCATCGCCGTAGACCATGCCGACGGTCGCGGTGAAACCGCCGATCTTGCCCATCGGCTGGTTGGTCATGTCGATGGACTGCCCGACTGAATCATCCGTTTTGACATAGTCGGTTAGCACGGTGCCGCTGGCGTATGCGGCGGGGTAAGTATAGATGCCAGTGTCTTCATCGACCGAATATTGTCCGGCAGTCGGCCCCGTGGCGACACGTGTCAGCCGAAGATTGGCACCCGCGGTGGTCAAGACGACGCCCAGGTCAGCGACGAAGTCGTCAGAGCCTTCGACCTCGACGGTGTATGCGGTCGATGCCGGAATGTCCCCGGCTTCGTTGCGGACGAAGACGGTCTCGCCCGCCGAGAGCGTGCCGCCCAGCAAGAGCGAGTTCACGGCGCGGCCGTTGAGCGAACCGGATTCGACTTTGCCTGACACGGTTAGTTTGCCCGCAGCCACGTCCTGCGCAGCTTGGCCGTCCGAGCCGTAAAGGTATTTGATTTCGCGTTTGAAATCGACGGAGACCGACTGCACCGTGCCGAACCTGACAGGCGTCGGATTGGCAACGTTGGGACGGCCCCAGAAATAGCCGCCACCGAAGAGTTTCTGACCAGTAAGTGAATTTCCCATGATGTTCTCCTATGGGGCTGAAGGAAGTCCGATTTCGACCGGGAGGTAATAGATGCCCTGCCGGTAGTCAGGGCTGGTGCTGTTGTCGCCGCTATCTTTGGCGGCTCGACCTTTGACGCGGACGTATTTGACGAGGCCGCCAAGCGTTTGATCATCATCGCCGGATGGTGGGACCAGCGCAGCGATCACGGCATCGATCAGCGGATTGAGCACCGTCGATCCCGCAGTGCCCTTTTTCGAAGTTGCCGCAATGTGAAAGTAGACGGTCCACACATCTTTCGGCAGATTGCCCGTCCATTCGCGGTCTTCGTAGGCCTCGTCCTGCATGAGGACTGGCTGCTGTAACGGTGGAACGCGCTGGCATTCGATGATTTCGCGCGTCACCGTGGCGAACGGGCCGTTCCTGCTTTTTGAGAGCGGCGCGACCAGTGCAAAGAGAGCCTGATAAATCTGTTCCCGCGTGCTCATTCCGCTGCCATCGCGTAGCCGTCAGACACCGCTGCGGAAACCATGGCGCGGATACCGTCCTGAAAGTTTGAGCGCTCCTGCACCAGAGCGAGCCGGGCATAACTGCGTTCCGGGATCGTGATGGGGTGCGGCTTTGTCTTGTGGGTGAACACCAATGGGCCGCGCCCGCCAGACGGAACGAATTCGCCGCGCCCGGCCATGAAGACTTGCAGCTTGTCCGATCCGGGGTGATGGATCGTGACGCCGTATTCCTGTGCCGCCGCGTAATCGACGCCTTCGGTGTAGACCCGGCCCGTCACATCGGTGCCGCTATCAGTCACCTCGGATTTGACGCTGTTGTACAGCCTGCCCGTCGATTTGAACCGTTCAGCAATGTTCTGTTTGACCCGTTGGCGCAACGATTCCGTGGCCTTGACCATAAACGGCTTAAGCGCGCCGCGGACGGTGTTCGGCATTGCGGTCAGACGCGCCGTAAGCTGCGACAGCCCACGCATCTCAAATTCGATGGGCATGTCTCACCTACTGCAAATAGCCGCTTGGCAGGCCTGCCACGAACACCAGCGCGGATTTCTCGCTGGCCTGTGCCTCGTATTCTTTCGCGCGAGCACTGAACGCTGAGGACTTCTGGTTAAGGCCGGTGCTCATTTTGCCGTCGCTGGTGCTGGCCTCGCGCGCAAACCGGGCGGCCAGTTGTCTGCAAATCAATGCGGCAGCGCCGTACCGTGAACCGCGCTCGGCAAGTGCAAACGCAATCTCGGGATCAAACACGAGAGGATCGGTAGAAGACGTGTCGCCTACCAGATACCTGATCGCATCTTTGTCACTGCTTGCCGGGTCTCCCGAGTAAGACCATGCCGGTTGCGGCCCGACCTTGCCTGTGGCCTGTGCAACGGTGACGATGTTGCCGTCAACATCAACCACATCCAATTGGCAGTAGAGAAAGCCCGATAGACCCGTGGTGTCCGATGCGACGAAATTGACGTAGCAAATTCCGTCCGTGCCATCGCCGTTCGGACCGAAATCGATTCCGCCATCAACCGATTTCTTCTTGGTGAAGAGAACGCCTGAACTCGGATCAAGCCGCGCCGTGAATATGATGTCCTGAACGCCGGACAGATCATACGCCACCGTGCCATCGGTGGTGATGGCGAACCGAATCGCTGCGGTGTTACCCGCGAACAGCTCGAAGCTCTGGTCCTCGACGGCCATGGCCTATCAGGCCGTTGCGGCGGTGAGCGTGACCGTCACGTTCAGCGTGTCGTCGGCCAGAACGGAGCGTGCCGTCCCGAAGTCGGCCACGCCGTAAAGCGTACCCGATGTGCCGCTTGCCGCGGTGCAGAGGAACGCGCCGTAGATTGTCGTGGTCCCGCTGATCGCAAAGGCCGCCTTGCTGGCCGAATTATCGACCGACTGGCCCGAGACCGAACCCAGGGTCAGCGCCTTACGGTTGCCCGAATAATTGGCGTCTTCGGTCCAGCCGGAATGCGAGGCCAGCGTATCGCCAGCAGCAGCGGTTCCGGTGTCTTTCAGCCCGACATAGAACGCCCCGGTGTAGGAGCTGCCCTTGAAATACTTGTCGAGCAGATCGTTGAGGCCAGCGTTGGTGACGAGGTTATCGACTTCCTCGACCCACTTGAGATTGCCGTCCGCGTCGAAACACTCGACCTTGTAGTGCGACTTCATCTTGAGCGTGCCGAAATTGGCAATAGCACCCGCGTCGAGGTTCGATGCCGCAGCCATTTCGGCCGCAACGTTGTTGATGGATTGCATGGAAAGCCCTTTCAGTTGATCTGGCCCTTGAGGTCGATGGTCAGGCGAACCGTGCCGGCAAGGGTCACGCCGCTTTCGGTCTGGCCTTTGAGTTCGATGATGCGTGGCGGCAGAGCGCCAGATGACGAATAGAATTGCGCGGTCAGCCGTGTCGCCAGCGTGACGGCTTCTTCATAGGTGAGGATGGAACTTGCCGCTTGATTGAACTGCGCGGCGAATGTGACCTGGGCGCCCAGCACACCGGCCACGGAATGGGTAGCCGCCACCTCCACCGGAAGCGTGATTGCACCCTCAACCGTCAGCAGTCCGGACGAACTCTCGTCCACGCTGACCGAAAGAGAAATCGCTTTGTCGATGGTGACTGCGGCAGATACGGTCTGGCTCAACGCAAGGGCGAACGCGACCGCCGCGTTGGCGTTTAGCTGGGACGCAAGACTTGTCGAAACCGACGCGCCGAACGAAACCGCTTCATCCACTTGTTTCTGCACAGCCGATGAAACCAGGGCAGACACGGCAAGCGTGATCGCCTCGTCATAGGTCGTGCCGCCAGATCCTGTGACCCCGTCCATCGCGGCCGAGACGGCTACGGCAAAGCTCGCGGGGGCCTGTACATCGATCAGACCTGATGCTCCGAACCCTGCAGCGACAGAAAGCGCGACGGCTTCGTCGATGGTCAGCACCCCGGCGATGGCCGCCGAGACGGAAAACCCGAAACTAACCGCAGCGCTTATGTCGCTCTGGGCTAGTGGCGAAAGGCCTGCCTGTAGGGCCAAACTCATCGCAGAATTCAGCACCGCGTTGGTCGCCTTGGTCAGACCAACCACGGTCCCCAGCGATATCGCGGCTTCGAGATTGGTCACCGGAACGGCGCTTAGTGCCAAACTGGCGGAGAAAGTTGCGGAAGCCACGGCCGATAAAGCAGGAGATGAACTCAACGACAGAGACGCGCCCAAGCTTATGGATTCGTCGTATGTCGAGCCTGTCGCGACAGGCGTATTGGAGGCGACGCTGATCCCAACAGGGCTGAGCAACGCCCAGGGATTTTTCGCGACAAACCAATGCTGGGCCGAACTGAGTGGCTGGAAGAAAAAGAACGTCCAGGCGTTCTGTCCGTCGAAATAGTTGGGGCTATAGCCGCCCGGGCGTATGCCAAGCTGGATCGTCGCGGTCGTGCCGGCCGATATGCTTGTGCTGCCGCCCCAGCCTGAGCTGTTGGCAGTCAGAACGCCGTTTTCGAACAGATTGATATTGCTGAGTGCCGACACCCCGACCGTCGTAAAGCCGGAAGGCGTGTTCGAACTGGCGACAACGGCCTCGCCGTTGCCGGTCAACATCGATACGGCGAATTTGCCGTTGGAGCCTGCCCCGAGGGTGACCTGCCGAGTGTTGCCGCTCGTACCCAGATAGACAGCCCAGGCATTGCCGGCAGGGTTTGAACCGACCTTCAACCGCGCGACAATCGAGCACTGGGAGATGTCGCCCGGCAAGAACAGCGGCGCTGATGTCAACACCGCCCGTTGTTGCGATGCCGCGACCGTCTTGAAAGCGAGGCCTTCTTCGCTCGTGATGACCGAAGGATTGTTGCTGCCCCCCGGGAGTGCCAGCCTCGCACCCGCTGGGCCTCCCATTCCGATGATGGTTGCAGCAGGACTGCCATCCTGAAACAGGATCGCGCCCACGCAGCCCATGTTCCGCGCGACAGTGGAGAGTTTTAGCGCGTTGCCCCGAAACGGCGGCTTGACGATCTGCCCATCGGCCCAGGGACGGAGAATGTGAACGCTCATTCGTCACCTGCGAATCTGACATCCTCCACGTTGTTTGTCGGCCGGCGATTGCCATCGAGAGCAGCGAACGTGCAATCCACGATGGCGGGTACAATGATGGGCTCGACGCTATGGGGCACACCGGGCCGGATTTCGAGTTTGCTTGCGTCTTCCGCATATAGTTCGGCATCGACCAGAAGCTTTTCCCAGTCCGACGGATCGAACAACCGGACGCGAACAGCACCTTTCCGGGGGGCCATCATGTGCGGCTCCTCGTGCGCGTGCGTCTCAATCACCTCGTCGTCGCGGTCAAAGTGAATGGTGTTGACGGTGAAGTGACCGAAGTGGCCGCGTGACTTAAGCATTGTTGTCGAACCCGTAACGGCGCGTCTTCACCGTGTTGCCACTCGACGCAAACGTGGTGCCGGTCTGGTTGACAACGGCGATTTCGAAATCGCCCGGCGGAATTGGAATGCCGACGACTTCGAATTTCTTGGCGCTCGATCCCGTTGAAACCTGAACGCTTGCGACCAATGTTCCTACCCCACGGTCGGCGTAGCTCGATCCGTCATCCAGCAGCGGCAGCAAGTGGATTTCCAGATAAGGCGTGCCGCTCGGATTGAACGCCCCCAATATCCCGGAGATGTCCATCAACGGGCATTTGTCGGAGCTGTTACCGATGTTCGAGCTGGTCGCCGCCGATCCGCTCGCCAGCGAGTTCAACCCGCTGCCGAGCGCCGCATCATACGTCAGCGGCGTGTCGTATTTCAGTTTGTTCGCCATCCACCGCCCCTATCAGAGCGCAGCGAGTTGAGCATCGAGCGCCGCGTCGCGCGCGTTGCAAATGTCGATCAGGGCCTGAAGAACGGCTGTGGACTCCTCCACCGTCATCAGCAGGCTATCGAGATCGATCTGCAACCCACTGGAGTTCACGTTCGCCATCCGCATGAAAACGAAGGTGGACGACGCTTGCTGGGCATTTTGAATGCGCCCCAGAACATCGGAAACCGCCGACTTCTTTGCGATAATGTCGGAGGCCTGCTGGGCTTTGTCCTGATCCATGATTTTTGCTTTCGAGTGACGGCGTGGGCCAGTTCAGCATCCAGCCCACGCCGTGCATCGGTTACGCAGGCACGTCGGTGATTTCGTCGAGATAGGCCGCGGCCTTGGGCAAGCGCCATTCGGTGCCGCCGGTACGCGCGATGATGCCGGTCTCGAAACCCATGATCGACTTCTGGCGTGCGGCCAGAACCCGGCGCGGCATCGGAAGATGGAAGCGAACGACTTCCGGGTCTTTCCGATAGACCACCATGCGACCACCGCCATCGTTGGAAGCCGTGGCCAGCGCACGCACCGGCATGATGTTGAGCGGCTGGCCCGTTTCCGCCGTGTAGATGTTGTTCTTGCGAACGTAATCCAACACGTTCAACGTGCCGTCGCCATCGGCCAAACGCTTGGTCGCGATCAGACGAAAAGCATTCGGAGGGAGAGCGACCGAGTCGGCATACTCGACTTCGTTGGTTTCGGTGCGAACCGACGAAAGTCCATCGTTGATGTCACGAACGATTAAATCGACGTCCTTGTCGTCCCAGAACGTCGATGTGCCAGTGCCGTCGTTGGCAACATCCGCTCGCGGAACATCGGTGTTGTTGGCGAAACCTTTCCAGTTCTTCTCGGTCGAGCCTGTCATTGCGATGTTATAGAGGAGAAGCTCGATGCTGTTGGACGCCTGCATCGCCTTCGTGGCGCTGAGGTTGATGCCATAGAGAGAGGCCTGATTGACCTCCTCCATGTTCCATTCCCAGCCCGCGCCTATCATAGAGAAGTCGTGACTTGCCTGATCGTGCGTGGCTCCGTTGAACGGCATATCGGTGGCCGAGCCCGAGATGAACTTGGCCTCGCCGCTGGAATCCACGGTGAAGAAGGTCGTTCCGATGGCCCATTCGTTACCTTCCGTCACCACAGGGATGATCGAAGCGTAATTGTATGTCGGATACCGCTTCTGGTAGATCGTCGTTTCGAGATTGCGTCCCTGGGCAAGGACGAAGGGAAATGCGGATTGCGCGTCGGCAAAGGCCCGCGGGGTGTGAATGTTCATGTCAGTTTCCTTTCCGTGGGTCTGCGTTAGCGCAGCTTGAGAGCGACGATGACGATATCGCCGTCAGCGCCGGTGGTGTCGAACACCGCATCGGGGATGCGAATGTGTGTCGTGGTCGAGGTGTAACGGCCCGTCGCCGGATTCCAATAGACATCACCGCCATCCGCTACCGAGGCGCCAGCCGTGACATACATCGTGCCCATCGTCAGGAAGGCGCCGGTGAAGTACTGCGGATAGACGTCAGGCGTGGAAGCGTTGGCCGGGACGGCTGGGTTAAGAACGGCCAGACCGATGAAATCGGTGTTCGCCGTATAGCTGACATCGATGTACCAGGTATCGCCAGCCGTGGCAGTGCCAGCACCGGTCACGGTTGCGGTGATGCCGTCTGACGTGGTGAACGCAGACCCGACATTGCCGTTGCCGACGATGATACCATCAGGATCTTCGATCTGAAGTTCACCGGTGGCCGAGGTGGTCAACTGGGTAACGACATAGCGACCCTGCTTGGCCCCCGCCGCAACAGCCGGAGATGCCGAGATCGTCGAAGTGCCGACGTTGCCGCTCGCCGCCGCCGAACCGACACCGGTTGCCGCGAACGTTCCGCCAACCACGACACCGTGGTCACCAGCCCCGCGAAACGCGGGTTGGCCGAACGCGATGCCCGCGGCAGATTCCACGGTGCGGCTGATCTTGTTGCACTTTTCTTCGTTCGCGACCTGACCCGGCAAGCCGATGGCAGGTGCTTCGGAATAAGTCGTCTGATAGGTAGCCATTGAAATGTTCCTTTCCTGGCTGAGTTAGGCCGCAGCCTTGGACTGGCCGGACTGCATGTCCTTCACCATCTGTGCGTAGGCATCGTTGGCCGATTTTTCGGCATCGCTCAGGTCTTTGGACTTGAGGCCGTCGCGAACGATGTCCCGTGTCGCTTCTGCTTCGAGGTCTTCGTCCTTGAGTGCCGCGGCAAGCGTGTCGAACGAAGTCGCGATTTGCGCGTCGTTCCAGCTTTTCGCTTTGTCGCCCAGCTTGGCCGTGACCACAGCCTTGCGGATCGAAAGCTCGTCCATGTCGTCGCCGATGGTGGTGTCGGGCGACAGTGCCTTGGCCTGCTTCACCGTCTTGGCGTAGGCGCGCGCCGCGTCACGCATCTGCGCCGGCGTCACCTTGGCGTCGTCGAGCTGCTTTTTCAGCGTGGCGATCTCGGCGTCCTTGGTCGCGACCTTCGTCACTTCCTCGGCAAGCTTGGTGTCCACGAGGGACTTGGCCGCAGCGGCGTCGGTCAACTGCTTCTGCAGTTTCTCGATGGCCTGTGCGCCCTGATCGGTGGTGTTGATGGAAATACCGTCGACCAAGACGGCCTTGAGTGCGGGAGTGTCCGCCATTGGTTTAGGTCCTTTGGATGCTTTGGATTTGCAATCGCCGCATTCGCATCCGTCAGAGATGCGGCATTGCTCTCCGCACCGACCCATCGCAACAATGGCGAGGTGGTTGGCACGAATGTCTTTCATCTGGCCGTCGTACGTTTCGCCTTCTGGCGTTTGGCCGGGTGTCATCTGGAGCGTGGCGCTGTAGCCCACACTCAATTCCTGTTTGCCACCTTCAACCTTCGAGATGGCGCCCGCGTCCGAGACCACGACCTTGCCGGCCAAGCCCTCGTCCTTGCGCATAACCGATGGCCCCGTCATGCCAACGGCAAGTTCTTTGAAGTTGTCCGCCGTTACGTCTTTGCCGGGATGATCGTCTGTGACCGGAAGATGGGCATAGGTGGCGATGGATTGGTCGGAAAACACTTCGGCGGGCGCGCGGTAAATGCGAAGCACCTTGCCGCCATCGGACAAGGGCAGCCCCAGTTCGGCTGCTGTGTATTCTTGAATGCCGGTGCGCGCGAATACCGCATCGGCCACGAGAAAACCTCTCGCGTCTTTGATGCGCCCGTTTATCGGGATGCGGTCGTGCAACATCATTGCTTTGCCAGTCCTACGATCGATTGAGCGCGGCACTTGCAGTGCGGCAGACTACCCGGCGGTCCGTCATACGGCGGCTTTGCCCAAGAATAGACCTTGCCGTTGCGCGCCTTGTGCCAGATGCGCGGATGCTCTTCGCTTGTGTGGTGCCACATGTATTCGCCAAGCCCGGCCTGTGCGGCCCTGAACTTGTCGAGATCGGCGCCAATCTTTACCGTTTGGTCGATGCCGATGTTCAAGGCCCGGCGATTGACGATTTGCAGCGCGGCGTTGAACTGCTGAACCACCTGTTGTTCCGTCAGCCCTGCCCGGACACCCGACCATGCGATGTTGGTCACACGATTTGCGATGTCATCGGCTACCGAGCGAAACAAGGCTTCGTTTCGACTAGTCGCCGCTTCAATCACCGAGGTCACATCGAACGTCGATGTAAGCGGGCTGATGTCGATATCGACGCCCGCCTTCACCACCCGCGCGAAATAGCCGATGTGCCAGGCCGAAAACTTGGCCAGCCATAAGGCAAGTCCCGCGCTACCCGCCGCCGTCATGGCCTTGCGAATACCGCTGTCCTTGGCCGTGTCGAGTTGCGTTTCGAGAAGTGTCGGTTGAACGTCGTAATCGGAATAGGCGGGCAGCACGTCCTCACGGATCGATTGCGACCAGCTTTTTACCGGTGCGAGATAGAGGAGGCCCAAATCCTTTGCTTGCGCCTGCGTCGTGGTGACGGGCCGAAGAACAATCGTGGCACTCTTCCCATGCCGTGCCGCCATCGCACTAAGGTCATACTGAGTGGCATGTAGTTGCCAGATCGATATTTTTTTCGAACGCCCAAGCAAAGCTGCGGCTGCGAGAAGTGCGGCTTCGACTTTACGGTTACGGCTTCGCTGTTCTTTGGCGAGCCTAGCCTCAAGCTCCGATTGGCCTTCTTCCATTACGCAGACGGCTTGTCAGGTTTATTGCCCGGATCAGCCGGTTGATTGGGATCGGCATTCGGATCGACCGCTGGGTCAGGCACCGGATCGACCAGCAGTCCAGCCTCGTAATCCTCAACCGCTTTCTCAAGCCCCGGGTATGTGCCTTCGTCGATCAAGCCGTTCATCACGCCTTGCGCAAGGACGGCACCGGGGACAAGTCCGGTCGTGGCGTAAATCTGCGATGCTTGAGCCTTCGCAAGTTCAACCGCCGATTTGTCTTTCTCGCTCATCTGCCAAAGTGGCGCGAATTCCCACCACAAATCTTTTGGCGTCGAGCCCAGCGCAGACGGCACAAGAAACTGGTCGAGCCTATCGAGGCGTGGCCTCAGGTATGTGTTTTGCTTGCCCGCGATGCTGTCGTAGTAATTCTGCAGGTCCATATCGCCGGTGGCGTTCAAGCCTTTCGGGCTTTGACCCAGCAAGCGTGTAACCGGCATATCTGCAGCACCAGCCGCCACCTGCAGGAAGGTGTTCACCAAGTCCGGCAGTTGCGCGAAACTAAGGGTCTTCTGTTCCCATTCCTCTTCCTTGTCGAGGATGAGGACGTTGTGTGCTGACTTTGCAGCATTCGCGAGGGCAAAACGCTTGAGCAAACTTGCCTGCCCTGCGGAATCGCCAACCGCATCACTCAAATTCGGTATCGACACCACGTCGATCTTCGCCTCATGGATTAGGGAGGCAACGCCTTGCTGTGCCAAAGCCGCGTTATGAACCGCGTCATACACAGATTGCAGGAGTGAATCGCCCCAGCAATTCAGGGCTGCGGTCTCACCTTCCGGCCTTGGCCGTGAGACAAAGCGGATAACCCGCGACGGGTGGATTTCGACCCCGGCAGCAGACCCGCCAGCACTGTAACTCTTCGGTTCCCCGAAATAGGGCGAGAACGGGTCTGTTTCGATCCCGCTCGCGTTTAGTTGCCAGCGAGCCAGCACATTGATGAACTTGAGGCCGCCCTGCTTGATTTGGCCCGGCGTAAGTTCGGTGCGTGGGTCGCCGGGACCGCCCAACAGGATTGCAGAGCCGCCGAACAGTGCATCGAGAATAAGAGCGCGATTGATCTTGTGCGATACATCGAGACGCTTTTCTTCGTTCTCAAGTGCTGTGATGTCGGTGGATTCGGCTTGCCATTCTCTCCATTCCCGCGTCATGTCGAGTGCGGGGATGTCGATAATCTTTCGCGCCACCCAATCGCCGCGATAAGCGTTAGTCAGCTCAACCGGCGAAATCTCGCGACAGGCGAAGGTGTCGCCAGCAGATTTGTCCCGGCCATAAATGCCGAGGCCTGTGATAAAGTTCGCCAGCCCGTCGAACATGCTGACCACATTGCTTTTCGCCATCACGCGGTCTCGCTCACCAGTTGGGACAGGCTATAGTTGGACCGTCGCGTGCCCTCTAATGCGTAGCGCAGCGCATCGATGACGTGATTGTCCTTATCGGCCAGGACCGGCAAAATCTCTTGCGTCTTCGGATCGACCTTCCAACTGTAATAGGTCAGTTCGTCGATGGTGTGTTTGCATCTGGGATGAACGATGATGTCGTAGCTCTTGAGGAACTCGATACCGTCATCGACCGAATCCTTGCCCTTTACCGCGGGCTTGATGCGGGGGTAACCATTTCTCCGCATGAAGCTGATGGTTTCAGGTCGCGCGCTATCGGCGGTGATCGGCCATTTATTGGAGAACGGCACGCTCGCGAATAGCTGAGGCGTGGCGTCGATCTCGCAACCGACTCTGTAGGCCTCGAAATCCACATACAGCTTGTTGCCGATTAAGAAACAGCGGATCAAAACCGTGGGATCGACTGCGAAACCCCAGTCGGCTCCGAAATAGAACCTGGCATCGGGCGGCGTTTCGAATTCTTCGGCTTTCCAATTGCGGAATACCCTCGCCTCGCTGTTGCGTTCGTAGCCACCAGCCCAAACATGATCATACTTGTCATGGTCGCGCTTCCGGTCGCGCTCCATGTCCTTGCGAAGATCGTCGGGAAACCACGGGTTGTCCCAGTAGTTGACCTCGACGCACACAAAGTCGGGATCGTCAGCGTTCTCTCGAAATAGCTTGTCTACAGGATCGGTCGGGAATCGACGGTTCCATGAGAAATACATCTCTGTGCCAGGCGACCGGAACGTCGGCGTGGCTATGTCAATGGAGTGCTGGCTTAGCGTTTGGGCTTCTTCGAACCAACCGCGATTGAAGCCTTCAAGCGACTTGATGGACGATGCTGTATGGTTTTGGAGCCCCCGGAACACCATCAGGCTTTCGTGAGGTCCAACAATTTCCGTATCGGTGATCTTGAAAAGACTTGCCGCACCGTAAGCGCTGATCTTGTCTTCGATCAGCCGCTTGACCGAGTCCTTTATCGACAATTGTATCTCACGCAGGCAGGCAGCCCGAACGTGCCGCCTCAGGCAGTCAGCGACCAACAGCCCTGCGAAGAAATGTGATTTGGCTCCGCCACGACCGCCACGAGCACCCTTATAGCGAGCCGGTTTCAGAAGCGGGAGAAACGCTCTCGGTGCCTCCAGCCGAAGTGCTTGCGGTCGGGTCAACGATCACCCATTCAATCTGTTCGATTTGCAGCGGCCCTCCATCGGGACCGGAAGCCTGAATGTTCGAAAGCTTTGGATGGACGAAGGGGGCCGCATCTTTGCCGACCATGTGCGCCTGCATCGCCTTGCCCATGTTGACGATCTTGCCCGTCTCATCGACAGCTTGGGCCCACAGGGCGCGCATTACCGCCAGCGACAGGTCAAGCGGTGTAATACCTTCAGCCGCGGCCTTCTCAGCCACTGCACGCCTACGAGCCGTTGCTTCGCTTACCGTGCCTGCCTTACGACCTGCGCCGGAGCGTTTACCGCCGCGCATGGCTGTTTGATTTCTTTGATTGCGAATTCATTTAATCAAACCTGCTGCCTGCATGTTCCGCAGGCCCCGGTGATGCTTGCTGAGGCAACAGACGGCCGTTGCTGCGCCGCTTGAACCAGCTCCATGGTCTTTCCAGCCCCGTGGCCATAACCATAACGTTTGACGATACCTACAAACTCTTCGACGTCGTGGCCGCGAATAGCATAGATCGGCAAGCCGGTGCGTTGGTTGAACTTGGGCTCTCCAAAAGCGTTTACGTCTTGGCCGCAATGGTAAAGCTCGTGCTCGACCAAGGCGCAGAACGAGGTGTCGTCACAGACTGATGCGTAGCTGGCATCGAACGTGAGGATGAAATCCGGCAGCGACCCGAACCATTCCTCGAATTGCTGTTCCTGTCTTGCCTTCGACCATTTGCCGCCTTGGAATTGGGCTCGTTCGGCTTGGCCGACTATAGAGACCATATGGCGGCTGTTAGGCTTGGAGCACCACAACATGCCGAGATGGGCATCTCTTAGGTGCTGGTGATCTGGGTTTTCGAGTGCGCTGCCGTCATTGATGAATGTGGCCTTGGCCCATTCGCAGAGATCGTGGGCGGGGATAAAGGCTGGCGCGTTGCCGTCAAATAGGCGCTGGGGCGGGCGGGGCCGTTCCGCTGCCATGTGACCATCTCAATGTTTGGGATGTTCGCCTCGGCGCAGACGCACGAAGCAATCTTGCGCCTTTTATGGGCTGCGTCTTTCCGCACGTCAACTGGAAAATCCATATGTTCGAGAAATTGCGTTGAGACCCACAAGCAACAGCGCCATCGTGAACTGATGGTGGGCGCGGACGATGGCAGATGCTTTGCCCACGCTGACGTTCTCGATCACGACCAGCTCGACAATGCGCCGGCACATCTCAGGTACCGCAGCCATGGCATCACCTTTGCGCCTCATCGCTTGGATCTTGTGATCGCCGGGGAGAGTGGCACCGCCACCGGATGCGCCGTTGCCGACCAGTATCGAACTGGCTTGAGGCAGGATTTCCGCGGTTTCCCAATCCCTTTGCAGCGCGCACGCCGCTTCGTACTGGGCGTGAGTGATTGAGCCTTTGTGGAACAGGAAGCGGATTCGATTGACGTTAACGTTTTCCTCGGTGAGTTCGTCAGCCTTCTCCCATTTCGCAGCGCCTTTCGGAGCGACCAAGACTGGAACAAACCCGTCGTGCCCAGGCTCGGCCGGTTTAAACTTCTCTGTCTTGAATGCCTTACCCATATACTCAGCCCCTTACGGTGTCGGTGTTTGTCAACGAATAGAGTTGTTGGGCCAATCGATCTCGCTCGTTGCGAAGTTCGATGAGCTTTCCCGGCCGTGCTGCGCGCCAATCGCGGTTATATTTCGCGCGACAGGTGTTGCAGTAGTAGTGTTTTGTTTCACGCACTCCGCCGCACATCGAACAAGAACTGTCACGCGAAAGTTTCCCGTGAAGCAATTCGCTCATGACCGCCACCTCTTCTTCCGGGCCTTAAGGCGCATGAGACGGTGGTATTCGGTGCGGATTGTTTCTAACGCGGCTCTATGCATGAAAAATATCGTGCAGAACCCTCTCGACGCGGTGAACCGCAGAATCCAATCAAGCCCTCGCCTGTTCCTGCAGGCTACCGCGAGCACATCCATGTTGGTCTGGGTCATGCTGCGACCTCGTCGAGCAAATTGAACTCGCGAAGGATCTCCGCCGGAACAAGGCAACCAGACTCGCGCGGCCGCGGCCCATTCTTTGGATGCCACAAGCTTTGCTCAACGAAGACGCGAACGCGGTCTCGCCAGCCCTGAAGGTTTGTGGGCTCGAATTTCACGATGCTGGCACCATGGGACTTTCCTTGTTCCGCTTTGACTGGGAACAGCCCGCGCCAACTGTTCATCGTGGATTGTTCGAGCACGGTGCGTGGGTCGTGACCTTCGCTTCGAAGCTTGGAGAGGACACCAATCGCCAATAGTTCGGCCCGCGGTGTTAACGATGCACGGATGCGCCGTCGCATTTCGATGAACTCGGACCACGCTTCGAGCGGCAACCAATCCGGCAAGGCGCTTGCGCCGTTTTTGTTTTCTTGGCTATTGGAAAGTGGCTTATGGGGCTTAAGGGGTGATTTTTCGCCCCCCTTAAGGGTTCGGAAAATTTCCTTTATTTTTCCTACGTCTACCGAATTCAGGAAAAACCACTCCCCAGACTTCTTCGCAGAAAACATTTCGTGCAACTCAGCCTCGGAACGCCCCATGTCTGTCACTGGGGCCGCCTCGATTACTTGCAGGTCTTGTCCGCGATATTGCGCCTTAATCTTTGTGAGGCGTTTAGCGGGGTCGTTGCTGATGCCGATTTTGTAGGCACCATCTGCTCTAACACCGACGAGATATATGAATCCCGGTTTGTTGTACCCAGTTGTGAGCTTTGGGTTGCCACCCTCCTTTCCAAACTTACGGGCTTCAGCAGAAAGCCTGGCCTCTTTCAACATCCGCCTGGAATAGATTGTGCCTTTGCGGTCGCGGGAAAACACGCCGTTTCGGTCTAGCTCGCCTAACAGGGCGTGGACCTCGGATTCCGTTCCACCGGTCATACGAGCGATGTCGGTTTCTTCAAGGCCCCGGCCTGCTACCGCGACGTAGCCAATCGGGTCATGTGATGCAGCGATGCAAAGCATATCCATCCAAAGTCCGCGCGCAGAGTAAGAGCACAGGCGTAGCGCGGGCTCCGCCTGCCAATCAGACCAGAAGAACTTTGACCAAACGGTTCCGGCCACTACCGGGCACCTCCCGGCGCGTCATCTCGAATTGCACTGGCCCGCATGTCGCAGAACACCTGCAGCGACGTTTCCGCGCCGTGCCGGTTCTTCAGCACGCCCAATTCAAGCTTGTTGCGAACCGGCTCATATTCGGCCAACCATTCGTTCCAACGAGGGTCATGGCTGCCAGCAGCGGGCCGTTTCTTGTCGATGTAGTAGGCCTCGCGGTAGAGCGACACCACGCAATCGGCGTCTTCCTCAATCGAACCGGATTCCCGAAGATCGGAAAGCGTGGGGTGTTTGTCCTCGCGGGTTTCGACGCCGCGGTTGAGTTGGGCCAGGGCAACAACGGGCCATCCTAACGACTTGGCGAGGTTCTTGATGCCCTTGCTGATCTCGGTGACCTCTTGGACCTTAGTGCCCCTATAACGGTCCCCTGCGGCGACCATGTGGATGTGGTCGATAACGACAAGGCCCATCACCTTCGCCTGCTTGGCGTGCTGCATGGCGATGGCGGCCATGTCTGCGATGGTCATCCCGCCGCGGTCATAGATGGAAAGATTGGTAGTGATCGCGTCCCTGGTGCGGGCGATGCGTTCGACGTGGTGAAGTTTCACCCTGCCATTGCGAAGCCATGAATAGCTGATCGGGTCGCGCCAGTTGCGGTCGTAATCGATTTCGCAAGCCGCGCGCTCCAGCAATTCCCCCTGCTGCATCTCAAGGCTGAAAAATACGACGGGGCGTCCTTCAGGGGCCTGTTGGCACGGAAGGCTGGCCCTGAGCGCGGTGCGCATCCCCAGCGCGGATTTTCCCATGCCGGGACGGCCGGCGTAGACAATATAGTTTCCAGCGTGCAGGCCGCCCAACGCTTCGTCCAGCCGGTCTAAACCGGTGGTGACGAACGGAACGGTCTTGCCGTTGGCCGCATCCTCGGCACGCCTCACCATCTCGTCAAAGGCATCCGGTGCCGTGGTGAACCGTGATTTCTGGCGGAGGGCCAAAGCCTGATCGCCTACCTCTGCGACACCGCGAAGCGCCTTTTCTACCGGCGTGGACAGAACGCGGATGGAATCCCGCGCCAGGTCAAGTTCCTGATCGGCGATGCGCCGCAGCGCGAGGTCGTGGACTATCTTGGCGAGCGCGACGGTCTGTCTGCAAAGGTCGCGGCTGTTGGCATAGGCGCGAGCGCCCAAAATCAGATCCGCAATGAAGCCAAGGGCACCTTCTTCGCCGAACTCCGCTTTGTCGCTCAACTTGCCCCTGATCGTGAAGGGATTGATTGCGGCCTGCGCATTGTCGAGGTCGAGAATGGCTGTGAATATCTCAGCATGCGACGACCAAACGAAATCAGGCGAGCTGGCGTGCCCGGCCGCGGCCGATATCGCTCCTTCCTCGCAGCCAGCAATCATCAAGCCAAGCAGCGCCTGCTCAGTCTCGCTATCGGCAAGTTGGGCGTCCACGAAAGGTTGGGCCATCGCGTTCATGCCGCCCTCCCAAGCCGTTCATATTCTGCACCGGCATTCCACGCCCTTGCCATTTCCTGGGCTTCGGCAAACACTCGCTCTGCCGCACGAAGGTCACGTTCGGCGATGCGCCGATATTCCTCCATCTTCTGCGCGAAGGGCGGATAAACGTCTGCCAGTCTTTCAATCCGATTGGTGGTGAGCATCAGACGTGCCCCCCGTTGAAATAGCTGAGCGCAACGCCCACGGGCCCTGCTGGCGCTCCATCTGCCAACTTCGGCAATGCATCACGGATGACTGGAAGCGGTGTTCCGAACTGCAGGGCAATCGAAAGGATCACCGCTGTTTCGCGAGCCACCGTGTTCGCCGTGCTGCCTTCTTTCCCGGCATTCAAAAAAAGCTCTGACAACTCGCCTTTCCGATTCCATCCGAAATGCGCGGTGTAGCTCACCCCTTCATGGGAGAAGGATACGAGTTCTGCGTTTCTACGTTGGGGGAGACGGTTGCGGGTCATGCAACCTCTGCAGCAAACATATCGTGTTGCGCGTCCACGGCGTCGAGATTTCCGCAAGCTTGGCGCCAATAACTTTCCTTGAGTTCGACGCCCACGAAGCGCCGGCGCAGCTTCAGCGCGCCATAGCCTTCGCTGCCAATGCCCATGAATGGCGAAAAAATGGTATCGCCTGGGTTCGACCACATGATGACGGCCCGCTCGATCACGTCGAGTTGAAGCGGGCATAGATGGCGTTCGTCTTTTGCTTCGCGCGCCAGCTTCACGTTCAAAACATTGGATTGCTCAACGCTCATCCAAACCGGAGACGCCCACTCCTGCCACTGATCAAGCGGAAAACCGGATGGCGTGTGCGCGATCGGTTCGTCGTTGAGGCCCGGCTTCATGAAGGTCAGAAGATAGTCCGGCATGCCGCCGCGCGACTTTGAGCTATCCTTCTGCAGCTGCTTGTAGAGAAGCCCGACGTGCTTTGTGCGGGTCATTTCCACAACCGGGCATTTCCAGATTGTGCGCCGGGAATGCAAAATCCATCCGGCGTCTTCATGAATGCGGATAATTTCACCACTGAAATCCTTGATCCCGATTGCGCCGTCTTTCCATTTGGTCAGCGGAAGATCGGAACAGTGAACAGCGGTCAGCCTGCCCGGCTTCGTGATGCGAAACTTCTCGCGAACCTCATAGGCATAGTGTTCCGAGAATTCCCCATCGCTGGACGAATTGCCCATGTCCGCGATGCTGTCCGAGTAAACGAACAATGAGCCAAACGGGGGACTGTAGACGCTCAACCCAACGCAGGCGTCGGGAAGTTGGCGCATCACCTCCACGCAATCGCCCTGGTAGGCAATATATTTCCGACCGATCTTGGAATTCAGACAGTTCACGATGCCATCAGCCACGGCGGTACCTCTGCATAGTGCGTTGGGTTGTAGGAAACCTTGGTCAGTACTTCGCGGCCAAGCGCGCGGCGCATCGCAGCGCTCATCATGCGTTTCATGCGGATATGGTCCGCAGATTTGCGCTCGATCACGCGGCCGATCTGATCTTCACCCTCGGCTATGGCTAGATGAACATGAACGGCCTTGGTCTGGCCGAAGCGCCAGCAGCGGCGGACTGCTTGGTACCATGTCTCATAAGAGAAGCTCCGGCCAATGAACGCCATGCGCGCGGCATGTTGCCAATTAAGACCATGGCCCGCGATAGACGGCTTTGTGATGATGATGCGAGCCTGCCCTTCCGAGAATGCCTCGATCTTTTCTTCCTTTTCCTCAATCGACATTGAGCCGCGAACCTCGACGGCATCGGGGATGCGGGCAAACAAAGCGTCGGATTCATAGTTCGTGTCACACCAGATAACCCATGGCTGATTTTCGTCATGGGCTAGGCGTGCGATTTCGTCGGCGCGCGCATCGCTTGTGGCGCGCTTGATTTCGTGGATATTGGTCGCGTTGGCGTCAGCCGCGAACAATCCGTCCTTGGGCAAATCGGAGCGGGCGCCGGTTTGGTGCTTGATGACTTCCAGTGGGGGCAGAAAATATTCGCTTGCGTCGTGGCCGAAGTCGGCGGGCGTTTCCGCCATGCAAGCCCATGACGCCATCCAGTCCCAGAATGCCTGCTCGGCATGGCCCTTGAGCCGCCATTGTTGCGAGGCCGTCGAGGTATCGTTGATGAAAAACTTCGACAACATCTCAACGGAATTCATGATTCCAAGGAATTCGCCGTGCTGGCCCAGTTCCATGTGATCGTTCGGCGCTGGCGTGGCCGACGCGGTGAGGCGGAACCGATGGCTTTTGAAAGCGTCCCGCAGGCCGCGCGAGGTCGCGCCGCTGAAATCTTTGAGGATTGAGCTTTCGTCCAGCGTCACCGCGCCGAATGCCGATGGTTCCAGCCTTTCGAACCGGTCATAATTGCAGATGTTGATACCTGGCCGCGCCTCGGATTGGTCACGGATCACGCGGGCGTCATATCCGAACTTGCGCGCCTCGCGTTCGATCTGCTTGGCGACGGCGAGCGGCGTTCCGATAAGCGCCATCCCGTTCGATGCTTCTGCCGCCTGTCGGCTGAACTCCAATTCACAGACGGTTTTGCCCATCCCAGTATCGAGGAAGTTGCCAGCCCTGCCCGTGCGAAGCGTGAAAGCCGTCGCGTCAACCTGATGCGGTTTCATAAACGAAGGCATGGCGGCGGGCTCAATGCCACGCTTGGGAACGGCAACAATCTTTTTGGAGAGAAAGTCTGCGTAGTCGCTCATGCCGCGCACCTCCGCTCGAATTCTTTTGTGCGAAGCGGAATGCCAAACTCGCGAAGCGATTCCAGCGCCTCGTCTATGGTCCGAACGGTTTCAACACGCGCGCCCGATTCCGCGATGCGGGCATGGCAATCGCGTTGAACCGGCGATAGCTTTCCGACAGGGCTCTTGAGTTCGAGGAAGTAGGCGTTGCCGTGATGGATGAACGCTAGGTCAGGAACACCACTGACGACGCCCTGCCCGATTAGGATTGCCGCCTCAGCGCGCTTCCTGTAGCCGCCATTAGGCACGGCATAGAAAAACACCGACTTCGGAAGGACTGCGTGCAGCACTTTGACAAGTGCGCGCTGGAAATCCTGTTCCGGTCGGCTGATACGTTTTTTCTTTGGAACTTGGTACACTTTGAAACTTCCGACAGCTTGTAACGACCCTGTTCTTGTTCTCTCGCGTCAGCCCGACGCGGTGCTTAGGTACTTCGTCGCTTTGCCGTTTTCACGACACGCGCACGATTGACGGCGGCCAAAATCTGTTGAGCTTCTATGCCGTACAGATTGCGATAAATGCGGTCCCCGTTGCTTTCGCGAATTGAAATTGAGAGCGAAATATTGCCTTCACCGTCCGGTCTCGGAACGATGGTGATTTCGCGAGGCAACACAGACAGCACCGCGGCGTTAGGGTTATTATTGTCCGAAATTGCAGCGGCTATGCTCATGCGAACGCCCACCCCAAAATCATCCAGAACAAAGCACCCAATCCAAATGCAGCTATGAGCATTCTTCCGCTACCGCTTGGATCGGATGTGAAATCGTTTGCAGGTTCGGGCATGTCGAGTTCGGCGCGGAGCTTGCGGTGAACCCTTGTATGACGCAGAGCGTATTCGCGGGCTGGAAGGCGTTCGTATGTGCGGAAGGTCATGCGCCCTCGCCCGAAGCATCTGTCGGCTGCACGGCAATGCTTCCGCAGGAGCTATGATAGAGACCTTGCTCGCCCCGCATGAACCTAAGGGGCGCACTATCCCACGAGCTTGAACAAGGGCTTTCGCCATAAGCAAACCGGCCGCCGCATTTGCAGCACCGCGTAAATAAGTGGCGCCGAAGGTTCTGCCAAGGATGGATTTGGAAATTCCAGTGCCAGAAGTGCCAGCGAGGGTGCTTCCATGCGGGCCGCGTCCACCGCAGCACGCAGCCGTAGATTATCGACGCCGCGCGGTCGATACGATCTTGCCGACGCTCAATCCCGTACTTTCCGGTGATAGAAGAGTGCATACTATCGACCGGGTTTTCGGCAAAGTGTAGAATGTGGGCAAGGTGCTTCTGAATGAACCGATCCGCCGCTCCACGTCCATCGAAATGCTTGAATGCCGCGATGCGAAACATATCCAGCACGATTGCCATGGTCGAAAATAGCGGGTTGCCTTCCTTGTCAAACCATCCGCCGTAATCGGGATCCCAGTTGAACGCGAAGTCAGCCTTGATCTTTTCTAAGACAGACTGATCGCCGTGACGGCAGCGCATGAACCACCCACATGAATCGTCTGATCCATCCCTTTGCGGGTCGCGGTGCCAAATTGTTATGAAGGAGGCGCGGTAGTCTTTTTCCCAAGGCGTCTTGGCATTCGGATAAGCGCGCCACGGATAGCGAACTTCAAAGGCAACTGTGTTTGGGTCGTGCATTATGCCGCCTCTCTCATATCTGCCAGCCACCACGGAAAGGTTGGCTCGTTGAATTTGAGAAACGCCTTCAACGATTCACATATCGTCTCAACAGCTAGGATGAACTGTGTCTCGCGGCGTTTGCGTTGGTGGTAGCGGGAGAAGGTCATGCGGCCTTCGCATAGTCGGGCCGCCAATTCCAAACAGGATCGGCGTTGGATATTTCAGGAAGCAGCGAGCCGTCAATTTTGTCAGGCCTTACCCATTTCACCATGAAATCATATTCGCCGCGGCGTTCGACGCGCCACACGCATCCCTCGGCGGCATCAAGCAACCCGTGGTCGCCGACGCCATGCCCCTTCATCGCCTCTGCTACCGAAATTGGAGCCCCGACGCTGATCAGCTTTGGCATCGGGATTGAAAACTTCTGGCAGCGGTCTCGGAGTTCTGCGAAGGCTAAACGCTGCGGTCCAATCATCAGATCGAATGCTGCAAAGGGGCCATTTGGAAGCGCATAACGCGAGCCGTGGGCTTGGGCCATCCATTCTCCGACTAAGCGTTCGCCCGGCCTCAGAGCTTCTCGCCAAAATCCTTCACGCCTGCGAACCCAATCTGCGAACAACTGGTGTTGCTCGTATTTCGACGTTTGGGCGAGATACCCGGCGCGACCCAAGGCATAAATGTCATCGCCCACGCGGCAGACGCCTACATTCGACCCATCCAGTTTTTCCGTTACGATGATTGTGTCATGTCGGTCACGCGCCTTTTGAGTGGCGATGCGCTCTTGCCCTTCATGGCAGGCATGATCCGCCGGCCCCATTCTGCTTGTCGGCAGATGCGGGATTGATCCATAATTTTTCTGGCCGAGCGGCTTCATGTTGCTTGCCTCCGCGCATGAGCATTGACCAAGCGTGTTACTGCTTCCGTCATTTCAGCTTCGCCGGGACGGATAAGGCCGACATATTCGGCAAAGTCGGCCGCGAATTGCGGGTCGTTCCGGCAATACTCAACCAGATTGTCGAAACTGATTTTGGATTTGCGCTGGCGGATATTGTGAACCGCTCGTTCCGTCATGCCGGTTTTATCAACGATCTCGGCAACAGGTTCGCGCGCGACTCTTGCGGCTAGCCAATCCTGATTTTCCTGCTTCGCGTCACGTATAGAACTGTTCGGTGACCGGCGTGCGCTAACTCTTCGGTTAAATGATCCGTTGGAACTTGGCATCTGCCCCTCGCATATTGGTTCGCGTGGGGCGGGCGTTCTTTCATCCCATTTATAGCTGACGAAATAATCCGATGACGGCGTTGGCGCGCTGTCATCAAATTTGTACGCAAGTGAAGATGTCGAGAGCATTGTTAAGCGGCTCCCTCTGAGATTTCGCCCCTGGCAGGGGCAGAGGGGTTGCGGATACTGCCAGGGGTTTCGCCGCGCGATGTGGCCCGCGCAGGTTCAAATTCGTGATTGCAGTTCGGGCAGGAAATGGTGCGCGAATGGTTGAGCAGTTCTATCGCGCGGCGCTTACTTTTTATTCTGCGGATGTGACCGCGCACTTCGAGTTGCTTCAAAACGCGAGCGGCGACCCCTACGTTTGGAAGGTCGAGCGCCATTTTTATTTCACTGCACGATGGCGCATAGCCGGCGGTGGCGACGCTCTCTTCGATCAAGCGCAGGCAGGCCACAGCTCTTGCGGTGAGACGTCTCATGACAACCCCTCCCCTGCAGTAACAGCAGCAATAGAAAGCTTGCCGAAACAGCTTAGAGACGCAGTGCTTCGATTGAAGAACGTGCGGATTGTTGAGCCTTGAGATGACGCATTTGGCGAATTTGCTGGCGTCCGGCATAGTGCCCCGCTGTCCGCAGGGGGGATTTGCCGATGGAGCACCACGCGCCGGTCAATATGTTCGTGAAGTTGGCAAAATGGTTTGCCGACTTTGCAGCGATGCCGGGAAGAATTGCGCGGCTGGCCGAACTCAAGGAGGCGGATGCCGATGGGCGCCTTCGCTGCACCTCGTGCGGAACCGGGCGCGTTGGCGAATTTGTCAAAATCCGCACCGATTTTGGTTCTACCACCAAAGGCGTCTGCAATGCGTGCAAAGCCAAATGGGTTGTTTCCGGCAGTGGCGACAGATTGGTTTTTTTGGACAGTTGATCGGCGCTCGCTCATGTCGGCGCGCCTTTGTGCAACTGTTCCATATATCGGCAAAGGACGATGCGGATTGGCGCCGCTATGTCAGAAGTGTCCGAATTTTCCTGCAAAACGGCGAGTTTGCCGCAGAGATAACCGAGAGACATCAGTGCTCGTTGCGCAAGTTCGATCTCGGTAAAATCTTTCAGGAAATTTGGCACCGCAGCTGGCCTGCCCGCCGCGATTTCTTCTGTGGTTTGAGAGCCCCCGGTGTGCATCTAGGCGGCACTCCGGGTGGGCTCTTCCGGCAAATCAAAAAAATCGTTGGCAGTGATTTCACCAGCGGTGCCGTCGATGATCTTTTGGAGAACTTCAGGCTCTGGCACGCGTCCGCGCTCATATCGACCGAAAGCAACCGCCGACACTTCGAACAGCCTTCCGGCCTGCTCTTGGCTCAATTTGCGGTCTTCCCGCCATTTTTTGAGTTTGCTCATCGGAAAACACGATGAACCGAAGCGGTATTAAAGTCAACCGTTCCGGTAGTGGTATCTACCTAACCGCTGCGGTTCACTGGGGCATGAATAGAATCGCAAAACTTCGAGAGGACCGCGGTTGGTCTCAGCAGGATTTGGCCGACCGGCTGGAAACGACCGCTGTTTCGGTAGGTCGGTATGAAAAGGAAGACCAGCGGCTGACCCTCCCTTTGCTACGCAAGATTGCTGAGGTTTTTGGCGTTTCGGTAGCTGACGTGATCGGCGAAGCAGGCTCGCAGCCGGGAACAATCCCGATTCCGGCCTACGACATCCGGGCGGCCGGAGGACCTGGGGCCTTCAGCGACGAGCAAGAAGAGCCGCCGCACTACCTCTATTTCCGAGAGCAGTGGATTCGGAAGCTTGGTCGCCCGAACTTTCTCGTTGTGTTGGAGGTGTCAGGCGACTCGATGTGGGAAACCCTGCACGACGGCGACAACGCCCTTGTCGATCGATCTCAAGTAAACCCGCGCCGAGAGGGCCTTTACGTTATCCGGATCGATGATGTGCTGCAGGTCAAGCGGATCAGCATGCACCCTGTCACCAGGCTACTCACGATCAAGAGTGATAATCCTGCCTATCCCACCTATGCGGATGTGAACCCGGATGACATTGCTGTTGTTGGTCGGGTGGTTTGGATCGGGCGCTCGCTTGGATGATTGGCCTGGCTTATGAAAATTGACGTTCGGCGAGTGGGGACGATCACGTTTAACGAAGCTGCTGAGCTAGTTGCGAATATTTGGATAGGCGGCGCCCCTGGGATACCTCGCAAAGAGGTAACTATCACTTGCACAATCGGCGCTGCTGCTAGCGCCATTTTCGAAGGTCAAAAGACGAACCCAGAAGACCTTCCGGAACTCGAAACGGCGCTCTGGGCCTACCGTGGCAGTGTCTACAATATTTCCGGCGATGTTTCTCCGCTTCTCTCCGCAGCACAAGTGTCGCTATTGGTTCGCAATGCCGCTTTGAAAGATGACCAAGAATGGGACCGCCTTGAGCGCGCGGTAACAACCGCAGAACAGCTCGTCGAGCTTTCCTCATATAAGCGTGAGCCTATATCGGAAGCCGTTCGAATGTTCGTGTGGCGACGCGATCAGGGGCGTTGCACCAAATGCGGCAGCAGCGAAAAGCTAGAGTTTGACCACATAATTCCGCACTCGAAAGGCGGCGGCAATTCGGAACGAAATATCCAATTGTTATGCGAGCCCTGCAATCGGTCGAAGTCCGCGAAAATCTGATGCTTGCATTCCCATCCCAGTGTTCTTTGGGGTTGGGCTAACTACTGGACGGAATGCTCCAAGCGGACAGCGTTGGCGAAAATCGCCACAGAAGTAACTTGGCGCATGGCAGGCTCGGTGAGTGATTCCGTGGCAACCGCCAGAAGCGCGTTATACTGCTCCTGAAGCTGCTGGACCTCACGGTTCATCGCCTCAAGTGCGGTTCGCTGCTGGTTGAGGCTCTGAATGAGGCTCTTTCGTTCGGCTATCACGGCTTGCAAGGCCGACCCAGGTTCCGGGATGGCCATGCCTTGGGCCTTTGCCTCGTCGAGCCATTCACCAATGGCGCCCCGAGCGTCGGCGAGTGCGTCTTCCTGAGTCTCGCCGTGACCCATGCAGCCGGGAAGATCAGCGACAAATGCAGCAAAACCGCCACCATTTTCGGCGGTCTCGGGTACGACGGCGATTGTGTACACTTTGTCCATTTTCAAGCTCCTGGCCGATTTCGGAAGGCATCGGCTAAGGCCACTAGGTTACGTATATAGCATGACTTAACTGGTTTGCGCGCGGGAACCGTTAAAATGCCGCGAATACCTGGGGCCACGATCTTGTAATGGCTTCCCCGGGTAGGCGGTTTCATCGTCATGCCAGTTTGGCGGCACAAGGTTTCAACGTCCTTTACGGTCCAATCTCCAGCAGGGTTTTTCCGCATCTTTTCCAACAGCTCGCAGGGCGTGGCCACTGGCGGCGTTGGGCTTTGGGGCTGGGGTTGCACTGGCAATTTCGACATCTGCTAGGCCATCTGTCCTACACGCTCCTACTAGTTCCAAACGGTAGAGTCCATCGTAGGTTGAACAACTAGTTACCGCCCCACCCCAACTCAGGAGGCAGGCGCTGTCCTCGGCGATTGATCGGGTTGCCTGCCGGTCGAACCGGACCCCACCCATAGCCGTGAGGTATTGGGCTGGCGGGCGGCAAACAGGCCCAGCCTCCAAGTACTTACGATTTTCTGCCATCCCGGTTCATAAATGTAACCGTTTCGGTTGACAACTAACCGGACCGGTACTACCTTCCCCCTCAGACGATTACTGATGGGTGAGAGAGCGTTCCTCCCCATCGAACAACCCGGTGGAGCAGGCGAATGGGCAGCGACGCAAAATCTAACACCACTCAGGAAATCAGGACCTCTCTCAACAAGCTTCTGACTCGGATCGTTGGCGCGGCTCTCTCGCAGCCCGAGCGTGTCGCCCTAAGCGATCTGATCGTTGACTGTTATACAAATCACCACATCAGCCGCGCCGAATACCATTCAGTGATGGCGTCACTCTGATGGTTGCGCCAATCGCAGAACGCCTATTGGCGGCATGTAACGGTTATCCGTCAGCGCCCATCAAATGGCCGCATAGACTACTGCACGAAGCCGTTGAAGCTCTCAACGCGAGTAAGGCTGCACTTAATTTGGTCAAGGACGCAATACCAACAAACCCACTACACGCCCTTACAACATATGAAATACCGCACGCCACTTTTATAGCGTGCGGGACTGCGCGCTTAATTCTGGAAGGCGTCCCCGCCAAAGCAGAGGGCGCACAATGAACGCCCCCGCTCTGGAAATAACTGGAAAGGCGACGCAGCAACAAATCGCGCTGGTGAAGTTCGCTGATGATGCCGAAGCAACGGGCGTCAAGACGAGCCTCTACTATCGCCTATACCCGCAAATTATCGCCGCGCGCGCCGCCGCCGCAAAAGCCGAAGGTGCGCAATGAACGCGCCAGCACAATCCGGCGAACTAACTTCCGACCTGCTGGCCGCACTGCGTTCAATAGCGCACCTGCTTTATGAACAAGCAGCCCGAGATGGTGGCGAAGTACGCGAGGCATTTCAAGTTGCCCGCGCTGCAATTTCCAAAGCGGAGTCCGCCCAATGAACACCGCTCTTACACGCTGCTACTGCGAAGATTGTAAGTTCTGCGCTGCGCCGGAAGGCATGAAGTTTGCCAAATGCCATGCACCGCAGAACGTGTTGTCGTCGTCCGGCGACGATCTGGTATCGCGCTCGCTCGAAAAGAAAACGCAATGGCGCATCGAATACTGCTCAAGCCATCGCGGTAATATCGGCACACAAATCTGCGGACCAGACGCCGCTTGGTTTGAGCCAAAAGATGTCGAGCAGGTAGCGGCATGAGCAATCGCATCCTCACCCTCGCAGCCATTATCGGAGCCCTGATCTTCGTCGCAGGTCTCGTTCACCTCATCAACCATTACCACAGGGGGATGATGTGATCCGGTGCTGCGACCTCTGCGAAGACGAACTCTATTCCGACGATGCTGGAATAGATGTCGGTCAATCCTGCATCTGCCAATCATGTTTCGATGTGGGCATGAGTTATTCCATGGATGAAATGTCTATGTGGCTGAACCATGTGTTTGACAGCGAACAATTTCAAGTCGCGAAAGCGGCGTAACGGGTTTGGAGACGAAGATGGCAAAGGAATTAACGTTAGAGCAGCTTGGGCTTTCGCAGGATGATTTGGCTGCCAAACTGGTTGACCGGATCGCTGAGAACCTTCTTACCAGCCTCGATTACGACGAGGAAGGCGGCGAGTGGCGCTCAAAAAGCCCATTCGCCAAAAAACTCGACAAGATGATCAAAGATCGCCTCGACGTGATCATAAACGACATGGCGGGAAAGCATGTTCTACCCGTGGTCAATGAACTAGTTGAAAATATCACGCTTCAGGAAACAAACAAATGGGGCGAGAAGCGCGGCACTCCTGTGTCGTTCAAAGAATACCTCGTGCAGCGCGCGGAAGCTTGGATGACCGAGCAGGTAAACTTCGAAGGCAAGCCAAAGGGCACCGATAGCTACAGTTGGTCACCTCACGGTACCCGCGTTTCACACATGATCCACAAGCATCTGGAATACGAAATTGGCACTGCCATGAAGGGCGCGATGCAAAACGCCACGACATCAATCGCCAAAGGCCTCCATGACGCGGTCAAGATTCAAATCAATGAAGTGGCATCAAGGCTTCGCGTGGATGTGAAGCTATGACCCCCACCAATCTCCCAATGAACTTCCCAGCGCAAGTTCTAAAGCTCTGGACTGTTCGCTCCAACCCTCTCGACAGCATGTCGGCAGATGAAATCAAGAGGCGCATGAAACTTGGCGCAGACACACGGTCTCATTTCGAAGCTCTGACACGTGCGAACAGGGCGAAGCAGCTTAACAAATTGTTGGAGAACTGAAATGAATACCTGGCTCACAGATGCAGATGGCAATCGCTGCTCAGTGGAATATTTCGGAACACGCGAAGCCGCTCAAGCCGCGCTCGACAGCCTGAAAAATTGCAAGAACTGTACAAACTGCTCGCGCTGCTCGGACTGCTCGCACTGCTCGTACTGCTCGGACTGCTCGGGCTGCTCGCACTGCTCGCACTGCTCGGGCTGCTCGCACTGCTCGGGCTGCTCGGGCTGCTCGCACTGCTCGCGCTGCTCGGACTGCTCGCACTGCTCGTACTGCTCGGACTGCTCGGGCTGCTCGCACTGCTCGCACTGCTCGGGCTGCTCGCACTGCTCGGGCTGCTCGGGCTGCTCGCACTGCTCGGGCAAGAAAAATGTTGTTTCGGGTGTTGAAAAAGCCGACTCAGGCCCTCCGCCAATTCCGGTTATCCCCGACATTCACAAAGCCGTGTATGCAGCGGCATCCGCGCCCGGCTCGCTCGACATGCGCGATGTTCATACCTGCGAGAAAACACATTGCCGTGGCGGCTGGGTGGTGACGCTTGCCGGGAAAGCCGGGCACGACCTCGAAGAATTCTACAACTGGGAACTGGCCGCGATGCTGATCTACGACGCCAGTGATCCGGGATTCAAAATTAACCCCGCTCGTTTCTATGACGAGAACGATGTCGCATTGGCCGACATGAAGAAATTGGCCGAGGGCGCCCATGCCCAATAACCCCACCCTCTATCTCATCTGTCTGGCCTGCGCTGCTTGTTTGGTGATGCTTACCGGTTGTCACGATCCGTTGTCGAACGATCAAATCATCGAGGCGGTGAGGAAATGCAATAAGGCCGGGCTGCAAACTCAAACGCTGATCGACATTAATTACAATGTCGTGCGCATTCAATGTGTGCCCAAATGATCGGCTCCCACGCAGACATTCGCCCGCATCATTATCGCATGGCAAGGCAACAATCCTATTCCATGCGGGAAGCTCATCTCGTTTCTCTCAAGCCTCTTAGAGCTTGGTGGCCTGATTTAGCAGCAGGGGTTTGTCTGTTCGTGGTCTTCGCAATCGTGGCGGTGATGTGATGGCGCTTCCGCTTCGCTCGTTTGTCATCGAACAAGATGTGCCGAGAATCCTGCCGCGCTGCCTGTTCGCTGCCGGGCGCAAATCATTCGAAGTCACGGTCTACTTCGATCTCTCGTCGGATGAAATCATGGATGAGGTGTTCGAGACACTTCCTTTGGCCGAACATGGCTGGTCGCGCAATCGCTGTACCGCACGTCACCGTGACAAGAACATCTGGATCATAGCGAGGAGCTGACATGACCGCGAGCTATGAATATTGGTCGAACGCATTGGGTGGCATCTTCGGGCCGGTTCACGACAGCGACCCGCAAAGTGGCTTTTTCCGCAAGCGAGCCTACAAGGCTGGCCCGTTCCTGCCGGTCGCCATCTTCGAGCATGACGGCAAAATCGTGGCCCTTGTCGATAGCAAGCCAGCAGATGCAGCGGAAATCTGGACCTATGTCTGCCAGCACCCAATCGCGGAGCAATGGTATCGCGACAAGATCGACGGCAAGCCGTGGCCAGATGAAGACGCATCGGTAACGGAATCCATCGCGCTAGCGGATAACGCATTTCGCCCCTTCCTTGATACGGGATATTCCGTATCGATGGATGGAAAAGTTAAGGGTCCGAAGGGAAACTTGCTGTCACCGCGTTCGAATGGACAAGATTATCAGCGCGTTCAACTGGGTTCGTATGGCGACGAATACATTCATCGCATGGTTGCCATTGTATTCCACGGCGAGCCTCCTACCCCAGAGCACCAAGTCGATCACATAAATTCTAATCGCGCCGACAATCGAGCTGCTAATCTGCGATGGGTAAGTAAGGATGAGAACCTTGCGGACCGCGATATCGCTAAGGGCGAAGATCATCACAACGCGAAAGTAACTGAGGCGCAGGTCCGTCTCATTCGAGAGGGCGTTCATTATTCCGGCCGAGATAACGACCTTGCCTCGGCGTTCGGTGTGTCGCGCGAAACGGTCCGCGACATCCGTCTCGGCAAAGGCTGGTCTCATGTTAAGCCGAGTGGCGGCATCGGTGACAACAATCCGCCCACCGATGAAGCCGAGACCATGCGCGAGCAAATCGAGGCGGCGGCAAAAGGCGTGGCCGACTACGCGCAGATTGCCGATGACGAAACGGCGGCAAAAGCCCAATCGCTGCGTTCGCGGCTGCTTGAACTGAGCGGTGACGCGGACAAGAAACGTGAGGCCGAAAAGAAGCCGCACCTCGAAGCTGGGCGCGCCGTCGATACGAAGTGGCAACCACTGGTGAAGGCGGCAAAGGCGGCGGCAGATACGATCCGCAACGCACTGAGCGCGCACGAGACCCGCAAGGCTAATGCTGCTGAGGCGGCCCGTAAGGCTGAAGATGATCGCCAAAAGGCTCTGGCTGAAGCGTTGGCAAAGAATCCGCAAGCGCCCGTGGCCATGCCGCAGCCGACTCCTGCGCCCATCGCGCCAACCACGACGATCCGTGGTGCCTACGGGCGCGGCGCTGCGGTCAAAGTCGTGAAAATCGCCACGGTCGAGGACTACGACGAGGCGACAACCTATTTCCGCAATGACGCCGAATATCGCTCCGTCATCGATAAACTGGCGCAGCGCGCCGTTGATGCTGGCTACACCGTGCCGGGCGTTTCCGTCTCCTCAGAAAGGAAAGTCGCGTGAGCAACGAAATCACAACTCAATCCCAGAGCAAGGCAGTCTCGCTCGAACAGGTTCTGATCGGCGGCGACCTCGCAAAGCTGACGCCGGAGCAGCGCGTTGATTATTACAACCGCGTCTGTGAAAGCGTGGGGCTCAACCCACTGACACAGCCGTTCGCCTACATCACGCTGAACGGCAAGCTGACGCTATACGCGCTCCGGGCCTGCACCGATCAGTTGCGTTCCGTCCATGGAGTTTCCGTCGAGGAAATGAGCGAAGGCGAGCGCGACGGCGTTTTCATCGTGACAGCCAAGGTGCGCGACAAAGACGGCCGCACCGACATTGCCAAGGGTGCCGTCAACATCAGCGGGCTCAAAGCCGAGAACCTGGCCAATGCTCTGATGAAGGCGGAAACCAAGGCGAAGCGCCGGGCTACTCTGTCGATTTGCGGCCTTGGCATGCTGGATGAAACCGAGGTCAGCGATATTCCTGCCGTTCGCGCCCAACAGCCTCCGCCATCACCAGCGCCAGCGCCTGCATTGACACCGCCGCCCGCACCGATGGGCTCTACCCCCAAGCCGAATGCGGCAATGAGTTGGGTCGCGGAGCAGATGGAAGTTATTGCGGCGATCAACAGTCCGAAAGTGATGTCTGAATGGGAGCAAAAGAACGAGAAAGCGATTCTAAAATTGGCCTCCGTCGATAAAGAGGCCCACGAAGAACTGCTCGCCTATGTGATGAAGCAGTATAAGTGGCTGGGCTCCGCAGCAGCATGAGCCGCGCCCTTCTCATTCTGCGTTCCGACGCAATCCGAGCCAAGGCAATCCATTGGATTTCCCGCCTGCCGGAAGGAACGCGCGTGGAATTCAAGGAGCCGCAACGGTCCTTGGATCAGAACGCAAAAATGTGGGCAGGTTTAACTGACATTGCGGCTCAAGCAACACACGCCGGGCGGAAGTGGTCCACAGACCAATGGAAATGTTTGTTTTTATGCGCCCTTGGAAGAGAGACTCAATTCATCCCGTCGCTGGATGGTCAGGGCTTTATCCCATACGGCCAATCGTCATCCGATCTTTCCAAGAAGGAAATGACCGATTTGATTGAGCTAATGCAAAGCTGGGGCGCAGAGCACGGGGTCACGTTCCATGAGCCATCCGAATTGCAGAAGGCGAAAGCTGCGTGAGGCAGGCAATCACTCCGGCGATGAAGGTTCTTTGCCTCCTGCACCGGGCCGAGGTCACTTGTGCAATCTGCGGCGAGCCGGTCTTGCCGGAAGACGATATCGAATGGGATCATATCTGGGCTTTGACGCATGGCGGGCCGCATACCTATTCAAACCTGCGACCGCTTCACTTCGCCTGCCACAAGGTCAAGACGAAGGCCGACATCCAGGCCCGCGCCAAGGTGCGCCGCATCACGGGCGAAACCAAAGGTCGCGTCTCTAAGCCACTTCGTTCTCGCGGGTTCGACAAAACGAAGTCACGCAAATTCAACGGCACAGTAGTCCCACGTCCCACAGCTACAGGGGGAGAGAGATGAGCGAACGATTGCGGGCGCTTGATCTTTTCTGCAAGGCGGGAGGTGCATCGATGGGCCTGCATCGTGCGGGCTTTGATGTGGTCGGCGTCGATATTGAGCCTCAGCCGAACTATCCTTTTCAATTCGTGCTGGCAAACGCCTTGAGCTTCGATCTGGCGGGCTTCGATTTTATCTGGGCCTCGCCACCATGCCAAGCACATACCAACGCCCAACGCATCCGCAAGAACACCCATCCTGATTTGATTGACCCTATCAGGATGCGGCTGAAGGCTGCTGGTCGGCCGTACTGCATCGAGAATGTCGTAGGTGCGCCGCTTCGCGAGCCTATCGAATTATGTGGCACGATGTTTGCCCTGAAGACCTATCGTCACCGGCAGTTCGAATGTTCATTTCCGATTATGCAACCAGCGCATCCGCCGCACATGGTCAGGCAAACGAAAATGGGCCGCAAGCCTGTACCTGGCGAATTCATCCAGGTTGTCGGCAATTTCTCTGGAGCCCCTTTCGCTCGTGAAGCCATGGGTATGCCGTGGGCTACGCGTGACGAGTTAAGAGAAGCCATCCCGCCAGCCTACGCAGAATACATCGGACGCAATGCAATCCAACATATCGATATAAGGAAGGCAGCATGAACACGGAAACCCAATTACATTCGCAGGTTCTCGCGGCAATCAATACAGTCTTGAGTGGTCACGCATTTGATGGGGGACAGCTAGCCGACGCCGCCATCGAGGCTCACCGTGCTTTCCAATATCGGAGGTTGGATATTCTTGAAGCCGCCTTGAAAGCAATCGCCGAACGGAAAACATTAGGAGAATTAAGTGACGCTGGTGAGGATAACGAGGACGACTTTGAGGGCGATTATGATGCGATAATTCACGCGGCAAGATCGGCCGTGGATACGCTGCCATGACAAGAACGCAATGCCCTTCATGCGGAAAACACAATTTATGTCTCGTCGGCGACGGATACGCCGAAACGTATCTTTGCATGGTCTGCCACTTCAACGCCGGAAGATATTTGCAGAATACTCCAGAGCGGTCTGGTACGGCTCGCGAGGCTCCCAGCACCAATAGGAACGGTACGACCGTAGGGCCTCAGGCCGCCGCTCATCCTTTCCCTGACCTCAGCAAGTCTGATTCCGATATTTATTTAGAATTACAGCGGCAACGAGCAGAAATTGAAGAGTTGCGGCGCCGCGTCCAATTGATCGAGGAGCCACTATCATGACCCTCACCCCACAAACAGCACAAGCGTTACTGGAAGCGGCGAAGGAATGTGTACCGAACAATTGGCTCGATTCACTGCTCACCGGAAAAGACGTTCCTCCGCTTCCATGGAACTGCCCGGAGATCGAGCGGCTATTGAATGGGGTTCGTGCACGCATTGCCGCCATCGCATCCGCCGAGCACCAACTACAGGAGGGGAAGAATGGCTGATACCACCAGCACATCCAGTAAGGCAGGGAACGACCGCGATAGACCGTCCGCCCACGGCAAACTGGCTGGGAAGGCTATCGCGCTCCTCGAAAGCGCCGGGCGCAGAGAAATGCCGGGCCTGCCCGAAGGCTGCGCCACCTGCGCGTTCCGCGAGGGCTGCATGACGAACATGATGGCCGGGACAACGCTGGTCGCACTGAAATGTGCGCTCGGGCAAGACGCCGACCGATTTGCCTGCCATCACGGCATGAAGGACGGCCAACCGAAAAAGCTATGCGCCGGGTACGTCGCCGCAATTCTGGCGTCTCACACTCTCAAAGAGCAAGTCGTGCTCGCGATGGTGGAAGACTTGGCCTGCCTGCCGGAACACGACCAGGTCCGCGCGGACTTCGATGCGTGGATCGCCGAGGTAGACCCCGCCGGCACGATGGATGATTACGAGCGCGCACGCTGGTACGAGCGTCACCGCCTTTCCACCCCCACAGGAGATGCGCAGCCATGAGCAGAAGTCAGGAAGATTCCATGGACCGAGATAACGCCAAGGCATTAGCTCCGCCGCTGGGGCTCATTGTAAAGCTCGGCTCTATTGCCGTTCATGCAAAGGAAATGACTTCGCCGGACGGCCATGAATTCGATGCCATCGCACTGAAGGCACTCTTGAACGATCCCGATGTTCGCAATTGGCTGACTGCCATGGACCGGATGGCGATGATACCAAAGATGCGTAAACCATGACCGTCCCCTCACCTCCCACAGATGAAGCGCGGGAGGTCATCAAGACCTACAGCTTCCGGGTGAAGAACCTTGAAGGAGAACTGAACCGTCATGCCCGTGCCGTAAACCTGACCTGGAATTTCTGCAACGGAGCCCAGAAGCATGCGCTTCGGTGGGGCAAGCGTTGGCCGACTGCCTTTGACCTGATGTATCTGGTCGCCGGTGCGTGCAAGGAGCTTAATACGCCCGCCAACACGCTCTGCCTGGTCTGCAAGAACTATGACAAGTCACGCCGACAGGCCCGCAAGCGCGCTCTCCGGTACCGTGGTCGACGTTCGCTCGGGTGGGTGCCGTTCCGGGCGCAAAGCCTCAAGGTCATGGAAGATGGCTTCAGGTTCGCCGGAAAGCATTATCGGGTCTTCAACCCTCGCGAACTACCCGAGGGGGCGAAGCTGGTTGATGGATCATTTGCGCAAGACTCAGAGGGGAAATGGTTTCTCAACGTCTGCTTCAAGGTCGCTATAACGCCGCGAACGCGCGTGGCCAAGGCAGTAGGCATCGACCTTGGCCTGAAAACTCTGGCGACATTGAGCAATGGGGCGGAGATCGATCACCCGCGCTTTTACAGAAAGATGGAAGCCCGTTTGGCGACAGCTTCGCGCGCCAACAAGCGCGGCCAAGTCCGTCGTCTACAAGCTCGGTGTGCTAACGCCCGCAAAGATTACATCCACAAGGCGACCACGGCCTTGGCGGAGGAATATTCGTACGTGGCAATCGGTGACGTGCCTGCTTCCAAACTAGGCCGCACCAAGATGGCAAAATCCATCTATGACGCAGGTTGGACGATGTTCAAAAGACAGTTGCGCTACAAGGCGATTGCGCTGGGCGGAACGTTTATGGAGATCGATGAAAGTTTCACGACTCGAACTTGTTCTGAATGCGGTGCATTCAGCGGCCCGGAAGGCCGACAGGGTTTGAGTGTAAGACAATGGCAATGTTCCGCATGTGGGGCCGATCACCATCGCGACGTGAATAGCGCACGGAACATCCTTGTCCGTTCCAGGCACGGAACGCTGATAGCAGGAGCCGCAACGAGCGGAAGTGCCGACATCACCGCCATAGACGCCGCCATCAACCCTTCTAAACCAGTGGAGGGTAGATGACCCCGCACTATCGTTATCGCTGCCACATCACTGGCGAAATCTACATCATCGCTTGGAATGAAGAGCCAACATTCCCGCAAGACATATATCTAGGAAGAGTCTGATGAAGAGCGTTATTGAGATTATTTTTGTTGTCGTCGGCTTGCGCATGTTGGTCGACGGACATTCGTTCTGGAACGGAAGCATCACCGCCCGTAACACAGGTTATATCATCATGTCTGCTGGGATGTTGTTTGTTGCTGGCGCGGTTGTTCTTGCAGGGAAATGACGCCATGACCGAACGCCTCTACACCCAATCCGAATTGGACAGTGAGCTTCTTGCGCTTCGTGAGAGATGTGCGAAGGTGTGCTTAGACCTATCGGATGAATTTCTTTCACCTGAGTATGCTACCGGTCAACCTCACTCAAGTTTCGCCGAACGCTTCGCCTGCGGCCAATGCTCAACCGCCATCATGTGCATCCCCCTCACCCCGCATACGGAGGCGGGGACGCGATGAAACCTTCCCAATGGCTCCTGCCATCTATCGGCTATTTGATCGGCCTCGGGTTTGTCCTGTGGGTTTGCTGGATTGCATATGAAACAGCGAAGGCGATGCCATGACCAAAACTATTATAGTTCCTGTAGAGCCGACGGAGAAGATGTTGCGCGCCGCTGATGGCGCAACCGATCTTATCATGCCGTCTGCAGTTGACCCTTCGACTGAAGGCAGACTGAAAGAGTTCAAGCTGGCATGGCGCACGATGCTCGACGCCGCCCCAAAGCCCACCGTCACAGATGATGATAGGGAGGCGGTGGCGAGGGTGATCTATGTCGCGCGCGTAAAGCACATCGGCCTTGATCTGACATGGGATGGCGCGTGCATGCAAGATAAGCGTGGCGCTCTGTCGTGTGCCGCCGCCGCCATATCCACCCTTACATCACGCGGATGGGGGAAGAGATGAGCACACCATCAAACGACTTCGACGCCATATTCCATCGGCTCAAGCGCGAAAAGATTCAGACGCCAGGTCCAGGCCAATATGTTGATCGGTGTCACTTCAGTAAAACCGGCTGGGCAATTTGGAATGCAGATGGCGCTTGCACATGCAAGCCCGCGAAAGCCCCCACCAATGAGGGTGAGACGCGATGAGCGCTGATACCCGCCGCGAAGTTTTCAAGATCGAACTTTGTGAAATTCCGAAGGCGTTCGGAACCAATGACAGATGGCAAGCCGATTGTGGAGATTGTCACGCGAGAGGCTCATCACCAGAAGAGGCCATATCTCGGCTCGTAGTTTACACACGAGCATACCGCGAATGGCAGCTTGGGCGCTCAACCCACCCCGGAGGGCAGAAGGGATGAACGCGCGGGCGCCTCGTCGCATCGCTCGCTGCACGCAGGCGGAAATCCGGCGCGCCATGCGTGTGGCGGAGCTTGCCGAAAAGCCTATGGCGGTCGAGATATTGCCGGATGGGACAATCCGGATCGTCCCCGCCAGCCAGAGCCAGCAATCGACGCCCCCTGTTTCGGAGCGAAAGATTGTGTTGTGATTGAGGGCATGTCCCTCCGCCAATGGCCTTATCTCCTCCGCGAAAAGACCCGCCACAAGAAATCAGTGTGGTATGTCCGCCGTGGCGAGGGGCCCCGCACGCGCATCCGTGCCGAATACGATACCCCTGAGTTCAAGGTTGAATATGACGCCGCGGTAGCTGGCACACTGACTCAGGCGAAGCCGCTGGCACGCTCGGGCAGCCTTCAATGGCTCTACGACCGCTACCGCGAAACGACCGCGTGGGCCGATCTCTCGGCGGCTACGAGGCGGCAGCGGGAGAACATCTTTGAAGGGGTGATGAAGACCGCGGGTGCGGAGCAATTCATCGCGATCACAAGGGCGACGATTGAGGCCGGGAAAGACCGGCGGCGAGAGACCCCGGCGCAGGCTCGCAACTTTCTGGATGCGATGCGCGGCCTGTTTCGGTGGGCGCTGGCGGCAGGAATGGTCAATTCAGATCCCACGGGTGGCGTGAAGAACCCAGCGCGCCAGACCGGTTCTGGCTTCCCGGCATGGACCGAAGAAGATGTGACGGCCTACGAGGCGAAGTGGCCTGCCGGGACGCGGCAGCGCGTCTGGCTGCATGTCCTGCTGTACACGGGGCTCCGCCGCGGCGATGCGGTCACGTTCGGACGGCAGCATGTTCGAGATGGCGTGGGCACGCTCAAGACTGAAAAGAGCGGCTTCAAGATGGAAGTGACGCTGCCGATCCTGCCGGTGCTGGCCGAAACGCTCGCACTCGGGCCTTGCGGCGATCTCGCCTTCATCTGTGGCGAGCGTGGTCAGCCTCTCACCAAAGAATCGTTTGGCAATTTTTTCTCGGATGCATGCCGCGCGGCGGGGGTGAATAAGTCGGCGCATGGCGTGCGGAAGATCGCGGCGACGTGCGCGGCGGAGAACGGCGCGACCGTGGCCGAACTCGAAGCCATCTTTGGATGGCAAGGCGGCGCGATGGCATCTCTCTACACGCGCGCGGCGGATCGTAGACGGCTTGCGAAGGGTGCGATGGACAAGCTTTCGAGAACGCCGGAGCAACGCCTCAGCCCCGCACCTGATGGGCAGTTGCCCCGCACCTCGGAAAAATGATTTCAGTTTCAAGAGGTTGAAAAATCGCTGGTGCGGTCGAGAAGACTCGAACTTCCACGCCTTGCGGCGCTACCACCTCAAGGTAGTGCGTCTACCAATTCCGCCACGACCGCAATTGAGGAAGCGGGGGTTTAGCAAAGGGTTATCCCCTTGGGAAGGGCTTCAAATGCCCTCGCCGTCCACGCCGGTGTGGATGCCGCATTCGTCTTTTTCGGTGCCGGACCAGCGGCCGTCGCGGTAGCCCTCGCCCGACAGGACCCGGCGGGTGCAGGGCATGCAGCCGATGGACGGGTAGCCGTCTTCAACCAGCGGGTGGGCCGGGAGATTGTGTTCGGCCATGTAGGCCTGGATGTCGGCGAGCGTCCAATCCGTGAGCGGGTTGAAGCGGAAGCGGCCTTCGAAGAATTCCACCGGTTCCATCTGCAGACGCGCGTTGGTCTGGAAACGCTTGCGGCCGGTGATCTGGGCCGAGAATCCTTCGAGCGCGCGCTTGAGCGGAACGACCTTGCGGAAGTTGCAGCAGGCATCGGTGCTCTTGGACCACAATTCGCCGTTGGGATCTTGCGCGGCGCGATCCGCCGGATGCGGGCCGATGGAGCGCACATCGACGAGGCCCAATTCATCTTGCAGGCGGTCGCGATAGCGCAGCGTTTCGCCGAACAGCTTGCCGGTGTTGAGGAAGATCACCGGTGTTGTGGGATCGACCTGCGCGATCAGGTGCAGCAGCACCACTGATTCCGAACCGAAGGACGAGACGACGGCGGTTTTGCCGGCAAATTCGCCTTTCAATGCGAGTTCGAGAATGCCTTTGGCATCGCGGCCTTTGGCTGCTTCCTGAAGCGATTTCAGTTTGGCGGCGATCGCCGGATCGTTGGCGGTTTGCGACGCGCGGTCAAACGCGCGCGGCATGATGCCTTTGGAACGGTCGATGACGGAGACGGCGGCGCTCATGACAGCCAGCCTTTCTTCGTCACCAACTCGCGGGTGTTCTGTGAGACCTGCGACGGCGAAAGGCCATCATCGCGCCAGGTGGTGCGGGCCTCGCCGATGTCTTCGAGGCGCACGGTCCATTCGTCGCCGAAACGGGTTTCCAGCCATTCGCGCAGGATGCGCGACAGGCCGGGGGCGCGGCCTCCGGTGGAAACGGTCAACAGCAGGTCGCCACGGCGGACAGCGGCCGGGACATGGAAATCGCAGAGTTCGGGAACATCCTCCACATTGACCAGCACGCCGGCATTGCGGGCGAGCTGGGCCAGGCGGGCGGATTGGGTGCGGTCCAGCCCGGCCACGAAGAGGACGTTGAGGACGGATATGGCGGTTTCAGGGGCGTCTGGGCCGATGGTCAGCGGGGTGACGCCCGCCTCGGCCAGGGTGGCTTTCCGCCTGGCCAAGCCCTCGCCCGCGCCTGCCAAACCGACGGCGATGGGGGTGGGATCGAGGACAATCGGGAGCATGAAACCCTTCTGGCCCGGACGGTTTGCCGGGTTCAACAGAAGAAGTACGCACCCCCCTGCTAAAATGCAAGGATGAGGTGGGGAATATAATAATTCACAGTCGGAAAACGTGTTATTGGTAGGTCCGCAGGAGTTCGGTGATGGAGACCCCTATTTTATCGCCATGGATCACGATTTCACCCTTGGCGACCGGGCGGTCGTTGGCGAGCACCACGACGGAGTCTTCCTGCCGGGAATCCAGCTCGATGACGGCGCCGCGGCCCATGCGCAGCAGCTGATGCATTGGAATGACGGAGCGGCCGAGGACGACCGAAATCTCTACCTTGACGCCTTCGATATTGGAGGACATGACCCCTGCTATGACTGAACACCCAGCGCAGTCTTCGCCGATTACGGTTTCGGGGGCGTTAAGAAAGCCCGAATGGATCGTTAACGCGGGGCTGCTGCCCTACCCCGAAGCAGTCGCGTTTATGGAAGCGCGCGCGGAGAAGATTGCCGCGCACGAAGCGCGTGAACTTGTCTGGATGATCGAACATCCGCCGATCTACACCGCTGGCACCAGCGCGAAAGACGAAGACCTGGTGGACCGGCGCTTTCCCGTTTTCGCGACGGGGCGCGGCGGGCAATACACCTATCACGGGCCGGGACAGCGCGTGGGCTATGTGATGCTCGATCTGGCGCGGCGCACAAAAGACGTGCGCGCGTTCGTGCGCGATCTGGAAGAGTGGCTGATCCAGACTTTGGCGTCGTTCAATGTGAAGGGCGAACGGCGCGAAGGGCGTGTCGGCATCTGGGTGGTGCGCGGCTCGCGCGAAGACAAGATCGCGGCCATCGGTGTGCGCGTGCGGCATTGGGTGACGTTTCACGGGGTGTCGATCAATGTCGATCCCGATCTTTCGCATTTCGACGGCATCGTGCCGTGCGGGATCAGCGAGCATGGCGTGACGAGCCTGGCCGATCTGGGCCTGCCGGTGACGATGGCCGATGTGGATGTGGCGATGAAAGCCGCGTTCGAGAAGGTGTTCGGGCCCGTTTCGTCGCTGTAACCTTCTCCCGCTCGCGATTCGGGGAGGGGCCAATGCCTCGCATTTCCATCTGGTTCTTTGCGGTTGCCGTTCTTTATTCGCTTGTCGGCATGGGCTGGGGCGAACACATGGCGATGTCGCACGATCACAGCATGTATCCGGCTCATGCGCATTTGAATTTGCTCGGCTGGGTGAGCATGGCGATCTACGGCACGTTCTATGCGCTCACGCGCGACACCTATTCGCCGCGTCTGGCGTGGGTTCAGTTCGGCGTGTCGAACATCGGCTTGCTGATCATGATACCGCTTCTGGCGCGCCTGCTTGCGACCAATGACGAAAGCCTTGGGCCGCTGATCGGGATCGGCGACATGCTGGTGATCCTGGGGCAGTTGTTGTTCGGGTGGCAGGTGCTGCGTGCGGTGCGTGCGCGTTAAACCGAAGCGCGGCGCTTAAAGCCTTTTTCCGTCAACGGCTCGGCGGGGCCGAGTTCGATGTTGTCCACGCGCGAACCCGCGGGGCCTTTGACGCATGCCTGCACAAACAGTTCAACGGTCTTGGTGGGGCCGGAGATTACCGCTTCGACTGTGCCGTCGCTGCGGTTGCGGATCCAGCCGTCTAGGTTCAGTTTCGTGGCTTCAGTGATGGCATAGTGGCGGTAGCCCACGGCCTGCACGAAACCTTCGATGCGCAGACGCAATGTGGTGAGATCGTTGTCATCGCGCTCGTTGTCTTCGCTCATGGGAACTCCGTTAACATCCGCACACTGGAAATTGAAGTCGCTGATGCCCAGATAGGGGTTAAACCGGCCCGAGACAACGGAACAAAGGGGAGAACATGCGCAGGCGCACCAGAGTTGCTTTGTGGGTGGCGAGTGTCGTGGTTCTGGTGCTGCTGACGGGCGGCGCGATTGTTTATGCGTTCTTCGCCACGTTCTATTTCAGTGCGCGGGCGCCGAACGTGCCCCCTGCCCTGAACCTTGCCGAAGCGCAGCGGCAGGATTTCGATTATTTCCGGAACTACTTCGATTATAACAAAGCTTATTCGCCGCAGGCGCGCGAACAGGCGGAAAAACTGTTCGCGCAATATCGCAGCAAGGCGGGCGAGCTTTCGGCGGCCCAGTTCGAGCTGGCCATCTCGCGCATGGTGGCGCTGGCCGACAATGGGCATTCGACGATCTTCATGGGGCCGTTCTCGCGGGCGCACAATCGCCTGCCCTGCCGGTTCTATAAATTCTCCGATGGATTCTTTGTTTTGCGGGCACGGCCAGCGTGCGCTGATTTGTTGGGGGCGCAGATCCTCAGCGTCGACGGACATCCGGTGCAGCAGGTGATCGACGGGATGTTCAAATATTCCAGCGGACCGCGCAATCATTACGACCAGTTCAAGGCGGTGTTCTTTTTGGAGTCGCCGGAGATCTTGCATGCGGCGGGATTTGCGGAGGCGAGCGACCGCGAGACGTTGCATGTGCGCAGCCCCGACGGCAGCGAACGCGATGCGACCATCGTGGCGGAAAAAGCCAATGCGGATGCGCCGCGCGTTTTCTCCGACAGCTACCTGTCGCCCTCTCCTATCGAGGGTGAAGCCAAGGACTGGAAGCCGCTGTTGCCGAAGGACGCGAAGCTGCCGCTGTTTCTGCGCAACTATATCAACCCGTTTCAGACGGCTTGGTGGGCGGACAGGAAGACTCTTTACGTGCAGTTCCGCGACAATGCCGACGAACCGGGATATCCCATCGGCGCATTTGTTAATCGTGTGAAAGACGAAATCGCGGGCTACAAACCGAAATTCATCGTTCTGGATTTGCGGCTAGACCAGGGCGGCAACTTCACCACCAATGCGAGCCTGATGAAACACATCGCCGACGATGTGGAGCATGTCTATGTGCTGACGAGCGCGTGGACGTTTTCGGCGGGCAATGTGAGCGTGGCGCTGGCGAAATTCCACGGCGGCAGCAAAGTCAGCATCATCGGCGAGCCGGTGGGCGACCGGATGCGCATCTGGGCGGAAGGTAACGACATGGTGTTGCCGAATTCCAAGCTCGACATCGGATATGCCACAGGGCTGCACGATTATACGAAATCGTGCTTCGGTCAGCGGGGTTGTTTCTGGATAATGTATTTTTATCCGATGCAGCTTCGGTCATGGGCGCCGGATGTGACGGTGCCTTACACGTTTGCCGATTATGCGGCGAAGCGCGATCCGGTTTTGGATCGCGTTCTGCTCACCATGCCGAAAGGCTGATCAGGCGAATTCGAGGATCACGTCGTCGAGCGCGAGACTGTCGCCCTTGGCGGCGTTGACCTTTTTCACCGTACCTTCGCGTTCGGCTTTGAGGACGTTTTCCATCTTCATCGCTTCGACGACGGCAAGCGTTTCACCCGCCTGCACGTGCTGGCCTTCGGCGACGTTGATCGACACCACCAGACCCGGCATCGGGCAGATGAGCAGCTTGGAGGTATCCGGCGGTTTTTTGACCGGCATGAGCGCGGCGAGTGCTGCCATGCGCGGACGCCGGACAGTGGCTTTCACCATTGCGCCGCCGTGGTTGAGGCGATAGCTGCCCTGCTGGCGCGCGATCTGTATTGCGAACGGACCTTCGGCATCTTTCAGATGCATCACGGGGGCGCCGAGCTTCCAGTTGAAAGCGACTTCGTAAGCTTCGCCTTCGATGCGGGCATGGAGTTTGCCGTTGTCGATCTGCGCGCCTTCGATGAGCGTTTCATCGTTGAGCTTCACGATGAATTCGCCGCCCTGCACCTTGTGCGAACCGTTCAACTGGCCGGAAATCGAACCGGCGCGGTTTTCGCGCACGAGTTCGGCGGCGACAACCGCGGCGGCGAGACGACGCTTGGCGGCCTTGTCGAGCGGGGCGCCGTGGAAGCCTTCGGGGAATTCTTCCGCGATGAAGCCCGTGGTCAGCGTTCCGGCGCGGAAGCGCTGGTTGTGCATGATCGCGGTGAGGAAATCGATGTTGTGGTTGATGCCTTCGACACGAAATTCATCGAGCGCCGAGGCCATCGCATCGATCGCGGCGGTGCGCGTTGAAGCATGCGTGCAGAGCTTGGCGATCATCGGATCGTAGAACATCGAGATCTCGCCGCCTTCATAGACGCCGGTATCGTTGCGCACGGTGATGTCGCCGAACTTGCCTTCGTGCGGCGGGCGATAGCGCGACAGGCGGCCCGTCGACGGAAGGAAGCCGCGATAGGGATCTTCGGCGTAGATGCGGGATTCGACGGCCCAACCGTTCAGCTTCACATCCTTCTGCGCCAGCGGAAGCTTTTCGCCAGCAGCGGAACGGATCATCAGTTCGACCAGATCGAGGCCGGTGATAAGTTCGGTGACGGGATGCTCGACCTGAAGGCGGGTGTTCATTTCGAGGAAATAGAAATTGCGGTCCTTGTCGACGATGAATTCGACGGTGCCGGCGCTATCGTAACCGACGGCCTTCGCCAACGCGACGGCTTCTTCGCCCATCGCCTTGCGCGTCTTCTCGTCGAGGAACGGCGACGGCGCTTCTTCGATCACCTTCTGGTGGCGGCGCTGGATCGAGCATTCGCGTTCGTTGAGATAGAGCACGTTGCCGTGCTTGTCGCCGATCAACTGGATTTCGATGTGGCGCGGTTCGGTGACGAATTTTTCGACGAACAGGCGGTCGTCGCCGAAGCTGGCGCGCGCTTCGTTCTGTGACGACTGGATCGCCTGAACGAGTTCGTCTTCCTTGTGGACGATGCGAAGGCCCTTGCCGCCGCCGCCCGCCGAGGCTTTCACCATCACGGGATAGCCGATGTCTTTGGCGATCTTCTTGGCGTGCTCCGCGTCTTTGATTTCGCCGACGAAGCCCGGAACGGTGGTCACTTTCGCAGCGACAGCGAGCTTCTTGGATTCGATCTTGTCGCCCATCGCGGCGATGGCTTTGACGTTCGGGCCGATGAAGGCGACGCCGATCTTGGCGAGCGCTTCGGCGAAGGCTTCGCGTTCGGAGAGGAAGCCGTAGCCGGGATGAACGGCTTCGGCGCCGGTGTCCTTGCAGGCCTGCACGATCTTTTCGATCTGGAGGTAGGACTGCGCCGAGGGCGGCGGGCCGATATGGACGGCCTCGTCGGCCATTTCCACATGCAGGGCGTCCTTGTCGGCGTCCGAATAGACGGCGACCGTTTTGATGCCCATGCGCCGGGCGGTCTTGATGACCCGGCAAGCGATTTCACCACGATTTGCGATTAGGATTTTCTTGAACACTTAGCATCCCCTGGCCCGTCTAGCGGCCTGATCGGCAAGCCTTCTAGGGCCTTGTTTTGTGGGGGTAAACGGTTTTCTTGCCGCGACGCTTAAGGAAGCCGGATAAAGATTGCGGCGGCCACACCCGCCAGGATTGCGACGAGCCCGGCCCCGCCCAAAATCCGCCCCACCCGCCCCGGGGCGAAGCTGAAAGCCAGGGAAAGTTTGGTCAGGCCGTTGGCGGCGGCGGCGATCAGGATGGCGAGGGCCGCGACGGCGACGGTCACCTGCCCCGGCACCATCTGGGAGACCGAGAGGGTGATCGGGTCTACGTCCGCCAAGCCCGTGACCGCCGCCAGAGGCAAGAGGCTTAGCTGGCCGATCTGTTCGGCGAAAAGCTTGGAGATGGCCGTCACCGCGCCCAGCAACAGGCCGAAGCGGATGGCCATGCCGAGTTCGACGGGGTTTTCGAGTTCGAGCTTGGTGGTGCTGCCGTCGTGTGCCGCCACGCGGTCGAGCAGGAAGGCCATGACGGCCAGCACGATCGCCGCCGCCGAGACCGCCGGAAGCAGCGGCGTCAGCAAGGCGGGTGCGAGGACCGCGGCGAGCACCGTCATGCGGATGAGCGAGACGATCCACGAGGCGGTGATGGCGACGCCTGCTTCGTGGGCGATGTTCGGCTCGGACTTGGCAAGGCGCGAATAGGTGAGCGTGACCGCTGTCGACGACACCAATCCGCCAGCTGCGCCCGCGAACAACAGGCCGCGGCGCGCGCCCGCCAGACGCACGGCGACGTAGCCGACGAAGGACAACGCCGCGATGGCCACGGTGATCAGCCAAATGCGATGCGGGTTGAGGGTGTCCCACGGATCGATGTTGCGATCCGGCAGGATGGGGAGCAGCACCACCGTCATCGCGAGCAGCAGCAAAGCCGAACGCAATTCGGGCCAGGTGAGGTGACGCAGGAAATTGTGCAGCGGATGGCGCAGCGCCAACAGGCCGACGACAACCACGCCCGCGGCGGCTGCGGCGGTTTTGTTGCCCATCACGGCAAGCACGCCGAGCGAGAAGGTGACGAGGCCTGCGATCAGATCGGTTGCCGAGAGCGTGTCGTTCTTCAGGCTCTCGCGCCATTCGAAGAGGGTTATTCCGGCACCGAATGCCAGCGCCATCGCCGCCATCGGCAAGGCGCCGACCACGGGAAACAGCAAACCCCAGATGCCGCCGAGCAATCCGATCAGCGCGAAGGTGCGGATGCCCGCCACGCGTTGCAACGTCTGCACATCGCGTTCCTGCCAGCCGCGTTCCAGGCCGATCAGAAGACCGATGCCGAGCGCGAGGCCAAGGCCCGAATAATGTGCGAGCGTATCCAGCGGTGCGTTCCCCTTTGGCGTGATCATACTGAATTCGCCCCGCCCTGCCTATTTGGCTATGGTTGCGTGCGATCAATGGAGGCTCCCATGGCCGGCATCGAATTCATCCGCTCGCATGGCGCGAAGGCGGCGGGGTTGCCGTTCAGCGATGCGGTGAGGGTGGGCGATTTCTTTTATCTGTCGGGCGCGCTGGGCAATGTGCCCGGCAAGATGGAGATCGTGCCCGGCGGCATCGAGGCCGAGACGCGCCAGACGATGCAGAACATCGCCCGCACGCTGGAGCAGAACGGGCTTTCGTTCGACGACGTGTTCAAATGCACGGTGTTTTTGGCCGACATGAAGCTGTGGCCCGCGTTCAACAAAGTCTATGTCGAGTATTTCAAACCGGAGCGGTTGCCGGCGCGGTCTGCATTCGGGGTGAATGCGCTGGCGCTGGGGGCGCTGATGGAATTGGAGTGTGTGGCTTACGCGGGGAAGTGAAACTAAGCTTTGTACTTCGCCACAAAGCGATAAAGCGCTGCTGCGATTGCCATAGAGATCAGGACCAACAGCACCGAGATCAGGCCGTCGATGACGGCGAAGATCAGTTGCGGTGTGCCGGTCAGATATTGCGCCTCGGCGGTGAGCGCGAGGTGGGCGATGGGGATTGGTGCGGTCCAGATCAGTGCGCCGATGGCGGCGAGCGTGGCGCCGCGCATTCCTTTCCATGCGGTCTTCAAGCCGATTGAACGGTCGTTGATCGCGAGCGCCACGATCCATGGCGACAGACGCACGGTGGCGATGGCGAATCCGATGAGCCAGAGGCTGACCACGATCAGCGAGGCCATGCGTTGTGTTTGAGGATCGGCGGTCATCAGGCCGATCAGCGGACGCGATATGAAAGCGGTGAACGCAAGCAGCAAGAGCAGCGACGAAACGGTCAACGCCACGAAGGCTGCCACGGTGCGCAGCAGCGGCAGGTTGATTGCCCAGACGGAGCTTTGGCCGGTGAAGGCGCGCATGGCGGCGACGACTACCAAAACATAGGACATCAGCCGCACGATCAACGAGGCGATGCTTAGCGGCGACTGGAATGGATGGCCGGGCGTGGTGAACAGGATGTCCACGATGTTCGTGCCGGTGAAGAAGATCGCTGCAATCAGCCATATCTCCCAATGGGTGCTGAGCGATTGGCGAAGCGACGCGAGGCTTTCGGCTACCACTTCGAGCGACGTGGTGGTCGGCAATGGCTCGGGGCCGAGATATGGCGGCGGTATGCCGGCGATGGTGTCGCTCACATTGCCCCTTCCCTGCTGGAGCGGAAAGATTAGCGCGGGCGGGCGTCAACGTACATCTTTCAGTGGCCATCGTCGCTCCAGTGCGGCGGGTCGCTGGGGAGTTTGATGACGCCGAAGGTTTTGGCGATGTCGATCAGTTGGCGGTTCTGGCCGGTGCGGGGGCCGGTGGCGATGGTCTGTGGTTTGCCGCTGGCATCGCACAACGCGAGCGCGCCTTGCCAGGCGATGGACATATCGACGGCGCGGCGTTGGGTGTGGCGGCTGACGAGCGCGGGTGCATAACGGATGTTATAGGCGCGGCTCATCTTTGCTGCGGCATCGCAGGCGGCGGCGGGATTGGGCGCGTCTGTTTTGTGTTGCCAGTCGATCTCCACGCTTTTCATCGCGGGGACTTTTGCGGGATCGATTTTGCCGTTCGCGATCAACCAACACCAATGCATCAGCCAGGCGCGTTCGGGCGGGCGATATGTGGCGGCGATATGTACGTTTGCACGCGCCTCGCGGAGCGCAGCGAGAAACGCGCGCAGGCGGGACGCGAAATCCGGTATCAGATCGTCAAGCGAAACGCTTCCCGGAAAACGTTTCACCCATTGCGGCCCGCTTGGCTCCAAGCGCTCCTCCTTTGTTGCGGGAGGAGTCTAAGGCCGTTTCGGAGGTGTTCGATAGCAACGCTGCCATGCAGCGCGCGCAACGCAACGGTGTTCAATAGCTTGGATTTCCGCGGGTGTTACGTCAGGCGCCCAGACGAAGACCGTGTGCGACGCCGACAGCCGTGAGTTTTTCGATATCGGGCTTGTCGCCGTGCGGGACTTTCGCATCGACATCGGTGAAGAAGCCGGAGGCGCCTTCGCGCGAGGTCATCGAGATCATTTCGCCTTTGGTGGCGAAGCGAAACCAATGCGTGGTCCCGGCGGGCAGATGAACCAGTGTACCGGGTTTTGCGAGCATCTCCTTGTCGCCATAACCGAATTCGATTTCGCCGGAGACGACGTAGAAGGATTCGTCCCAGTCATGCGAATGCGGCGGAGGGCCCTGCCCCACTTCGCCCTGTTGCAGGAAGATTTCGTAGCCCTGCGTTTGCTTGCCGGAAGCGAGTACCGTGAGTTTTTCACCCACGACGCTGAGCGCGCGCGGACGGGTTTCCGGTGACACGACGAATGCAGTTGGCGACATGGTGTTTCCCCAGCCCAATTTGGCGGTGGAAACTTTAGCACAGGTTGGCGTGTATTGAAGATGCCCAAACCCTCCCCTTGAGGGAGGGTCGAAATTTGCGAAGCGAATTTCGGGGAGGGGTCAAACTGCACGAGCTTGGACCCCTCCCCGAAAAATCCTGACGGATTTTATCGATGTCGGTACGCTGTCGCTACCTCCGCCCTCAAGGGGAGGGTTTGGTTGAGTCACAAATGACTGACAGCAATTCCCGCCGCGTAGAAAGCCGACGCAATGCACAGGCCGGTCAGCGGCGCCCAGAACCAGTAGCGGATCGCTAAAAACAAATAGGCTGCGAAAACAACCGCGCCGAACGCGAGCAGAAAATCGGATTGCAGCAGGAAGGACGGATGGATTAGCGCGAGATAGGCGTAGATCACGCCGAAGATCATCGGGCCGTAGCTGTGGCTGGCGTTGAAGCCGATGTGCAGGTTCCACATTGTCGTGCGCCGCGATAAACGAGGTGCAACCTCCTTCATGCGCGCCGATAGTGCGGGATCGCGCGGGTCCATTTTGTCTGTGAAGAAGGTGAGAAAAAGGTGGCCGGTGCCCATGGCGAGCACGATGAAAGCGCTTATGGCGATAAGCAGTTCAGCACGCATGAAGGACTCCAGCCTGCAATGCGAGCTGGAGCATAGGACATCGGGCCGAAACTGGAACTGAGGTATTTGGTCTCGTGCCGGTTAGAGCGGGATGTTGTCGTGCTTTTTCCAGATGTGCGGCACCTGCTTGTTCTGCAGCATGCGCAGGGCGCGGGCCACGCGCCAGCGGGTGGAATGGGGCATGATCACTTCGTCGATGTAGCCGCGTGAGGCGGCGACGAAGGGGTTTAAGAAACGGTCTTCATATTCTTTCGTGCGTTCGGCGATGGCGTCTTTGTCGCCAATGTCCTGGCGGAAGATGATTTCGACTGCACCTTTGGCACCCATGACCGCAATCTGCGCTGTCGGCCAGGCATAGTTCACGTCGGCGCGCATGTGTTTGGAGGCCATGACGTCGTAGGCGCCGCCGTATGCCTTGCGGGTGATGACGGTCACCTTTGGGCATGTTGCTTCGGTGTAGGCGAAGAGCAGCTTCGCGCCGTGTTTGATGATGCCGTTGTGTTCCTGGCTGACGCCGGGGAGGAAGCCGGGCACGTCGACGAACGTCACGATGGGGATGTTGAAGCAATCGCAGAAGCGCACGAAGCGCGCGGCCTTGCGCGACGCGTCGTTGTCCAGCACGCCGGCCAGCACCATCGGCTGGTTGGCGACGAAGCCCACCGTGCGGCCTTCTATGCGGCCGAAGCCGGTGATGATGTTCTTGGCGAAGTTTTCGCCGATCTCGAAGAAGTCGCCTTCGTCGGCGACTTTGTGGATCAGCTCCTTCATGTCGTAGGGCTTGTTGGGATTTTCCGGGATCAGCGTGTCGAGCGAGGGTTCTTCGCGGTTGGGCGAATCGTCGGTCGGCCAGTGCGGAACCTTGTCGCGATTGTTCAGCGGCAGGAAATCGTAGAGGCGGCGCATCTCTTCAATGCAGATCACGTCGTTCTCATAGGCGCCGTCGGAGACGGACGACTTGCTGGAATGGACTTTCGCGCCGCCCAGATCTTCGGCCGACACATCTTCGTGCGTGACGGTTTTCACCACGTCGGGGCCGGTGATGAACATGTAGCTGGTGTCGCGCACCATGAAGATGAAATCGGTCATGGCGGGCGAGTAGACGTCGCCGCCCGCGCACGGGCCCATGATGACGGAGATCTGGGGGATGACGCCGGAGCCCATCACGTTGCGCTTGAACACTTCGCCGTAACCGGCCAGCGAACCGACACCTTCCTGAATGCGCGCGCCGCCTGCATCGAACAGGCCGATGACCGGCGCGCCGTTCTGCAGCGCCATGTCCTGCACCTTGCAGATCTTCTGTGCGTGCGTTTCGGACAGCGAGCCGCCGAAGACGGTGAAGTCTTTGGCGAAGACATAGACCATGCGGCCGTTGATGGTGCCCCAGCCGGTGACGACGCCATCGCCGGGGATGCGGTTTTTCTCCGCGCCGAAATCGGTGTTGCGGTGTTCGACGAACATGTCGAACTCTTCGAACGAGCCGGGATCGAGCAGGAGTTCGAGGCGTTCGCGCGCGGTGAGCTTGCCCTTCTTGTGCTGGGAATCGATGCGGGCCTGACCGCCGCCGAGCTTGGCTGCGGCGCGGCGCTGTTCGAGTTCGACAAGGACGTTTTTCATGGGGAAGGTTCCGGCGGATTTGCTGGGAAATGCCGTGTCATAGGCAGGGGTTAGGGTCAAGCGCCGGACAGCCGCATGAACCGCTCTGCGGCCTCCAGATCGGCTTTCAGGTGGGTGGCGCGGGCTTGGGCCTCGGCATCCTGGCCCCAGCGTTCGGCCTGATAATCCTCATCCAGACGGGACAGGACGAAGGCCTCAGCGGCGGTGAGGCGGCGTTCGAGGACGGCCAGGCCCAAGGCGAGCGAGCCGGTGATGGCGGTGGCGGTGTGGAGGGCGGCCAGCGCGAAGGGATCGAGCCGCCCTGCCCGGCTGGCCAGCTTTTCGAGAGCTTCGGACGGCTGGTCGATATAGCCGATGCCGGTGGCGGTTTTCAGGCGGGCACCGTGGGTTTGCGCCAGCCAATCCAGGATCGGGGCCCATTGGCGGGCCTGACGGATGACGAGTTCATCCGGGCCTTCGGCGCGGTAGCAGAGGAGATCGGATTTCGCATAGGCCACCGCCTGCTCGGCGATGCGCGCACTTTCGGGTGCGCCGTCGATTGCCGCGTGGGCGAGTTTGGTGAGCGGCATCGTTTCGGGTTTGATGTCGGTCTCTTGCGCGCGCCATTCTTCGGCGATGGCCTCCGCGAGTTCGCGCGTGGGCAGAATGAAGGGGACGCCTTTGGGCGTTTTGATCGCGCGGTTGTCGAGCAGGACGGCGTTGGTCTCGCCCGTGCTCACGGTTTTGTAGAAGCGTTTGACCATCAGCGGCGCTTGTTGCGTTTCTTCTTTTTGAGTTGCACGCGCAGGGCGTTCGGCAATCCGTCGTGGGGCCCGAGTTTCACTTTCGGATGATCGGCCCAATAGGATTCGCCGATTTCCTTGTTGTACCAAAGCTCGGTCGGGTACCAATATTGGTTGTGACGGCGGCCCGCTTCACCGCCGACGATCAGGATGGCGTCTTCATCTGCGTTGTTGATGATGACGTGCGTGATGCCGGTGCCCGCTTCCCAGCCGATGAAATCGCCCTCGCCCATCTTGGTGATGTGGCCGTCGTTCCACGCATCGATCTTGCCCGAGACGACATAGACGAATTCTTCTTCGTCGCGTTCGGCGTGCGGGCGCGAGGTGCGGCGGCCAGGTTTGAGCACTTCGAGATGCACGCCGATGCGGGAGAACCGCGCATGGCGGCCGAACTTCGCATCGATGCCTTGCAATTCGTTGCTGCCCGGATAGTGGGCGGCTTTCTTTTCCAGGATATCGCGCCAGTGGGCGACGAAATCGGGGCGCTTCTTTTTGCGCGCGGGTGATGGCGCGTTTCTGTGCGCGTCGGTTTGTCCGTCGTGAGGGCCGAGTTTGCGCGATGGCGCATCGGTCCAGAGCTTGCCCATCTTTTGCAGGTTCTCGCCCGCCGCTGCATCGACCGGATGGGCGAATTTGGAGAGGTAGCGCATCGCCTCGCTCATCACGAACAGGCGCACTTCATTGGGCGTGTTGTTCAGGATGCTGTGCGCGATGCCGGTGCGCGCGGGAAAGCAGATGCCGTCGCCTTCTTTCAACGCATAAAGATGGCCATCGGCCCAGAGATCTGGCGCGCCTTCGAGCACGAAGAAGAACACATCTTCATCGCGCGAGGCGATGGGCGGATGCGAACGCACGCCGGGCGGAAGACGCATGTGCGCGACGCGCAGATGCGACATGCCGGTGGCGGGCGCGAATTCAGCGACGTAGCCGAACGGTTCGTCCATCACGGGTGGGCGCACCTGTTCGGACGACTCCACGTCTTTCCAGTGCTTGATGAAGGCGGGACGTTTTTTGCTCATTTTCATAAGACCCCGTTAGAGATCAACGCAAAAATGAGAAGCAAACTCAAAATAGCGAGTAACGCTACTACAAGCGAGCAGTAGATATTGCCGAGGCGAGTGATCTTCGGGTCTCCGAGAGATCGGTATTTTCTTCTCAGGACAAAGCCAGTCCATAGAAGGCTGTTCGCCATTTTATTGTGGAAAAGAGATGGCTGACCCAGCGCGTTCCATGTTCCCGGATGAGAAGCCTTTATCGTTCTCCTAAGAAAAAAACCTATCACATAACCGGCGATGACAATCAGCCATAACGAGATTGCCAAAGGCCATTCCAAAAATTGATATGAATTGCCCGCCGCCGGAAGGCTCATCGTGATTTTCCTGGCCGCATAAAAGGATTGGTATCGTCGTTGGGATCCAGCCCCAGGAATTTCCACGTCTTCATCATATGCGGCGAGAGCGGGGCCGTCACGTTGAGGCGGCCTCCCGACGGGTGTGCGATGTCGATGGAACGGGCATGCAGGTGGAGCTTGTCTTCGATGCCGCCGCGCGGGCGGGCATCGGTTCCGCCGTATTTGAAATCGCCGATGATGGGGTGGCCGAGTTCCGCCAGATGCACGCGGATCTGGTGGGTGCGGCCGGTCACCGGTTTGGCGGCGACCCAGGCGAATTCATCGCCCGCGCGATCCAACACGGCGTAATCGGTGATGGCGTGTTTGGCGTCGTCGTCGGCGCTTTCTTTCGCGACCATGCGTTCGTCGCGGCCGTGTTTGCCGTGACCGGCTTCCTTGGCGAGCGCGAGCTTGATGGTGCCCTGTCTTTTTTCCGGCACGCCTTTGGTTAGCGCCCAATAGATCTTGGAGGCATCGCGGCGGCGCAGGGATTCCGCGAGCGCGGCGGCGGCGGGAACGGTGCGCGCGATCAGCAGCACGCCGGAGGTATCGCGGTCGAGGCGATGCACCAGACGCGGGCGTTGCTTTTTGCCGAACGACAGCGCGTCGAGCATTCCGTCGATGTGTTGCGTGATGCCGGAACCGCCTTGTGTGGCCAGGCCCGACGGTTTGTTCAGCACGATCACCACATCGTCCTGATAGAGAACGAGGTCTTGCAGGATGCTGCCATCCTGTTCTTTGGGTTGCGCGCGCGGGCGTTCGGTTTCGAGGCTTGCCAGTTGCGGCGGCAGGCGCAGTGTCTGGCCCTTCTCCAAACGGTCGCTGGATTTGGCGCGTTTGCCATCGACCCTCACCTGCCCTGTGCGCAACAGTTTTTCGAGATGGCCGTGCGTCAGCGAGGGATGATGGCGCTTGAACCAGCGGTCCAGGCGGATGCCATCATCGTCGCCTTTGATGTAGACGGTTTCTGCCATCAGATGGTGCGGATCAAAAACATGCCCGCGAACAGCGCCGCGACCGACAGGATCGCGGAACCCGCCATATAGGTGGCGGCGAGCCCGTAGGCACCGCGCTGGATCAGCAGCGCGCTGTCGAGCGAGAAGGTGGAGAACGTGGTGTAGCCGCCCAGGATGCCGACCGTGAGGAAGGCCCGTATCTCGGGCGTGAAGTTGAGCTTGAGCGCGCCCAGTTCAATGACCACGCCCATCACGAGGCCACCCGTGATATTGACGACGAAGATGCCCCACGGAAAACCGGGCCACGCCGCGGATTGCACCGCGCCGGCGACGAAATAACGAAGCAAAGACCCGAACGCGCCGCCGAGTGCCACGGCGGCCAAAACTCCCCATTGCATGTGCAGACCATAGATGTGCTGGGGCGAGCTATAGCAGATTCCGCTCCGCGCGCTAAACGCGGAAGGTGAAGCCGATTGTCACCGTGCGGGCGGAGACGCCGTCAACAAATGCGCCATAAAACAGGTCCAGATCGCAAGGGCCCTGCCCCGGCGTCCAGCACAGGCGGGCTTCGGTGCCGAGGCGACCGGGGCTGCGGCCGAAACCTTCGACCATCAGGTTGAGATCGGGCGTGACCTGATATTCAAGCTGGGTGCCGTAGAAGGCGCGATCCATCGAACCCACCTTTTCGTGCAGCCAGCCGATGTCGGTGTTGAACTGGATCGTGTCGCTGAGCATGACGCTGATGGGGACCGTGATGGCGGACGAAACGGCTTCGCCGGTTTTGGTGCTGATGTTCGTGGAGCCCGACAGCGCGATGCCCCATCCGGTTTCCAACCCGCGGATGTTCCATTTGAGCGTGGGACCGATGGTCGTGTCATTGCCGGAGTCGGACCACGCGTGGTCGATGGCCGCGCCGAATTCGACATCCGGCAACGATTCAAATGTGCAGGCGGGCGAGGCGTTCAGCAGATAGGAATGATCGCGCCCGAACGCGGTCCAGCTTTCGACGTGGCAATGGCCAGGGGTTTCGGGCTCGGAATCGTCCACGACGTCCGCGCCGCCGCCCGCGAAGGCCGGGGTACACACGAACGAGATGACGGCGGCCAGCCGGATCGATTGTCGTGTCATGCGGAGCCCCTTCCCGTCCGCAGACTGATACCGCTGTGTGACAGGATCGTGCTCTAACTGCCCGGATTTTTGCTGGCGCGCAACTTCGACCAATAGGCGAGACGCTTGGCGATTTCGCGTTCGAAGCCGGTTTCTTTCGGTTCGTAGAATTGCTTGCGATCCATGTCGTCGGGGAAATAATTTTGGCCGGAGAAACCTTCTTCGGCTTCGTGATCGTATTGGTAGCCTTTGCCGTAGCCGAGGTTCTTCATCAGCTTGGTGGCGGCGTTCAGGATGTGTGCGGGCGGCATGAGGGAGCCGTGTTCCTGTGCGGCGCGTTTGGCAGCGCCGTGGGCGACATAGACCGCGTTCGATTTGGGGGCGGTCGCCAGATAGATCACGCATTGGGCAAGCGCGAGTTCGCCTTCGGGCGAGCCGAGGAAATCGTAGACGTCTTTGGCGGCGAGCGCCTGCACCACCGCTTGCGGATCGGCGAGGCCAATGTCTTCGACGCTGGCGCGCACAAGGCGGCGGGCGATGTAGAGCGGTTGTTCGCCGCCTGCCAGCATGCGCGCGAGCCAATAGAGCGCGGCATCGGGATCGGAACCGCGGATCGACTTATGCAGCGCGGAGATGATGTTGTAGTGCTCCTCGCGCGACTTGTCGTAGAGCGGCGCGCGGCGTTGCACGGCGGTGACGAGGCCTGCGGAGTCCAGCGGCTTCACCGTTTTCAATGAGGCGAGTTCTTCGGCGAGGTTGAGCATGTAGCGGCCATCGCCATCGGCCATCGCGCGCAAGCTTGCACGCGCATCTTCGGTGAGCGGAAGTTTTTCGCCGTAATGGGTTTCGGCGCGCTCAAGCAGCGTTTCAAGGGCCGCGTCATCGAGGCGGCGCAGCACCAGCACTTGCGCGCGGGAGAGAAGCGCGCCGTTCAGTTCGAAGGACGGGTTTTCGGTTGTCGCGCCGACGAGGATCACCGTGCCGTCTTCCATCACGGGCAGGAAGGAATCCTGCTGGCTGCGGTTGAAGCGGTGGATTTCGTCGACGAACAGAAGCGTGCCCTGCCCCATGCGGCGGCGCTGGCGCGCGGCATCGAAGGCTTTCTTCAGATCGGCAACGCCGGAGAAGACGGCTGAGAGTTGTTCGAAGTGCAGTTTGAATGCGTTCGACAACAAGCGCGCCGTGGTGGTTTTGCCGGTGCCGGGCGGACCCCACAGGATGATGGAATGCGCGCGGCCTTGCGCCACCATGCGGCCGATGGGGCCTTCGGGGCCGAGGAGATGATCCTGGCCCACGACTTCGGCGAGCGTTTTGGGACGCAGGCGATCGGCCAAGGGACGCGGTGCGTCGTCGGGCAGTCCGCCTGCTTCGAAGAGATCGGTCATGGATGCAGCCTAATGGCTTGAAGCGGTTCGTGCGACATGGATTTCCGAAAAGGCGTCAAGCGCCTTCTTCGGGAACCGCACGGCGGAGGGCCGCGAAGATCGCGGCGAGCACGCAGCCTGCCACGATGCCCGTGGTCAGGTCTTCGATCATGGTGAGGCCGAAGGTGACGAGCAGGACGGAGGCACCGCGCCAGTTCTTCAGTAGACGGAGGAATTCGCCTTTCTCCGCCATGTTCCAGCAGACGACCACGAGCACACCCGCAAGCGCGCTGAGCGGGATGAAACTTGCGAGGGGGGCGGCGACCAGAAGGAACAGCAGCACGAAGCCGGAATGCATCATGCCGGAGAGCGGGCTTTTGGCGCCGGCGCGAATGTTGGTGGCGGTGCGCGCGATGGTTCCGGTGACGCTGATGCCGCCGAAGATGGCCGATGCCACGTTGGCGATGCCTTGCGCGACCAGTTCCATGTTCGAGCGGTGTTTGCGGCTGGTCATGCCGTCGGCGACTTTGGCGGAGAGAAGACTTTCAACGCCGCCCAGCAGCGTAAACGACAAGGCGGGCGGGATCACCTGCCAGAGAAGCGCCATGGAAACGTTCGGGAAATGCGGAACGGGCAAACCGTGCGGCAGGCCGCCGAAACGCGTGCCGATGGTTGCGACCGGAAGATGAAGCAACGCCGCGGCGAGTGCGGCAATGGCGACAGCGATCAACATGCCGGGCCAGGTTGGGCGGAATTGTCGGATGACGAAGATCAACGCGGCGACGGCGCAACCGATGGCCAGCGCGGTTGCGTTGAGCGTGGGCAACGCATGGGAGAGCGTGACGAGTTTGGGAATGAGATGGCCAGGTTCGGCGCTGTGCAGCGTGAGGCCGCCCAGATCTTTCAACTGGCTGGCGAGAATGGTGACGGCGATGCCTGCGGTGAAGCCGACGGTGACCGCGTGAGGGATGTGGCGGATGAGCGAACCCAAGCGCAACGCGCCGACGAGGATGAGCATCAACCCCGATACGAGAACGGTGAGAAGCAGACCTTCGACGCCGAGCTTTGCAGCCGTTGCGGCGACCAGCACGATGAACGCGCCGGCCGGCCCGCCGATCTGGAAACGGCTGCCGCCCAATGCGGAAACGAAGAAGCCGCCGACGATGGCGGTGTAGAGACCGCGTTCGGGCGTGACGCCCGACGCCACTGCGATGGCCATCGATAAGGGTAACGCGACGATGGCGACGGTGAGCGCGGCCAGCACATCCCTGCGGAAAGACTCGAGGGTATAGCCCTCCTGAAGAATGGTCAGGAGTTTTGGGCGGTACAGATGGGCTGTGGCTGTTCCGTCCGGCATCGCGTTTCTATCCGCGCACGCTCAATTGCATCTGGCGGCCGCCGCGGTTGACGGTCATCGACCATTGGCCCTGGCCCGCATCGAGGGCGCGGACGAGATCGCCCACACGGTTGATCTTGGTTCCGTTTACCTCGACCACGATGTCGCCGCGTTGGAAGCCGTAGCCTTCCGATGGCGTGCCGGGTGTGGTGGAGGCGATCACTACGCCTTTCGCATCCATGTCGAGGCCGTAGCCATCCGCCGTTGCGGGCGAAAGGTTTTCGATTTTTGCGCCGGTCATCGGGTTGCGGTTGCCGATCGCGGTGGTCTGGCGCGGCGGATCTTCGGGCGGAAGGATGAGTTTGGCTTCCACATCGCGCGCTTTGCCGCCCGACCAGACGTGGAGTTTCACCGTGTCGCCCGGTTTGTGGGTGGCGATGCGATAGTTGAGGGATTGCATGTCGTCGACGGATGCTCCGTCTACGGACAAAATCACGTCGCCGGTCTTCAGCCCCGCCTTGCCCACGGGCCCTGCAGCGTAGACGCTTTTGAGCAGCACGCCGCCGGGACGCGACAGGCCCAGGCTGGTGGCGATGCTGCCGGTGACCGGCTGGCCCTCTGCACCGATCCACGGCAGTTGGAGACCGCCCGTGCCCGCACCTTCGAGCACGCGCTTGACGAGATTGGCGGGGATCGCAAAACCGATGCCCGCATATTCGCCGGTGCGCGAAACGATTGCCGTGTTGATGCCGGCGAGGCGGCCATCGGTCGTCACCAGCGCGCCGCCGGAATTGCCGGGGTTCACGGCGGCATCGGTTTGAATGAAGAACTGATAATCGCTGGCACCGACGCCGGTGCGCGCGAGCGCCGACACGATGCCCATCGTCACGGTTTGGCCGACGCCGAAGGGATCGCCGATGGCGAGCACCAGATCGCCGACGGCAAGCTTGTCGCTATCGCCGAAGGGAATGGTGGGAAGCTTCTCGCCTTTCGCATCGATCTTCAGCACGGCCAGATCCGTGCGCGGATCGGCGAGCACGACTTTCGCCTTGAACTCGCGCTTGTCGGCGAGCACCACGATGATGTTCTGGCCGCCCTGCACGACGTGATTGTTGGTGAGGATCGTGCCATCGGGACGCACGATGACGCCGGAACCGAGCGACTGCTGCACGCGCTGGCGCATTTCGGGCGAGACGCCGAAGAAACGCTGGAACACCGGATCGTTGAACAGCGGATTGACCTGCTGCTGCACCACACTGCGCGCGTAGACATTGACCACAGCGGAGGCAACGCGCTTGACCACCGGCGCGAAGGAAAGCTGCACCTGCATCAACGACTGCGGGACTTCAGGTTTGGGAAGTGCCTTTTGGGGGGCGGCGGGTGCTGCGAAAGCGGGCGCGGCAAGAAGAGCAAGCAGTACCAGGGCAGATCGCGGGAACAAAGGCATCAAGGTCTCCAGTCTTCGCGGCGCAACTTTCAGTGGAACGAAGGTTTCACGTGTGTAACAGTTGGAACAGAGGGGCAAGGGGGCAGCAATGGGGGAGTTCGGGGGCGGCCGCGCGGCTATCCAATCCATTCAATTTGTCTTCAATCATTTTAGCGCCTTTCTGAAACTGACGGCAACTTGGGCCGTGCTGACGCTTGCCCCCATTGTTCTTTATTGCCTGATCGCGAAACCTGCGGGGCCGGATGCCGATTTCGTGACGCAGCTTGCGCTGGCAGTCACCACCAAATCCACGCTTCGGACATTGTTGCAGATCATTCCCACTCTGCTTGGCGAACTGGCGCTCGCTGTTGTCTGGATTCAATTCGTCCTCACAGGCAAAGAACCCGTCAATCCGCTGCGCCTGCCGATCGAAATGGTGCCCTATTTCATTCGCGGATTGGGGCTGACGATCATCGTCATCGTATGCGCCCTGCCCGGTACCGTGCTGAGCTTCGCGATACCGCAGCTGTTGCCAGCGGCGGCTTACCGAGGCGTGTTTGCGGCAGTGATCGTGCTGTTGGTGGCCGTGCCGGTGCTTGTCACGTTTGCGCGGCTGTGCGTGGTGCTTCCCGTGGCGGCCGTAGACGAAACACTGACATTCGGAGATGCGTACGAGCGCACCAAAGGCCACTCGGTCTCGCTCTCCTGGGGGTTGTTTGTTGCCTATATGATGCCGCTCGCTGCGTTCTCCCTGGCCGACGTACTCCTCAGCGTCATGGGTCCACATGGGGTGAAGCAAATCGGCGCCGAGATTGTCAGAATTCTATCGAGTTTTACGCTGACGATTATACCCGCGGGATATTTCGCCAATGTCTATCGTGCGTTTATGCCCGGTGACGCCGCGCTAATCGCCAAACAGTTCGAATGAAAAAGGGCGGCTCTTGCGGGCCGCCCTTGGTTCTTTTGCGAAGAGATGAAGCTTATGCTTCGGCTTCGTTCTCTTCGTCGTGGATTTCCACCGGGCCGGAATCGAGGCCCTTGGCGTCCACGTCGCGGTCGATGAATTCGATGAAGGCCATCGGCGCGTTGTCGCCCTGGCGGTTGCCGGCTTTCAGCACGCGGGTGTAGCCGCCGGGACGGGCGGCATAGCGCGGGCCGATCACGTCGAACAGCTTCTTCACCTGGGTCTCGTCGCGGATCTGCGACAGCGCCAGACGGCGCGAATGCAGATTGTTGCGGCGGGAGAGCGTGACCAGCTTTTCGACCACCGGGCGAAGTTCTTTCGCTTTCGGCAGCGTCGTCTTGATCTGCTCGTGCTTGATCAGCGCGGCGGCCATGTTGGCGAACATGGCGGTGCGGTGCTGGGCTTTCTTGCCGAGTTTACGGCCTTGGTTGCGATGGCGCATGACACTCTGCTTTCAAATGCAAAAAAATCAGTACTGATCCTCGTAACGCTTCGCGAGGTCTTCGATGTTTTCCGGCGGCCAGCCCGGCACTTCCATGCCGAGATGCAGGCCCATTTCGGCGAGCACCGCTTTGATCTCGTTCAGCGACTTGCGGCCGAAGTTCGGCGTGCGGAGCATTTCGCCTTCCGACTTCTGGATGAGGTCGCCGATGTAGACGATGTTGTCGTTCTTGAGACAGTTGGCCGAACGCACCGAGAGTTCGAGTTCGTCGACCTTCTTGAGCAACACCGGATTGAAAGCGAGATCGGGCTTGGCTTCTTCGGCAACGCGCTCGCGCGGTTCTTCGAAGTTGATGAAGACCTGGAGCTGGTCCTGCAGGATGCGCGCGGCATAGGCCACTGCGTTATCCGGCGTGACGGCGCCATTGGTTTCCACCGTGAGCGTGAGCTTGTCGTAATCGAGGATCTGACCTTCGCGGGTGTTCTCGACCTTGTACGAGACCTTCTTCACCGGCGAGAACAGGCTGTCGACCGGGATCAGGCCGATGGGCGCATCTTCCGGGCGGTTGCGATCGGCGGGGACATAGCCCTTGCCGGTGGCGACAACCAATTCCATGCGGAATTCGACCTTCTCGTCGATGGTGCAGATGACGAGATCCGGATTGAGGATTTCGACATCGGCGGTCTGCTGGATCATGCCGGCCTTCACTTCGATCGGGCCTTGCGCTTTCAGCGACAGACGCTTGGGGCCTTCGGCATGCATGCGAAGCGAGATCTGCTTCACGTTCAGCACGATGTCGGTCACGTCTTCGCGGACGCCGGCGATGGAAGAGAATTCATGCAGCACGCCGTCGATCTGAATCGACGTGATGGCCGCGCCTTGCAGCGACGACAGCAGCACGCGGCGCAGCGCATTGCCGAGCGTCAGGCCGAAGCCACGCTCCAGCGGTTCCGCAGTGATGGTGGCCGTGCGGCCGGCATCATGGCCGCCTTCGACCTTGAGCTTTTGCGGTTTGATCAGTTCTTGCCAGTTCTTCTGAAACATTTTGTCCTCATCGTTTCCCGGACGTGTCGGATCACGCCCTTTTCGTTCGACGGGTTAGACTCTTCCGAATGCTTACTCTTAAACGCGCCGACGCTTGGGCGGCTTGCAACCATTGTGCGGGATCGGCGTCACGTCACGGATCGAAGTGACGGTGAGACCGACGGCCTGCAACGCACGAAGCGCGGACTCGCGGCCCGAACCAGGGCCCGAGACTTCCACTTCCAGCGTGCGCATGCCGTGTTCGACAGCCTTCTTGCCAGCGTCTTCGGCGGCAACTTGGGCTGCATACGGCGTCGATTTGCGCGAGCCCTTGAAGCCCATCATGCCGGCGCTGGACCACGAAACCGTGTTGCCCGCTGTGTCGGTGATGGTGACGATCGTGTTGTTGAAGGTCGCGGCAACGTGCGCAACGCCAACAACGACGTTCTTCTTTTCTTTTTTGCGCGGACGGCCGCCCGCGGCTTTCTTTTCGGCAGCCATATCTTACTTCGTCACTTTCTTCTTGCCGGCAATGGCCTTTGCAGGGCCCTTGCGCGTGCGAGCATTCGTGTGGGTGCGCTGACCGCGGACCGGAAGGCCCTTGCGGTGACGCAAGCCCCGATAGCAGCCCAGATCCATCAGGCGCTTGATGTTCATCGCCACTTCGCGGCGCAGATCACCTTCGACGAGATAGTCGCGATCGATCGTTTCGCGAATCTGGATGACTTCGGAGTCCGACAGCTCGGACACGCGGCGGTCGGGCGCAATGCCTACCTTCTCGCAGATGTCTTTGGCGTGTTTCGCACCGATTCCATGGATATAACGCAGCGCGATTTCGACGCGCTTCTGAGTTGGAATATTGACGCCAGCAATACGCGCCACGAGAGTATCCTTTCCAAGCTCTTGAAATTCTTTGCCTTTGCAGCGCGTTCCAGCACCGGGTCCGACTCTCGTAGGACCTAAAACATTGAAATTTCAGGGCTTAAGTTGCCGCGAGGGCGCGGATTATAGAAATCGCGGCCCCCACGTCAACTGGGCTAACATAATGTTTCCGAGCCCCTTTTAAAGGCCTGTGCAACCAGCCGTTCACGCCCCTGCCCGATTTACCAATCGCCCCCGGCCCGCACTCCATATAAGGTCGCGGCCCGACTCAACGCCACCCCACCCAAGGCTCCGCCATGCGCTTTCCGCTGGCCCCTGCGACACGGCCCCCGTCATGAGCGAGAGGGGGGAAATCGACTTGGCCCGGGAGGGCGACTTCCTTCTGGGACGGCTGCAGGTGCGCCCCTCGCTGCGCGAAATCGGGGTGGCTGGACGGGCGGAAACCGTGGAACCGCGGGTTATGCAGGTGCTGGTGGCCCTGGCGAAGGCCGATGGGGCGGTGGTTTCCCGCGACCAGCTGATCGAGACCTGCTGGGGCGGGCGGATCGTGGGGGAAGACGCCATCAACCGCTGCATCGCCAAGGTGCGCCGGGTGGCGGAAATGGACGGGAACCAATCCTTCGCCATCGAGACGGTGGCGCGGGTGGGATACCGGCTTTCGCACCTGAAAGCGGCCACCATCGAGAGCCTGACACCGCCGCCGGAAGCCCCGGATGCGATTCCGCCGCAGGTGGTTTCATCGGTTTCGACCATTATGCCGCTGGCCACCCTGCCCGCACGGCGCTCGCGGGGCTGGATGTGGGCAGCTTTGTTCGTGGCCGTGGTGGCGGCAGCGGCCTTTACCTCGTGGACTTTGCGGCCAACGGGCGAGTGGACCATCGACCGATTCCAGATGCTGGTATCGAGCCCGGCGGCGGAAGACGAGCCCGCGCTGGCGCCGAACGGATCGCTGATCGCCTACGCATCGGGTTCCGAAAAGACGTCGCGCAACATCTATATGCGCAACCTGACGGAGGGCGATGCGGTTCGCCTGACCGAAGACGAGCACGACGAGCATTCGCCCGCGTGGTCGCCGGGGAGCGATCGCATCGCGTTTGTGCGTTATGTGCCGGGCAAGCCGTGCACCATTCTGATCAAGCCGGTGCCCGCGGGCACGACGCATGAAGTCACCCATTGCAAGGCGAACGAAGACACGCGCGTGGTTTGGGGTGCGGATGGGGCACTGTACTTTCCCGATGCGCCGGCGATTGGGCAGACCAGCCGCATCGTTCGCTTCGATCTGGCGACGGGCAAACGTAGCGACGTTACCCATCCCAATCCGCTGATCGCCAACGACAAGGAGCCTTCGCTTTCGCCGGATGGAAAATCGCTGGCGTTCTATCGCGATCAATATCCGCATTCGGGAATCTTCGTGCTGGATTTCGCAAGCGGAAACGAAAAACAGGTGACGCCGGACGGGCTTTCGGTTTGGGGCGACGGCTGGACGTCGGATGGCAAGGCGCTGATCGTGGGCACGTTGCAGCCGGATGAACCGGCGCTGTGGGTTTATCATCTCGACGAAACGCCAGCGAAACGGCTCACGTTCAATCAGGAAGAATTCGGGCGCGTGGTCGGCGGACCGAACAATCTGGCGGCGGTGGAAATTTTCACGACGCGGATGAGTTTGGCCGCACCCAAGGCGACGGGAGCGGAGACGTTACTGGAACAGAACAGCGATATTCTGGATCTCGATATCGCGAACGATGGAAGCACTGTGTTCGTGGCGTATGGCACGGGCGGGGTTTCGCTGACGGTGCATCATCCGGGGCAAGACCCGCACAAGATTGCGTCGTTCAAGCAATTGCTCAATCCGCATTGGTCGCCGGATGGAACGCGGATCGCGTTTGCCACGGTGGAAGGCAAACGTTCGAAGATCGGCATCATCCGCAGCGATGGGTCTGCGCGCGCGACGGTGGCCGATATGGCGGCGGATGCGCAGGCGTCTGCCCCTGTGTGGAGCGCGGACGGCAAGACGATTTTGTTTTCCGCCAATGACGGGCATGGCTGGCGGTTGTGGCGCGTGGCGGCGGACGGTTCGGGCAAACCGGAGGCCCTGCCCGGCTATGGCTGGTATTCGGCGCATTTCCACGGCGCGGATATTTACGCGACGCGGTTCGACAAGCCGGGCATCTGGAAGATCGGCGACGCACCTGTGCAGATCAACACAACGCTGTCGCCGGATTACTGGGCCGATTGGGCGATTGCGGGCGATACGCTGGCTTACGCCGATTTCAGCGATCCGCGGAAACCGAAGATCGTGTTGCATCCTTTGAACGGCGGGGCTGACACGATTTTCAACGCGACGGGAATGCGCCAGACATTGGCGGGCGGCGTTCTGGCGCTCGATCCGCGTGACGCTTCACCCGTTTATATTCGCGATCTCAGTGACAGCGATATCGCGCTGCTGCATCTGGCGAAGAAATAGAGGTCAGTCGAAGCCGAAACGGCGGCGTGCGTTGTTGGCCGGCGCGTGGATGCCCAATTGGGCGGCGATCCAGCGCAACACGTCTGGTCCCCAGACGGCGCAGGCGAGCGTCACCGCCAGGAACACTCCGAAGGCATCGAGTAGCAGCATCTGATGCTCCTTATGGACGCGATTCCATTCGCTTTCGTGACAGCGGCCGCGGAAAGGGCATCCCGAAGAACACTGGGATGCCCTTCTCCCCTAAAAAATGAGGGCACTTCCTGAAGAACCCGGGAAGTGCCCCCAAGTCGGGGGGAGACCGTTCGCGGCTGCTCAGCGCGCGGCGACCATGGTGGGCGCTGCGTGGGGCAGTCCGTAGAGATCGGCGACAAGCGGGGCGCGGATCGTGGACACGGCGCGATCCATCGCGGCCTTGCGACAGGCTTCGTAAGAAGCCCAGGCGTGCAGATCGGCGATGGTGGGGCGGCCGCCGCAGACATGGCTGGCGGCGCGATCGAGCCGGGTGAGCAAGGTGCGCGCCCCGTCTTCATGGGTGAGGTTGAGATCGCTGTAGCGGACGGCGACCTGGGCTTGGCCAGGTTCGGCCGCATAGGTGGAGAGGCCGCTCGTCAGGATGAAACAAGAGACCCAATAGATGATCTTGCCGAGACGCTTTCTCATGGGATGCTCCTTCACGTTCGCGACGCGGGGGTGTCGTCGCGGGGTGGGTTTTGGAGCGTGGAGGGTTTGGTCGAAAGGACGACCGACCGACTTTTCGCCGACCAAATGCCGACTAAGCCGATGACTTGAAAAGAAAAGGGCGCACCCGGCTGCGGGCGCGCCCTTTTACAGATCGAAGTATCGGATTTTAGCGGCCGGCCAGGCGATAGGGGACCGTTTCGTTGTTGTAGAGACTGGCCACCACGGGCGAATGGACGGATGCAACGGCGTGGTCCATCGCTTCTTTCACGCAAGCTTCGTGGATGGCTTCGGCGTGGAGATCGCTGGTTTGCACGCTGCCGCCGCAGACATGCTCGGCAGCGCGTTCGAAGCGGGTAAGAAGGGTGTGGGCATCGGCAGAGCTGGTCAGGTTGAGGTCGCTGTAATGGACGGCGACCTTATCGGCGGCCTGGGCCGAAAAGCCGAACGACAGCGCGGCGGCGAATGTGACGGATGCGATTGCAAGGCGGTTCATTCAAAGGCTCCTTCGCTTGGGGCAACGCCGAGGATCGGCGTTACGGGATGGATTGAGCGTCCCAAGGTCAGGCCAAAAGGACATCAAGCCGGTAGCGGACCGGTGATGTAGGGGTGAAGTGTTGATGAAAGCTTCAGATGTTCCCTAGAGATGGGAAAAGCTCGCACTCACTATCGAGAAAACAAAAAATTCATGCGAGGACGGGCCGTTCGGGCTTTTGCTTAATGCGGTTCTAATATTCCACGCTATTTGTTTGGCGGAACGTGGAAGCTTGCCGCTGCCTTGGCGACCGGCTTGCCGTCGGCGGTGATGAAGCATTGGGCGAAACAGAGCGCCCTGCCCGTTTTCACGAAGCTGGTTTCGACCTGGAGCCATTGGCCGATTTCGGCGCGGCCCATGAAATCGACCGACAGGTTGACCGTGACCAGGCCCGGCGCGTTGAGGCCAAGCTGCTGGCCGCAGGACAGGCCCATCGCGTTGTCGGCGAGCGCTGAAATGAGACCGCCATGGGCGAAGCCGCGGCTGTTGGTATGCGGCTGGGCAAGACGCAGGCCCAGGATCACCGCTTGCGGGGTGCGCTTGGAATAAAGCGGCTCCCACGGATCGGTGAGCGGACTTTTGCGGAAATGCGGTTCGAAGCCTTCGGGGACGGGGGCGGTCATGGGATTCCTCTGTTGGAAAATTATATAGACCGGTCTATATCGATCAAGACCAATGGAGGGGGAATACGATGGCCGAACTGGCGCATTACGAACTGAACGACCGGGTGGCGCGGATCACCTTTGACGACGGCAAGGCCAATGCGCTGTCGATTGCGATGCTTCAGGCGTTGCACGATGCATTCGATCGCGCGGAGAAGGACAAGGCGGTTGTCGTTCTGACCGGGCGCACGGGAATCTTTTCGGCCGGGTTCGATTTGAAGGTGTTCTCGCAGGGCGATCCGGGAAAGGTTCAGCAGATGCTTTCGCTGGGCGCGGAATTGGCGCTGCGCATTCTCACCTTCCCCACTCCGGTCATTACGGCGTGTACGGGACATGCTTATCCGGCGGGTGCGTTTTTGATGATGGCGGCGGATGTGCGCGTTGGCATCGATGGGCCGTTCCGCGTTGGATTGAACGAAGTCACCATCGGGTTGACCTTGCCGAAATTCGCGGTGGAGGTTTCGCGGCAGCGGTTGCTGCCTGCTTATTTCAACCGTTTGCTCGTCACAGGCGAGATGATTGGGCCGCGCGAGGCGGTGACGGCGGGGTTCATGGACCAGGTTGTCGATGCGGCGGAGCTTCGTTCGACGGTCGATGGGATTGCAGCCGCGCTGACCAAAATCGATCCGATGGCCCATCACGCCACCAAGATGCGCGTGCGGGAGCCGGCGGCGCGCGCCATTCGCGCGGCGATCGATGAAGAAATCGCGCCGGGCGATTACCGGTCGCGCTCGGCTGCCTGATCGATGCCCGCCAAGCCGAAACATCGCGATGCCATCGTGACGGCGGCTGTGGAGCTGTTTCGCAGGCGCGGCTATTCGGGCACGGGGTTGAACGACATCGTGGAATTGAGCGGGGCGCCGAAGGGCTCGCTCTATCACTACTTTCCGAACGGCAAGCTTTCGATTGCGGAAGCAGCTGTGCGCCAGGCGGCGAAACGTTCGGTCGGCACGATTGAAGAATTGGCGGGAAAACACAAAAGTCCGGGACGCATCGTTCGCGCTTATGCGGAGTTGCTGGCGGGATGGATGAAGGCATCCGGTTTTCGCGATGGCAGCCCGGTTGCGACCGTGCTTCTGGAGACCGCGCCCGATGATGCCGCGATCACGGCTGCGGGACGCGATGCTTATGCGCAGCGAAAGGATCTGGTTTCGCAGAGGTTGACCGAGAAAGGTGTTCCGGCGGCTCGCGCGAAACGGCTTGCAGGATTGGTGACATCGGCGCTGGAGGGAAGCTTGATCCAGTCGCGGGTGGAACAGAGCGAAACGCCGATCACCGATGCGGCAGCGGAATTGGAAAAGCTGCTCGATGCGGTGGTTGCGCAGTACGCGAAGAAGTAGTTTTTCAGATAACTCAATCTCACAAACCTACTCCGTCATCGCCCGGTTTATCCGGGCGACCCATTTTCCTTTTTTGTGCGTGAACAATTGGGTCCCCCGGATCGCGCGAAAAACGCGCGACCGTGGGATGACGGGCTAGTTTAATGATGAGGTTTAAGAAGCGAGTACTTTCGCAATCGCTTTCGTGACGTCGTCAATCGGCGCCATGCCGTCGAGCGTCACGACCTTGCCTTGCTTGCTATAGAAATCGAGCAGCGGGGCGGTGTTCTTGTAATAGACTTCGAGGCGGTTCTTGAGCGTTGCCGGATTGTCGTCCGGGCGCGCGATGCCTTGCTTGATGCGTTGTTCGACGCGATCCAGCAATATCTTGTCATCGACCTTCAGTTCGATCACGCGGTCGATCTTTTTTCCACGCGCGGCGAGCATTGCGTCCAGCGCTTCGGCTTGCGCGATGGTGCGTGGGAAGCCATCGAACACCGCGCCGTTCTTGCAATCGGGTTGGTCGTAGCGTTCGGCGATGATGTTGATCACGATTTCGTCGGAAACGAGATCGCCCTTGGCGAGGATGTCTTCGACCTGGCGGCCGAGAGGCGAACCTGCGGCGATGGCCGCGCGTAGCATGTCGCCGGTTGAAAGCTGCGGAAGTTTGCGTTCCGTCTGCAGTATTTTGGCCTGCGTGCCCTTCCCCGCCCCCGGAGGTCCAAAAAGGACCAGATTCACCGCCGCGATCCCCTCAATTTCGATTTCTTGATCAGGCCTTCATATTGCTGCGCAATCAGATGGCTCTGGATTTGGGCAACCGTATCCATCGTCACGCTGACCATGATGAGGATCGAGGTGCCGCCGAGCGTCAACTGAATTTCCTGGCGCGCAAAATCGGGCAGAAGGCAGACGAAGGCGAGGTAGATGGCACCGATCACCGTGATGCGGGTGAGCACGAAGTCGATGAATTCGGCCGTCTTCTTGCCGGGACGGATGCCGGGAATGAAGCCGCCGTATTTCTTCAGGTTCTCCGCCGTCTCTTCCGGGTTGAAGATGATGGAGGTATAGAAGAACGCGAAGAAGATGATCATCAGCGCGTAAAGCGATTCATAGACGGGGCGGCCGGGCGCCACATAGGTCATGAACGTCTGCAGCCAGCCGGGAACGCTGGCGGCGTTGAAATTCGCGATGGTCGCCGGGATCAGAAGGATCGACGAGGCGAAGATCGGCGGGATCACGCCGGAAACGTTGAGCTTGAGCGGCAGATGCGAGGACTCGCCGCCGAACATCTTGTTGCCGACCTGTCGCTTTGGATATTGCACCAGCAACCGGCGCTGCGCGCGTTCGACGAACACGATCAGCAGGATCAGGCCGACAAGGCCGAACAAGATGATGAGGATTTCGGGCAGCGGCACCGCACCCGTGCGGCCGGATTCGAATATCTGGCCGATGGTGGTGGGGAAGCGCGCAACGATGCCCGCGAAGATGATAAGCGAGATGCCGTTGCCGACGCCGCGCGAAGTGATCTGTTCGCCCACCCACATGAGCAGCACGGTGCCCGAGGTCAGCGTGATGATGGTGGTGAAGCGGAAGAAGAATCCGGGATCGATCACCACGCGGCCCATGTTTTCCAGACCGATGGCGATGCCGAGCGCCTGAAGCGCGGCCAACCCCACGGTTCCGTAGCGCGTGTATTGGTTGATCGTCTTGCGGCCCGCCTCGCCTTCCTTCTTCAGTGCTTCCAGTTCGGGAAACACCGTCGTCATCAACTGAATGATGATGGAGGCCGAGATGTACGGCATGATGCCGAGCGCGAAGATCGCCATACGGCCGACGGCGCCGCCAGCCAGCACGTTGAAGACATCCAGGATGCCGCCCTTCTGCTGGTTCAGGATCGACGCCAGCGCACTGGGATCGATGCCGGGCATCGGGATGTAGGTGCCGAGGCGGCAGACGATGAGCGCGCCCAGCGTGAACAGCACGCGCTGACGCAGCTCCTTCGCCTTCGCGAAGGAACTGAAATTAAAGTTCGAAGCTAATTGTTCTGCCGCTGAGGGCATCCCTCACTCCTGAACCCGGTCGTCACCCCGCCCCAATATGGGGGTGTTCGCGGGAAATTGCGAAGGGTCAGGCGGTCGCGCCCTTGCGTTCCGCACGCTTCTTGGCGGATTCGGTGCGGCGCTGCTGGCGCTTTCCCGGTTCGCCCTTCTTGTTCATGTAGACCTTCTTGACGAAGGTTGTCGTGAGCGTGCCGCCAGCCTTTTCGACCGCAGCCTTGGCGCCGGAGCTGGCGCCGGCGACTTCGATGTCGAGCTTCACCGACAGGTCCGAATTGCCGATCAGGCGGACGCCGTGCTTGGAGCCGCGAGCGACACCGGCCTTGCGCAGGATGTCTTCGGTGATCTTCGCCTTGACGTCGAACTTCTTGGCGTCGATCGCGCGCTGCAGACGGGCGAGCGAGACTTCGGCGAAGTCGAGCGCGAAGATGTTGTTGAAGCCGCGCTTGGGCAAACGCATATAAAGCGGCATCTGGCCGCCTTCGAAGCCGTAGACCTTTGTGCCGGTACGCGCCTTCGCACCCTTCACGCCGCGACCCGACGTCTTGCCGAGACCGGACGACGAACCGCGACCCACTTTGTGCTTGTGCTTGTGGGCGCCGGGATTGTTTCGGATTTCGTTGAGTTTCATCTTATTTGCTTTCGACGATCTCGACCAAATGCTTGACCGCGTTGATCATGCCGCGAACGGACGGGGTGTCTTCGAGCGTGCGCGTGCGGCGGATCTTGCCGAGGCCGAGGCCACGCAACGTCGCTGCCTGCTCTTTCGGCTTGCGATTGGCGCTTTTGATCTGGCGCACGGTGACTGTTTTCTTGGCGGCCATGACTTTGCTTCCTGATTAGCTGGCGGGTGCCTGCTCGCCCTTGCCCGCGCCTTCGCGGCGGGAAAGGATTTCGGTGACGCTGCGGCCGCGGCGCTGCGCGATCATGCGCGGCGACTGCTGCGACTTGAGCGCATCGAACGTGGCACGCACCATGTTGTAGGCATTGGAGGTTCCGAGCGACTTCGACACGACGTCGCCAACGCCCAATGCTTCGAACACTGCGCGCATCGGACCACCGGCGATGATGCCGGTACCGGCGGGCGCCGGACGCACGATCACCTTGCCGGCGCCGTGATGGCCACGGGTTTCGTGATGCAGCGTGCGGCCATCTTTCAGCGGAACGCGGATCAGCGACTTCTTGGCTTCATCGGTCGCCTTGCGGATCGCTTCCGGCACTTCACGCGCCTTGCCGTGGCCGAAGCCCACGCGGCCACGCTGATCGCCGACGACGACGAGAGCGGCAAAGCCGAAACGACGGCCGCCCTTCACCACCTTCGCCACGCGATTGATGTGAACCAGCTTGTCGATGAATTCGTTGTCGCGCTCTTCACGATCGCCACCACGTTCCCGACGTCTGCCTTCTTCACGCGCCATGCGTTCAGTTCCTTATCAAAATCAAAAATCGAGGCCGGCTTCACGCGCGGCATCGGCGAGCGCTTTCACGCGCCCATGATAGATGTAGCCACCACGATCGAACACGACCTCTTTCACGCCTTTGGCGATGGCGCGTTCGGCGATCTTCTTGCCGACCGTACCGGCCGCTTCGATGTTGTAGGTCTTGGCGGCCTTGCCTTCTTTTTCGTTCGTCGAGGCGGTTGCGAGCGTGGCGCCCGCAACATCGTCGATCACCTGGGCATAGATATGCTTGCCCGAACGGAAGATCGACAGCCGAGGACGGCCGACGGACTTCCGCGAAATGCTGTAGCGCGTGCGCGACTTGCGGCGCTTGAACAGTTTCGTCGTCATTTCTTCTTGCCTTCCTTGCGGCGCACATACTCATCGGCATAGCGCACGCCCTTGCCTTTATACGGCTCCGGTTTGCGATAGGCGCGGATTTCGGCGGCGACCTGACCCACCAGCTGCTTGTCGATACCGGCGACCGTCAGCTGCGTCGGCTTTTCGGCCGTGATCGTGATGCCTGCCGGGATCGGATAGGCCACGTCATGGCTGAAGCCGAGCTGCAGGTTGAGGTTCTTGCCCTGCACGGCTGCGCGATAACCGACGCCCTGGATTTCCAGCTTCTGCGAGAAGCCTTCGGTCACACCGACGACGAGGTTGTTCACCAGCGTGCGCGACAGGCCCCACATGGCGGCAGCGCGTTCCATTTGCTTGTGCGGGGTGACGGTCACGCCAACCTCGCCCACTTCGACCGCGACTTCCACCGGAAGCGTGACCTGCAATTCGCCCTTCGGACCTTTGACCTTCACGGTCTGGCCCGAGACGTTTGCGGTGACGCCCTTGGGAAGGCGGACGGGGTTTTTGCCGATACGAGACATCAGAACACCTGACAGAGAACTTCGCCGCCGACATTCTTCTCGCGCGCGTCGTTATCGGTCATCACGCCTTGCGGTGTGGAGACGATCGACAGGCCAAGACCCTGGCGGTGCGGTTTCAATTCGTCGACGCCCGCATAGACACGACGGCCGGGCGTGGAGACGCGCTTCAACTCGCGGATCACGGGGCGGCCCTCGTGATATTTGAGTTCGATTTCAAGCTCGCGCTTGCCGCCTTTGTGCTCCACTTCCGCATAACCGCGGATGAAGCCTTCGGCTTGCAGCACGTCGAGCAGACGCACGCGCAATTTGGAATTGGGCGACAGTATCTTCGAGAGCCCGCGCAACTGTCCGTTGCGGATGCGGGTCAAAAGATCGCCGATGGGATCGGTTATCATTGCTTTTCCTTCCTCACCAGCTCGCTTTGGTCATGCCGGGGATCTGGCCGAAATTGGCGAGGTCACGCAGCGCGATACGCGACAGCTTGGTCTTCCGGTAGAAACCCTTCGAGCGGCCCGACAATTCGCAGCGATGGTGGATACGCACCTTCGAGGAATTGCGCGGCAGCTTCGCGAGCTTGAGGCGCGCGTTGAAACGTTCTTCCGGCGGAACTTTCATGTCCTCCGCGATCGCCTTCAGTTCGGCGCGCTTGGCGGCATACTGCGCGACCAGCTTTTCGCGCTTCTTGTTCCGGTTGATCTGGCTCGTCTTTGCCATTTCGTCCTCAATTCATGAACGGGAACTGGAAAGCCTTGAGAAGCGCTTTTGCTTCTTCATCGGTCTTCGCAGTGGTGTTGATGATGATGTCCATACCCCAGACGGTT